>Ga0207655_1000177_pt1 | contig 114493 bp, 129 predicted proteins | sample KBSM44metaG_FD_184398 | JGI IMG/M metagenome (GOLD analysis project Ga0207655, IMG submission 184398) | Miscanthus rhizosphere microbial communities from Kellogg Biological Station, Michigan, USA - KBS M4-4 metaG (SPAdes) (version 2) | ecosystem: Host-associated > Plants > Roots > Rhizosphere... | reverse complement strand
AGCTGGTGGAATATATGACTATCAAAGTAGGTATCAACGGTTTTGGCCGTATCGGTCGCATTGTTTTCCGTGCTGCTCAGGAACGTTCTGACATCGAGATCGTTGCAATCAACGATCTGTTAGACGCAGAGTACATGGCATACATGCTGAAATATGACTCCACTCACGGCCGTTTCAACGGTACCGTTGAAGTGAAAGACGGTCATCTGGTCGTTAACGGTAAAAAAATCCGTGTTACCGCTGAGCGTGATCCAGCTAACCTGAAGTGGAACGAAGTCGGCGTTGACGTTGTTGCTGAAGCAACTGGTCTGTTCCTGACTGACGAAACTGCTCGTAAGCACATCGCTGCTGGCGCTAAAAAAGTTGTTCTGACTGGTCCTTCCAAAGACAACACCCCTATGTTTGTTAAAGGCGCTAACTTTGACAAATACGAAGGCCAGGACATCGTTTCTAACGCGTCTTGCACCACTAACTGCCTGGCACCGCTGGCTAAAGTTATCAACGACAACTTCGGCATCGTCGAAGGTCTGATGACCACCGTTCACGCGACCACCGCAACTCAGAAAACCGTTGATGGCCCGTCTCACAAAGACTGGCGTGGCGGTCGTGGCGCATCCCAGAACATCATCCCATCTTCTACCGGTGCTGCTAAAGCAGTAGGTAAAGTACTGCCAGAACTGAATGGCAAACTGACTGGTATGGCGTTCCGCGTTCCAACTCCTAACGTGTCTGTTGTTGACCTGACCGTTCGTCTGGAAAAAGCTGCTTCTTATGAAGAAATTAAGAAAGCACTGAAAGCTGCTTCCGAAGGCGCAATGAAAGGCGTTCTGGGCTACACCGAAGACGACGTTGTATCTACCGATTTCAACGGTGAAGTTTGCACTTCCGTGTTCGATGCTAAAGCTGGTATCGCACTGAACGACAACTTCGTGAAACTGGTTTCCTGGTACGACAACGAAACTGGTTACTCTCACAAAGTTCTGGACCTGATCGCTCACATCTCCAAATAAGTTGAGATGAGAATCTGATCCAAAAAGGCGACTTCGGTCGCCTTTTTTTATGACCAAAAAAATAAAACACCAAGGATTGCATCATGATTAACAAAATTTTCGCTCTCCCGGTCATTGAACAGCTTACCCCTGTCCTCTCTCGTCGCCAGCTTGATGAGCTTGAGCTTATCGTTGTCGACCATCCAAAAGTCAAAGCCTCTGTCTCTTTCCAGGGCGCACATCTGCTGTCCTGGAAACCCGCTGGCGAAGACGAAGTGCTGTGGCTGAGCGACAACACGCCATTTAAAAACGGCGTAGCGATTCGTGGCGGTGTGCCTATTTGCTGGCCGTGGTTTGGCCCAGCTGCGCAGCAGGGCTTCCCGGCGCACGGTTTTGCCCGTAACCTGCCGTGGGAGCTGAAAGCCCACAATGAAGACGATAACGGCGTAACGCTGACCTTTGAGCTGAAAAGCAGCGACGCGACTCGTCAGTATTGGCCGCATGAGTTCAGCCTGCTGGCTCGCTTCAAGCTGGGTAAAACCTGTGAAATGGAACTGGAAGCGCACGGTGAGTTCGAAACCACCACCGCGTTGCACACCTATTTCAACGTGGGTGATATCCATGCGGTGAAAGTCAGCGGTCTTGGCGATCGTTATATCGATAAAGTGCAGAATGCTGAAATTGGCGTACTGACCGACGGTATCCAGACCTTCCCGGATCGTACTGACCGCGTCTACCTGAACCCAGAAGCGTGCAGCGTGATCCACGATGCATCCTTAAACCGCGCGATTGATGTGGTGCATCATCATCACGTAAACGTCGTAGGCTGGAACCCTGGCCCGGCGCTATCAGTCAGCATGGGCGATATGCCTGATGACGGTTACAAAACGTTCGTTTGCGTAGAAACAGCCTGTGCAAGTAGTACGCAAAAAGCAACGGAAGAAAAACCGGCACGTCTGGCGCAGACGATTAAAGTCGCCAAACGTTAAGTTTCATGCCGTTAGCCGGATGAGGGTTTACACCGCCATCCGGCTACATACCAGCCTTACACGACATCCAGCGCCACTTTTCTGCCTGGTGCAGGAAACGCCTTATCCAGTCGGGATAAATCCTCTGCCGTTAAAGCAATATTGAGCGCCGCGGCATTTTCTTCAACATGCGCCACCGTCGCCGCTTTCGGGATAGCCATCACCCCTTGATGGTGAATCACCCATGCCAACAGGATCTGCGCCGCAGTCGCCCGATGAGCGCTGGCAATATCCAGCACTGTCGAATCTGCCAGTAAGCCGCTGCGTAAACGTCCTGCCTGAGCCAATGGACAGTAAGCCATCACCGGTATCGCGTGGGACTGGCACCATGGCAGCAGGTCATATTCAATGCCGCGAGAAGCCAGATGATACAGCACCTGATTCGCGGCGCACGCTGCACTTCCATCGACCTGGAAGAGTTCGTGCATATCTGCCAGGTCAAGATTCGATACGCCCCAATGACGAATTTTGCCCTGTTCCACCAGCGCCTGCATCCCCTCCACCGTCTCCGCAAGCTCAAAACCACCGCGCCAGTGTAATAGATAGAGGTCAATAGTTTCCGTGCCTAGCCGACGCAGGCTGGCCTCACAAGCCGTGACTATTTTCTGCCCTCCGGCATTCCAGGGATAAACCTTAGACACCAGGAACACTTCATCACGTTGGCCGCGTATGGCCTCGCCCACCACCTCTTCTGCGCCGCCTTCGGCATACATTTCGGCGGTATCAATCAGCGTCAGCCCCTGCGCAATCCCGGCGCTCAATGCCGCAACTTCCTGACGGCGATTGGCGGCATTTTCCCCCATATACCAGGTTCCCTGCCCTATCGCCGGTAAACGCGTGCCACAAAATTGAATATTACTGTCGGTCATCGCTTCCTCCTGTTAGCTGCCCCTACCGTAAAGGATAACCCACTGCCGATACGTTGTTACACTGCACAAATCTCACGCACCGTTACTGGGCATTGCACTAACGTTGCATGATTACAGGGCACAAAAAAAGCCCGCCAGGCTGGCGAGCTTCAGGTACAGAAATATGACTGGCGATTTAGAAGGTGTAGGTCACGCCGGTTGAGAGCAGACCTGTCCAGCTTTTGTCGACCATTGGGCTGTCGGTAATCTCGTCGGAAAGGCGAGTGTAACGTGCGGTACCGTACACGCTCCAACTGCCGGCAAAGCGGTAGTTCGCGGTCATTTCCAGATACGGGTTAAAGCTGCTGTTTGGATCGTAGCTGCGCAGGCCGCTGCGTGACGATTCACGATGCGACACGCCGTAATAGTACTGGTTCTGGTTTTCGCTGTTCCATTCTACACCGATACCCGGCGTTAAGGTCAGACCGCCGTTGGTGTAACGGTAAACCCATCCCAGATCGCCCACGATGCCGTTACTTTTGTCCAGCGTATCGCCTGCCAGGGTGGCTCGCAGAGAACCATACTGGGTATGGTGGAACCAGGATAGCCCAGCCATCATCGTCGACTGGCGACGATCGAGTTTGCGAAGTTGGCTGTTATCGCTGTCACCCGGTTTGAAGAACATCGGTGACCAGTATGCGGTCAGGGAAAGCTGGTCTGAGCCATCGTTCCACAAATAGTAGCCGCCACCTAAACCATGGAACCAGAAGTTATCCCCTTCATAGCTGATAACCGGAACAGGGTAGATATCGTGGTCATACTGTTTGTATGGGTGTTCAACAATCCCCACGCCAGCACCCAGCGTGAATTTGTTTTCGGCCTGAGCCGCCGTGGCAGAAGCGGCGATCAGTACCCCCAGGGTTAGAAGTTTGATTCGATTCACAATCCTTAATTCCTTTTTATTCAACATATCAGCGGCAGAAGTTTACCTCCCGTACTGGCTTATCACAAATTTTTTACCTGTGATGACAAAATATGACCGGCCATTATCTTGCTGGCTTATGGCAACACTTTTGCAAATTCGTGACGGCTATATGAAAGCGCAAAAAAGTTTAAATAAATGAATGCCGGTAAATTTTGATGAGTTGTTGATATGTCATTGAAATTCGATTTTATCGCCATGCAAGTTTTGCAAATGCCATCTACGCTTATTTTTAGAAGGTGTCATTGCCACGCACGATAGCGTTAATTATCCAACAATCTGGCACGCGGGTTGCTGGATTAGAGAGCGAGCGTCGTTCGGCTTACCCCTTCCGGGAGCCCCTACTACTCATACCAATGGCTCTTAACCTGTGCTAAAAAAATGAAAGGACGGCATGCCATGAATATATTCGATCACTATCGCCAGCGCTATGAAGCTGCCAAGGACGAAGAGTTCACACTGCAGGAGTTTCTTGCTGTCTGTAAGCAAGATCGCAGTGCCTATGCTAACGCAGCAGAACGGCTATTAACGGCTATTGGCGAGCCGATAATGGTTGATACTGCTCAGGAACCCCGGCTTTCCCGTCTCTTTTCTAACCGCGTTATTGGGCGCTATCCTGCGTTTGAAGAGTTTTATGGCATGGAAGAAGCCATCGAACAAATTGTTTCCTACCTGAAACACGCAGCCCAGGGACTCGAAGAGAAGAAACAAATCCTCTATTTACTCGGGCCCGTCGGCGGTGGTAAATCCTCTCTCGCCGAACGTCTGAAAGCGCTGATGCAGCGTGTTCCCATTTATGTGCTGAGCGCCAATGGCGAGCGCAGCCCGGTCAATGACCATCCTTTGTGCCTGTTTAATCCGCAGGAAGACGCGCAGATTCTGGAAAAAGAGTACGGCGTCCCAACCCGCTATCTTGGCACTATCATGTCGCCGTGGGCGGCAAAACGTCTGCATGAGTTTGGCGGTGATATCACCAAATTCCGCGTGGTCAAAGTGTGGCCATCCATCCTGCAACAAATTGCCATTGCCAAAACCGAACCGGGTGATGAAAACAACCAGGATATTTCGGCGCTGGTCGGTAAAGTCGATATCCGTAAACTGGAACATTTTGCGCAAAACGACCCGGATGCCTACGGCTATTCCGGCGCGCTGTGCCGCGCAAACCAAGGGGTGATGGAATTCGTCGAGATGTTTAAAGCGCCTATCAAGGTGCTGCATCCGCTGCTGACCGCCACTCAGGAAGGTAACTACAACGGTACCGAGGGGATCTCTGCCCTGCCGTTTAACGGTATTATTCTGGCGCACTCCAACGAATCTGAGTGGGTGACCTTCCGTAATAACAAAAATAACGAGGCGTTCCTTGACCGTGTTTACATCGTCAAAGTGCCTTACTGCTTACGGATCTCCGAAGAGATCAAAATTTACGAAAAACTGCTGAATAACAGTGAGCTGACTCATGCACCATGCGCGCCGGGTACGCTGGAAACGCTATCTCGTTTCTCAATTCTTTCGCGTTTGAAAGAACCTGAGAACTCCAGCATCTATTCGAAAATGCGCGTCTACGACGGTGAAAGCCTGAAAGATACCGATCCGAAAGCCAAGTCGTACCAGGAATATCGTGATTACGCCGGTGTCGATGAGGGGATGAACGGCCTTTCCACTCGTTTCGCTTTTAAAATTCTCTCTCGCGTCTTTAACTTCGATCACGCCGAAGTGGCGGCAAACCCAGTGCATCTGTTCTACGTGCTGGAACAGCAGATTGAGCGCGAGCAGTTCCCACAAGAGCAGTCAGAACGCTACCTTGAGTTCCTCAAAGGCTATCTGATCCCGAAATATGCTGAGTTTATCGGTAAAGAGATCCAGACGGCGTATCTCGAATCCTATTCAGAGTATGGTCAGAACATTTTTGATCGTTACGTGACCTATGCTGATTTCTGGATTCAGGATCAGGAGTATCGCGACCCGGATACCGGTCAGCTGTTCGACCGTGAATCGCTGAACGCAGAACTGGAAAAAATCGAGAAACCTGCCGGGATCAGTAACCCGAAAGATTTCCGTAATGAGATTGTCAACTTTGTGCTGCGCGCCCGCGCCCACAATAACGGTCGCAACCCGAACTGGACTAGCTACGAGAAGCTGCGCACGGTTATCGAGAAGAAAATGTTCTCCAATACCGAGGAGCTGCTGCCGGTGATTTCGTTTAACGCGAAGACCTCAACCGATGAGCAGAAAAAACACGATGATTTTGTCGATCGGATGATGGAAAAAGGCTATACCCGCAAACAGGTTCGCCTGCTGTGTGAATGGTATCTGCGTGTGCGTAAATCATCATAACACCGCGCCCGGTAGCGTTACGCTTACCGGGCCGACAATAATGTCCCGTAGGCCGGATTGGCGGCAGCCCGTCCGGCACTTACAGGCGCTGTAAGTTGGCGTAAAGCAGTTCAGGAGGGGCTTATGACCTGGTTCATTGACCGGCGTCTGAACGGCAAAAACAAAAGCGCGGTGAACCGCCAGCGCTTCTTGCGTCGTTATAAAGCGCAAATAAAGCAGTCGATCTCCGAAGCTATTAATAAACGTTCGGTGACCGACGTTGACAGCGGTGAGTCTGTCTCGATTTCGACGGATGATATCAGCGAACCGATGTTCCATCAGGGACGCGGCGGATTACGTCATCGGGTGCATCCCGGTAATGACCATTTTGTGCAAAACGACCGTATCGAACGCCCTCAGGGTGGCGGCGGTGGTGGCGGTAGCGGACAGGGACAAGCCAGCGCCGATGGCGAAGGCCAGGATGAGTTCGTTTTTCAGATTTCCAAAGATGAGTATCTGGATCTTCTGTTTGAAGATCTGGCGCTCCCCAATCTTAAACGTAACCAACAGCGGCAGTTGAACGAGTATAAGACGCACCGCGCCGGCTATACGGCCAACGGCGTTCCCGCCAATATCAGCGTTGTACGTTCGCTGCAAAATTCGCTCGCCCGCCGCACCGCCATGACCGCGGGCAAGCGCCGCGAGCTTCACGCGCTGGAAGAGACGCTGGATGAGGTGGCGAAAAGCGAGCCTGCCCAGTTGCTGGAAGAAGAACGGTTACGTAAAGAGATTGCTGAATTGCGGGCAAAAATCGATCGTGTGCCGTTTATCGATACCTTCGATCTTCGCTTTCGAAACTACGAAAAACGCCCGGAGCCTTCCAGCCAGGCTGTGATGTTTTGCCTGATGGACGTTTCCGGTTCGATGGATCAGTCCACCAAGGACATGGCTAAACGCTTTTATATCCTGCTCTATCTGTTCCTGAGCCGGACGTATAAAAACGTCGAGGTGGTCTATATCCGCCACCATACCCAGGCCAAAGAAGTCGACGAACACGAGTTCTTCTACTCCCAGGAAACGGGCGGTACGATTGTCTCCAGCGCGTTGAAACTGATGGATGAGGTGGTGAAAGCCCGCTATGACCCATCGCAATGGAATATTTACGCGGCCCAGGCTTCGGATGGGGATAACTGGGCAGATGACTCACCGCTGTGCCACGAAATTCTGGCGAAAAAAATTCTGCCCGTGGTGCGTTATTACAGCTATATCGAAATTACCCGCCGGGCGCATCAGACTCTGTGGCGCGAGTATGAACATCTGCAAGCGTCATTTGATAACTTCGCCATCCAGCATATCCGCGATCAGGAGGATATCTACCCGGTGTTCCGAGAACTGTTCCACAAACAAGGTTCTTCAATTAAGGACTAGGTAAGAGAAATCAGCCAGTTAAATTCCAATGCTGGCTGATTTTCTTTCAGCCCTTCCGTGGCAATGATTTCATTCCTTTCTTTTATCCGTATGTTGACGATATACTGTTTAAATAAACAGCAATCGGAGGCAGTTTGTCTAAACGCCCATCTCATCGCCCTGAGTTCACCCCTTCAGCCATTTACGAATATCCGGAACATCTTCGCCAATGGTTAAAGGAAATACCGGCACTACCCGGCGTCTATGTTTTTCATGGTGAAAGTGAAACGCTGCCGCTTTATATTGGCAAGAGCGTGAATTTGCGCAGCCGTGTGCTGTCGCACCTGCGCACCCCGGATGAAGCCTCAATGCTCTACCAGTCAAAGCGTATAAGCTGGACGCGAACAGCAGGCGAAGTGGGCGCACTGTTGCTGGAAGCCAAAATGATCAAGGAACACCAACCGCTTTTTAATAAGCGCCTGCGTCGCAGTCGCCAGCTTTGTTCGTTGCTTTTAACGGACAATAAGCCAGAAGTGGTCTATGCACGGGAAATTGATTTTGCCCATCAACCCGGTTTGTATGGTCTGTTTGCAAACCGTCGCGCAGCGCTGGAAACCTTAAAATCTATCGCCGATGAACATCAGCTCTGCTACGGATTACTTGGCCTTGAGTCACTCACCCGAGGACGCGGCTGTTTTCGTTCGGCACTGCATCGTTGCGCAGGCGCCTGTTGTGGGAAAGAGAGCGTAGAGTCCCATCAGCATCGACTAATTACCGCTCTTGAACGACTGCAACTTGTCTGCTGGCCGTGGGAAGGGGCCATTGCATTGAAAGAGGAAAGTGCGGATTTGACACAGTACCATATCATCCGCAACTGGATGTGGCTGGGTTCTGTGACGTCACTGGAGGACGCCGGATCGTTGTCACGACAACAGGCCGGATTTGATCACGACGGCTATAAAATCTTATGTAAGCCACTTTTATCGAATTCAACTGAGATTATCGCACTCTGAATCCAGCGGGTGTTTGATAGCGTTTAGTGCAACATATCACTATCGCTCATTTAACAAAATTTGCTTATTCGCCACGGTAACGTGCAATATTTATGAAAACTCGCCTTGCGAGTTCATTACAAAACATTTCCATTGCTAATGCATAGCTAGAGATGTAGCGCCCCCCATGTTAATATTCCGGCTGACATGGAAGAACAATTAATTTCATTATGAAACTGAAAAGTAACTTACTACGCTTCGTCATTTCCGCTGGCGTAGTCGTCCTCACCTCCTCATTCCTGATATATGAATTGGTGGTCAGTCATCAGGATATGTCTGATTATATGCGTTATATTGTTGATAAAGGTGAATCTGCATTTCTCTATGAGAAATACGAGAACCAACTGATTATCTCCCAAATATCGCGATTCCAGGACGAAACGCCATCGGCCGAGACCGCTGAGCGGGCTTGCGCCAATCTGCAACGCCGTGGCAAGGTCAGCGGGCTCAATATTGACGGGGAATCCTATCCCGCGCTTCAAGGTTCGCTCACCGTTCGCAGAACACCCTGTACACAATGGGTTAACGACCTTCCAACACTTGAAGCCTTTGACACAGCGATTGCCAGTAATAATATCTGGAAGCCTATGCTTCCCCATGAACCCAAAAACACTCAACGCTTCCGCTATTATATTGATTTAGTGAATCAATATATCTATTTTAATTCTCGCGTGGTTATTACCGACCCGACATTAACCAGCTGGAATTTTCTCTACGGCAAACGTCTGGGTATTTCTCCCGGCAGCCTGGAAAATTTATTTCTGGGTCGCACGGTGGTATCAAGTATTTATACCGACACCTTTACGCATAAGAATATCTTAACGTTTCTGACACCTGTTTATCATGATGAGCAGCTAAAGGGCATCGTCATGGTTGACCTTTTCCATCAGGATTTACGTGATATTTTCTTTACCCGCGATCGCCCGCTGGTTTGGCGATATCTCGATATATCGTTTACCGACTCGGATAATAATGCCCGTATCGTTGTTCATCGCAGTGCCGCGCATCTGTTCAAGTACGTCAATTACCATCGCCCTATGGCAGAAAACATGCATGTGGAGGTGTCACTTGATGTGATGTACTTCCTGCTAAGTTCGTGGAAGCTGTTCCTTTTCTATCTGGTCACTACCATTGCCCTGTTGCAATTGGTGCGTACCCATTTTCGGATGTACCGAACGGTTAGCCAGGAGAACATCAGTGATTCACTGACCGGACTGTACAACCGTAAAATTCTCTCTGAAGTGCAGAACATGCGCCTTCAGCGACTCACGGAACAAGGTGTTGGCATTGTCGTGATTGCGCTGGACTGTAATAAACTCAAGCACATTAACGATACCTGGGGCCACGATGAGGGTGACCGGGCCATTGTGCTACTGGCTGATGCCATCTCCGCCTCCATCCGTAAAAGTGATTACGGGGTCAGGCTGGGTGGCGATGAGTTCTCGATAATTCTCATCGATTATGAGGAAGCGGAGGCTCGCGTGATTATCGAGCGGATCCAGGCGTATCTGACGCTCACTGATACGCATAAACGCGTGAGCTTCTCGTGGGGTGCTTATAAAATGCAAGCAGGTGACACGCTTGGTAGCGCGATGAAGATTGCCGACGAACGCCTGTATCAGGATAAAAAGCGGGGAGCAAACCGGAGAAAATCATGATTGAACCGATAACATTTAACATTCATCAACACCTGTTGGCATTACTCGACGCACAACTTGCACGCTATCGCGTCATGGAACACGAGGCGGTTGGGAAATGCGAAGCCGTTTCCGAGATTCGGGGTACGGCGTTGGGTCAGGGCGCAAAAGCGCTGGTGTGTAAAGTGAAAGGCAATGGTGTGAACCAGCACGTGCTTGCCATCCTGCCTGCCGATCAGCAAGCGGATCTTGCCAGGCTCGCGCGGCATATTGGGGGATTAAAGGCGTCACTGGCAAGCCCGGCTGAGGTCGACGCCCTCACCGCATGCGTCTTCGGCGCAATCCCACCGTTCAGTTTCCACAACGCGCTGCGTCTGGTTGCCGATCCTTTACTGTTCGAGCGTTTTGACGAGATAGCCTTTAACGCCGGCAGCCTGGATAAATCCGTCATCCTGAATACGCAAGATTACCTGCGCATTGCCCAACCTGAGCTTGCGGCTTTCCACCGCGAAAGCTAACCCACCTTAAACTTAGCCTAATACATTCATTTGCCTGGTTAATTCAGGCAAATGAATTGTTGCTTTAACGTTGCGCATTTTTGTTACCGGTATCACGTAAAGCATTTTACGTAAGCCTGATACCGAATATCGCAATTGTTAACCTCCCTTCCTCATTCACATTATATGGCGTTTTCCCCTACTCTCGTACCTTAACGACGCCAGGTGACATGATGAATACAAAAGTTACCCGTAAAGAAAAGATCAGCTATGGATTAGGCGATATGGCCAGCCATATTGGGCTGGATAACGTCATTATTTTTCTCACATTTTACTATACCGATGTGGTCGGCCTGCCAGCTGCTTTCGTCGGCACCATGTTCCTGCTCGCCCGCACGGCGGATGCGATTATCGATCCGGCGATGGGTTATATGGCTGACCGAACCCGATCACGCTGGGGCAAATTCCGCCCGTGGATGCTGTGGCTGGCGCTGCCATTCGGCGCAAGTTGTCTGCTCACCTATGCCGTACCTGAATCCCTGGATATGACGGGGAAAATGATTTTCGCCAGCGTCAGCTATACCTTCATGATGCTGATGTACACCGCCATCAACATTCCCTATTGCTCAATGGGGGCGGTCATAACGCCCGATAACAATGAACGAATCTCCTTGCAGTCGTGGCGTTTTTTTCTTGCCACGCTAGGCGGCGCGTTGTCGACATTCTTTATGATGCCGCTGGCGGAGTTCCTGGGCGGTGCCGATAAACTGGCCGGATATCGCTGGGCGATGGCCATTATGTCCTGCGTGGCGGTGGCGATGTTCTGGATCTGCTTTGCCAATACTCGCGAGCGTATTAAAGCCCCAGCGACGCACAATAATTACCTCGCCGAATTACGCGATCTACTGCGTAACGATCAATGGCGCGTGGTGGCGGTTCTGGTGATGACCAACATTGGCTTTGGCGTGATTCGTCTGGGCGCAATGATGTACTTCGTCACTTACTATCTCGGCAGCGCTGCCTATTTTATGTGGATGCTGGCCGCACATATTATCGGCAAAGCAGCTGGTAGCGTGCTGGCGAAACGCCTGACGCGCGATGCCAACAAAGTACAGATGTTTGGCTATTGCGCCGTACTGGCGGGCCTGCTCAGTATCGGCCTGTTCTTCGCGCCGAAATCCGTATACGTCCTGGTGCCGCTGACGTTTATTGTCTCCACGCTTTATCAATCTACCACCACTCTGATGTGGGTCATGATGGCCGACGTTGCCGATTACGCCGAATGGCGTCAGGGCAAACGGATGGACGGGGTAATTTTCTCAACCTTCCTTGCCGTGCTTAAGCTGGGTATGGCGCTTAGCGGCGCGATCGTCGGCTGGACGCTGGGCTTTAGCGGTTATGTGGCCAATGCGCCGGATCAAACATCGCTGGCGATGCACAGCATCGTGGCCCTCTTTACGATTGTACCGGGGCTATTGTCGCTGGGCGCCTTCGTGACGCTGCGCTGGTACAAGTTAGATGATCAGACAATGCACACCATTAATCTCGCGAAAAACCAATCTCTCGTAAAAGGATGAGCCCACAATGAGCGAACTAATTCAGCACGCTAACGCCATCGAATGGCGATTTGAACGACAGATTCTGCGCATCGAGCCCTGGGGTGAACATAGCCTGCGCGTTCGTGCTACCTGCGCGCCGCGCTTTAATGATGAAGCCCATGCGCTACTGTCATCCGTGAACGGGCAAACCACCATTGTGCAAGATGCGGAAACGCTGACCTTAACTCACGGCAATATCAGTGCGGTGCTAAACCTGAAAGGCCAACTGGCATTCTACAACCAGCGTGGCGAGTTGTTGCTGGAAGAAATGTGGCGTCAGCGTTCGACCGTTGGCATTGGCGCCAGCGAAAAAAGTCAGGATAAGTACGTCAGCGCATTGAAGCTTGATGGACGGGAATTCAAACCGCTCCCCGGTGGAAAATATCAGCTCACGGTACGTTTTGAAGCTCGCGACGGTGAACGATTTTATGGCATGGGCCAGTACCAACAGCCGTGGCTGGATCTTAAAGGCTGTTCACTGGAGCTGGCGCAACGCAATTCACAAGCCAGCGTGCCGTTCCTGCAATCGAATCTTGGCTACGGCCTGTTATGGAACAACCCAGCCATTGGTGAAGCGGTACTGGCGAAAAACCACACCGTATGGACCGCACGGGTGACTGAAGAGATGGATTACTGGATAACGGCAGGCGACAGCGTCGCGCAGGTGACTCGTCAGTACGCTAGTGCGACCGGGACTCCCCCGCCCGCCCCTGAATTCATCAGCGGATTGTGGCAGTGCAAATTGCGCTACCGCAACCAACAGGAGGTGCTGGAGGTGGCGCGCGAGTATCACCGCCGACATCTGCCGTTGTCCGTGATGGTTATTGATTTCTTCCACTGGCCGAATCAGGGCACCTGGTGTTTTGATCCGGTTGACTGGCCAGACCCAAAAGCCATGGTTGAAGAACTGGAATCTCTCGGCATTAAACTGATGGTGTCCGTCTGGCCGACGGTAGAAGCCCGCAGCCCACTCTTCCCACAGATGAAGGCGAAAGGCTGGCTGGTCACCAGCGACCGTGGCGTACAGGTCAACCTCGATTTTATGGGTAACACCACCTTCTATGATGCCACTCATCCGCAAGCACGGCAGTTTGTTTGGGAAACCGTTAAAAAGAACTACTACGACCTTGGCATTAAGCTGTTCTGGTTGGATGAAGCGGAGCCGGAATATCGCGCGTACGATTTTGATAACTACCGCTATCACGCAGGTCCGGTGCTGGAGGTCGGCAACCGCTATCCGCGTGATTTCGCCCAGGGGTTCTATGACGGTCTGCACGATGCCGGGGAAAAGGAGATTGTTAACCTGGTGCGCTGTAGCTGGGCGGGAAGTCAGCGCTATGGCGTGCTCGCCTGGTCAGGCGACGTACACTCGTCTTTCCATGCTTTTCGCAATCAGCTTGCCGCAGGTCTCAATATGGGACTGGCGGGGATCCCTTGGTGGACCACCGATATCGGCGGATTCCAGGGCGGCGACATTCACGACCCAGCATTCCATGAACTGCTGATCCGCTGGTTCCAGTGGGCAGTATTCTGCCCGGTATTGCGGATGCACGGTTACCGCGAACCTCGCGTTCAGCCCGCAGAAAGCTACCGCAACGGTATTCCACAATGTGATAGCGGCTCACCCAACGAGCTGTGGAGCTACGGCGAAGAAAACTACGCCATCATGCAGCACTGGCTTGGCGTGCGCGAAACGCTACGCCCGTATATCGATAAGTTGTATGAGAACGCACACAATCATGGTGATCCGCTGATGCGTCCGATGTTCTGGCACTACCCGGACGAACCTCAAAGCTGGCAGACAGAAGATCAATATCTGTTTGGTGAGGATTTACTGGTTGCACCGGTGATGCAGGCAGGCCAGCGCCAACGCGAAGTCTGGTTACCAGGGGGGCACTGCTGGGTCAGCCTGGACGGTGAGCGCTATCAGGGCGGGCAACGAGTGACCGTCGTCGCCGCACTGGAGACGATTCCCCTGTTTATTCGCGAAGGCAGCACGTTAGTCACGAAATTAGTAAGATAATCAGGCAAATGCCTGAAATCCACGGCGAAAGTTGAAAAAGACCTGTTTACTGTGCGCAACTTGCGTACAGTAAACGCATTGAAGCACACGGCCTTAAGAGCATGGCGCCCCGGCGTCACGCTCTTAAGGCCGCGATAGCATTCAAACAGGCATTTTCTCTTTTTGGCAAGGATTACCTCTCTATGCTCGATACCACCCTGATTATTCTGCTGGGTTTGGCGGCACTTGGCTTTGTCAGCCATAACACCACCGTCGCCGTTTCTATCCTGGTTTTGATTATTATTCGAGTCACACCACTCAGCACTTTTTTCCCTTGGGTCGAAAAACAGGGGCTGAGCATCGGGATTATTATTCTGACCATCAGCGTGATGGCACCTATTGCCAGCGGTACGCTGCCTGCCACCACGCTGCTGCACTCATTTGCCAACTGGAAATCACTGGTGGCTATCGCCGTCGGCGTGTTTGTTTCGTGGCTGGGCGGGCGTGGCGTTACGCTGATGGGAAGCCAGCCACATTTGGTGGCCGGGCTACTCATTGGTACCGTACTGGGCGTGGCCTTGTTCCGGGGAGTGCCCGTCGGGCCACTGATTGCCGCCGGGCTGGTATCGCTGCTTATTGGGAAGTCGTAGTGAGCGACGCCAGATAACGCCCAGGCGTCTGGCCGAGACCTTTGCGGAACATGGTGATAAAGGCGGTGGTCGAATCGTAACCCAGCGACAATGCCGCCTGCTGCACGCTCATCCCACGCACCAGCATTTGTAACGCAAGGATGAGTTGCAGCTGATGCCGCCAGCGGCGGAAGTTCAGGCCAGTCTCCTTGACCACCAGCCGCGCCAGGTTGCGTTCACTCATCGCAAAACGTCCGGCCCACTGCGTCAGCGTCTGCCAATGCGCAGGCTCACGCTCCATCATCTCGACCATCTGGCGAATTTTGGGATGCGCCGATACCGGTAACTGTAGCTGCTGCTCCGGCTGCTGGGGAAGCTCATCAAACAATACCTGCACAAGGCGCTCGGTTTCAGGCGTTTGACGTGACGCTTCATCTCGCAGCGCCAACGCCAGAATTAGCTCACGTACCAACGGCGAAATTTTTAACGTACAGCAATGTTCGGGCATGCGCGCGCAACCCGGCTCAATAAATAAAAAGCACAGCTCCGCTTGTGGCGTAGCACGATTACTGTGCGGCACTTCACCTGGAACCCATACCGCAAATTGCGGTGGTACCATCCACAGCGCATTTTCCACTTCGCAGGTTATTGCGCCATGCAACGCCAGGATCAGCTGTCCTTTACGATGTTGATGCACTGGAATATGCTGCTCACTTTCCATGACCTGAATACCAAAGGCCACGGCGGCATCCTGATGGCTATCCGGGTGATAACCGTCTAAACCTAATCCCAACATGATTTTGTCCGAACTTAGCGATAATCTGTCATTTTAGCTTGATTTCAACAAAGGCAAAAACAGGTATCGTTGTCTTCCCATTTCTTTGTTGAGTAAATGATGTCTTACTTATCCTCTTCTTCCAGCCAACGCGGGTTGTTGATTGTTGGGATCTTGCTGATTGCCTCCACGCTACGCGTGACCTTTACGGGCGCAGCACCTCTGCTTGATGCCATCCGTGCCGACTATGGTTTAACGACCGCCCAGACCGGGCTGCTAACCACCCTGCCATTATTAGCCTTCGGGCTAGTGTCCCCTCTGGCGGCGGGCATTGCCCGCCGACTTGGGATGGAGCGAAGTCTGTTTATCGCCATGGGGCTGATTTGTGCCGGGATCGCTATTCGCTCCCTCCCCTCAGTTGCGCTGATGTTTATTGGTACGGCGGTCATTGGTTGCGGGATAGCGCTCGGCAACGTCCTGCTGCCGGGCTTGATAAAACGTGATTTTTCCACCCAGGTGGCCAAATTTACCGGCGCGTATTCGGTAACCATGGGGGCGGCCGCGGCGCTCGGTTCCGCCCTGGTCGTACCGATCGCCCTGAGCGGATTTGGCTGGCGCGGTGCACTGCTGACGTTGATGGTCTTCCCACTGCTAGCAATGCTGTTCTGGTTACCTCAGTGGCGAGCAACGCAAGCCACCACGGTTTCCAGTAGCGGTGCGGCGCACAATCGCGGGATCTGGCGTTCCGCGCTGGCCTGGCAGGTCACGTTGTTCCTCGGCCTGAACTCGCTGGTTTATTATGTGATTATTGGCTGGCTGCCGGCCATTCTGATAAGCCAGGGCTACAGTGAAGCACAGGCCGGTTCGTTGCACGGCTTGCTCCAGCTGGCGACAGCCGCACCGGGCTTTGTGGTGCCGCTGATTCTGCATCGCTTAAAAGATCAGCGCGGAATTGCCATTCTTGCAGCGCTAATGTGTGCCGTCAGCGCGCTAGGCTATACGCTGTTTCCATCACAAGCGGTGGTCTGGACCATTGTCTTTGGTTTTGGCTCCGGCGCAACGATGATTCTGGGTCTGACTTTTATTGGGCTGCGCGCCAGCTCGGCGCATCAGGCCGCCGCGCTCTCCGGTATGGCTCAGGCTGTGGGGTATTTGCTGGCAGCCTGCGGGCCACCGCTGATGGGGAAAATTCACGATGCCAGCGGTGCATGGCATATTTCGCTGATTGGCGTGGCGGTGATTGCACTCGCGATGGCAGTATTTGGCGGGTTAGCGGGACGTGATAGAGAGATGCCCCGTTAAATTCTTTCCTAACGTGGTATTACACCGAACCCTTCGTGATATTCCCGGCATCGCTGCCGGGAATTGCATTTATTACTGTGCCGCGGTGTGCAGGAAAGCCTGAACTAACGGCGCTGGGCGACCGGCCAGGGCATTACGCTCGTGTTGGAACAGCGTCGCGACAAAGAAAGGATGCGTCACCAACTCGACTGCGCGGATATCGCCATTATCATCCCAACCGGTCACTCGCAGCGGTTGAACATCCAGTTCGGCAGCAAACTCAGGGGAAATACCGTAGTTACAGTGGTAACCCTCTTCAATACTGTCACGTCCGTAAGCGCGAGCAATCAGGGTATTGGCACGCAGTTCGATGGTGTCGGTTTTCTCCACCAGCGAACAGGTTAGCGGCGCAATCACCATACGCCCCTCGGTATCCGTTTCAGCGTGTGCGGCATCTTGCCAGCCCATAACATTACGCGCGTACTCCACAATCGCATGTTGAAAACCACCACAGGTTCCGAGGAACGGCACGCTATTTTCGCGGGCGTAACGTACTGCCGTCAGCGCGCCTTCCATATTCTGATAAGGGCTGGCTGGCACCAACCAGATGGCATTATAGTCGGCCAAATCCTCAGCGCTTTTAATATCCTGAGTGGGCAACCAATGGTATTCGACAGTCAGTTCCAGTACCGCAGCCGCATCATCAATAGCCAAAGGAATCGCCTGATGCGCAATCACATCGGCATTATAGTCGCCCACCAGAGCGATACGAAGAGAGGGGGTCACAGCTGCGTTTTCCATGGAGGTCCTTATGTACAGACGATTACGAACGGCATAAGGAGCCTCACATTAGCGATCTGTGGACCGAATAGCAACACCCTGATAGCGAACCCGACGATTCTTTGTGGTATGGTCAAAAAAGGATAAAGGGAGGAAGGATATGATCCAGTGTAAACGCGTTTATGACGCCGCCGCATCCGATGACGGCTACCGTATTCTGGTTGATAGACTTTGGCCGCGTGGCATTAAAAAGGAGGCGCTTATCTTCGATGAGTGGTGCAAAGACCTCACCCCGTCAGCCGAGCTTCGCAAAGCCTACCACGGTGAAGTTATCGACTTTGCCACCTTTTGCCAGCACTATCGCGAAGAGCTTTCACACCATCGTGAAGAGGGCCAGCGCCTGGCTAAAATTGCGCAAGATAAGGGGCTGACGCTGATTTACGCCGCCACTAACACCACGCAAAATCACGCACGGGTGCTCGCCGACTGGCTGAAGAATCTGTAACTCACTACGACGCGACGTCATCTGTCGTCGCGTTACCCTATCAGCGCAACGCGTTCTTTTGCCGGTAGCACATCGGGCGTTAACGGTAGCAAATATTCCGCTCGCACAAACGCAAAACCATACTGGTTTTCACTCGCACTGACATCCCCGGTAACCAACCACAGCGAGCGAGGTGCGTCAGCAGCCAGCTCTGTCATCACGCCATTAACCGGATTCAAACAGCGTTCGCCTGGATTAATCAGTGCAAACAGTTCCACGCTCTTACCAATATTAGCGCGGCCGACAGGAGTGCGGGCACCGATGATGATGGCGGTGGTGCCCGGTTTAAGCGAATACATACATCTCTCGTTAATCAGAATTATCTTAGAGGCGTAGTGTACTGGAAGGATAATTTACTGTCATTTATTCTGTGGGTGATCGCGACGCCATAGCGCCCATTCCTCAATGGTTTCACCATTAGGCAGCTTACAAAGGCTTGATTCACCCTGCGCATTGACCTGGCGGATGCTTTCTCCGCCCTTCTGCTGGCAGTAAACAGCAGCAGGATTGGCCATACCGATCTGTGGTGGTTTAGGCGCCTCTGGCTCGGCATGTGTTGCGCAGCCGATCAGGAATAACGGGAAGAGTAAGCACACACGATTCAACATTTTATCTCCATAGTTTCTGGCGAGAGTTTAGCTTTAAACTCCATAATTTCTTCAATTTAACTACACTTTTGCGACGTATTATCTGTCTCGTTCTCTACTGACCAGAGAACAGAACATTCCATAATCAATGAGTTATTTTTGCCCCATCGCCCCCGATGGGGCTTTTTTTATCTGCTACAACAAGCCACCAACCTACGATATGCCACCTTTTGGTCACACAACGCTTACCTTCTCGATACATAATGTATAAAATTTAGTGAATCCAGTTTCGTTTAGGATCATACACTATCAAACACATTATCGTTGGGGGCCTTCGTTTTCATGTCAGATATCATTCTTGCACGAGTGTCGCAAACACTTGCCACTGAACAGTCGCTGGAAGGCCTTGTTCGACAACTGCTTGAGATGCTTGGATTGGTCACCAATATGGAATCAACCTATCTGACGAAAATTGATACCGAGGCCCAACTGCAGCATATCGTTTATTCGCGTAACAGCGGTGAGATGACCATCCCGGAGAATTTATCCGTACCGTGGGGCGATACGCTGTGCAAGCGTGCGATGGACGATCATTGCTTCTACAGCGACCACGTTCCAGATCAGTGGAGTGATTGCGATGCGGCAAAAGCATTAGGGATCACCACCTTCCTCAGCACGCCAATACATCTGACCGATGGTTCATTGTACGGAACGCTTTGTGCCACCAGCACCGCACAAAAACCGCTGAGTTTTAACAGCGAGCATGTGCTTGCGCTATTTGCCAGTATCATCGCGCGCTATATCGAAAAAGAATCTTTGGTGGCGCAACTGCAGGAAGCGAACGCAGCGCTGATTTACCACTCTTACACTGACGTACTGACCGGTTTACCCAACCGTCGCGCCGTTTTTGATAATCTGGAAGTCTTATTCTCGCTGGCTCGTCATTTAAACCATTCGGTGCTGCTTGCCTTTATTGACCTCGATAAATTTAAGATGATCAACGACTGTTATGGGCACCAGGCGGGCGATGCATTTTTACAGCAGGTTGGGCAGCGGCTGAAATTAGGCATTTCTGCTGAGGACCAGTTGGGTCGATTAGGGGGCGATGAGTTTATGGTCGCAACACTCTCACGTACGACTGAACAGCTTGAACAGTTTAGTCAAACGCTGCGCAAACTCCTGATTGGTGATTATCTGTTGGGCGACACAATTATTCATTATCCTGGCGCCAGTATTGGCACGGTGGTGGTGGATCCCAATGAAATGAATCCAGACGCTGCGCTACGTGCTGCCGATAGCGAGATGTATCAGGACAAAAAATTTCGCCATCGCCCGGAAATTAGCGCACAGCGACTGGGGTAATTACAGTATTATACGCGCTGTCTATTGATAACAATCAGGATGTCACCATGAGATTGGGTATCGCCTTCCCTATCGTTATTTTCTTTATCGCGGTTGTCTTTCTGGGTTGGTTCTTTGTTGGCGGCTATGCGCTGCCAGGAGGAGCACAATGAGAAAGACCACGATAATCATGTTAGCCATCGCCATCATTACCGTAGTGGGTGTGGAGTTTGGTTGGTGGTAATGCAATGATAAGCCGGATATTTACCGGCTTATCGCCCTTCTCCGTGTTTTTTCTTCATCTCATACATCTGCGCATCAGCCTGCCCAATAGCATCATCCAGTGAGTCCACGCACGGCGCAACGCCCCAGGATACCGATAAGGGTACCGGATGCCCTTGCGGGCTAAAGGGATAAACGGCAATCCTGGCCGCAATTCGTTCAGCAATCATATGCGTATGCGCAATATCCGTGCGGTTTAGCAGGATAATAAATTCATCACCGCCGCTGCGGATAACCCAATCGGCGTTGGCGCGAACGTCTGTCAGCATACACTCTGAGATGGCTTGTAGCGCTTTGTCCCCAGCCGTATGACCATAGTTATCGTTAATGGCTTTAAACTTGTTACAGTCGAAAAGGATCACCGTACTAAACGGCAATGAACGCTGCTGGACAAGGGAAAAAATATTCCTCGTAAAGCAGCCTGTCAGCGGGTCACGGTAGAAACGTAAGTCCGCTCGATTTAAGTGAAAACGGAAAAACAGGAACAGCAGAACCAATAGCACGGGGGCCAGAACCAACATCATTAATGCCCAGAAATCCTGAGTCACAAAAAGCCAGACAGGCTGCGCGTATTTGATTTCGTAGCGTAATGATATTTGATGAATTCGATAGTTATCAAACCAATCGCAATTACCGACAATACACAACAATTCCCCGGTCTGACGGCTCTGGAGTCCAAGAATTAATCCTTCAGGTATCTGGTGATTAAATGCCGACATGAGCATTCGTCGAATTTCGGCACGCGAAAGATCGTAGACAAGATAAGCCACAATATTATTGCTTGGCTCGCCTGCTGAAAGATCGTAGATGTAGCTGACGATACTATATCCCAGGTCACCGGTAATTTTATCACCGTAAAATTGAGTCGCACTCTGCGACTTTTTACGTAAGCTTTTTTGCAAGACTCGGTCATAAAACATTTCCGGCTCGCTAAAAAAATGACGAGGGTTTTTCGCCATTTGCGAAGTCTCAAAATTAAATGGCGCGGAATCGGCTGGGTTAAACCAGTAAAACCAGCGGCCATCATTGGCGATAAGATAGCGATGAATATCGTGCTGTTCGGGGTTCAACGCCCGGACTTTGCTTCGTATGTATTCGGCAGCAGTGTAGATACAGCGAGCGCTGTCGTCAGGTTTCCTGGTGATTAATGTGCCGTGTTCGGTATCAAAAGCGTTGGGATCGGCATTTATCCCCCATGCATTTCCTCGGGGAATAAACAACGAGTCATCACCGCACAAGCGATGACGGCTGATCTGCTGATAGCGCACGCCCGTCGCCTCTGCCATCAACTCATTGTCATTAAACATTGACACCATTTGGCTTTGTAGCGCGTTGATACCTTCGTTAACTCGCGCGACAGAGCGCTGGTAGAAGAAAAAAATGGCTGTACAAACAAGCAGACAGGTCACCGCTGCCGATGCAACGAGAGATTGTTTTTTGCGTAGACTATCCTGAATAATTCTCACTGATACCCCGTACCGATGGGTTAAATCCTTGAAACGCCACCTACGTGACTCATCGAGGCGTCACGGTACGTTTTCATTTCGTATCTGAATCATTATGGGTGATTAATACCGCAAGCGGGGATTTGATCGTGTCAGGCTTTGTTCACAATGGCAATAGGATTTCAGGAAGGCGAGCAGGATACTCGCCTGTCAGAATTAACGCTGGATTTCAGAGCCTAAAAATAAAAAGGCGAGCGGGATCGAAAAGAGCACCGTAAAAATCGAACTGTAAACCATGACCATGGCACCTTGCAGTACAAACATGCTCGTCGTCCATTGCGAATACGGTAAATTATATTCGCTGACTACACCACCAAAGGTCGCCCGCCCCACCACTATGACGGCAATAACAAATACCACTAAAGCGGAAAGCAGAAATTTTTTGCCATTCGGCGTCCGCAGTTTCTCCAGAATCATCGCATCCTCCCGACGCTGTTCTCACAATATTTCGCTGTATTTGTAACATTAATGAAGCATAAATTGAATGTTTTTTGTTGCCGAACTTTCACAAAGCCGCTGGTAAAAAGATCATAAATTTAACCCTAACCGTAAGTTGTATTTAAAATGCATTTTCCGATAAACAGCTCACTAAATTTGTGATTTAATACATTCAACGTATAGGGGGAAAACATGCTACGCATTCCGCAAAGTTGTATTCATACCCGTTCCACGCCGTTCTGGAACAAGGACACGGCGCCAGCCGGTATTTTTCAGCGTCACCTCGATAAAGGGACGCGCCAGGGAGTTTATCCACGACTCTCCGTTCATCAAGGGTCGATTCGCTATCTGGGTTTCGCGTCTGAAACGTCACCCGAACCGGAAAGTGAACTGATTATAGAAGCCGGTCACTTTGGCGTTTTTCCGCCAGAGAAATGGCATTACATCGAAACGATGACCGACGACACCGTATTTAACATCGACTTCTTTGTCGAAGCTGATGTGCTGAAATCTCTATAGGCCTGTAAAGCCATGTAGTAAGGAGCCATCTATGTTACGCATTCCTGAAAATTTTGTTCATTCGCGTTCGACACCGTTCTGGACCAAAGATACCGCGCCGAAAGCCCTCTTCACTCATCACAACACCAAGGCCCATGTCTATGGTCGTCTTTCTGTGATGCAGGGAGCCGTCCGCTATTTCGGTTTTCCTGACGGCGATGCAACCGAGCCGGATGTCGAAGTGGTCATTGAAGCCGGCTCCTTTGGTATCTCTCCACCGCAAAAATGGCACCGTATCGAAATACTGACCGATGATACTTACTTTAATATCGATTTCTTTGCCGATCCGGACGCGACGCTTGAGGGAAAAGGTCTGGGCAAAGTCGTTAATTCGCACAAGGGGCAATAAAATGGGCAAGGCAACCTACACGGTGACCATCACCAACAACAGCAACGGTATTTCTGTTGATTACGAAACTGAAACCCCGATGGAACTGCTGATCCCTGATGTTGCGGCTGACGTTGTTAAAGATTTGATCAATACCGTCCGTGCTTACGATACCGAAAACGAACACGACGTGTGCGGGTGGTAGTGAGTTAAGCACAAAAAAACGGGAGTCTGAGACTCCCGTTTTTATTTTTGGCAATCGCGAGAATGCCTGAAGGATATCAGACAGTTCCATACTTTTGTTGGAGTGCCCGGCCGGCCCGTTTTGCCATGTTTAATACATCGCTAACGGGAGATATTGCTATGGCCTGGCGTCCTTTTCTCTATGTGATTACCAATAACACTCCGCAACGTACACCACGACGCGGAGTGCTAAAGTTGATTAAGAAAGGCTAGCCTACTCGAAGAAAACGCTCGGGTTTTCTGCCAGCGAGACGAATGATTTGCTGTTCTTATCCAGCGCGCGAATCGCTCCGCTCTCAATATCGTAGACCCAACCGTGCAAACGGATTGCCCCGTCACGCAGACCTACCGCTACGGATGGGTGAGTTTTGATATTGTTCAATTGAGCAATAACGTTCTCTTCGACCATCGCGTTAACTTTATCCGTTTCATTCTCAAAGGTTTTCTTCTCAACGACCGCTTTTGCGGCGTCCGAGTAACGCAACCAATGCGAAACGGCAGGCATCGGATCCAGGCACTGGCAGGTGGCGATAGCTTTCATCGCGCCACAGTTGGAGTGGCCGCAGATGACAATATCCGTCACCCCTAATGCAACCACCGCGTACTCAATCGTCGCCGACACGCCGCCGGGTTCGGGGCCGAAAGAAGGCACGATGTTACCCGCGTTGCGGATTACAAACAGCTGGCCCGGCTCTTGCTGTGTGACCAGTTCCGGCACCAGGCGGCTGTCTGAACAGGAGATGAAAAGTGCTTTTGGATTCTGACTGGAAGCCAGACTGCGGAAGAGTTCCTTACGCTCTGGAAAAACATCTTTCTGGAAGTTGAGGAATCCTTCAATGATATGTTGCATAGCAGTATCTCTTTTTTGTTTTTACGCAGGTCATGATTGAAATCACATTTTTAGTGTACCACTTGAGAGCAGAAGAGAAAGCGAACAATCCTGGTAACGCATTTGTTACTCGTTTGATAACTGCAATAGCGGGGGTAGATTCGGGCAGGCCTTAAGCGCTAAGGCCCTTGATATGCGTTTTTTCGGAGAAGTAAATATTAGCTTCCCTTATAGGTGGAGTACCCATACTGACTAAGTAAGAGCGGGATATGAAGTTTCTCATTCATCTTTGTCACCGTAAATAACACCGGCACTTCCGGGAAGAATGAAGACAGCTTCTCACTCTTAAAATAATCTCCCGTTTTGAATGTGACTTTGTACACCCCAGGTTGCATGTCCTGATTATCAGGATACAGAGACTTGATGCGGCCATCATTATCGGTTTTACCTTTCGCAAGCATATCCCAGCCAGCCGGGTTCTGCTTTTCCAACGTAACAGTAACCGCTTTTGAAGGAATCCCCGTTTGTTGGTTCAGAATATGAACGCTAAGTGTGCCAGCAGGAGCGCTAAATGCAGCAGGTGCAAAGACAGAGGATGATAACAATGTCAGGGTAACGAATTTGTTCATTTATTTCTTCCTGTAGTTGAAGGTACAGGTAAATCTTAATCATCTTTTATATAAATAATATTCAACTTTTCGTTATCAGGTGTGCAAAAAACAATCATGTAATTTTGGGTTCAGGCCAGGAGCGCCGGGGTTAATATGCATGTCACCGCGAAGGTTTGTCGAGGTGGTTATACCGCGAGAATAGGGTTCAAACTTAAATCCTGATGGGTTATAGCTGATTTTTTATAGCCAGTTTGGCAGGGGCCTCGCTTTGCAGAGGAGATAAAAAGACTGCTGATTTTTTTATGAAAATTATTTGACTGATCGTTCCATAATCAATACTATGCCGCATCAACTCATTTCAAGCCCCCCATCTCTATGAGTGCTGAAAAACCAACCTTTCCAGGTCGTCCACGAAAGTTCGAAGATCAGGATGTCATTGATGCTGCCGTCGCTGTTTTCAGCGCCAATGGTTATGCAGGCACCTCTGCGCAAGATTTATGCAATGGTACGGGATTAGGGCGGGGAAGCTTATATAATGCCTTTGGTAGCAAGCAAGCTCTGTACGAGCAAGCGTTGTTGCGCAGCCATGAACAAACTATGTCAGCACAGTTAACAATACTCACACAATCAGGCCTGGTAAAAGAGCGACTGCATACCCTTCTGCTTTGGGGTATTGCCGAAGATCTTTCTCAGCCAGAGCAGCATGATGCGATGGTCTTATTTTCAGCCCTGGAGATGGGCAGTAAAGATGAAGCCGTTGCTAGCCTGAATAATGAATATCGTCAGCATTTAGAACAAACGCTGGTAGCGGTATTTATTGAAGGTCAACGAAGCGGTGAACTAAACAGTAAAGCATCAGCCGTCGAAATGGCGAGAGGCTTTATGGCAGGCTACTACGGTTTACGTGTACTGAATAAAAATATTTCAGATAGAAAAATCCTCGAAGATGTTGTCGCTGGTCTGTTAATCAACTTATAAATTCAAACGTAAAAATCCATTAATTACTTACATCCATTTTTGTAACGATCATTCCAATATAAGGGGAAAATAAAAAGCCATGCCATTAGTCGTGTATATTTTAGGGTTAGCTATTTTTTCATTAGGTACAGCAGAGTTAATGGTGGCGGGTATGATGACCACGCTATCTGAAGCATTTGGTGTTACAGTCGGTGAAGTCGGACATTTGATTTCATATTATGCATTCGGTGTAATGCTAGGTGGCCCAGTATTAACCTACGCCTTTCTTAAGTTTAAAGCCCCCTATCGCGCAACGTTATTATGGCTGTTAGGGTTATATGTTATCGTACAAGGATTTAGCGTCTTTGTTTCTGATTACAATGTGTTAGTTGCCATTCGAATCGTGACAGGTATTTTGTGTGCAGGATGTTTAAGTCTTTCACTCGCAACAAGCATGGCTCTTGTATCTGTAGAAAATCGCCCTCGTGCCGCATCAATAGTGATCGCAGGTTTTATGGTATCCAATGTCTTTGGTGTACCTATCGCGACCATCATAGACCAGTACTGGGGCTGGAAAATGAGTTTTGGGCTGGTCGCGGTCCTGGTTCTCATATGCCTGTTAGCATTAGTACGCTTATTGCCACAAATGAGCGGCGGCAGTGCTATCAAGATGGCTGAAGAGATTAAGGCATTTAGAAATAAAGCCTATTGGAAAGCCTGTGCAACCAGTTGTTTGATTTTGGGCGCAAGTTTTGCGGCATTCAGTTATTTTGTTCCCGTACTGACTGATGTCAGTGGATTTACAATGCAGACAGTGCCCTTCATTCTGATGCTTTATGGGTTAGCCAATATTATCGGAAATATGGTAACGGGACGTCTTGCATATCGTCATAGTTTAGCTGTTATGGTTGTCGGCTTAACAATATTAAGTATTTCCTTGCTCGGCATGGCACTATTTGTGCAATATCAGGTTATTGCTATTCTGGCTGTCATACTCATCGGTCTATCTGGCGTACCAATGAATCCGGCAATGATGGCAAGAATTGTTAGCGTGGCGCATCCGGGCCCAATGGTCAATGCCGTTCATACTTCCGTTATCAATATTGGATTAGGTGGTGGTTCTTATTTAGGTGGCATGGCCATTTCGTCAGGATTTGGTTTACGTTCAGCTTTATGGATTGGAATGGTATTAGCGGTTCTGGCTTTATTATCCGTACTACCTTATACCCGTCGGAGTAAACAAGGCTGGAGTTAATAGGCTCTGAAGATAAAACGCCCTGATTATAAAAAATCACGGGGCATCGATTTAGCCGATAAACATCATTCAAAACTGACAGGCCTTTACCATCGAGTGGGAGCTGCATGCCGGGGGCTTTTTCCTTTCGGGATTTGCCCTGCTGAATCGCCGATGCGGTAAGTCACGTCGTAACCGATCATCTTCTCTGATTTATCATAAATCGATTCGCGGGGAAAAGATTGGAGAAGTTGGTTGTTTTATATCCAGCTTTGCAAAGAGGGAAAAATGGAGATAGCCGCCCGAAGGCGGCAACGGCAATTACTCACCGATTTCCAGCGCATCCTGGATAGCATCGGCCAGCGCAGCAACTTCCTGTGAAACGTTGCGCAGGTCCATCTGGGAGCGGATCCCAGAGTTTGCGGTGGAGGCTGAAACCGACGCTTTAGATATCTCTAACGCGGCCTGTACGGCCAGCAAGCGCTTACGGTTTTCTGAGGCGTCAGCGCCGGTGGCGTTGTCTAGATCGAAGTACCCTTCTAACATTGCTATCTCCTTATGTTAATCCCACCAGTTTAGGATGTTCATCGCTTGCAAGCCATCAAAATCATCGCCACAATAGAAACATTAAGTAACAATCTAAGCATTATTCCTATTGATCCCTTCCCTTAAAAACGGAATGGTGACTCTATTTTTATTCTGTTTTGTAATTGGCGACTATTTAATCATTCATTTCAGTAATAAATATCAGGCGTAATACAACATTCATATTCAGGGAACGAAAATGGAATTTCATGAAATGCTCAACGGATTTTTTGAGCAAGTCAGATGTGAGTCAGACTTTCTTCAATTTTTGACAAAATTAAAACAAAACGATATTTCGTACTACATATACTTTGTCGCAACAGGGAACGTACAAATTGTGACGACGGCAGACACCTATCTATCATTAAAAAGTGAGCGACGATTAATTAAAGTCACTCAGCACGCCAGTGAATCTTTAACGCGCATTGCCGCCAGGCGCCATTTCAGCGGAGTTACTCTTTTTGAGCAGTATTGTCGAGAGCTGGCCAACGCGGGAGTATTTAAATGGGTGGTCGATGTCGACGAGGTAAACCGTCGTTATTGGTCGAAAGATAATCGGCTATTGCACTCGGAAAATTTTATTAACCCCACGGAATAATCATGATGAATTAAAAACGGGAACCCATAGGTTCCCGTATTTTAATCCAGAATCTGGATTACATGTTTTTGATGATCGCGTCACCAAACTCTGAACATTTCAGCAGCTTAGCGCCTTCCATCAGACGTTCGAAGTCATAGGTCACAGTCTTAGCAGCGATTGCGCCTTCAGTGCCTTTGACAATCAGGTCAGCGGCTTCGAACCATTCCATATGGCGCAGCAGTATTTATTGGAAGGTTACTTTATTATTTGATAGATAAGGAGATATAAAACAATATTGAGATTTTAGACGCATTTTTGCCACTCCTATCAGCCCCTGAATTTACTAGATCGATTTTGAGTTTTGATAACCACTTTTTCTCTATTCAGGACGCGAGCCGTATCCATCATTCAAGCTCAATGCTCAGGGTGAAACCCTGTTCAGAAAGCCGAAAATCAAGCGATGCTATTTTCCACTCTCGGTCCTCTACGCTACCGAAACCGCTGGTGGTTATCTTGCCTTCTGCGGTCATCGGCATCATTTCTGGTGTGGCTGGAAGCACCAGGGTCATTCCTGTCAGCTTTTTCTTGCTTTGGGCGCTACAGCCACCAGCAATGATTCTGGCTCCCTCGATGTCCTTCTGTGGGATCGGGTAATGAGTAACCGGCTCACCACTGCCAACCGCCAGCGTTTTTATTCTGCCGCTGTCGGCCATATCACGGTAACTCACAACTACAGTCCCCTTTCCTGATTTGCTGCTATCGGGATGATCACTGTTGTCGTGATAACGCCAGTCGCTGCACATATCTGGCCTGATCGTTGTAATTGGCAGCGGCTTCCCACTAACAGTAGTATCGGACCCGCGAGGTGTGAACACCCAGTAGTCATGCGTGACTTTACTCACCGCGCCATACCGTGCCGCAATGCGGGTCAGCAAGTTCATGTCGCTTTCGCCAACCTGGTCAATGTGCGAGATTTGTTGATTGACCAGTGTAGAATCGACCCTCGCAGTCAGACCATATTCAGAGGCGATCGTAGTCACCAGATCACCAAGAGTAATGCCACTATTGAACGAGCGCGTTTTTTGTGACTGCAATGTGCCGTGGCCACGCTCGTTTGTCTTTGAAAAAGCTTTGGCTGTAATCTCAATGATGCGGGGCTGCGATGAAGAACCACCAGAAGAACGGGAGTCCACAACAAAAGTCCCTTTATTGACCAGAGTATTCCCGAAGCCTAACGCGACTGAAATTTTCACCCCCTTGGCGGGTAACTTCATGTCAGGTGAAACAACGGAGAAAGTGATCTGATCGCTTTGCTTTGAGCCAGCACCATAGTCTTTCAACGTCAGATTGATGAGGTTTTCCCGAACAGAATCCGTAATATCATCACCCTCAACGATGATCGAGATGTTTGGCTGCCAAGGCATGCTGCCAGTGTCTATGTACGTCATATATTAATCCCACAATGAGTTTTCAATTTTTTTCTCTGATGGCTTCACTACTGGAAGCGAGAATGTGACGCCCGCATCAAATACCTCTACTGAGGTCAAATCGTAGTTGTTGACATCGTAAAGCACGGTTTCGAAGGTGTTGTTAACGGCAGCGTAGTGCCGGGCGCATATAATGTCTAAACGCTCGCCATTTTTGGTTGTATATTGCATATTTACTCCAAAAAGGTATTTGTGACATGTTTAAAATATCTGTATTTTCCACGTCATTGCTAATCCTGTTCATGAACTTTGCAAAAGCAGAAGAGATATCTTCGCTACAAATAAGCAGAGATTATGACCGTAACGCAATCGCAGCCGCCGATAAATATGAAAACAACCGTATAGATATTTCTGGAAGCATATATTCTATAGGTACTGACATTCGAAAGACCCCTATTGTTAGTTTGTATGGCAGAGATGATTTTAATTCTGTCAATATGGTTGTATCTAAAGACGACCCATATTTATTACAGATTTCAAAGTACGACTTTGTACACGCTACCTGTATTGTATATGGGTATACATTAGGGGATGTTATTCTGCGCGATTGCAAAATATCTGGATTTGAAAAGCCGCAGAATACCAAGGAGTAAAATTAAAGCGATGGGAGATCGAAAGTCTCCCCTCCGCCACTCGCACCTGACGCTTTCGGGATGCCGCTATTGAAGGCATCGTAAATCCCCTGACCAAACTCTTTGGGATCCTGACCAGGAAGCGTGCTTACTTCAATAGCTACATGGTTCGTCTGCTGCGGCGCCAGAGCCTTCAGCGAAGGCACCTTCACACCGAATGTACTATCGTCGAAAGTCGCGCTATCCGGCACCCTGGCCTGGCTATGTGCATCTTTCCAGTCTTGTTCCGCTCTCTGCCCGATAGAAAGCGCCTCCTGATAACTGAGACCAGCTGTCGATATGCCCCGGCTTTCAGCTTCGTTTTCCAGTGCCCTCTGTCGTGCCTCCTGAATCGTATCCATCTGCGCTGGAGCTCTTTCATCGTTGTCAGGCAAGATCGCACTAATCCAACCAGCAACGGTAGAAACAGCATCCCCAAATTTGACCAGGCCATCGACAACACGTTTCGGGCCACCGCCATTCACCCAGTCGGTGATCTCGTTGGTGATCAGCTGTTTGTTATTGTGGATCCACTTCGTCGCCTGCTGTTCCCACTCTTTCAGTTGCGGTTCAAACGCTGCCCCAAGTTCACCAGCAATCCCCTGCAGCGCGGTTTCTGCTGACGTCCAGATGTTGCTGATCGTCTGGCTCGACTCCACTGCGGCCCTCGCTTCGTCCTCAGAAATATTGTTGAGCTGAGCAGCGTTATCCATCACCTCCTTGTAGGATTTGCCAGTATTCGCGATGTAGGTCATCAGTTTGTTGGCCTCACCGCCCATCAACTGGTCGGCAAGCGATTCGCCCTGCTGGGCGGACATGGATTTATTCTTAATGGCGACGCTGATCGCCTGCATGACCTGATCAAACTGCTGCTGTTTGGTCCCTTTCAGCTGCGTTTTGTTCATACCGATTTGCGCCAGCATTGGGTTCAGCGTTTTCTCGTTGCCCTGCTCGCCCAGTTTGTTACTCAGCTCTTCAGACAGATCGCCGTAATTCTCACCGTTTAGACCCGCCTGCTCCGCGAGGATGCTGCCGGATTTATAGTTCCGGTAAGACATGCCGTACTGCTTTGCCAGCCGATATTCTTCGGCGGTCTTCCTGTTCATCGCGATAACGGTACCAACCAAACCAGCGCCAGCAGCAATCCCTGTTTTGGCGATTGCAACAGGAGCTCCGATGACCGCTTTCGCCGCAGCGAATGGCAACCCACCAGCCATCGACAGACCAGACTCCAGCATGTTGCCCGGCGCGGCTTTGGCTTTGCCCCAGGCTGTTTGTGCAGGCGAGAGAAAGGCATTTTTATACCGCTCGTTCCGGGCCTGCTTACGCTGCTGTTTATCGGCCAGTTTAGTTTCGCGTTCCTGCTGCGCATTCAGGCGAGAAAGAGCGTGCTCCGCGCGCCCGATTCCGGCGGCCACACGCTGATACTCGCTCGCCAGCTCAGAAACATCCTTCCCCGCCCGCACGCCATCGCGGATCTGCTTCTCCAGTGCAGCCTGCTTTTTGACGAGCGTCTCGGTGGCACGCTCCATGTTCTTTATCTGCGATGTGGTGCTGGCTGAACCGGCTTTCATCTGCCGCATCCAGGCGGTCTGCGTTTTTGCAGCCTTCTCTGACTCATCGCTGATATCGTCAATGCCACGCGTCAGCTGCTTCAGCGTACGGGCCATAGACGGATCGAGCGACGCCCCGAAATTAATCGAGGCGTTAAACTTCTGGGATTTCGACATTAGGCTTTGCTCTGCTTAATGGCCTGTTTCAGATAGCGCCGCCAGATGCTCACTGGCAGCCCGAGCTGCTCAGTGAAGGTGATGCGACACCAGTATGTGATCCCCGGCTGGTTCTTCAGAAACTGAGGTTCGAGCGCTCCGCCGGTGGCAACAAAAAATCGTTAAACGCCGTGGTGAGCTGCTCATAGTCATACGCCGGAAGCTGGTACAGATCGCCTGGATTAAGACCGCACAGACCAGCAATCATCGTGACCTCTTTTTCCAGGGCTGCGCCTTTGTTCTTCTCAAAGGCCAGCTTGTCGAATACAGTCGGCTCGCGCATCTGAATGGTTTCAACTTCTGCGCCATCCAGTTTGAATGGGCGGGACAACGTGATCAGGGTGGTATTTGCCGGATAAGTCATAAATGCTCCTGTAGAAAAGAAAATGGCGCCACGTGGGCGCCAGATAAATGGTTTGGGATTGAGTTACATCAGCAGCGCGTCTTTCTCGTCCTGCAGGACGTTCACACCGTTCACACTGCGGATCATGTTCGCTGGGTCAATCTCGTAGATTTCTTTGCCGTCGACCGTCAGTTTGTAGTAACTGAGGTTCATGGTGACGGCGTTCCCGACGCCTTCTTTGCTGTCCGTGCCTGCTTCATCCGGCGTAATGGTACCGATGATGCCTTCCATTTCGTCCACAAAGGTATGCAGCGCGCCGTCTGTGTCGCGGTAGGTGCGGCGAACCTGCACCAGCGTGGAATTGCCGGGAATAAAGCCAAACATCGCCAGCACGTCCGTATCCGCACCCACCTTAAATTCGGTCTGCATCGGCTCCATGCCAGTATCAACTGGCGTGGCCATGTCCATCCAGGTGGTTTTGTAGTTGCCGATCGTCGCAGTGATGGCAGGTGGCGTAAGCGACAGCACTCCAGCCACACGGATGTTGTTGCCGATCCAGAGGCCGGACTTGGAATAAATAAAACCTGTGTTCATGATGCTTCCTTATCAGGCCGCCAGATTGAATTCCTGGACGGTGTAGGTGTTGTCGATGGAGTACGTCGCGGTGATTTCTTCTGCCGGAGATTTCGGCCCGACCGCCACGTTGATATACACCTTGCCCGCCGCCAGCGATTCGGCGGTGTTGAGGTCAGGATCCAGCCAGCAGCGCCCGCCATTCAGCACGCCTGCTTTGGTCTGCTGGCGCAGATAGCTGTTAATCGAACCGACAATAGACGTGGCAAAGGCTTTATCAATCGGGCGGTCAACGTAGCTTTTGGTCACCATCAACTGGATAGAATCCTCGATGGCGTCCATCGTGCGGCGCACCGACTCAAAGCGGTACTGCGGATCATCAGTACACAGGCGGTTACCCCAGTGCTTGTATGAGTCGATCATGACGATGGTGCTGACGTTCGCCTGGTTGAGCTGGTTGGCAACGCAGGTTTCATCCCCGATGAGGAAGCTGTCGGTCTGCTCCAGCCCGTAGAAGCCGTACACCTCCTGATTGGACTTCGACCACCAGTAGCCGTAATCGTGGTCAATACGTACACGGTGCCCGGCGGCGGCTGCGGAATACGGGCGGCTGGTCGTTTTTCCGGTCACATCGCTGGTCACCATGATGCGCGGACGCAGAATTTCGACACGAGCGCCGTATATCTGCCCGCGCCGGGCAACGTCTTCCGGGGTCGCCATCGACGGCGAGTCCAGATACGTCACCGCGCGGCAAAGGTTCGCGGTGCTTTCCAGCGCTTTACCTACGCCATCGTCGGTGCTCCACTCCGGGGCAATGAGGATGCGCGGGTTATAGTTGAGCGTGGATTGCCCGAGCTTCAGCTTTTCAATCCCCTGAATAATCGCCGCGCGCTGCAGGTCTTCTGACGGAATATCAGGAACGCGAACCACTACCACCAGTGCACCGATCTGATTGAGAATGTCATACATATCGGCATACAGCGTGCCTGCATAGCCCAGTTTTTTTGCCGCGCTGCGGCTGCCTGAAATCAATGACGGGGTATACAGCGGAAATGGCTCATTCTGTCCGCCGGAAAGAGCGGATTTTCCAAACGGAAGCATCACGCCATGGCCGGTTGTGCCATCCGGTAACGCTGCGGTGATGCTGAGCTCTGACAATTCAGGATCCAGCGCACCAACAGCGTCAACCACATCTTCCGCCGTTGCGTTGATTGCTCCGGATTCATCAGTACCCAGGATGATCGTTAACAGGTCATCTTCAAATAATGCCACCGTTTCCGCACCACCGGAGGAATCCGCCTCGCCGGACGTTGCCATCACCTTCAGCTGATTGCCGTCGGTACCGACCTGGGTGGCGCTGAAAGTAATCTGGTTGTTCATGAGTGAGCTCCCCGTCGTGAGCGTTGCCACTGCACCACGCTCAGCCCAGGGAGCAGTCCCTACAATGCCGATCACCGACATATTGACGGTGGCGATCTGCTTGGTTGCGTTGTCCGTCTCTTTCGTTCGAGCGCCGTGTAAATCCATAATTGTCTCCGGATAAAAGAAAACCCGCCGAAGCGGGTCTGGGGGGATTACTGTTTGCCGGTGGTTGCCGTACAGGTGCTGTCGCGCTTGAGGGCTTTGTCATTACTGCACTGGACGTTGCCCTTGCTTTCGTCGTGCCGGACATACGTGATGATGTTGGAACATGCCGCCATCACGCCGCACGTCGTCAGCACCAAGCCGGTTAATACTGCTTTCTTCATTTTTTACTCGCTTTGCAGTCACCACCATCGGTGACGGTTACACTGTTTCCGAGACTTTCCACACTCACCACCGGCGCGCAGACCGTTTCGCGACCGTCGACACGATAGCTGACCATCGTTGCCTGGCACGCGCTGAGCGCCAGCGCCATGGACACCACAATCAGGAGCTTCATAGGCCGTAAATCTTCCGATCCAGCGCTGCCCACGTATCCTTTCCGCAAACGCCATCAACCTGCAGCAGATTTGCCGCCTGGAACAACATGACCGCATTCACAGTATCAGGGCCGGAGATACCGTCAGGGCTTAGCGCCAACATCAGCTGGAGTTCGCGGACATCGTCGCCGCTGCTGCCGTCTCTCACTACGCTGCGGGCAATGCCGTCAGCATGTGCCAGGTGCAGCGCATCCTCCACCTCGATGGCGTAGGCCGCGATGGTCTGCGCTTTGTCGGTACCGTTGATGATGCGGCGCGCGTTGACATAGTCGGTCATGGTGTCGGTCAGGTAGTCACTGAGCTTTTTGCCCGTGAACCAGCCTTCTGTCATGCCAACAATTGCCACCTGCGCTGCCACCCACGGCGTAAGTGCAAGGTCAGGCTGCATCACCAATGGCACATCACACGCCAGGGTGTTGAGGTCAACCACGCAGCCCTGAGCCTTCTGGTAGTTCTCTTCCCAGGTCAGTTGAACATAACCACGACCGTAATATGTTTGCCCTGTTTCCGGGTCTGGCTCGCCGTAAGAACGGCCAGCACCTTTGCCGTATTCAGCAATCGGCTGCATCGTTGCCGCAGTTTCGTGATAAGTAGTAGCAAGCACGTACGCCAGCCAGCTCACAGGGATGCGACGGCCGAGGATGTTGTTATAAAAGACGTATGCTGCAGCAAAACCGGTCAGGCATTCACTCTGAGCGGCGTTGATTTTTCCGCTAAACCAGACGGCGGACATTCGCGTAAGCAATGCATTGATGGAGAAATTTGGCCCGCTGTGGCGCTGGTATCGTTCAAACAAACACATAGAAACCTCCGGCTTAAATTAAAAAGTCAGCATTGCATGGGGAGTTGTCATGAAGTCTTCCATGAATGCAGGAACTGGTGGCCAGGTAATTGCAGTCATGGAGGTGTTGGTGCGGTACAGGTCAATTCGGTACCGCATCAGCTCCTGAAGCTGGGCAATCTCTTCATCCGTCGCGATACCCAGCCTATCGGCATCCTGAAGCGGTCCAATTGCTGCGCTTGCGACAGCCATTAGCCTTGATTTCTTAGAGTCAGCAATTGCCGTTAATTCAGCAGGGGTGAACTGATAGGGTGAAAACTCGCCAGCGTTAAAGGCCCAGTAGCTGAAGTCATAGTCAAAAAAATCATCCGGAATATCGTCAATGCCAAATACGCTTTCACCAGCACCGGGGGCTATTGTGCTGGCATCTTCAGAAAGGTATCTGACACGTCCACTGCCGGTATTCACCACGCACGCATATTTTTCCGTGATTGTTTTCTGGAAATCATAGTAATTATTTCCATCAGCATCGATTGATGCACCAACAAGGAATGGCTCTACACCCTCGATAATCTCTATAGAGATATTTTCGGTTTTCACAGCATTAAAGAAATTCATAAATACTGTCCTTATACATACGCCGCGTTATACCAGGACCCGGCAATCTGAAATTGAATCTGCCTTGATGACTGCGTTGATGGGTTATCCCATCCGTTCGACGCCCAAATCCCAGTCATGACGCGATGGGCGGAATCAGAAAGGCCTTCGCTGCCGTTTGTAGCGTAGTTAGCCATTCGAATACCCGTTATGAATCTCGCGTTGGCGTCAGCGGTTTTCATGTAAGCCGACAAATCAGTGGCTGGCGGCGGGTTAGCTTCGTTATAAGTAACAATCCAGTCCGTTGCTGTATCGGGACCAGCAGTCCAGTTCTGACGAGTCGCGTTCGCGCCACGATGACCGTAAAAAAGCTGGAACCATGTATTGCCCTGTATCCAGACGAACATATATCCGTATCCGTAGAGATACGTTCCGTTTGCATATTTAGGGAAACCCGGAACGGTTTTCGGGTCAGAAACGGAAACCTGCCACCATCCATTTATTTTAGCGTTAGCCATGCTCCCATTGTTAGAAATACTACCGACTATTGCCGCAGGAATTGCGCCAACATCATTTGCTGAAGGTTTATTTAACGTGTTATAGAACGTTGACCACGTTGACGTTTTATTCTCAGTGTCAACAACACCAACATAAAAATGGACATTACCTGTCAACGTAACCAGATACTGATTGGGATATATATTTCCCGCAGAAACAGCAAAACGGGTATTGCCCGATCCAGATGGAACTCCAGTTGTTGGTGTGCTTGTTCCGTCGCCTAACGCATTATATTCGCCGCTGCACTTAATATCGTAGATGCTGTTTAAGTAAGGTGCGGAGCCATTGGCAACCCCAAGGCCGTAGTCGCCGACCTTCATTACGCGGCCAGGTGTGAGGTCTTTATTACTGGTGGTGATGTCGTATGTTGCGACGGTTCCAAGGGCAAGGTTACCCCGAGCCTCCTGCTGCGCCTCCGAACCTTCAGCGGCTATTTCGTCCAGATGTTTATCCTGCCGCAGATATAGCGTGTTGGCCTGCGCTTCGGTCAGATACGCGGTATCCGTCACCTCCAGCGTCACGTCCGTGGTGGCGGACAGCGCCAGCATCACCAGGATTTCAAGCGATACCGCAAAGCCGCTGTCCGGAGAGGGTTTATCCTGGGCGGCATAGTTGCCGACCGCATACAGCGTCCCGTCTGAGGCATAAATCGCAACACCGCGGATGGTGTATCCTCCGCTGTCCGCCGGGATAATGCACTGGGCGACAATCTCCGCCGGGTCATCGGCGTTGACCTTCAGCGAACTAATGGGCCCATGGTACACCTCGTTTGCAAAGGCGGTCAGGGTCGGATCCGGGATAAAATCAACGCCGCCGTCGCACACGCCAAACTCTGACAGCCCGACCGATACCCCGGCAGCATGCGCCGCAGCTTCCAGCTCTGCGCCGGCGTCGGTCACTAACACATAAAAATCACTCATCTCGTCTCTTCGCTTTTATGGTGACAGACTGGCGGGTGAATATGCCTCCGCCGATATAACAGGTGCCGTAAACTTCTTCCGGGGTCACCCGGATGTCGCTTAAAAAACTGCGCGCATTTTTGGCATCGATAATGTGGCTGTAAATTTTTTGCAGCTCATCGGTGCTGACGCTGTTGCCGTGAACCACCACCCGAAAGGTGTACGGATCGGCCTGAGGAGACTCACTGAACCACTCGATTAAATCAATCAGGCGGTCAACGGACGCCATCGCCTGCTTTACCGCCCCCGGCGTACCGCGCTTTTTATTGACCGACGCCGCACTTTTAATGACACTCCGCTGCTGCTGTTCCGTCCACGCATCATCCCACCAGGTGACGCCAAACTCCCACGCCAGCCAGGGCAGCAAGTCGAAGGGGCATTTATCAGGGTTTTTTACGTCGCGAATATTGAACAGGACATCACCGACGTGGCTCATGACGATTTCCAGCGCCTGCTCCTGCTGAGTGGCATTGGGAGGGAGTAGCGTGCGAAATGTCATAGCCCCTCCGGGCGTACACCCAGCGCCGACGCGGTGGATGCGGTCAGGGTGATGGCAGTGCAATACGTCGCCTCACCGGTGCCGGCCTCAATTGTGTCCAGCGGCTCAACCAGGATCACATCCTCAACGCCCGGTTGCTTCAGCGCCCGGTAGACCCCGGCAATCGACATCGGCACACCAATCCGGTGCACGCTGTCAGCGTAGCGCTGCATGGCCTTTTTCGCCGCATCCAGCACCGTCTGCGCATCCGGCCCGCTGCCGGTCATCAGGGTGGCCGTCACGGCATACTCAATGATGGTTGCCGCCTTCACCACGACGTAATCGTTCAGAGGACGGGTAAAATCCGCGCTCAGGTCGCCGGCGACGGTATCGAGCAGCGCCTGACCGGGGACGCCCTCTCCTTCGTTGTTCAGGACATACACCTCAACGTGCCCGGGGGAAATGGATGCATCCTCTTGCGGTCCATACGCCTTCGCATCAAGCACTGCGCCATCGGCCGACAGCGCAAAGTACTCGTACGCCTGCACTGACCCGGCGGTGTTTCGCGCGTACCAACTGAGCCGGATGCGCAGGCGAAACGCGTCATCCTTCTCCATGACCGCCTCGGTCGGTGGAATGGTGGTATCGTCCGCAGGCTTCCTGACCTTACGGGCAACATCATAGTTTGCGCCGAGCTGGTCGAGATCACTGCCTTTGGCATAGGCCAGCAATACCGCAAGAATGCCGCTATTGAAGCGGGCAGTGTTGACCATTTCCCGGTATACCAGAATCTCCAGCAGTTTCATCGCCGGGTCGCTTTCCACCAGCGCATTAAAAGTGGGGGCTAGGGACTGAAGTTCTGCGAGACGCTTCGCCTTTTGCTCCCTGAATTTAGGCATCTCCAGCATGCGGGGCGGTGGCAACTGGCTTAAATCAATCGTGTTCATAAGCGAATATTCTCCAGCACGACCGCTCGTTGGTTTTCGGTGTCCGTCGCCCTGATCGTGATAGAGATCTCCCCTTCACCGGCCTTCAACGCATTGACGCTGTTGATAGTAATACGCGGCTCCCAGCGCGCAATCGCCACCGCCGTCGCCATCACTACGCGGATCGCGGTTACACGATCTGCCGGGTGATCAATCAGCCTGATCAGGTTGCTGCCATACTCAGGCAGCATCACCCTGGTGCCGAGCGGCGTACTCAGAATGTCATCAACGGATTGCCTGATATGGTCTGTCGCCGAGAGCGGCTTCCCGGTTTCCCGGTTCATTCCCTGCATAATTCCCCCATTAAAAAACCCGACTTACTGGTCGGGTTCTTCTTCATCGGTCGGCATAGTTGCCTGCATTTTCTGGTTCGGTGGATCTGTTACCCCGCCGCCGTCGCCATTTTCGTTGTGGTCGTGGAGATTATGCGTATCCCGCATCTGTTGCATGGAGCCGGTCTTATCTTTCACGTCCGTCGCGGTAAGCACACCGTCTATATCCACGTTACCCTTCACTTTCATGCCGCCCGGCGTCACGATAACAATTGAGCCACCAGCAGGCAGATTCACAGCCATCGCATGAGCCTGCGTGTCATACACCACCGACGCGCCATCACTGTATGCGGTGACATGCTGGCCCGGTTTCGTCGCCGGTGGCGGCCTGTCTCCGGAAAATCCCGCAGGGAACACCAGACCGTTATCCGTTTCGCCGCCTGGGCTGAACACCATCACCTGCGCACCGACGGTGGGCATGCTCCAGTCGTTCACCTCTGAATCAGAACGGGTCGACCAGTTCAGCCAGTCGCTAATGTGTTCCTGGCCTGAAATCGGATCGGTACCGAACGTCACCCGGCACGACGGCGGGTCAGCCTGCACACTGTGGATATTGCCGTATTTCACCAGCTTCATCAGGCGCTGGTAGATATTAGCGGTATCAAAGTCAGCCATCGTTGTACTCGCTCAGAAAGGCGTTCATGCTGCTGACGGCCTCATTCGCTTCGGCTGTCGTCGGCGGTTCCACACTTTCACCCTGCTCATCAACACCGCTCAGGGAACTGCCAAAAAATTGCATGGTGACGGTGATCTCCTGATGCCGAAATTCACCTGCACCGCGGAACTCGTCCACCGCCTGCTCCAGTTGCGTCATGACCCAAAAGCCCATCACCCTCCCGTAGCCAGTTACCAGCATCAAAGGCGTTCGGGTGTTAGCCTGGCGCCGCAGCCATTCAACCGGATCATTGTTTGCATCCTGCCAGACACCAACAGAGGTGATCATCGAGGAGAGGCCGGTGGTATCAACAAAATCGTCGTAGAGCTCACAGTCAAAACGGATTGTCGGGGCTTTCTTACCCGTGTATTGCAGACGGTCCTGCCGACCGATACGCCCTTGTGATGCCCAGGTCCAGGCATCGGACAGGCTCAGCTTTTTGAAGGCAAGTGTGGAAAGCTGAAAGATAAAATCGCCCCACATCAGCAGTGGTGGCAACTGATTTTCCAGCGTTTCTGTCTGTTGCCGCAGCTGTGATTCCAGTATTGCCAGCGGGTCAATAATCACATCAACATCTCCGTAATGCTGGCAGGAATGCGCTGTGCATCCACACCGAGGATCTTGCGCGTGCCCATGACAGGGTTGATTTCCAGCAGAGGCTGCACGCCATCCACCGACAGACGGTAGTAGTTCACCGTCATCGACATTTCCTGTCCAACGTTGAACTTGCTATCACTACCGTGCTCATCAGTCCGTATGGTGTCGATAAACCCTTCGAGCTCATCGTGCAAAAACAGGGTGACATCACCCAGACGGTAAACCCGGCGCACAGTAAGGCGCGCACGAAAACCCGGTACCAGCCCCAGAAAAAGAAACGCCGTGGGATCCATGCCCGCTATCTTGTAATGGGCGGTCATGGGCTTAATGCCCCGGTCAACGCCCACTGGCGTCGTCATGGCCCCGGCTTTGTACCAGGCGCGTTCTACGCCGATTTCAGGCGGGGTATAGGCCACGCTGTCAGAGAGTTTGAAGCTATTCAGGAATAGCGAACAACCGCGGTATGTCGCCATTAATCGCCTCCTGATTTCGCCAGCAAGGTGTAATCCTCTTTATGTTCTGGCCCTATATCCGGGAAGACACCGAGCCAGAACTCTTTCAGCCTCGGTAAATCGGGTTCCTCAAAAGGATCCCGCCCGACGGCCAGCAACTGGGTAAACGAGACGCTCCAGATAGCGTGATCTGCACCGCCTTCCGTGTTCTCCCAGGTCATAGGCTCGGCTGATTCCATCACAGCCGGTGAAGTGCCTGTGCCAAACTGCCGCCCTTCGACCCAATCCGACATCTTGAGCGCCGCGTTTCGCACCCGCGTCTCAGTGCTGCCGCGCAGTTCTTCATCCTCACCCTGAGCGGCCACAAAATGCCGCAGGATATAAAAGTGACACGTCAGGGACAGTGTAACGTTGCCACCAAGCTCCCGATCGGCCCGCTCCCAGCGCGCAACATCAAAAAAGATGGCCGGTGTCGGAAAGTCACTACCAATATCCGGATAAACACCCGTTGTTACGGCCCACGGGATTTTCGCGAGTTCAGCAACAACAGCATCCTGATAATCATCAAGCCATTCAACGCCATTCATAGGCTTTCACCTTACACATTGCCTGCCACTCGCCCGCGCAGATCCTTCGTGAAATAGTCCATCAGTGTTTCGCTGGCGTGACTGAAAAGGTCGCTCTGTACTGCAGATACCATCGGGTTATAAACGGCGATCCGCGCCTCAGTGACGTGCCCGTTATCCTGCCGGATCCAGATGGAACGCTTCCCGCGAACGGTGGCGCCAAAGGAATTAAGGAAGGTAACGGGCGTGAGCTGGGCAGATTTCGGTGTGAACGTGGCACCGCGCGAGCCTTTCGCGGTAATAAACCGCCCTTTCGCATCACGCTGGCGCCGCAACGGTCGTGGGTTTTTGATGCGCCCTTTCAGCGTACTGACAGGCATATCATTCAGACCGAACCACACCTTCCCGGTACCGGGCTGATTACCGGAAACTTTCTTCGTGCTCTGCCGGATACGACGCTGCACGACCTTCCGATTTTTAGCCCCGGTTTCACTGAACATCATCACGACCGATTCTTTATAAAGTCGGTTGACGGTTTGCCTGAGCGCCTTATGAAACGCTGCAACCATCTGCGATTCACTGGCCCCGAGCGCCGCCTTCACTGAACGCAGCGCAACTGTGTCAATGTAAAATCCGCTCATAATCTGCCACTGGGGAAGTCCATATCGGACTTTTGGTACTTCGAGAGAAACACCCGGGTTACACCGGAGCCATCCGGCTGCAGCGATTTCACATACCAGGTCACATCCACGATAAGCACCGGATCCTTTTTCTCAAGGCCGATGATGTCGCGGTCGTGAGCAGTGAAGGACGGATCAGATCCCTGTATCTGTCCACCGTCAGGGATGCCCGTCAGCAGAAAGGGGTTATCAAACACCCCTTCAATCTTCTGCGAACGGGCATCACCCGGCCACAACTCAACGCAGCCGTCGACATTGAAGGTGGAGATCAGGACGTCATCCGCCGCTGCCATCAGCGCATTGAAGTCGCTCATCAGTAACCCAGGCGCACCGGCGCGTCAGCATCACCCGTTTCGGCATCCGCCCAGGCGGTTCCGGCCACAATGGTGGCTTCGGTCGCCGTCACATTGCCGCTGGCATCGTCAAAATAAAGCGCAGCGCCAGCAGACCAGGTTTCAGCTTCGTCTTTGGGGAGTTGCAGCACGCCGCTCATGTGCAGTACACCGTCTTCACCATTGGCAATATCACCGTGGGCCACGCCAATCAGCGCGCCGACCACAACCGGATCACCGGAAGCCACATCCGCCCCGGTGCCGTTGGACCAGTCCATGGTATTGCCGTCTTCTACATAATTTTTAGCCATTGCGTTTACTCGCTATGAAAAAGGCACCTCGCTGAGGTGCCTGGGTTTACGTTCAAAAAGGGATCAGGAAGATGCACCCGCAGATTTCAGCATGCCGCGATAATCCATCGGTGCCACACCGGCATCGATGCGCACTTTCATGGTCACGCCGTCGACGGTGAAGCCAGAGGTACTTTCAACGGTTGGTGCCGCATTTCCATCCAGATACGCCACCTCAATGGTGTCCGAACCTTTACGGGCAGTGAGATACCAGTCCTCTTCGCTTGCCTCATCCAGACGCGGCTCGGCAATAATCTCGGCCATGTTCAGCACCGGGTTTTTAATGCCAGAGTTGTATTCCGCACCGGGTACCGAGGTGGAGTGCAGGATCTGATCCGCATAGGCTTCCAGCATCGTCGGCACCAGCAGGAACGCCGGAGAAATATTCAGCGTGCGGTCACCCGATTTCTGGCGTTTCATCTGTGAGCGGGCCGCAGCCAGATTGTCGACGTTCAGATCGCCAGCGATGAAGTTATTACGGTCTTCGCTGAACAGTGGCTCACCATTGAAGGACGGATTACCCGTCACGGTCGCGTAGACCAGATCGCCGATGGTCGCTTTCGCCGCACGGCCCATGGAAGCCGGGATGCGAGTGATGAAGGACATATCATCATTGATTATGGCCTGGCGGTCGATGCTGAACAGCTCGCCGTAAGTCGCCAGGCGGATCACTGCCCCGGTGTCGCTCAGGGTGGCGTATTTGTACTCAGCCCCCGGACGCACCTGACGCAGGCTCGGGAATGCCTCCAGACCGACACGGTTACCCGGTTTGAAGTCAGGCAGCTCGCCCGTGCGGGTCCATTTGTCGAAGGTTTCTTCATTATCATCCCAGCCCGCCAGCGCTGACTTTGTCGCCGCATCCATCAGGATGTGGGAGAAGTCGCTACTGCTGTGGGTAAACGCCATGCCGACAATCCCCATGCGATCCAGACCGGAGACGCCGATACTGCGCCCGGTCAGGGAGGCACGAGCCAGCTCCATCAGGCTCATGCCGTTAAACTGGTTATCGGCCTGACGCTCGCCGAACCCGGCACGCACCATCACAACGTTGCGAACAGAGTCGCCGATGATATTGCCGTTGCCCGCATGGATGTGAACATAACCATTTGCGCCCGGCGTGGTGCCTTCCGCCAGTTTCGCCAGCAGCTTCTGCTGTGCGTCGGCTGCGGTGCAGAACTGATCGGTAACACAGGAAGCCTGCAGCTCAGTCACTCCGGGGTGATTTGCAAAGGCGGTAAATACCGCGTTGACCGCCGCGCGGCGTTCCGTTTCCTGAACCTGCATCTGCTGGCGCATCTGGACCGCCAGCGCGTTGATATCGATAGGTTCAGCGGCGGGCTGCTGTGGTACTGCCGGTGGTTGCTGTGCGACAGGCGTTTGAGCCGGTGGTTGCTGCGGCTGGTTAGCGTTAGCGTGTGGGGCGAAAAACTTCTGGGCTGCCTTTGGCATCCTGGTAAACTCCTTCGTTACATTATCATTAATACATGCAGCCATCTGCATTTCAGGCAGCAACACATCAGCAAAACCTTTTTCCACCGCTTCCGCGCCAGTCATCCAGGTTTCTTCCTTCATAAGCGATTCGACGTCCTCGCGGGATAACCCGGTTTTCTGTGTATAGGCATCAACCATGACCGCAGAGTTTTTATCGAGGAGGTCGGCGTAATCGCGCATTTCGTTCGCGTCGCCCACCAGCCCGCCATACGGGTTGTGGACCATCATGAACGCGTTCGAGGGCATATGAACTGTGGCGCCGGGGAGCATGGCGATCACTGATGCCATTGAGGCCGCCAGCCCGTCGATGAAGATATTGACGGTTCCGGTCAGCCGCTTCAGGGTGTTGTAGATGGCAAAGCCATCCAGCACGCTGCCGCCGGGTGAGTGAATACGAATGTCCACCTGCGACGCATTAAAAAGGCCAGCTTCGCTGACCTCTCTTAGAAAGCGGCTGGCTGAGATGCCCCAGCCACCAATCTGATCGTACAGATGGATTTCACCGGGAGAGCCATTGGCTGCCGCCTGAATCTCGTACCAGCGATTATTCATCGCCCTGATTTGACTGCTGGCCGTTGGAACCACCAGCACCTGGTGTTTGCTCATTGGTTGTCGTTCCTTTGTCGTTAGCCGGATCGGTATCAAAGACCAGCCCATGCTCTTGGTTGAATTTGACTTCGCGCTGACGCTGCAGCTTGGTATTGCGTGGACTGCCTCCGCGCGCCCTCACCCATTCAGCTTCGGTCGCCGCACCACCTCGGATCTGCGTCTTCCAGGCTATGCCCTCTTTCACCGGGTCAATCCACGGCATAACCGGAGCCATATAGGTCGCGTTATAAAGCGTGGCCATATCCAGATCGTCAGGAATATCAACGCCGCTCAGCAGATACATGCGCAGCCACTCGCGGTACATCGGACGGACGGTGCGGGAAACAAACCAGTCCTGTAGCACCGCGTAGCCTTCAAAGCTCTCCACCAGCTCCTGACGCTGGGAGGAATAGGTACCGTTGTAGTCGCGGGAGATTGATGAATAACCGGTACGCGTACCAGCGGCAGCGGCGCGGAGCTGCCCGTTGCGAAACTCCGCCATATTGGAATTGGGACGGTTGGACTCCAGCATCTCCAGCTCTTCACCAGGGGCCAGATCGTCGTAAATCATGCCCGCCGACATATCAAGGCTGCGGTACTTGTCCTCCGGACTCTTCCAGTCGCTGCCGTCTTCATATACCGAACCGTCGCCACGCTTGATCCAGAAACCGAGCATCGCAGCGATACGTGCAGCCACACGTTCTGAATCTTCGTAATCTTTAAGATCAGCAAGACGCTGGATGACGTTGGCGAAAATGGTTATGCCACGTAGCTGGTGCAGACGCTTGCGCATTGCCAGGTGCAGCATGTTTTCTTTGCCGATGACCTTAGTGCGGGTAGTTCCCAGTCCGCTCTGCGGGTGAGCCAGATAAACGTTGTAGGACAGCGGGCGGCCCCAGGCGTTGATGTTGATACCCTGAATGGTTGTCAGGCCATTGTTCGCACCGGAGAGATTCAGCGGCACAAAGTCGGCCTCCAGCATTTCAAAGGCAAACTGGATGGGTGTGGTGTACTCAATGCCCTTCACCGGGCCGCGCACCAGCTGCGTGAACACTTCACCGTCACGTAGCGCGCTGCGCAGCATCAGACGCTGGGCTTCAGCCAGGCTGAACATGCCGGTGACTTCCGGTGACTGTGCCCACAGCTCCCATGCCGCAGACAGCTGCGCAGCGAAGGCTTCATGAACCTCGCCCTGTACATTAAGCGGATGCGGCTCTATCTGGATCCCACGCGCGCCAACCACGCGCTCTTCCAGCTTATCAAGCATGCCCGACGCCAGATCGTGGTTTTCATCGAGCCAGCGCGCCTGCTCCCGCAAGGATGCCCCCGCAGCAAACACCGCCGTGTTGGCGCTGTGTCGCTCGCGTCTGGCTGCATGTGTTCGTGACGGGTGCGCCGCTTCATACGCCTTTATCCGATCCTGAGCCGCCATCCGTCGGAGCGCTCGCTGCGGAGCTACAACGCCGAGAAATTTTGTATACAGTCCCATCAGCGCCCCGTGAAGTTAACGAGTGAATAAGGTTGGCCCTTGCCTTTTGAACGGGCTTTCCGGTACCGGCGATCCCAGTAATCAAACTGCTGTTTAAGCTGAGCGATATCCTGTCGGGTCAGGTTGCGCCCGTTCATACTGAGGTTCTTTGCCTCCAGCGCGTCGAGATAGGCTTTCTCCGACCGGTCCCGCATGAGTTTTATTTCCGTAATGCGCATAGCGTCCTCAGAATGTTTTGACCTTCTTCACAGGCTTTGGCGCAGCCGGTGGCGGCGATGCTGGTTTTTCATCAGCAGCACTGTGTGTTGGTTGATTGGTTTCGGAAATGGCTGCGGTCGCCGTTTTACTCAGGGTCTGCGGTCTGGCCCAGGCTGGTGGGTTGCTCCAGTCTTTGATTCGCTCGTAGCCGCGCAGGATCACCAGCGCATGGCAGTAGCACATCAGGTCGAGCGCTTCGTTCGCACCTTTGCCTGGTTTTTTCCACTTGCCGTCTGGCCCACGCTCCTCGTAGGTGAGTTCGTCGTAGAACCACTCGCCCAGCCAGTCCGGGAAATGAATGTAGTTTGGTCCGGGTTCTTCGCGGCGCAACGCGTTATGGATCCGGTCTTTCAACTGGTCAGTCTGGAGGAAATAGAGAGGGACGTCGCCACGCGAACCCGCCTTACGGTCTGAGCGGTTGGTGTTGTCCGGGTAGGTACGAGTGACCAGTTTTTTACGTGCGGTACTGTCACCTTTGAACAGATAAACGCGCTTGCCCAATCCGTCTTTGCGGCACTGCCGCCAGAATTTATAGGCGTTATCCGTCACGCCATCTTCGCCGCCGCTGTCCACCCCCATGCACATTACTGGCATCGTACGAGCCGGGTCCCCCATCAGACGGTACTCTTTGTTGAGCACATCAGTGATCAGCAGATCCCAGTCTTCAATATATCCGCCGGGGTCAACTGGCAGTGCCTCACCATCAGCATTGCAGCGCAGTGAGGTGCGGATGTTGTAACGGTCAATCACCCAGCGCTCACCGTGCTGACCATAACCAACAATCTGCACGACAAAGCGGCGCTTTTTGCCCGCCTGCACGTCCACAGATGCCACGATTAAACGCACCTGCGGAGGTACAAAACGCTTCTCCATCACTTCAGCGCGTGCCATCAGCTCATCGCCACGGCGCTGATCCATCGCAGAACGTGGCAGATAGGGCTGGCCCCAGTCGGTATTGATCACCGTCTTCAGGGTCTCTTCACTGCCGGTAGTTTCGTAGTCCTGCTCCGCCGTCAGCAGCTTATAAACCATCTGCGTGAGCGTCTGGTACGCAGCTGCCGGGCCTTCCATCCAGAAACTGGCTATGCGGGAACGGCGCGGTTCACCACCCCGAGCGCCGTCTTTGCTGATGGTTTCGCCATCGCGCAGCCAGACCCCGCGCCCGTTGAGCTCACGCTTTTGAGTACCTTCTATCCTGCCAGCACAATGGGGGCATTCAATAAAGGCCGCTTCGCTAGCCAGCACAGGATCCTCAATATCGCGGTAGCCCGCGACAGCATCACCAATCGGCTGGAAATATTCACCACAATGCGGGCACGGCCAGTACCAGCGGCGGCGATCGCCACGGTTATAGAGCGACATACCACCTGTGCAGGGTGGCGCTTCATGCAAAGAACGGCGGCGCCATTTGACGTCCGTAATATCACGCCCGGGTGAAGTCTCCACCAGCGTCATACCGGCTGACATAAAGGTGGTGGTACGCTTTGACGCCAGTGAGAAGGCATCACCTTCCCCGTCAATATCTTCATCAAAGCGATCGTAGTCGGTCAGCGCCACACATTTGTAGTCTGACGACGACATGATGTTGACTGATGGCCAGCCCAGCTTCAGGTAGTTCCCGGCGAGAAATGTCCGGTCGTAAACGTTGTTGTCGTTTCGGTTCGGACTAAGTCGCTTCGCCACTTCCTCGCTGACGCGAAATGTTCGGGCCAGACGTTTTTTTGAGTGTTCGCGCGCCTTCTCTTCGGACACCTGGATAACCAGCATATCGGACGGATCACAGACGATGTTATAGACCACCCATCCATCAATTAGGCCGATTGTTTTACCTGTTCGGGCCGGACCGATAAACACCACCGCGTCGTACTCACGCGAGGCAAGACAGTTCATCGGCTCAATAACATACGGGGCTACGAGCGGATCCCATGGCACTGAGTTACCAGCCCCCATAGGGACACGCATGAACTGCTTAACGGCATCAGCCATCAACATCCGGCGCGGCGCGCGGATTATTTCCGAGATGTTTTTTCTCGCCCCCTTCGCCGTTGCCTGATTAAGCATTATTCCTCCTGCGGCTCTTCCTCCCCTTCTTCAGCTGAATCCGCATCAAAAACGCGCTGGGCCATCTGGTCCCGCAGATCATCAATGACAGACTGTACACGGGCGACCGCCGCTGGCTGCAGGCCGCAGTCTCGCTCCAGAATATCCGGGAGCGTCTCCAGCACCTGGACGACAGCTTTTGCAATTGAGGAAAACTCGCGTGACACGTCACTCGATGAAATGAGCTGAGAAGTTTCCTGCTCAAACTTGAGCCGCTCGCGCTCAGACTGGAACCAGGCTTTACGGTCCTGCGGTTGCAGCTTATCGATTTCGATTTGTTCCGTGTCAGCGGTGCGGGTGAGCAATACGGTCAGAATGTCGAGAACCGAATAGAGCTTTAATTTTGGGTTACTGCCGGGTGCCAGCGGCACGGTACTCAGCCTGCTCGCGATGGTCTGACGATGCAGATCTGTCATCGCGGCCAGCTGGTTTATGTTGAGGCGAAAATTCCTGAGCTCATTATCCATGATGGTGAACACAAAATAGGCAAATCATCATCATTGAAAACGTGACCTCATTATAATCAATCAGTTAAGCACATGATGATGATGCCGATGAAATGCGAAAAACTAGCCGTTCCCCGCGATGTTAGCGCCCCGTGGTGATCCGCCCCCGCCGGGAGTACCTTTGAAAATTCAGGAGGGGATCGCTGTTTCGCCCCGATGCAGGCGCCATGCCTGCCGCCGCTCGCGCCGCAGGGCATTGTTCCATGGTCGCTCGACCGACAGGCCGTCATGATGGTCGACCAGCGACCAGCAGGGATAGACGACCACGCCACCCCAGGCATCACCGACCGCATAGTCAGCCGCTTTATGGCTCTCCCATCGCTTCAGCACGTTCGCCAGATGTTCGGGCGGCACGCTGTAGCAAACGCCGTGAATTAGGCGTGGTAGTGTGATGTGGTCGGCATGAATTTTGTCAGCAGCGATAAGCTTCTCAGCTATCTTTACCTGGTACTGCGGCGGGCGGCCTGTTCCGAGATAGAAGCTCACCAGCGAATCAGGGAAGCGTTCAAGCCAGGCGGCGGCAAGTTGCCCGAATCCATCAACGGGTTGAGCATCATCTTCCAGCACAACCACACGTTCTTCCTGCTCTGCAGCCCACTCCATTGCCCGACGGTGATTCCAGTTCGCGCCGTGGTTGCTGTCATCCAGCAGCAGATGTGCTCCCAGCCGTTCAGCCAGTGCCTCTGCCTGCTCGCACCTGCCATGGTGCGCGACTACCACGAATTTAATATCATTCATAAACAACTCATCATGGTTTAAGTGGCGGCGGATTTATTTCACCGACCGGAGGATCAGGCTGATAACCGCAACCCGTACAGCAACAGCAACGCTTTAATCGTTGAGGCGGCGGTGGCGGTGGCGGTAAAGGTGGCGGTAAAGGTCTCGAACTTTCGTTACCAGGTGGTTTGTTGGGAGCTTTTCTTCCCATGATGATGTCCCCCAAATGCTATTTGTGACGCCACCATGCCAGCTCCTTTCCGATACCATTGGATTTGAACACCGTATGCACCTGCGGCCCGGTCTGGATACGATCGCCAAACGACTTCGCCACAATGCCAAACGCCATCATATCGCCGACGGCATTACCGCCCTTCTCTATCTTCCAGAATCGCCAGCTTTCGATGAGGTAATACAACCTGACAATGCCATGGGCAAACGCCATCACATCCTCGCGACTCCCACCGAGTAATCCGGCGTTAAGCATCACTTCATGGCTGTGCTGATCAATGAAGCCATCATAGAGCGCCTCCGGATGAGATTTGCGGGCCCACGGGTCGGCATAGAGCGTCGGTTCTGAACCAACATAAAGCTTTCCCTGTACCATGCCCTGCCACGGCTGGTGGAGCATCTCTACATCGGTGCCATCAGTACACCAGACACGCGTGTATTCAGGGTGATCGCGCAGGAAATGATAGATATGCAGCCAGCGCCGAAAATATGGATTCATGTCCACATCGTCGACAGTCACCAGACGCGCGCCGGTTGGCACCACTTTCAGCTCATCGGCCAGCACCACAGCATCAGCCCCTTTGACTGAGGTGGCCCAGGAGGAAAGCATTGAGGCATCAGCCTTCATGCGCACCCCGCGCTGCGGGTCCGGTCGACTGGTCAGCAGTGTTGTCAGAACGAGATTTTTACAGGGCCGGTAATCAACAAATCCGGTGTAGCCCGAATCACGTCGCCCACTGTAAATGCCTGCATTACGTCTCACCAGCTGCGCACGATCAGGCTGTGATACCGATCGTTCCACCGCTTCATGTTCATCGAGGGAATAAATAAGACGCTCCGAGCCAACCACGTCGGCAAAAGCCCACGTCGTCAACCCAGCATTATTGATCCGTAATGCCAGGTCGCCATGCTCATACATGCCGCGCCCATATACCGGATCGAAGCCGCCGACTTTTTCAATCACGCTGCGGTGGTAGTACAACATGACACCACGCTGCCCGGTGTAAGCAATATGCTGTTCATCCTGGTGCAGTACAGTCATGTCTTTCAGCTTTTTCGGGCCAGCCAGATCGAGAAACTGATACGCAAGATGCGGCTCAGGCGACTCGATGTACGGCAGGTGCCAGCTATCTGCAACCGGCCAGGCATCATCGTCCCACAAGAATAAATGCTCACAACCCGCATCCATAAGGGCCAGCAGGCTGGCGTTCTTCGCGGCCACAATACCCAACGGCTGATCGTGCCGTACCAACTGCACGCCATCAAGGGCAACAGCCGCGGGCTTTGAACCGTCATCAATGACGACCACCAGCGCACCGGCTGGCAAATGCTTCATGTGCTGCTCAAGCGTGCTCTTTAATACCTTCGCCCTGTTATGGGTGGATATAGCAATGCCGACCCTGCCTGAAGAACCGCGCGCAGGCGCATACTGCACCCCATCAATAGTAACCTGCATAAAAACTCCAATAAAAAGCCCCGCTTAAAGCGAGGCTTGTCAATAATGCTCTAAAAGATCAACTATCAAATTGGGTTAGGATGAAATCGTAGAATAGCTTCTTCAACATCTGGCATTAATGGTTCTCGTCCATGATAACCAATCAGATACATCTCTCCATTATCTGAAATGTAATTATTAATAATAAATAAAACCTCGCGCAAACGAGGATCTTGCAGATTTGGGATGTAACTGAATTCGCGAAGGCCGTCTTCAATATCGCGCACCTCGCCATTCCATCCTTCGCCAAAAAGCATTACTTGCTGCATAAACATTTCCACATGTAGAAAATCTATCCAGACATTATCACAGGCCCTCAGTGAATGCCTGTGATAATGCCTCAGCAATTGTCTTGCAACTTTGCTTCGCTTATTCGGCAACCTCAGGTTGCTGCGGACAGATGATTTGCTGCAAGTCGGCATCAGCCTGCTGCTGTGCCTTCTTTTTGGCGGCCAGGTTTGCCGTTGCTGCAACTGTTGCTGCAGTCGACACCGCCAGCTCTTTTTCTGCGCGCTCTTCCTGACGATCGGCCTTTTGTTTTGCGCTCAGCGCCTGGCGCTCGCTTTTATGCTCTCCTTTCAGGGAGTCAGATGTACATGCTGAAAGTGAACAGGCCAGCAGCGCCGACAATACGATAATTGAGACTTTTTTCATTGCGGATACCTTTTAACTGAGTCTTATCAACGTTTTTATTCATGCGCCCCGCAGGACGCATGGTAAACACGCTTACTGAGCGACAGCGCCTTTTGGCAATTCAGTCACACCGTAGACTGGCTGCCCCGGAGCTTCTTCCGCTTCAACCATGACCAGATCACTTTCATCAAACCACTGCGTCACCGCACGGCCATCGCCTGCTTTGTAGTGAACGTAATACCCGTTCTCTGAGCCATTGGCGTACTCTGCGCGCGATTTGACAGCACCAAACTCACCACTGACGGCAATCTCTACCAGCTGGTTAAGACCGAATTTAAAGGACATACAAACTCCATATAAAAGAAAACCCCGGCGGATGCCGAGGCTTGAGGGTTTGAGCCGAATACTCTAATTATTCGGCTCATGTTGTGAGCCGTTAACTGTCAGCAGTCGGCCCAATTTCGTTAATCGTCTGGATAAACCGTTCGGTTTCTAGCTCAACGCCGATGACCTTACGCCCCTTCCGTAGAGCCGCCTTTACCGTCGCCCCCGATCCCATGAAGAAATCAGCCACCACATCACCAGGTCTGCTGCTGGCGCTGATGATTTGCTCCAGCATATCGGCGGGCTTTTCGCATGGATGTTTGCCTGGGTAAAACTGCACAGGTTTATGCGTCCAGACGTCGGTGTACGACACATCAACTGACACCGTGAAATAGCGCCGCAGCGATTTGTACTCCTGCATCAGCTCGCCGTAGGTCCGGTTTAGAAAACGGTATTTTTCCACCAGCTGGTGGTGTGGTTCGCCAAGCAGGTGCGCCACGTGCTTTTCTGCTGCTATGCGATCAAACAGCGCCTGCAGCTGAAGGTAGACATTCTCGTTGGGCAGTTGCCACTGGCTGGCGCTGAACCAGTGCGAAACCATGTTCTTTTTCCCGGTCGCATCGGCGATCTGTTTTGACGTCACGCCCAGGGCATCCCGCGCATCGCGGAAATAGTCGATAAGCGGCGTCATGATGTGCTGCTTAAGGTCGCTGCATTTCTCAGTATACCCGTCGCTTTTACCTCGATACGGCCCCTGATAATGCCCGGCAAACAGGATCCGCTCTGTCGCAGGGAAATACGTGCGCAAATCAGCTTTGCAGCAGCCATTCCAGCGGCCCGATGGCTTTGCCCAGACGATATGGTTGAGAACGTCGAAGCGCCTGCGCATCATGATCTCGATATTTGATGCCAGTCGGTGGCCACAGAACAAGTACAGGCTTCCAGCTGGCTTCAATACCCGCCAAAACTCCGAAAGGTAACAGTCCAGCCAGTTTAGGTAATCAGCATCACCGCCCCACTGGTTATCCCAGCCGTGCGGCTTTACTTTGAAATATGGCGGATCGGTACATATCAGGTCGATGCTGTCGTCAGGCAGCGTTTTGATGAATTGAAGGGAATCAGCGTTGACCAGCAGAGGGCTGGATAAATTTACAGTACAATTCATAGATCAATAGGCATCCATCAACTAAGCTCACACTGCTTTAACGTTAAGCAGTGGGCCATGGTTCGCCTGTGACCTCTAGCATGGACGAATGGCTGGTGGATGCATCCAACACCCACCAGCCGCCCATTTCACAGCTAAAATCCACCAGTTACTGGCGGCGTTTAAAATTCTCTCCACTCTCATCTTCTGCCGCAAGCCCGGCCATCACCAACTGCGTCAGTATCAGCTGACAGCGACCTATGCTGATCTGCATAAGCCCAGCCAGATACTCAAGTGACTTCCAGTTTTTATTACTAAGGCAGCAGTAAAGAATATTTGCGGTGTATGTCATATCTTGCTGTTTTAACATGGTCATTTTCCACTCAGTTACCGATGGCATACAGATAACTCTGGTTCGGGGCCGCAGCAAGATGAAGATAGGTATTAGTGGCTGACTGCTCGAGAATTGCGCTGGTGTAAATTGCAGGCAATAAAAAACCCCGCTAAAGCGAGGTTTTACTTACCACTCTAATTAATTTTGAGCAGCTTTGCCGCCCGTGCATTGATACTCAACAGAAACATTGGTTACGACACACCCGCCATACATGTCAGTCTGTGAACACTGATTCTGCTGTCCGCCAAAGGGCTCTGCGCCATTATATCCCCATACTTGACACTTCTGCGCCGCAAGCTGCGTACCCTGCTGAAGATCCACAACAGGCTTTTCGAATTGTCCGTATGAGTATCCCACACGCACTGTTCCATCTGACTTACTGCCACCAATGGCAGTCATCTGCTTTTTCACAGAACACCCTGCCAGAACAATAATCCCAACAACCAGAAGCACTTTTTTCATTTTTATTTCCAAACAGTTGCAATCAGATACATCCTACTTCTGAGCGCAGCGATTGCAATATGACTGTGCGAATTATTGTCCAGCGAGTGAAATGCATGAGACCAAGATCAAAAAAAACCCGCCGTGGCGAGGTTTAAAAAGCGTATTAAGTCCGTGTCAAAGTGACCACTCTTAACACATTAAACTAAAAAGTGCGGACCGCACTAGAGGTTTTTTTGTGAGTTATCGATCAAAACCACCGAGTCCATTTCCATGGGAATATCCAGCATCGATAAGCAGCCGTCGATAAATCCTTCCGCCATCAACATTTCGATACGAATCTGCTTCTCGCTTTTCTTCCTTTGCTTGGCCATCTGTCGCTTCGATACTCTGTAGATATAGTGTTCGATCAACAGAAAGTAATCATACGGCCGCTTCCTGTGCAATCGCGCCATGCACCCTTCGATGACCAAGCCGTCGTCATCTGTACATGCAATCCGGGTTTTACCTGTCTGCGGCAGAAGTCCTTTAAAACCGGCTGCTATTGGCGAATAGTCGACATTGCACGAGTCGCTCGCCGCCCAGGCCCCCCATAAATCTAAAACTTTCTGCATATCACGCATTGCTCATCTCCATACACTTACGCTTTAACGATTAGGCCGATCGCCAGCGCCCGATCCAGAAAACGAAACAGCAGCTCCAGCTGCGTACCATGTTTCTGCTCGAACGCCGCTACATCGGCGTGCAATTTGTCGTGACACTCTCTGCACAGAGGGAACACGAACAGGTCGTGGGCTTTGGTGGCGGTGCCGCCCATCCCATGACCGATAATATGATGCGGGTCGTCTGCCGGACGGCGGCAACATTCGCACGGCTGGGTTTTGACCCAGCGTGTGTATGTGGCGTTTTCCCATCGCCGACGCTTGGGCCGCAGCATGAATGATTCCGGTGATTCTGGATCCGCACGCAGTGCCAGAACCACGGGCTGCTGCTCGACAGCAGGCTGACTTAACTGCGTGGGCTTCACTTTCTTCTGCAGAATGCTGGTGGATGGAACCGTCGGCACAATATCGGCCTCTTTGTACACCGTGGGGATCGGCTCAACGGGCAGCATCAGCGCCTGTGTCGCCATATCCTCAGGGATGGCCTCTGCCACACCGACATAGACCGCCCACCAGCACAATTCGGCTATCGACAATTCACGCTCACGATTGAACCGCAGGCCAGCCAGAGCAGTGTCGATAATCCAGTTGATAACGTTTCGCCGGGCTATCGACTCCAGCAGTTCGGTAGTCTGCTCCCGTAACTGGTTCTCGCAGTGCCAGCAAAGCACCATCGAACCTGGCGGGTGGCGCATGACCACCAGTTCGTGGTGGTGGTAAGTCGAGTGCGGGTACTGGCATTCGCTAATGTTGCGCTCCAGCCAGTACTCCAGACCGGGCAGACCACCAGCAGCACGGATCACTCGCTCATCAGTGAAGAATGGTTCCAGCGTCCTATCTTCTGCCAGAGGCTGTCGGGCATCAGGAACCCGCCCGGTCGCCAGCCTGGCCATGTTCTGTGGTTGAGTTTCCACCAGTATCCGGCCACCAGAAAACAGGCTCATCAACTCACGACCTGGCTTTAACAGCACCAGGCCGAGTCGTGGAACAATTTCAGGGGTTAGCAGAGCCCTCACGCCACCTCCCGCTGCTGAGTGGTGCACAGATCGGGCAGGTTCGCCAACACCAACGCGCGGGCAAACGGAGGCGGCACGGCGTTCCCGCATCTCGCGACTTGTTTATCCTTGGCATAACGGTTGCCGCGATAATCGCGATCGATAACATAACCGTCGGGGAAGCCCTGCGCCTTGTACAGCTCATGGGGTTGCAGCATACGCATACCAATATCGACAATCTGGTATGGAATGCCGTCTATATGGACCAGCCATTCGGAATCAGAAGAGCCGCAATATTCTTCCAGGAAGGTTTTAACCTCCCCGATATGCAGCCCACCCGCAGTTACGGTAGGCAATGGTTTATCCACCTGCTGTCCGTCTTTACAGAAACCACGCAGATGGATCAGGTGAGAAGTCACGACGGCATGGTGATCCACTGTCGTTACAGAGTGCGCTGGTTCATCCATCGACACACCCGGCCCGGTATAGTTGCCCCCGTAGTGCTTCGCCAAAAAAGCACTCACCGTCGCGAACTTATTGCCACCAGCAGTAACCGTTCCCAGCGGGTTCTCTATCTGTAGTACGCGCGGCGCTTGCCCCGGTCGTTCGCCGTAGCCCATCTGAATTAGCGTGGGCATCACCAACTGCGACTTACCACCGCCTCCAGCCGTAATCGTTGCACTTGGTTCGTCTGCCCGGTGGCCAATGCTGGCACCGAACTGGCGGGCGATAACTGGGGCGACAACACAGGCCCGGGACTGTTTCAGAATGGTATGTGCCGGTTTGTCCAGCGGGCGCGGTTTCGCCTGGTACTCACTGCCGCCGTTGCCAGCCAGGAACGGAGTCAGCGCCGCTTCCACCACACCGAGAGCATGCCCATTTCCACCAGGGCGTTTTGATGTACCGGCGGTGACTGTCGGTACCGGTTCGGTAACTGGCTGTCCGGTTGCACCGGTGCGAAACTTTGTCAGATGCGGTACAGCGATCGCGTAGCCGTGGGTTTTGGTAATGGTCTGCAACGGCGCTCCCAGTTCCTGGCCCCGAAAACAGTCGTAATTGCCTTTCGAGGTGGTGTGGTTGCATTTCACGATGAACGGCGAGGCGCTGTCGATAACAAAGCGCTGAATGCCGCGCGCGATGCGCTTAAGTGTATTTTCTGCCAGCGGCTTTTTGCGGTCAAAGATAGACAGCGCCGGAATATTCCAGTCGATGCATTCCGCAGCTGTTCGCCATGGCACCAGTTTGCCACTCTGGACCTCCAGCGATTTAGGATCGCCGTGTGTCGGCTCAGGCCACACAATCGCCTGACCGTCACGACGCATCACCATGAAGAAACGCTTTCTGATGGTCGGCGCACCGAAATCGCAGGCACGCAGCTCGCGATAATCGACATCATAACCGAGCCCGGCGACCAACTGCTGCGCCTGCTCACTCTCCGGCGACAACGCCAGAAACTCGCAGCACTCCAGCAGCGCCGGATGGTTTTCCGGGATGCCAGTAGTCAGCATGCCGACGAATGCATGGAACGTTTCACCGGAGCGCGCTGGATCCGGGCGCATTTCGTCAGCCAGCAGCGGCCCCCACGTTTTGAACTCCTCCACGTTCTCCAGCATCATGACCCGTGGGCGTTTTGCCAGCGCCCAGCGCACCACAACCCATGCAAGACCGCGTATCTCTTTCTTTACTGGCTTCGCTCCCTTTGCCTTTGAGAAATGGCGGCAATCAGGGCTAAACCACGCTAGGCCAACCGGATTACCGCCGGTGGCAGCCAGCGGGTCAACGTCAAACACGGACTCGCAATAATGGAGTGTGTCCGGATGATTGGTCTTATGCATGGCGATCGCGTTCTCGTCGTGGTTGATGGCAATATCCACGCTGCGCCCGATAGCCAGCTCAATCCCGGTAGAAGCACCGCCGCCACCAGCGAAGTTATCAACGATAATCTCACGCACAGGCCACCCCCTGCATACGACTGACCAGTCCACCAGCGACAGTGATGATCTCGCTGGTCGGCATACGCTCAAGCCACAGCTGGTTAATGTTGGCTTTCAGCTTATTCTGCTGCGAAACATCCAGACCATCGATACCTGCAATCTGGTTGAATACCAGTCCAACCTCCAGCGGCCAGATGCGGGATTCAGTTTTCGGCAGTTCAGCTGGTGGCTCAGCAGCAAGGGCAGGTGGAACAGCGGGCTGCAATTTGATAGATGCAAACTGTGCCAGCGCCATAAACGCCCGCCCTTTCGCTTCCAGCTCGCTGCGGTGGATGTAGCTGAAGCGCTCACCGCGCCACGATTTATCAAACACCACTATGGCGCCAGCGAAAAATGCGCTCGTTGGTTTCTGCTTTTCGTCTGCCGGCACAAACCACTCAGGGAGGTCGAAGCCAATGCGCCCACGGATAAAGACAATGTGATCGGCATCTTCAGGCCACCATGTTTCGCTCGGAGCAGCTTTAATGAGGAATACATATCGCCCGCCCTTCTCACGCATATCGGCGGCATACTTCATGATGTGGGTCATGCCAGTGATCGCCTGTTTTTCGTGATACTGCGAGCGACTATATGGCGGGTTACCGAATGCAGCGCCACCCAGTTCCGTGACGCGTGCAGACCAATCCTGCGTCAGCGCGTTGTCTTCAGCCGTGTACCAGGCCGGACATTTAGCGTTGCTATCGTCAGCAAACAGATCGAGAACCAGCGGGCCAAACAGCGCGTTGATACCCCAGAACAGCAGATCCGGTGTACGCCACTGATCGCCGACTTCCTTCAGCTCATGGGCTGGTTTTGCGCGCAATTCTGCCAGCGTCTGGCAATATTTGTTTCCCATCATCCTCTGAACCCCGGTGGTATTTTGTCGTCAACCTTGCCGATTGCGTTAACGTCTCTTTCACGATTCTGGCCCCACTCTTCGCGACCGGGTCGCCCTTTTCCTTCCCAGCGAACAGCACTTTGCAGATAACCTTCGAACTTCTTAGGCCCGAACAGCGTTTCAGGTCGCATGTACAGGTACTGCTCATCGTTGCCGTTCCAGTGCTCATGCTTCAGGTCGATAACCAGTTTCAGGTCGCTGACGCTGTAACCCTCACGCAGACGAGCCCGGATGTTTTCAAGCGATGCTCTTGATTTTTGGTACCGGGATCCGCTGACCAGGTTCAGGTGATTCAGAACCACAATCGCGTTGTCAGTGATCAAAACTTCAGGGTCGGGTTGCGCAGCAACCGGACAAGGGGTTTTAGATTTACTTGATGGATCTGTAGTTGAATTTACTGACGGATCCCCGCCAGATTCTGGAGGGTGAAAACCGCCTTTCTCGTTGGATTTTGACGGGTCGGATTTTGATGCATCAGATTTTGACGCGTCAGATTTTGATGTGTCAGATTCTGACAGGTGAGAAAACGCGGCGGCCTGCAGTTTTGCAACGTTCAGCTGGTAAACGTTAGACGCGTTACGGTTGCCCTTGCGACGCGCGGTGCGGGTTAGCCAGCCGTCGGCCTCCAGCCTGGCAATAGCCGTCCTGATCGTACTGGCACCTGCGCCGAGCTGCCGGGCAATGGTTTCAATGGAAGGCCATGACACACCTTCATCATTGCTGAAGTCAGCCAGGCGAGCCATGATCGCCACGCTGGACAACTTCATGCCAGACGACGCACAGCCATCCCAGACATATGCGGATAATTTAACACTCACTTATCTATCCTCTTGAATCTGGAGCGAAACACAATCAGCGGAGCAACACACTCCCACTCATAACCCGGACGGCGGTAAATCACACGCTGGCCTACAGGGTCATAGCCGGTAACGTTCACGACAATGCCGTGATGGTCCTTGTAATAGCGGTTCATTGATTGGATGAATTCAGCCATATCAACCTCCCATCAGCTCAGAAGCATATCGCTCGGCAATCCACTGAACACCGCGCGGCGTTACACGGGTCTGTGTGTAGGCATGACCGAAGTCAGATGTTCCGGTTTTAACGGTGAACAGGCCTTCGCGCTGGCGCAGGGCATGGGGCAGCAAATTGCCAGACTGGCGAAACAGCACCTTGTCGCGCAGCAGCGCGTCGATCATCGCCTTTTCCGGCATGTTGAGGATCTTCGCCGTCTCACGGAGGCCTTTTGCGCCAGCGGCGTCCACATAGTGCTCGACAAATGCCACTTTCGGCGCGTCCTGCTGCACCTTGTTCGACAGCTGCGTATTCTGCTCCGCCATATCGGCAGCCAGGCGCAACGCTTCAGGAAGTGTTTGCGGTACGTTGTTTGTTTGGGCCGCATCAAAAGTACGAATCACCCTGAGGTTAAATTCAGGGCTGATCCACATGGCGTAGGAGTAAACCAGCTCCTTGCAAACATAGGTGCCACGCATATTGCCGCCGTTAATTACCACTACAGGGATTCCTGTAGTGCTTAATAACTGAACAAGATTTTCGGTCTGCTGCAGGTTGCGCCAAAATGATGGCTCATGCCGGCGTTCACCACCGGCGGCACGATGTAGGTCATTGAGGCAATAACGCCCGCTGGTGTCCTGTCGAATCTGAATCGAATCAATGCAAATTAGCGCTGTCATCGTTCTTCTCCTGCTTAGCCTGCCCGTTGAAGTCACCCACAGCCCACTGGGTGAAGCTGTGGTTCACCTGCGCCCAGCCGCCGGGTACTCTTACTGCATAGCAATACGTGACTTCGCCCTTGCCGCCACGAACAGGCAATGCGCGGAGTTGCGAACGCTGATAATTTGCGGTTAAATTGCTCATGCGGATTTCTCCATACACATAGATTTATCTGCCACGGCGCCCGGAGCTGCACACTCGCGGGCGTCACTCTTTTCTGGCTGACAAAAAACGCGGAACAGCAGCGTGATATGCTCCTGCCACTTCGCCATAACCTGATAGCTGTTCTCGTTTATCTCCCGTTTCTCTCGCTCGTCGATCACACCATCAGCAATAAAGCCCCGGATCATCTGCGAATGACGACCGATCCACTCCATCGTTTCCAGCAGGCGCTCGTTGATGTCGGCGTTGTCGACATCATCCAGTTCAATCAGCGGCACAAATACACCACCAGAATGGCCCGCCACAGCATCAGCTACGTGGTGAGTTCCACCAGCCTGCTGCAGCACCATCGCCCAGCCGAGAGGGAAAATCTGATCGCCATCGGTACGCAGGCGGTTGAATAAGGCGTTTTCAGTCGCCCCGAGCCAATCAGCAGCCTCGGCGTAACCGCCCTGCAGATCGGTTATGGACTTCTTGATTGCGGCCACCAGCCAGGCTGGCTGACGTTCTACTTTCCATTGCGGTTCATTACCCACGGTTAACCCTCAATTTCTGTGGTTATGCCTGATCTGGCTCTGCGATAATCTCGGTATTAAGCGAGTCAATTATTTCAACCGCCGTTAGTTGCCCATTGGTTGCAGCAACAAGACCAGGTATGTATTGAGAGCGAATCCCGCCACCCCGAAGCCACTTGCTTACGGCGGACTGATCCACTCCAACTTTTTTTGCAAGTTCCTTTTGAGACCCCACGATAGATATGGCTCTCTTAATGACACTGTTCATTGGTTATGCCTCATGACCTTGGTACTGCAAATATGACTTGAGTAATAGATAAAGTCAATGCTTTGGGTAATTTGACTGGTGATTACATAGGTAATATTTTCACGGCATGAAAACACTATGCGAACGACTACAGCGCGCCATGGCTGATACGGGAATCACTTCTCAAAGCGATTTGGCTCGGCTGTCAGGTGTAAACCAATCAATAATTTCGAAGATACTGGCCGGGAAGAATGAAACCTCGAAGTATTCCGGGAAGCTTGCTGCTGCTCTTGGAATCAGTGCTGATTGGCTGATCAACGGCACGGGAAGTATGGCTGGCGGATCTGACTCGATAATTGAAAAACTTGATGCGTCCAGGGTTGTTTCAGTTTGGGATGCTAATGGGCAAACAGATGATGTGATTTCATGGACTGAGAGCGTACCTCAACATTACCGCGCATACATTATGAGAAAAAACACAGGGATAATGCAGGCTCCTGCAGGCTCTGTTGTTCTGACTGACCCTACCGTAGCACCTGGTAATGATGAACTTGTTGTAACATTAATTAGGGGGGAGGTATCTGTTTACCGTTACCTTGAAGGTGGTTCTGGATATGGTTTTTTGTCAGTTGACGATGAAAGAATTCCAGTAACTGAGATCAAAGAACCCTCATGTATTTTAGGTGTAGCTGAGCAGATTCTCGTGCGAAAGTTACGAAAATAAATTACCTCTGTATCATCAACATCTGTGGGGATGTAGCCACCACTACAGTTTTTTTTGTAAAGAACGCCCATCATCCCCTCCTCTCGTTTTAACTAACCACTCTATACACAACCCACAATTTTCTTACCATAAGCAAAACCACTGTACAAACGTATAGTAATTTATCACTCCTGCCCAGTGTACTAAAAATTTTTAATCATCCAGCAAAACCACACTATTACCTAAATCATAGAAATTCCATTTTTTACGGTTGACTTTGATTATTCCCTAAGTCATAGTTATTCCATCGACAGCGAACAGGCAGGACGCCCACGAAGTAGCTGCGGGGATATATGAAGACCGGAATGATTAGCTAGCGCAGATTGGAGGCTTTCAGTGAATAAAAGTGCAGAAGAGCTTTTAGCGAGGATTGCAGCTTTAGAGAACGCAGCTAAGCGAGGGTTGCGGCTCAACGAAGAGATTAAGCCTCATTTAACACAAGGCCACATTGTCTCCGTTGAATACTGCAACGCGACGTTAAAGCACTGTGCTCTTTTTCGTCGGTGGATTAACGAGTGCCTCGGATCATGAGAATTGATTGCTGTTCAGACATACCGTAACCCTGAACAAATACTTCAATCTCTTCTTCCTCGGTCTCGTTCGTGAAGGTTTCGCCACCGAGACTGTGAAGCTCACCGGATATGACGTGCCCCTTCTCAACGTCATACCCACCGAGCAGTTCTGCGACCGTGAACTCTCCGATTTGGTCACGGATAACGATGTAACCAATGCGGTGTTCATTATGAACGACGACTCCGTGCATGCATTTTCCCTTCTTGGTTGTGTGAGAAGCACCAAGATACCACCGAGCCTGATGTGGTGAAAAGACAGGCGCACAACGATGAGAGCATTGACGAGCAAGGTTTAATGTTCGGTTCGATTCCTGACACCACGAATCAGTGGCAATGGGCAACGAAAAGGTCCGTTCAATTCGGACACCGGCAGTGCTCTCTTCGTTATGGTAATCCGCGAAACGGCGCGGCGGCAAGTATGGCCAGGGTCTACTCCTTTCCTGTGTAAGGCGCCGGGTTGTCAGGTTGACCATACGCCTGAGTGACAACCCCGCCACAACGATATTGCTGTGTGTAGTTTGGCGGTACCAGTTTTCCTTCAGTCCTTCTGGTACCGCCCTTTTTACACAACAGACAAGAGCATCACCGGGCGACGGGCTCATAACCCAACCCACCCGGGCGCAACGGGAACGGCTCTCCTACCCCCAACCGGCGCGCAGGTGCTCTTCTCTGTTGTGTATGGAGAAACTTACAGCGGCGGCAGCCGCTTAACCGAGAGGAAATGCTATGAGCAATGATCGCATGACCGTAGTGCCCGATTTTCTGGGCGAGCTGGATGCCGGTGTGTTCATGAACAAAATCGCCGCAGCGCTCAATACTACCGCGCTGGGCGTTCTGAACAACGGCAACAAAGGCAAAGTCACCCTGACCTTTGACCTTGATCGCATGAGCAACTCAACCGAAGAGAAGCGCGTGATGATCAAACACAAATTGCAGTATTCCTGCCCCACTCCGCGCGGGAAAACGTCTGAAGAAGACACCACCGAAACGCCAATGTACGTCAACCGTGGCGGCAAGCTCACCATCCTGCAGGAAGATCAGGGCAACCTGTTTAACCTCAACGGCGATCCGGACGCAAAGCTTCGAGCGGCGCAGTAAGCCGCGATTGATTAATACCCAGTTAAGCATTCATTCAGTTTATTAATAAGGAATTTTTATGTCTCAGCAATTAGACAGCAGCGCTATCAAGCAAGTTAAAGACTTGGTCCTGTCCGGCTACCACCTCGCGGATGCTCAGGCGCTGGCCTGCCCGACGACCATTCTGCCAGAAGGTACTGTAGTGGCGAGCCTGGAGCGCTTTTCTCTTGAGCGTTACCGCTTCCGTGGCGCTATGGATACAACCAGTATCGATGACTTCGTGCGCTACTCCTCCGGCTATGCCAGCACCGGGGAAAAAGCCCGCTGCTTTATCGATGCCGAAAATATGTCGGCCCGTTCGATCTTCAATATTGGCACCCTGGACCACCCAGGTCACGCCGACAACGTATCCACGATCAAGCTCAATCAAACCGCCCCATTCCGTGCGCTGCTGGCAATTAACGGTGATCGCCTGAACCAGAAGCAGATTGCCGAATGGCTGGAAGACTGGAGCGACTTCCTGACGGCCTTCGATGCCAGTGGCAATACCATGACCATCGCGCAGGCAGCTCAAGCTGTACGCCGCGTCAATATCAAACAGGTGTCGGAATCTGCGCACGAAGACGAAGATTTCAGCGGCAAAAAGTCTCTTATGGAAAGCGTGGAGGCCAGCAGCAAAGACGTTATGCCGGTTGCCTTCGAGTTCAAATGTGTGCCGTATGAAAGCCTCACGGAGCGTCGTTTCAGCCTGCGCAACAGCTTGCTAAAAAGTGGTGAACCGATGTTCGTGCTTCGCGTTGTGCAGTTGGAAGCACAGGAAGAGTCCATCGCCAACGAGTTCCGCGATCTGCTGATCGAGAAATTCGACGGCAAGCCGGTAGAAACCTTTATCGGTAACTTCAAAGCGTAATTGCACAGCCTTAATTGCCCTGCATATCGGGGCAATTAGTGAAGCGTAATTCCGTTATTTATCGCCATCTGGCGAGGGATTCGTACACCCAAAAACAGCCGCAGGTGCAGCTGCGAATATATGGAGAATATATGCCTTTTTTAACAACCTACTCAGGCCAGCACATTGATTATCGCAATGTCACTGCCAGCCAGATTGTCACCGATGATATTGCAGTGGCCCTGTCCAATATCTGCCGCTTTGCCGGGCATGTGCCGGAGTTCTACAGCGTCGCCCAGCACGCGGTATTGTGTAGCCAGATTGTGCCAGCAGAGTTTGCCCTTGAAGCCCTGTTGCACGATGCCGCCGAGGCATATTGCCAGGATATTCCGGCACCGCTGAAACGCCTGCTGCCTGACTACCAGCGCATCGAAGAAGCAGTGGACATTGTGATTCGCCAGAAGTACAGCCTGCCTGAAACCATGAGCACGCCGGTTAAATATGCGGATCTGATCATGCTGGCGACCGAACGTCGCGACCTCGATCTGGATGATGGTTCGATCTGGCCTGTTCTCGAAGGCATACCGACATCAGAAGAAATTGCAATCATTCCTCTCAAACCAGGTCAGGCTTACGGCCTGTTTTTGAACCGCTTCGCAGAACTGACAGGAGAGCGCCTGTGAATGCCTCTGTTCGCGATCTGGTGGTGGCAGGCCACCAGCTTTCAAAAAGACTCGGCGAGCCAGACGCAACGATGGTTAAGCAGCTGGCTACTCAGCTCGATGTTCAGGTAGCGCTGGTTAAAGAGCACACCATCCCACCGATGGATGATCACTTGCTGGCGATCCTCGGCAGGCCAAATTTCCTGTGTGCCGGTCTGGCTGAATGTTTACGTGTAGACGGTTACGACATTCCCCGAAAGTCAGAGTGTGAGCAGGCTACGGTCATTCACTGGATGCTCAAGCTGTACCTGAAGCACGGCGCAAACTGGAGCAATGAGGATCATAACGAGCTGGCGCGCATCAAGACTGCTACAGCTGATCAGCAGCTGCGCGGGGAGAAACCAGAATGACTGCCACCATCAAGCATCCAGCCATCCGCTACCACGGCGGCAAGTTCCGCCTGGCTCCATGGATCATCGAACAAATGCCAGAGCATGTCTGCTACGTAGAGCCGTTCGGCGGTGCCGCTGGTGTGCTGCTGCAAAAGCCCCGCAGCTATGCAGAGGTGTACAACGACCTCGACGGCGAAGTGGTGAATCTGTTCCGTGTGCTGCGTGACCCTGAAATGAATCAGCGCCTGCAGGATGTGTGTGCACTAACGCCATATGCACGCGACGAGTTTTGCGCTGCCCGTGAAGAAGCCGCTGACCCGGTAGAGCGTGCCCGTCGCATGGTTGTGCGTGCCTGCATGGGCTTCGGTTCCGCTGCCAGCATCGGCGGCCAGTCAGGCTTTCGAAGTGACAGCAAACGCAAGTACGCCACAGCCTCCCATTTGTGGGAACGCTACCCGGCGAATCTGTCCGCCATTTGCCAGCGTCTGCTGGGTGTCATCATCGAAAACAAAGACGCACTGGCGGTCATGCGCGCCCATGATGCCGAAACGACGCTGCACTATATCGATCCACCGTATGTGCCTGAAACGCGTGTGCAGGGCAATCGCTACTACAACCACGAAATGACGGTTGAAGGTCATGAACAGCTGCTTGCTGTGGCCAGAACGATGATCAGCGGCTACAACAGCGAGGTTTACAACGACATGCTGACGAGCTGGCATAAAACCGAAAAGGCCTCCCGCATCAGCGCCGGACGCGGGACCAAAGTTCGCACAGAATGCCTGTGGTTTAACCCAGCAGCAAAGAATCAGGAGCATGCAGCATGACTACACCTATGACCAAAGAGGCGCTGCTTGTAGCTACCAAACACAAGCGCCATGACTGGAAAAAAGCCGTTATGCGCTCCTGTGATTACTGCGGACATCACTCAATGACCGTAACAGTTGATTTAATGGCGACATGTGCAGCGTGCTGCGATAAGGCATACGCCGACAAACTGAAAGAAATGCTTGAGCGAGCGGCTGATGCACTGGAAGAGGCACAGACCGAGCGCGACAGGTTCAAGTTTGCTTTCACTGAGTGGCACAACAAGAGTGAATGGGTTCAGAAAGCAGATGCGGACCGATTCTCGTTTATTTCTCTCGGTATGCACCGAGCTGATGTTATGACGCGGCATATTGAGTGCCTGGAATCGACACTTGAACGTGAGCGTGAGAAATCACGGCGCATCATGTCTGAAAATCACCAGCTTCATTCCCGCGCCGAATCCGCAGAGCAGCGTGTGGATCAAATTGAGCATGATTCACAGCTTGATTATGTATTGCCCTCCGAACTGCTGGCATCGATGGAGGAAGTAATTCGCATATCAGACCGCGACCATGCGGCTTGGGATCGCGTGAAAGCTGGTATTGCCGCTTATCACACAACCATGATTAATGCAGGTGGTATCCAGTGGATTGGGTTTGATCCAGCAAAAGACGACGCTCCGGCAATTCTAGAAGGGTGGGTGCTAGTTCCGAAGGAACCAACAAGAGAAATGGTACAGACGGTCGCTGATGAAGTTCATCCTGCGGTGTTTGTCAGAGCAGTGTACAAAACGATGATTGCGGCAGCACCAAACAGGATAAGCGATGAAAACCATTGTCATCACACTGGAAATTGACGTTCCCGATCACGCTACCGACAAAGATATTCATGATTGGGTGGATGTTGAGTACGGTCAGTGTAACGGGATGAAGCTGGACAACCCATGCCGTGGCGATGCCACTGAAATTGTTAACCATACCTGGAAATTTGAGAGCTAAAAATGAACCACCTAATGATCGACCTCGAAACCATGGGCACCAACCCTCGAGCGCCAATCGTCGCGATCGGCGCTGTGTTCTTCGACCCGAAAAGCGGTGAGCTTGGCGCTGAATTCTATGGTGCTGTGAATCTGTCCAGCGCCATGGATCAAGGCGCAACTCCCGACGGTGACACTATTCTGTGGTGGCTGAAGCAATCAGCAGAAGCCAGGGCGGCGGTATGTGATGACAATGCCCTCCATATAGCTGACGCGCTTTCAGAGCTGAGTTCGTTTATCAGCCGCAACTCAGACAACCCGCGCTACCTGAACGTTTGGGGTAACGGTGCGAACTTCGATAACGTCATTCTGCGGACGGCTTACGAACGCGCCGGCCACGTCTGCCCATGGCAATTCTGGAACGACAGCGACGTGCGCACCATCGTGCTGCTCGGTCGTCAGTTGGGCTTCGATCCGAAGCGCGATATGCCGTTCGATGGTGTGGCCCACAATGCGCTGGCTGATGCCCGGCACCAGGTGAAATACGTATCAGCAATCTGGCAGCGCCTGCTGCCTGCCAGCACCGAAGAATAAACCTGATGGCCCGGGTGCAGCCGGGCCGTATGGAGAAATCGCCATGCTTCAAATGTTGACCTTAGAAGAATGGGCCGCAGACAAATACCGGAGCAATCCGCCCAGCCTGAACACATTGCGCCGGTATGCGAAGCAAAGCATGTTCTGTCCACCAGCGCGCAAAGAAGGGAAGTTCTGGCGGGTGAGAGAAGATGCGGAAATAACCGGAAATATAGCTCAGCCAGTGATTAACAAATCTGATCCACCCAAGCTGCAGAGGATATTATCCGATGGCTGCCAGACCACGTAAAAATAACGTCAAGGTGCCAAACCTTTACCCATTATATAGCCGCAAAGTGAACAAAGTTTACTGGCGATACAAACACCCGATAACCGGAAAATTTCACAGCCTCGGAACAAATGAGGAAGAGGCTATTGCTATCGCTATTGAGGCTAATTCTCGCCTGGCTGAACAGCGGACCAGACAAATATTAGCACTCAGCGACCGGATCGCTACCAGCAAAGGAAAAGCGATCACCACCATAACGTGGCTTGATCGTTACTGGAAAATACAAGAGGAACGCCTTGAGGCAGGTGATATAAAGCTGAACACCTATAAACAAAAAGCCAAACCAGTTTCCCTGCTTAAGGAGCGTGTGGGTATGAAGCTGATATCGGCAGTTGACGTTCGCGACGTTGCGCAGATCCTCGATGACTATATTGCCGCCGGGCAACCGAGAATGGCGCAGGTGATCCGCTCTGTTCTGATCGACATCTTTAAGGAGGCCCAGCATTTCGGCGAGGTTCCTCCGGGTTATAACCCTGCCCTCGCAACGAAACAGCCACGACGCAGAATTTCCAGACAGCGCCTCTCGCTGGAGGAATGGCAGAAGATTTTCGACATTGCCGACGCCAATCACCGATACATGGGAAACGCCATGCTGCTGGCGCTGGTCACCGGCCAGAGATTGGGTGACGTCTCGAACATGAAATTCACCGATGTCTGGGAGGATCATCTTCACGTCGTGCAGGAGAAAACCGGAAGCAAAATCGCGATCCCCCTTTCCCTGCGCCTGAATGCGATTGGCTGGTGCCTGCGGGATGTGATAGCCAGATGCCGGGATTATGCGGTCAGTCCCTACATGGTCCACTTCTTCCGGGCCACATCACAGGCAGAACGTGGCGCGCAGGTGAAATCCAACACCATCACGATGAATTTCAGCAAAGCACGGGATAAAGCAGGGATTGAATGGGGTGACGGTACGCCAGCAACGTTTCACGAACAGCGGTCTCTGGCAGAACGTCTGTATGAAGCTCAGGGGATCGATACGCAGAAACTGCTCGGTCATAAATCACCGAACCAGACAGCTCGTTACCATGACGATCGGGGTAAGGGATGGACCACTATTGCGGTCTGAATTGAGTGGGGTTTTGATAAATTATTTTGATAAAATTTTGATAACCGTTCGAATGCTAATAATAAAAACGGGGATGTTAAATCCCCGTTAACAGATCTAACAATTATCGTCGTTACATATTCGCGATAATCGCGTCACCAAACTCTGAACATTTCAGCAGCTTAGCGCCTTCCATCAGACGTTCGAAGTCATAGGTCACGGTCTTAGCGGCGATTGCGCCTTCAGTGCCTTTAACAATCAGGTCAGCGGCTTCGAACCATTCCATATGACGCAGCATCATCTCTGCGGACAGGATGATAGAACCTGGGTTCACTTTATCCTGACCTGCGTACTTAGGTGCCGTACCGTGGGTCGCTTCAAACAGTGCACATTCGTCACCGATGTTCGCGCCTGGGGCGATACCGATACCACCAACCTGAGCAGCCAACGCATCTGAAATGTAGTCACCGTTGAGGTTCATACAGGCGATGACGTCGTACTCAGCAGGACGCAGCAGGATTTGCTGCAAGAACGCATCGGCGATCACATCTTTAATGATGATCTCTTTACCGGTGTTCGGGTTCTTAATTTTCTGCCATGGGCCGCCATCAATCAGCTCGCCACCGAATTCGTCGCGAATCAACTGGTAACCCCAGTCTTTGAACGCGCCTTCGGTGAACTTCATGATGTTGCCTTTGTGTACCAGAGTCAGAGAATCGCGGTCATTGGTGATGACATATTCGATTGCCGCACGTACCAGACGTTTGGTCCCTTCTTCTGAACACGGCTTGATGCCGATACCGCAATGCTCTGGGAAGCGAATTTTCTTCACGCCCATTTCATCACGTAGGAATTTGATCACTTTCTCAGCTTCAGCAGAGTCTGCTTTCCACTCGATGCCCGCATAGATATCTTCTGAGTTCTCACGGAAGATAACCATATCGGTCAGTTCTGGGTGTTTAACTGGGCTTGGGGTGCCCTGATAGTAACGAACCGGGCGCAGGCAAACATACAGATCCAGTTCCTGACGCAGTGCAACGTTCAGGGAACGGATACCGCCACCAACTGGCGTGGTCAGAGGGCCTTTGATTGCAACGCGGTAATCGCGGATGAGATCCAGCGTTTCGGCTGGCAGCCAGACGTCCTGGCCGTAGAGTTGGGTAGATTTTTCCCCGGTGTAAATTTCCATCCAGGAAATTTTACGCTCGCCTTTGTAGGCTTTTTCAACAGCGGCATCAACCACTTTAAGCATTGCCGGAGTCACGTCAATGCCGATACCGTCGCCTTCAATAAATGGGATAATCGGATTGTGTGGCACGTTCAGCTTGCCGTCTTTCAGGGTGATTTTTTGACCTTCCGCCGGAACAACTACTTTGCTTTCCATTCACCTCTCCTTCGAGCGCTACTGGTGTGCTCGTCATCCTTTACGCCACAGGTTGTTGCCGCTACTACGCCCACTCCATAAGCCTGGAGATGCACTGTCTTACCGTCTTCCTGCAACACAAAGAGTTAGAGCATTTTTGTTAATGTTTTGTAATAAGCCTGTCAATACTACCTGATTGTTTGGCGCCATGAAAGACTCTCGTTATTAGGCTATAATGCGCGAATCTATAAAGCCTGAAAATACTATGATTAAGACTTCATTTAGAAAAAACCAGCTTGAGCGATTCAGCTCACGACAAGCAACCAAACAACGTAAAGATAACCAACCAAAACGCGTTATCTTGTTCAATAAACCCTATGATGTTTTGCCGCAATTTACTGATGAAGCGGCTCGAAGCACCCTAAAAGATTTTATTCCCGTACAGAATGTATACGCTGCCGGACGCCTTGACCGAGATAGCGAAGGTCTGTTGGTGTTAACAAATGACGGTGCGTTACAAGCCAGGCTCACTCAGCCAGGTAAGCGTACGGGAAAAATCTATTATGTGCAGGTTGAGGGGCAACCGACGGATGACGCGATGGAAGCACTGCGCCTCGGTGTAACGCTAAACGATGGTCCTACATTACCCGCCGGTATTGAGTGTGTTGATGAACCGGAATGGTTATGGCCGCGTAATCCACCGATTCGCGAGCGAAAAGCCATCCCAACCGCCTGGCTAAAAGTGACTTTATATGAGGGGCGAAACCGGCAAGTCAGAAGGATGACCGCGCATGTTGGCTATCCGACGCTACGGTTAATCCGTTACTCAATGGGGGATTACACGCTAGATAATCTGCCAAATGGACAATGGCGAGATGCCTGAACATCAACAGATGAGTGCGGAACATGCTCCGCACTCATCCGCCGCTGCGGGTTAAGAGATATCTGGGACAATGATGCTCTTATATTTTTCCAGTACCGGTGAGTTGACGTCGGAGGCGTTTTTAAGCTGCCACAGATTGCGCGAGATCCCATCGTTTACCAGGTAGATAACGCCGGTTTCAATAGCCGACATCAGGCACAGCATCACCGGTTCATTCACCGTGTAGCCAATTTCCCCTTCCAGCAGGCGCTGGTAATCAATGTAGCGGAATACCCCTGCCTGGAATTCATAAGAGAGAATCGTTTTGCTGGTGTTAACCGAGGATAGCACTTCACCGGTGCTAACATTGACCACACGTAAGTTAACCGCAATCTGATCGAGTTGGTATTGCGTGCTGGCCCCGATACCAAAGTACCGCGCCCCTGCCCCACCGGATTTCACATTGCTCTCATAACCGATTATCGACCCTTCAATCAGAATATTCGCCGCGACAAGTGAAGGGAGCGGCCCACGGTTATTGTCCGAGACCGTGCCATTTTCCTGCGCGGCGCGGATAATTTTGCGTTCGTTAAGCAGATTTTGCAGACCCTGGCGTTCTAACGGCGTGAACCAGTTTGAATCTTTCAAAGCGGAAACCAACATAGCCGTGGCACTTTGCGGTACTGACGTTGAAAAGTTACTTGCAGGATAGGGCTTGAACTGCCCGGTTTCATCCTGAATGTTGTAGACCGAGACAAACAGTTTCCCCACCGGTGGTGGCAGATGCGTTAGATCCTGATAGCTCTGCGAACGCGGCAACAACGTTGGTTTTGCCGCTTCTTTGGGTGCAGAGGTAATGCAACCTGTCAGCATGAACAGGCTAATAAGAATAGCCACTACGCCAGTTATCTTTTTCATGTCAGTATCTCGCCACGCTTTAATTCGATGAAATACTACTGAGTCCATCCACCTGGATGGTCGACGATTTCCCTGTGGTGCGGTCAAGAATATTCATCATGAGCTGCCCATCAGTATTTTTGATATCCACAATAAAATCTTTGGTAACGAGACGCCCTGGTTTCCCGGTTGAGATATTCCCCATTAAGTTTCCAAGTAGTTGGGATTGAATAGCAGAGGTAAAGTTATCCAGCGCCGAGGGTGTCGAAGACGTACTATTCCAGTCATAAGCATCTGGGTCTTTATAGGAATTTTGCGCATTAGCCTGCGACAGTAAAAAAGAACCGTTATTGGGGTTGCCGCCAAAGTTAGGGTTAACAAACTGGAAGGTCATGTTTCCTGCCTGGGCAGCGGTAGACAACAAACTCATACCAAGAATCAAAGAAAGCACTTTCATCGTACGCTCCTAGAATTCATCGTGGGTTAAATCACCAGTATTTAATAACGCTTTGTTGATGGCTCTTTTTTGCAAAGATTCATACACTGAGGCCAAAGCGATATTCACTTGTTTATCGAAGTCCCTTTTATTGGGGTATAAAAAAGTCTGATACAATAAATCCTGATCAACCTTTATAATGATCCAACTACCCCAACGGGCGCTGGGACGTTCATTAATCGTAATTGAACCAGGGTATTCTTCTTCCCAGTGGTCAGTAAATTCACGATAGAAATCATGACCAATACGGGTAATCGTGTTATCCGTCACGAGTCCTGGCACTTCAATTTCAGCAGAAATACTGGTGTGCGAAACCAAGAGCATCATGACTGAAACTATTATACAGAGGTGATGTTTCATATTTATCGCCTGAGGTTTTCGTTAGCCCAGGTAACGGCCTGCGTCCTGTTTTTTACTGCTATCTTTCTAAAAAGATTATATAAATGGGTTTTAACGGTGTTTTCGCTAATAAATAGCAAACGCGCTATTTCAACATTCGATGCACCAACCCTGAGTTTATTGAGAATATCTTTCTCTCTTTGCGTCAGGCCGCTGGTATCATCATGATAGCGGTAATTTCCAGACTGATTAATGAGATAGCTAGTAAGATCATGAGGGAAGTGGCAGCCACCTTTTAATACATTACGAATCCCTTCGATTAATGTGTGCTCGTCAACCGAAAGGTTGAATACGGCACTAATATCAGTCCAAAGTTCCACTTCACGGAAAGAGTAGTCTTCAGGAACATTAAACAGCAGAACCTTCACTTTACCATGAAGACGCCGTAGTTCATTTTGCCACTGTAGGGTTCTTTTCTTCTCAAACTCACTTAAATCAACCAATGCCAGTATGCGTTCGGATTCCACTGGCTCCAGCATTTTTTGAATATTCTGTATCTTAACGTTAATCGCGAGTGCATTTTTTAGTTGATGAACAAGCGCGGTCGCTTGTAACGAAGGCCTTGTTATTAACAGTAAAATATCATTATTTACCGGATCTTTATCTGTCGGCATTATGTAAACCCCATCCACTTGCTGCTGGGAACGCGGCCCCTTTCTGACACGTATTAATAATACATATCAGAAAGGGCTGCTGTTCTGTGTAGTTGCTGATTAATAAGTATGACAATAAGGGGAGCGAATCCTATTCAATAAGATTTCGACTTCCAAAGTGCTGCAATACTGTTCAATCTAGACTTTGATATTTTTAGCGCAAGGGTTATTTGTGTGTCAAAATGTAACAGAGTGATGTCATTTTATTACAGAGGGCAATGTATTTCTCTTTGTTTTATATCTACTTTTTATTTTTAAATTATGTATTACTCATTTTCGTATGTGCTTATGCCACCTACGAAATCCAGGTTATATCTCCCTTTCGTAGCAAAAAAACAACAAGCGTAAATTTTTCCTTCCAACCATGGAGTGATGGATAGTGGCCTGCAGGATAGGTGTAAACTTTTCCAGTAAAAAATCTGCGGTAAAAATAATATCAACCAAAAATGAACCCCAATCCTTAACATTCAATGGTCATCACCCGCTAAAACTCATACTTTTCCCCGAGTCCTAAATTCAAAATACATCATCTGGGTGAAAAACATCATCGCTCTGGGCAGACATACTCAATCCAGAAATCAGATTCATCCAATATTAACCTTGTAGTTATGGCATGGCTGATTTAACTCCTGACTTTAACCGCAGGTTAAATCAAGGTGAAATTATGAAACGTTGTTATTTATTAATAGCCATATTGGGATATTCATGTCTTGCTTCGGCAGGTAGTGATTTAGCCGGTTCTGAATTTTCAGTTCTGGATAGATTATCACGAGGCTACGATATGACCGCAATCACAGGTCAGCAGGGCAATAATAATATTGCCGCTATTAACCAGTCTGGGGGTCATAGCGTTGCTGCAATATCACAAAACGGCGAGCATAACTCGGCCTTATTAAATCAGAATGGATTTAATAACCGTGCAGCACTTGCTCAATATGGCCGCGGCAATAACGCCTCGGTGAACCAGTCAGGAACGAACAACACGGTTTATCTCGTTCAGACTGGTATCGCTAACGACGCGGATATTACGCAAACCGGTTTTGATAATACTGCGGTAGTTATTGATAAAGGTAGAAATAACCTCACGCAGATTAATCAAACGGGCACAAACCGCAACGCGGGAGTTGTGCAGAACTCAGCTGGCATGGCAATTCGTATTACCCAAAATTAGTGTTTTTACTGGTTACCAATCTCTAAACCTATGGGGTATCTTCATGAAAACGTGGAAAATTGTTATTTTGTCATCGTTGTTAACGTCTGGTGCAGCCCTGGCAACCGGAGGGGGCGGCGGCCACCATTCTGGCGGTGGCAATGGTTACCCACCTGTCGGTGGTGGCGGCGGTGGTTCTGGCGTCACGATCCCGCATCTACCAACCATTACAGCCAAAACCCCCGTCGTACCGCAGAGCGGAAGATGGGATGAGGTTATCCATGTTTATCAACCAGGCACAGGCAACGGTTCTTACGTCAACCAGAACAACTCATCGTTGTCTGTGATTGATGTACACCAGACAGGCAACTATGGCAGCTCAACGGTCACCCAGAATGCGACCAGAAGCTCCATTACGCTTGATCAAAGCGGCTGGGGTAACCAATCAAACGCAACGCAGAGCGGAACCACCAGCTCAATTGGCGTGACTCAGAGCGGGATCGGTAATGCATCCGGTGTCAATCAATCCGGCTCGGGTAATGCTGTAGTCGTCGCACAAAGCGGCAATTACAACACCTCAGGCGTAACACAATCCGGCACCAAGAACTCGACCAACGTAACTCAGAGTGGCGGTTCTAACCTTTCCAGCGTCAGTCAGGCAGGTTCAAACAACATTGTTGATGTCGCGCAATCCGATCTCGGCAACAAATCTTACGTCAATCAGCAATATGGGGATGGCTCAGCTATTCTGGTTTCCCAGGTTGGCGGCTTTAACTACAGCAGCGTAGAACAAGGCCATGACCGTGCTCTGGCCGTTGTTCAGCAAGGCTACGGCACCGGTAACAGCTCGACTATCGTCCAGCATTAATAGGTACAGCCGGATGAATTCTCATCCGGCTGATTTTCCTTCTCGCACGAGGAATAGCGATGCACCTTCTGCTTATTGCCGCGGCGCTTAGCAACCAGCTCTGGTTTGAAACCGAGCAGCACGCAAGCACCCTTGTAGTCAGCCCGATGGCAACGCTTCTTGATGACTGCCACTGTCGGTTGACGATTAACGTCGTGCATCAAGGCCAATCCGGGCAGAGCAATAGTAGCCAGAGCGGCGATATCATGATCAAAGGAAAGCAACCGCTGCAACTGGCCAGCATGACGCTGGATATCCCCCACGGCGAATGGACACAAATTACCGTGACGCTAAGTGACAGCAAAGGCATTATTTTGCAGCAAAGCTGGCAATCATCGACACCCGTTTGATTCGCCCTCCTCTTCTTTATATCCTTATCATCTATTCATTTATTCACCTGATAAGGATGCCGCATGTTCAAACCCCATGTCACCGTCGCCTGCGTGGTTCACGCACAAGGCAAATTCCTGGTTGTTGAAGAGACCATTAACAATAAAGCACTGTGGAACCAGCCTGCGGGCCATCTGGAGGCTGATGAAACGCTGGTGCAAGCCGCTCGTCGTGAACTGTGGGAAGAGACCGGAATTCACGCAACGCCGCAGCATTTTCTCCGACTCCATCAGTGGATTGCTCCAGACAAAACCCCTTTCCTGCGTTTTCTGTTTGTTATTGAGCTTAGCGAAATGTGCGCCACTGAGCCGCACGACAGCGATATAGACCGCTGCTTGTGGGTCACCGCTGAGGAAATTCTCAACGCGAAGAATCTGCGTTCTGCGCTGGTTGCCGAAAGCATTCGCAGCTATCAGCAAGATGCCCGTTACCCACTGTCGCTTATCGGCGAATTTAACTGGCCGTTTACAGAGGGTGTCAAGTAAAAGGCTGCGTGATAGAATATGCCGCCTTGAAGTCCAATGTCGTGAGTATTCCAATGTCAGAAAGCCAGAAAAAAGTGATCGTCGGCATGTCCGGCGGTGTTGATTCCTCCGTTTCCGCCTACTTGTTGCTGCAACAAGGCTATAAGGTAGAGGGCCTGTTCATGAAGAACTGGGAGGAAGACGATGGCGAGGAATACTGCACTGCTGCGGCCGATCTTGCTGATGCACAAGCGGTATGCGATAAGCTCGGCATTGAGCTGCATACGGTGAACTTCGCCGCTGAATACTGGGATAACGTGTTTGAGCTCTTCTTAGAAGAGTACAAAGCCGGCCGTACGCCGAACCCGGATATCCTGTGCAACAAAGAGATCAAATTCAAAGCCTTCCTTGAGTTTGCTGCCGAAGACCTCGGCGCCGACTACATCGCCACCGGGCACTATGTGCGTCGCGCCGATGTTAACGGTAAGAGCCTGCTCTTGCGTGGTCTCGACGGGAATAAAGATCAGAGTTACTTCCTTTATACGTTGGGTCACGATCAGGTCGCTCAAAGCCTGTTCCCGGTGGGTGAGCTTGAGAAGCCGCAGGTGCGTAAAATCGCCGAAGAGCTGGATCTCATCACCGCGAAGAAAAAAGACTCCACCGGTATCTGTTTTATCGGCGAGCGCAAATTCCGTGAATTCCTTGGCCGTTATCTGCCTGCACAGCCGGGCAAAATCATCACCGTTGACGGTGATGAAATCGGCACCCATCAGGGGTTGATGTACCACACTCTGGGTCAGCGCAAAGGTCTTGGCATCGGCGGTGTCAAAGAAGGAAGTGAAGATCCATGGTACGTGGTGGATAAAGATGTTGAGAACAACATTCTGGTTGTGGCTCAAGGTCACGATCACCCGCGCCTGATGTCGGTTGGGCTGATTGCTCAGCAGTTGCATTGGGTTGACCGCGTACCGGTGACCGGCACTTTCCGCTGCACCGTCAAAACTCGCTATCGCCAGACGGATATCCCTTGCACGGTGACCGCACTGGACGCAGAACGTATTGAGGTTCGCTTTGATGAACCTGTTGCCGCAGTAACCCCAGGGCAGTCCGCCGTATTCTATAACGGTGAAATTTGCCTGGGCGGCGGCGTCATTGAGCAGCGCTTGCCGCTGCCGGTAGCCTAACCATAATTAGCAACGTGACCCCGCCGCGGCGGAGGTTTAACGTAGCCTGTCAGACGTTGCGACGTTTGTCAGGCGCCAACAAGGAGTGAGCGTGGCGAAGAATTATTATGACATCACCCTGGCGCTGGCTGGCATCTGCCAGTCCGCCCGTCTGGTGCAGCAACTGGCCCATCAAGGCCACTGTGACAGCGACGCGTTACACGTTTCGCTAAACAGCGTTATCGATCTCAACCCAGACTCTGCGCTGGGCGTTTTCGGTGGCAGTGAAGCCAATCTTCGTCTCGGCCTTGAAACTTTGCTTGGCGTGTTGAATGCCAGCAGCCGTCAGGGTCTGAATGCTGAACTCACTCGCTACACGCTGAGTTTAATGGTGCTTGAACGTAAACTTGCCGCCGCCAAAGGGGCGATGGATACGCTCGGGAACCAAATTAATGGCTTACAGCGTCAGCTCGATCATTTTGATTTGCAGTCAGAAACGCTGCTCAGCGCCATGGCGGGAATTTACGTTGATGTAATTAGCCCGCTCGGCCCACGCATTCAGGTCACCGGCTCCCCGGCCGTGCTGCAAAGCCCACAGGTGCAGGCGAAAGTTCGCGCCTCGTTGCTGGCAGGTATCCGCGCGGCGGTACTGTGGCACCAGGTGGGTGGTGGTCGTCTGCAGCTGATGTTCTCTCGTAATCGCCTGACCACTCAGGCAAAACAAATTCTTGCTCATTTAACCCCGGAGTTATGATCTATGGAATTATCCTCACTGACCGCCGTTTCCCCTGTCGATGGACGCTACGGCGATAAAGTCAGCGCGCTGCGCGGGATTTTCAGCGAATATGGTTTGCTGAAATTCCGTGTACAAGTCGAAGTACGCTGGCTGCAAAAGCTGGCCGCACACGCAGCCGTCAAGGAAGTTCCTGCTTTTGCTGCTGACGCAAACGGTTACCTTGATAGCATCGTGGCTAACTTCAATGAAGAAGATGCTGCCCGAATCAAAACTATCGAGCGCACCACTAACCACGATGTGAAGGCTGTTGAGTATTTCCTGAAAGAAAAAGTCGCAGCAGTGCCAGAGCTGCACGCCGTGTCCGAGTTTATCCACTTCGCCTGTACTTCAGAGGACATCAATAACTTGTCCCACGCGCTGATGCTGAAAACCGCTCGCGAGGAAGTGGTACTGCCATACTGGCGTAAAGTTATCGATGCGATTAAAGATTTGGCAGTGCAGTATCGCGATATCCCACTCCTCTCCCGTACCCATGGTCAACCGGCTACGCCGTCAACCATCGGTAAAGAGATGGCAAACGTCGCCTACCGTATGGAACGCCAGTTCCGTCAGTTAGAGCAGGTTGAAATTCTGGGTAAAATCAACGGTGCGGTCGGTAACTATAACGCCCACATCGCCGCTTACCCGGATGTTGACTGGCACCAGTTCAGCGAAGAATTCGTCACCTCTTTGGGCATTCAGTGGAACCCGTACACCACGCAGATCGAGCCGCACGATTATATCGCCGAACTGTTTGACTGCATCGCCCGCTTCAACACCATTCTTATCGACTTCGATCGCGATGTCTGGGGTTATGTTGCACTGAACCACTTCAAACAGAAAACCATTGCCGGTGAAATTGGTTCTTCCACCATGCCGCATAAAGTTAACCCAATCGACTTCGAAAACTCCGAAGGCAACCTGGGACTGTCCAACGCACTTCTGCAGCATCTGGCCAGCAAACTGCCGGTTTCCCGCTGGCAGCGCGACCTGACCGATTCTACCGTCTTGCGCAACCTGGGTGTAGGTATCGGCTATGCGTTGATCGCTTATCAGTCCACCCTGAAAGGTGTGAGTAAACTGGAAGTGAACCGCGATCGTCTACTGGATGAGCTGGACCATAACTGGGAAGTTCTGGCTGAGCCGATTCAAACCGTGATGCGTCGATACGGCATTGAGAAGCCATACGAAAAACTCAAAGAACTGACCCGTGGCAAGCGCGTTGACGCTGAAGGGATGAAGCAGTTTATCGATGGTCTGGCGCTGCCAGAAGACGAGAAAACCCGTCTTAAAGCCATGACGCCAGCTAACTATATTGGTCGTGCTATCACTATGGTTGATGAGTTGAAATAACCTGCACTTCCCCCTCCTTCGTCCTGAAGGAGGGGAAACTCCCGGCAATTTAATTAATGTTTATCTCCACAAAGCCATAATCGGCGTTAATATATTCATGTTATTAATCAAATGGAGATACAGTATGCGCGTACTCGTCGTAGAGGATAACGCTCTGTTACGTCATCACCTGAAAGTACAGCTCCAGGATATGGGCCATCAGGTAGATGCCGCAGAAGATGCGAAGGAAGCGGATTATTACCTCGGAGAACACGTTCCCGATATCGCTATCGTTGACTTAGGCCTGCCGGATGAAGACGGCTTATCGCTGATTCGTCGCTGGCGTAGCCACGATATTTCACTGCCTATTCTCGTGCTTACCGCACGGGAAGGCTGGCAGGATAAAGTCGAAGTGCTGAGCGCAGGCGCCGACGACTACGTCACCAAACCATTCCATATTGAAGAAGTTTCTGCGCGGATGCAGGCACTGATGCGCCGTAATAGCGGACACGCCTCGCAGATTATCTCCTTACCGCCATTCCAGGTTGACCTATCACGCCGCGAGCTTTCCATTAATGACGAGGTGATAAAACTCACCGCGTTTGAATACACCATTATGGAAACATTGATTCGTAACAACGGTAAAGTTGTCAGTAAAGATGCGCTGATGTTGCAGTTGTACCCTGATGCCGAATTGCGCGAAAGCCATACTATTGATGTTCTGATGGGGCGATTGCGTAAAAAAATTCAGGCTCAATATCCTCACGACGTGATCATTACCGTGCGTGGCCAGGGTTATTTATTTGAATTGCGCGCATGAAAAATCTTCGTCGGCATATTTTTCCGCTGTCGCTGCGGGTGCGTTTTCTGTTGGCGACAGCCGCCGTGGTTATCGTCCTGTCCCTCTCCTACGGGATGGTGGCGCTGGTCGGGTATAGCGTTAGCTTCGATAAAACGACATTTCGCCTGCTGCGCGGCGAAAGTAACCTCTTCTATACCTTATCAAAATGGGAAAACAATAAGCTTAGCGTTGAAATTCCCGACAACCTGAGCATGCAAAGCCCGACGGTGGCGCTGATTTATGACGCTCAAGGTAAGCTGTTATGGCAGCAAAAAGATCTGCCCTGGCTCGTTAAGCGCATCAGCCCAGACTGGCTTAAAGGCAACGGTTTTTATGAAATCGAGGCCGACGTTGACTCGACCAGTTCGCTATTGGAAACCGATCATGAGATCCAAAAAGAGCTCACGGAAATGCGTAACCAGGGCGATGATTCAGAGATGACACATTCGGTCGCCGTCAACAGTTATCCAGCTACCCGTCTGATGCCCGCCATGGTCATTGTGGTCGTCGATACCATCCCCATTGAGCTCAAACGTTCCTATATGGTCTGGAACTGGTTCTCTTATGTGCTGGTCGCCAATCTATTGCTCGTCATCCCGCTGCTTTGGGTCGCCGCGCACTGGAGTCTTCGCCCCATCGCCGCGCTCACGCGTGAGGTGCGGGAGTTGGAGGAACATCATCGCGAGCATTTGAATCCAGAGACAACGCGCGAACTGACGAGCCTGGTACGTAACCTGAATCGGTTGCTCAAAAGTGAACGTGAACGCTACGACAAATACCGGACGACGCTGACCGATCTGACACACAGCCTTAAAACGCCGCTGGCGGTTTTACAAAGTTCACTGCGCTCGCTGCGTAGCGAACAAATTACCGTTAGCGAGGCCGAGCCGGTGATGCTTGAGCAGATTAGTCGTATCTCGCAGCAGATTGGCTACTATCTGCACCGCGCCAGTATGCGCACTGATAGCACATTACTGAGCCGTGAATTGCATCCGGTGGCCCCGCTGCTGGACAGTCTGATCTCCGCGCTCAACAAGGTCTATCAGCGTAAAGGGGTCAATATCACGCTGGATATCTCACCAGAGATCGTTTTCGTCGGCGAGAAAAACGATTTTATGGAAGTCATGGGCAATCTTCTGGACAACGCTTGTAAGTATTGTCTTGAATTTGTGGAGGTTTCTGCCCGCCAGAATGGCAATGACCTGCATATCATCGTCGAAGATGACGGCCCCGGGATTCCGCAGGGTAAGCGCGATATCGTCTTTGATAGGGGCCAGCGCATCGATACGCTGCGTCCAGGTCAAGGCGTAGGGCTTGCCGTCGTGCGCGATATCGTTGAGCAGTACGACGGACGAATTGTTACCCATGATAGCCTGCTCGGCGGGGCAAAAATGGAGGTTATCTTTAGTCACCAGGATCTGGATGGTCACGAAGGGTAAATAGTGTTGCCGCAGCAGGGTAGTTTTGTGAATAAGAAGGTATAATCCGGTCATACACCTGCTGCGGAAATATTAATATGGAATATCACTTAACGCTGAACTGGCCCGATTTTATGGCGCGCTACTGGCAAAAACGTCCGGTCGTGCTGAAACGCGGGTTTGCCAACTTTATTGACCCGATTTCACCGGATGAACTGGCCGGTCTGGCGATGGAAAATGAGGTGGATAGCCGGCTGGTGAGCCACCTTGACGGGGCATGGCAGGTCAAACATGGTCCATTTGAAAGTTACGACCATCTGGGCGAAAGCAACTGGTCGCTGCTGGTTCAGGCCGTGGACCATTGGCACGAACCTTCCAGCGCGCTGATGCGCCCCTTCCGCTCCCTGCCCGACTGGCGTCTGGACGATCTGATGATCTCCTTCTCTGTTCCCGGTGGCGGTGTAGGCCCGCATCTTGATCAATATGACGTCTTTATTATTCAGGGCACCGGTCGTCGTCGCTGGCGTGTCGGTGAGAAGACCGCGCTCAAACAGCACTGTCCACATCCCGACTTGTTACAGGTCGCCCCGTTCGAAGCCATCATCGACGAAGAGATGGAACCCGGCGATATCCTCTACATCCCACCAGGTTTCCCGCACGAAGGCTATGCGCTGGAAAACTCGCTGAACTATTCTGTCGGTTTCCGTTCACCGAACAGCCGCGAATTGATTAGCGGTTTCGCTGACTATGTGTTGCAGCGAGATCTGGGAAACCAGCACTACAGTGACCCGGATGTCCCGTCGCGTGATCATCCAGCGGATTTGCTGCCTGAAGAGGTGGAGCGTCTGCGGGGGATGATGCTGGAGTTAATTGGGCAACCGGAGCATTTCCAGCAGTGGTTGGGCGAGTTTATCAGTCAATCTCGACATGAGCTGGATATAGCGCCACCAGAGCCACCGTATCAGCCTGATGAAATTTACGATGCGCTGCAACAAGGTGACATGCTGCAACGCCTTGGCGGCCTGCGAGTGATTCGTATCGGTGATAATTTCTTTGTCAACGGCGAGAAAGTTGACTCTCCGCACCGTCAGGCGCTCGATGCGATGGCGGGAAGCATCATGTTAGAAAGCCAGCACTTTGGTGAGGCTCTTGACGATCCGTCGTTCTTGGCGATGTTGGCGGCACTGGTGAACAGTGGGTACTGGTTCTTCGCTGAGTAAACATCGAGGTTTCCCGGCGGCGCTGCGCTTGGCCGGGCTACAAATATGCACAATGTAGCCCGGCCAAGCGCAGCGCCGCCGGGTTTACATCAAATCTTACCGCTCGCGTTTCGCCGTCAATTCGGCAATTCGCACAATCACCTCCACCGCCTTCTCCATTCCTTCCAGGGTCACAAACTCGTGCTTGCCGTGGTAGTTATAGCCGCCAGTGAAAATGTTCGGGCATGGCAGTCCCATAAATGACAACTGCGCACCATCGGTGCCGCCGCGAATCGGCTTCAGCTCAGGTTCGATATGACAGTCACGCATCGCCTGCTGGGCGATATCCAGAATATAAGGATGATCGGCCACCTTTTCCCGCATGTTGTAGTAGCTGTCTTCAATAATCAGCTCAATATAACAATCCGGGTGTAACCCCTTGCCGACCTTCTTGGCGATTTCCATCATTTTGCGCTTACGCGCTTCAAACTGCTTACGGTCAAAATCACGCACGATGTAGTGCATTTCTGCACGATCCACCGAGCCTTTCATGCTGGTCAGATGATAAAAACCTTCATAACCCTCGGTTTTTTCCGGGCTTTCATCTGCAGGCACTTCGGCATGAATACGCGCGGCCAGCGATAGCGCATTGACCATCACTCCTTTCGCCGTACCAGGGTGTACGTTATTGCCGACAATCTTGATGGTGACGGAAGCGGCGTTGAAGTTTTCATATTCCAGCTCGCCCACGCCACCACCGTCGATGGTGTAGGCCCACTGCGCGTTAAAGGCCGCAACATCAAAATGTTTCGCGCCCTTACCGACCTCTTCATCCGGCGTAAAGGCCACTCGAATATCACCATGCGGCACATCTTTTTCTTTCATCACCGCCAGTGCGGTCATGATTTCAGCAATCCCCGCTTTGTCATCGGCACCCAACAGCGTTTTGCCGTCGGTGGTGATTAGCGTCTGACCGAGCAGTTGGTGCAATACCGGGAACATGACCGGTGACAGCACTTCGTCGCCAATACCCAGCGCAATATCGCCACCGCGGTAGTTTTCAACAATTTGTGGGTTGACGTTTTTACCGCTGAAATCAGGCGCGGTATCCACATGGGAAATAAATCCAATCGCCGGGATATCGCCGCTGACGTTGGCAGGCAATGTACCCATCAACGTACCCTTCTCGCTCAGAGTCACGTTGACCAGTCCCATTGTTTCTAACTGTTCTTTGAGCAGGTTCAACAGCTTCCATTGTCCCTCGGTACTCGGTACCTGGCGCACACCAGACTTCGATTGCGTGTCCAGAGAAACGTACTGCAAAAAACGTTCGAGCAATTTATCCATGTAGCCACCCTCTCTTTTTGTGACAACATTATCAATAAGCGAGAAAAGACAAATATTGCGTCAGGTCACTTTTAGCCCGGCAAAGGTGACTTTTTTTCGTGATACGGTATCTAATAGCATGAGATACATACACGTAGCTTAGACAACGATTGGCGATTAGGTATCGTTTGCCGTAGAATGCCAGCCCTTATTAATACATTTCAGACCTCTAAACGTCTAAAGGTGGTTGACCACAAACCCCGCATCGACACGCTTTCCGATGCGTTTACATGGGACAGAGTAATAAATTGAATACAAAATCGCGTTCGCTGTCACCGCTGGTGCAACTAGTGGGGATTCGCAAGGACTTCGATGGAAAAACGGTCATTTCGGATCTGGATTTGACCATTAACAACGGCGAGTTTCTTACGCTGCTTGGCCCCTCCGGTTGCGGTAAAACAACCGTTCTTCGCCTTATTGCCGGTCTGGAAAGTGTCGACGCCGGACATATTCATCTGGAAAATCAGGACATCACTCAGGTGCCTGCTGAAAATCGCCACGTCAACACGGTCTTCCAGAGCTACGCGCTGTTCCCCCATATGACGGTTTTTGACAACGTTGCCTTCGGCCTGCGTATGCAAAAAACGCCCGCCAGCGACATCACCCCGCGCGTCAACGATGCGCTGCGCATGGTACAATTAGAAGAGTTTGCCCAACGTAAACCGCACCAGCTCTCCGGCGGTCAACAACAGCGCGTGGCGATTGCGCGTGCGGTGGTCAATAAACCCAGTCTGCTACTGTTAGATGAGTCCCTCTCCGCGCTCGACTATAAGCTGCGAAAGCAGATGCAAAACGAGTTAAAAGCGTTGCAGCGTAAGCTGGGGATCACTTTCGTGTTCGTTACGCACGATCAGGAAGAGGCACTGACCATGTCTGATCGCATTGTGGTGATGCGCGATGGCAAAATCGAGCAAGACGGCACGCCGCGTGAGATCTACGAAGAGCCGAAGAATTTGTTTGTTGCAAGCTTTATCGGCGAGATCAATATCTTCAGCGCCACGGTCATTGAACGACTCGACAACCTGCGCGTCCGCGCCCATGTTGAAGGCCGCGAATGCAATATCGACGTCACCTTCCCGGTCACGCCAGGCCAGAAACTCAACGTACTTTTACGCCCTGAAGATCTGCGCGTAGATGAAATTCACGATGGCGTTGAAGTCGAAGGGCTGATTGGTTACGTACGCGAACGTAACTATAAAGGAATGACCCTTGAGTCGGTGGTTGAGCTGGAAAACGGCAAAATGGTCATCGTCAGCGAATTTTTCAATGAAGATGACCCGGATTTTGACCATTCTCTTGACCAGAAGATGGCCATTAATTGGGTTGAAAGCTGGGAGGTCGTACTGGCTGATGAAGAGCACAAGTAAGTTCCAGAACATGGTGATTGCCACCATCGTCGGTTGGCTTGTGTTGTTTGTATTCCTGCCCAACCTGATGATCATCGTCACCAGTTTCCTGACGCGCGACGATGCCAATTTTGTCCAGATGGTCTTTACCCTGGATAACTACGCCCGGCTGCTCGACCCGCTGTACGCCGAGGTGTTACTGCACTCGCTGAATATGGCGATTATCGCCACCCTGGCGTGTCTTGTTCTGGGCTATCCGTTTGCCTGGTTTCTCGCACGCCTGCCGCAAAAGGTGCGTCCGCTCCTGCTGTTTTTGTTGATTGTGCCTTTCTGGACGAACTCTCTGATTCGCATCTATGGGTTGAAAATTTTCCTCAGCACCAAAGGTTATCTCAATGAGTTTTTGCTGTGTTTGGGCGTGATTGATACGCCAATCCGCATCATGTTTACCCCGAGCGCGGTGATCATCGGTCTGGTGTATATCCTGCTGCCGTTTATGGTGATGCCACTGTATTCCAGCATTGAGAAGCTCGATAAACCGTTGCTTGAGGCGGCAAAAGATCTTGGGGCGAACAAATTCCAGACCTTTATCCGCATTATTCTTCCATTGACCATGCCGGGAATTATCGCCGGATGTCTGCTGGTGATGCTTCCCGCCATGGGTCTTTTCTACGTTTCTGACCTGATGGGCGGCGCGAAAAACCTGCTGATTGGTAACGTGATTAAGAGCCAGTTCCTGAATATCCGCGATTGGCCATTCGGTGCGGCCACCAGCATTACGCTGACGGTGGTGATGGGGCTAATGCTGTTGGTGTACTGGCGAGCTTCGCGACTGCTGAATAAAAAGGTGGAACTGGAATGATAGGCAAACTGCTGCGCGGCGGGTTTATGTCCGCCATTTATGCGTATCTCTATATTCCGATTATCATTTTAATCGTGAACTCATTTAACAGCTCACGCTTTGGTATCAACTGGCAAGGCTTCACCACCAAGTGGTACAGCCTGCTGATGAATAACGACAGCCTGCTACAAGCGGCCCAGCACTCGCTGACGATGGCCATTTTCTCAGCCACTGCCGCGACATTGATTGGCTCACTGACCGCCGTGGCCCTTTACCGCTACCGTTTTCGCGGCAAACCGTTCGTTAGCGGCATGCTGTTTGTGGTGATGATGTCACCGGATATTGTGATGGCGATTTCCTTATTGGTGCTGTTTATGTTGCTGGGTATTGAACTTGGCTTCTGGTCGCTGCTGTTTTCGCACATCACCTTCTGCCTGCCGTTTGTGGTGGTTACCGTCTACTCGCGGCTAAAAGGCTTTGATGTGCGGATGCTGGAAGCAGCAAAAGATCTCGGCGCCAGTGAGTTCACCATTTTGCGTAAAATCATTCTGCCTCTGGCGATGCCCGCTGTGGCTGCCGGTTGGTTGTTGAGCTTTACGCTGTCGATGGATGATGTCGTGGTCTCCTCTTTTGTGACCGGCCCTGGCTATGAAATTTTACCGCTTAAAATCTACTCAATGGTGAAAGTCGGCGTATCACCTGAAGTGAATGCGCTTGCCACAATTTTACTGGTACTGTCACTGTTGATGGTCGTTATCAGCCAATTAATTGCACGTGATAAAACAAAGAGCCTGAACGTCAGGCACTAACCTCAGGGGACGTAAAATGATGAAATGGTCACGCCACCTGCTCGCGGCAGGCGCTTTAGCACTCACCATGGGTGCCGCCCACGCGGACGACAGCAAGACGCTCTACTTCTACAACTGGACAGAGTATGTGCCGCCGGGGCTGCTTGAACAGTTCACCAAAGAGACGGGGATCAAGGTTATCTATTCGACTTACGAGTCGAATGAAACCATGTATGCCAAGCTCAAAACCTATAAAACCGGGGCTTACGATCTGGTCGTGCCATCCACTTACTTTGTCGACAAAATGCGCAAAGAAGGGATGATCCAGAAAATTGATAAAACTCAGTTGACCAATTTTGGCAACCTCGACCCTGAGATGCTGAATAAGCCCTTTGATCCCAACAATGACTACTCTATTCCGTATATCTGGGGTGCGACGGCCATTGGCGTAAACAGCGACGTCATTGACCCGAAAACGGTGACGAGCTGGGCCGATTTATGGAAACCGGAATACAAAGGCAGCCTGTTATTAACCGATGATGCGCGCGAAGTGTTCCAGATTGCTTTACGCAAACTGGGATATTCTGGTAACACCACCGATCCAAAAGAGATTGAGGCGGCTTATCAGGAATTGCGAAAACTGATGCCAAACGTCGCGGCATTCAACTCTGATAACCCAGCCAACCCGTATCTGGAAGGTGAAGTCAATCTGGGGATGGTGTGGAACGGTTCGGCGTTCGTTGCCCGTCAGGCCGGTGCGCCGCTGCAAGTGGTATGGCCGAAAGAAGGTGGTATTTTCTGGATGGACAGCCTTTCAATTCCGGCAAACGCCAAAAACAAAGAAGGTGCGCTGAAGTTGATTAACTTCTTACTGCGTCCAGACGTAGCAAAAGAGGTGGCGGAAACCGTCGGTTACCCAACGCCAAACCTTGCCGCACGTAAGCTGTTAAGCCCGGATGTCGCTAACGATAAATCGCTCTACCCTGACGCCGAAACGATTAAAAATGGTGAATGGCAGAATGATGTGGGCAGCACCAGCACGCTGTATGAAGAGTATTATCAGAAGCTAAAAGCCGGGCGATAAGTTGGTTGCAGTTCAATAAACGGTAGGCCGGATAAGGCATTTACGCCGCCATCCGGCCTACCGTTCATAAATCACTTCAGATCGTTCAAGAGATTTTCAACAAAAGCAGGCACCACTTCACTGGCCAGACCGTAATGTTTCTCTTCGAACTCGCTGCCAACCTGGCTGGGTTCGAGATTCAGCTCAACGGTATGCGCACCGTGCAGTTTAGCTTCGTGGACGAAACCGGCCGCCGGATAGACGTGCCCGGAGGTGCCAATGGCGATAAAAATATCCGCCATCGACAGCGCCAGATAGATGTTGTCCATCTCAAACGGCATTTCACCAAACCAGACGATATGCGGTCGCAACGGCGCCGGGAACTGACAGCAGTGGCAGCGTTCGTCGACGGACAGTTCACCGGGCCAGTCAAACACCTGACCACTTTGGGTACAGCGCACCTTCAGCAGCTCACCGTGCATATGCAGCACGTTGTTATTGCCCGCGCGCTCGTGCAGGTTATCGATATTCTGCGTCACCAGCATAAAGTGGTCGCCAAGCGCCTCTTCAAGCCTGGCGAGCGCAAGATGCGCTGCATTGGGCGCAATCTCCGGCTGCTGCAACTGACGACGGCGCTCGTTGTAGAAGTTTTGCACCAACACCGGATCGCGTGCGTAGCCTTCCGGCGTCGCAACGTCCTCAACTTTGTGCTCTTCCCATAACCCATCGGCCGCACGGAAAGTCCGTATCCCTGACTCAGCCGAAATGCCGGCCCCGGTAAGTACCAGTACCCTCGGTTTTTCTGTCTTATCTGACATAGCTCTGTCCGCGAAAAATGTACGCTGGCGAAGACGCTGGCGCAGCTGACGTTTATTCCGACGAAAACGGCTCAATCGATGTAAGCGGCGCGACTGCATATCGACTCCATGTTAGTTGGTGAGATGAAGGAACGCTGCGCCACGCATTCCCCCTGCATCACCGTGCCGCGCGCGTTCAATACGCGGTGGTCGGGCTACAGGTAACAAGTGGCGCGGCAAGCGGTGCGCTAGTCCATCGGCGATCGCTGAAAAATTAGATAACCCACCGCCGAGCACCACCAAATCTGGGTCGACAATGGTCAGAATATTGCCCAGGCACACGGCCAGCAGATCAAGGTAACGCTCGACATGTTCACGGGCGTTAGCGTCTCCCTGCTGCCAAAGGGCAACGATTTCCGGCGAGGTAAGCGACTGCTGGTAAAAATGGTTATACAGCCAGGCAAACCCACGACCGGACAAATAGTTTTCGATACAGCCGAGCTGACCGCAGCCGCAGCGGGTGAGCGGGAAATCGCGCCCCACCACTTCCAGCGCATCAACCGGCAGGCGAATATGACCAAACTCGCCGGTAATATAACTGTGACCGGTAATTGATTTACCGTTTTGCACAATACCGCCACCGACGCCGGTACCCAGAATGAGTCCCATCACCAGCGGATATTGAGTGAATTCGTCATCCCAGGCTTCGGAGATGGCAAAACAGTTAGCGTCGTTATCCAGACGCACATCCCTATCCAGCAGGCGGCTTAAATCTGCACTCAGCGGTTTGCCAGACGCCGCTGGGACGTTCGCGGCATACAACAAACCGCCCTGTGTTTCCGGCATACCAGGGATGCCAATACCTACCGTACCCCGACACTGAAAACGCTCGTCGGCTTCCACCACCAGCCCGATAACCGCTTCCAGAAAGGCGTCATAACTCTCTTTCGGGGTCGGGATCCGCTTTTCCCACTGAAGCTGGCGCGATGTATCAAATACGCCCAGCGCGATTTTGCTGCCGCCAATGTCAAATCCATAATGCATCATTGTTCATTCCTCTAACTGACACGCGCAGCAGCAAAGCCCCGCGGTCAGGACGTCAAATTACTGGCCACTCAGCACCCTCGCAGGGTCAATTCGGCTGGCGCGGCGGGCGGGATACCAGCTTGCCAGCAGACTCAGCAACAGTGCCGTGACCAGCACGTAAACGACATCCAGCCAGTGCAATTCAGACGGCAAGAAGTCGATAAAATAAATGTCGCCAGATAAGAACTGGTGACCAATAAGTTTTTCAATCCAATTGATAATGTGGGTCAGATACAGGGAACCCAACACGCCGATAACCGCACCACACAGGCTGCCAAACAGACCGGCCAATAAACCATACCATACGAAAATGGCGCGGATCAGCCCGTCTTTTGCACCCAATGTGCGCAGCACCGCAATATCGCTACTTTTGTCTTTAACCGCCATCACCAGCGTCGAAACGATATTAAAACAGGCCACGCCGATAACCAGCACCATCGCCAGATACATGATGGCGCGAATCATCTGAATGTCGCGGTACATATAGCCGTAGGTACCAATCCAGCTCTTGATGTAGACGTAATTATTGGTCACCTCACCGGCGTCACGCACCAGCTTGTTGGCGTTAAATACGTCGTTCACTTTGATGGCAATACCGGAGATGCTCTCCCCCATATCCAGATATTGCTGGGCATCCGTCATCGGGATCATGGCAAAGCTGTGGTCGAGCTGACCGCTCAACTGCAAAATACCGACCACGTGCAGACGCACGCGCTTAGGCTGCAACAGCTTATGTTCCGGGTTGGAATTCGGGATCATAATCGATACCCAACCGCCGGCTTTCACCTTCAGCGCATCCGCCACGCCTTTACCCAGGATGATCTGCTGCTCGCCCGCCTTAAAATTGGCCCATGCATCACCCTGCACAAAGCCTGGCAGCGCACTGAGTTTCATTTCCTGCTTAGGATCGACGCCTTTCACCTGGATGGCCCGCAGATTACTGCCGCTCTCCACCAGACCGGTAAAGTTGATGTACGGGGCTGCGGCTTCAATGCCCTTCACTGCTTCGACTTTGGGTAATACCGTGCGCCAGTTATTCCACGGTTGATTAACCGCTTCGATTTCGCCGTGAGGAACGACCGCCAGAATACGGTTATTGAGCTCGCGCTCGAAACCGTTCATGGCGCTGAGGCCTATGATCAGTACCGCCACGCCCAGCGCGATACCCACCGTGGAAATAATCGAAATCAGCGACACCATGCCGCCGCGCCGACGCCCGCGACTAAAACGCAGGCCAATCAGTAACGAAAGCGACGGGGCCATTACTGCGCTCCCATCAGGGTCAGTTCAGCGCTCAGATGACCGTCGCGCATTTCCAGCTGGCGTCCCATCCGTTTGGCGAGTTGCAGGTCGTGAGTGACCACTAAAAACGCCGTCCCCTGAGATTGGTTCAGCTCACCGAGCAACTTGAAGATGCTGTCGGCATTTTTGGCATCAAGGTTACCGGTCGGTTCATCCGCCAGCACCAGACGCGGGTTATTGACCAGCGCACGGGCGATTGCCACGCGCTGACGTTCGCCGCCTGAAAGCTCCGACGGGCGATGTTTTGCACGGTGATCAAGTCCCACGGCTTTGAGCATTGCCAGCGCCCGCTCGTTGATTTCAGCGGTTTTCTTTTTGCCAATCAGCAGCGGCATTGCCACGTTTTCCAGCGCGGTAAAATCCGGCAGCAGATGGTGGAACTGATAAATAAAGCCGAGTTTCTGATTACGCAGCTCGGCTTTCGCCGCTGAGGAGAGTTTGCTCATCGGCTGACCGCTAAAAATCACGTCGCCGGAAGTTGGCGTGTCCAGCCCACCCAGCAGGTGTAACAGCGTACTTTTACCAGAGCCGGATGTGCCAACAATCGCCATGGTCTCGCCTTCGCCAATGCTGAAGCTGACATCATGCAAAACATCAGTTTGCACATTGCCTTCCTGATAGCGTTTGCACAGGTTGTCGCATTGCAACAGGATCTTATTCATAACGTAAAGCCTCAGCGGGTTGGGTGGCGGCAGCGCGCCAGGAAGGGTACAGCGTTGACAGCAGCGCCAGGGCCATCGCAACCAGCGCAATCACGATAACCTGCAGCGGCTCGATAGCGACCGGTAATGCCGCACCGTCGAGAAACGCGCCGATAATCGGCATTAAATTATTGAGCTGGCTGGCGAGCAATACGCCAAGTACCGCGCCCAGCAGCGCCCCAATCACCCCGGCGCTGGCCCCTTGCACCATAAAGACGGTGAGGATTTGGCGCGGCGTCAGCCCCTGGGTTTGCAAAATGGCGACTTCGCCCTGCTTCTCCATCACCATCAGCCCCAGCGAGGTGATGATGTTAAACGCCGCCACGGCGACGATCAGGCTCAGCAACAGGCCCATCATGTTCTTTTCCATGCGCACGGCCTGGAACAGCTCGCCTTTACGCTCGCGCCAGTCCTGCCATTTTGTCCCTTCGGGAAGGGTTTGCTGGCTGAGCGTATCGACCTGCAACGGCTTATCCAGCCACAGACGCCAGCCGGTAATGTTGCCCAGCGGGTAGAGCATCAGGCGCGACGCGTCCTGAATATTCGCCAGCATCTGGTAGCCGTCGACTTCACTGCTCGCCGCAAAGGTGCCAATGACCGTAAACAAGCGCTGGCTAGGCAGACGCCCCATCGGGGTGAACTGGCTGGCGGACGGGACCATCACGCGAATTTGATCGCCGCGATTGACGCCAAGCTGCCCGGCTAACTGCTCGCCGAGGATAACGTTATACTTTCCGGCCACGAGGTCCGTTTGTTTAACGTTAACGAGGTACGGCGTCAGCGGATCCTTTTGCGCAGGGTCAATCCCCAGCATCACGCCGACCGAGACGCTGCGCGCGCTTTGCAGCACCACATCGCCGGTAGTCAGCGGCGCAACGCGCGTCACGCCTTGCAATTTAACGCTCTGTTCCGGGAATTTTTGTGGGTTCAGCGAGCCTTGATCGGCGCTAAGAATGGCCTGCGGCATCAGCCCCAGGATGTTGTTTTGCAGCTCGCGTTCAAAGCCGTTCATCACCGAAAGGACGGTAACCAGCGCCATTACGCCAAGCGTAATGCCGATAGTCGACAGCCAGGAAACAAAACGACCGAAACGGTCCGCTGCTCGCCCACGCATATAACGCAGGCCAATAAATAATGCGACAGGTTGGTACATGTAATCCGTCTGGTTGCTGATAGCAGAAGCACGAGTATATAAGCGAATGCGGGATGGGTAAATGACTGAACCGTAAGCGCAAGCCTGACATTGGCTGACAATACAACACGGACATTGAATTTTTCGCCACAACGGGCAATAGTGATGTTTTCCCTTTATTTGCGAATTCATGATGATCCGCACGTTAAACCCACTGCTCTTACCCGCTGGCGCGCTGCTGCTCGCGCTGTTCCTGGTTTATACCGGCGTTAATGCCGCCGAGAAAGTCACCTGGCTTATGGAAGTGACGCCAGTCATTATCCTTATTCCCCTGCTGCTGTTAACGGCCAAACGTTATCCACTGACGCCTTTGCTCTACACGCTGATTTTCTTCCACGCCATCATTTTGATGGTCGGTGGACAGTACACCTACGCGAAGGTGCCGATTGGCTTTGATGTGCAAGCGTGGCTGGATTTAAGCCGTAACCCGTATGACAAGCTGGGGCACTTCTTCCAGGGGCTCGTCCCGGCACTGGCTGCGCGTGAAATTCTGGTACGTGGGCAGTTCGTCCGTGGACGTAAAATGCTGGCGTTTCTGGTGTGCTGCGTGGCACTGGCGATTAGCGCAACCTATGAGCTTATCGAATGGTGGGCGGCACTGGCGATGGGGCAAGGCGCGGATGATTTTCTCGGCACGCAGGGTGACCCGTGGGATACCCAATCGGATATGTTCTGCGCCCTGCTGGGTGCGCTGACAACGGTTATTGTGCTGGCACGTTGGCACTGCCGACAGCTAAAAGCTGCCGGATGGCGCTAACGCTTATCCGGCCTACTGGACAGTCGTCGTAGGCTGGACAAGGCGCTTGCGACGCTATCCGGCAATCTTCGGAATACTCCCTATCCCCGGCGTAATTTGATAATCAGGATCGGCAAGGCGAACAGTAAGGTTAAAAAGTTCGCCATGCTGACCGCAGTATCCTCAATCATCACCCCGTAAATCAGCCACATCACCAGTCCGCAAACAAACATCACGTACATCAATCCGGATATCCCCTGGGTATTGCGAGTGCTAATCACCTTAATCGCCTGAGGTAAAAACGAGAGCGTGGTCAGGCTTGCCGCCAGAAAGCCAATCAGCGAAATCCACTCCATGGTTAAACCTTCACTTCGCTGACTGCCGCAACAGGTATCGCGGGAGTGTCCGAAAGCGGAGCTGGCTGTGGCACTTTGCGATATTTGTCTAACAGGTGGATCTGAATTTTACGCAACATATCGCCATTCAAGCGGTAATAGCGGAAGTAGAGCACCAGCGTTATCGCGAAGAACAGCGTCGGCAGCGCAATCATAATGAACTGCATTCCAAGGATGGTTTCATCAGTCTGCACGACGTTCGGAATATAGCCAATTACCCCCAATACCACCGCGATAAAGAAGGCGGAAAACGCTGAACCGCCCTTCACCACCATCGTTTGTACCGCGTAGGCAATACTTTCGCAGCGCACATTAAACTTGTATTCGCCGTAATCGACAGTATCCGCCACCATGATCACCTGAAGCACCCAGAACAGCGCGGTACCGATATTGAGGAACACGCCCGCAAGGCAGATAAGGAAGAGATTGTGATATCCCGCCAGCGCCATAAAAAGCAACACACCGCCGCTTAATATCGGCATCAACGATGCTCCGGCCCACAATATACGTCGCGACATCGCTCTCGCAAGCCTTGGGAACAGCACCAGCGTCAGCAGGTTTGCCGCCCCGGCATACGACAGGTAGTACGGAAACAGCGCTGCATCACCCACCACGTAGGTGAAATAGTAAATCGCAAAACCGGTGATAATGTTGGAAGCAACGTTATAAGACAGCGCCATGCCCAGCAGGCAGGTCAGCTGATCGTTTTTGTAAATCAGGGCGAGTATAGATTTTAGCGACAGCCGAGAGCTGTCTGCCGTCGCGTCACTGTCTGAGGAGAAGACCTCCTGTACGTTTCGCAGAGTAACGATGGTTGAAGCAATAAAGAATGCAATCAGGATAAGCGTGAACATCTGAAAGCCAAACCCACGATCCGCACCGCCAACCCAATTCACAAACGGCAGCGTGATGCCCGCGGTGACAAACCCGGCAAGGCTTGCAAAAAAGCGCGGGAAAGGTACCAACTGTTCGCGTTCTTGCTTATCGAGGGTAATGGTGGGCACCAGCGACCAGAAGGGAATATCCATCAAGGTATAGGTCGTACCCCACAAGATGTAGGTGATGCAGACGAATACCACCTGCGTGGTGCCTTCAAATAGATGGGCACTGAACAGTAAAAACAGCACCAGCGAGTTCAACAGCGTGCCGAGCAGGATCCACGGTTTAAATTTACCCCATCGCGTTCGCGTAGCGTTCACCACCCAGCCCATGATCGGGTCGTTGAACGCGTTCCAGATTTTCGCCACCAGAAACAGCGACCCCACCACACCGACCGACAAGCCCACAACATCGGTGTAGTAATACATCAGATACATGTAGACGATGCCGATGGCGAAATCCTTACCAAATGCACCGAACCCGTAACTTAGCTTTGTTTTCAGAGAGATGCTCATAGGGTACCGGGTCGCTGTTACCAGCGCCCGCCTTTATGTTATTTGAGAGGTAAAACGCCGGATTCACCGCCCGGCGTCGCCGTTATTAACGGTGCAGCCAGGCCGGTAGCCAGTTGCCGTGGGAGGCAATCAGGTCATCCACCAGCGCATAAATCTCCTCGATGCCTAATACGGCAGCGGTATGCGGATCCATCATCGCGGCGTGATATACCCGATCGCGGTTTTCCGTCAAAATGGCTTCGGTAAGCAGCGTCTGTACGTTGATATTGGTCTGCATCATCGCCGCCAGATGCGATGGGATCGTGCCCACTTTCGTCGGCTGAATACCGTTGGCATCCACCAGGCAAGCAACCTCAACGCAGCTTCCCTGCGGCAGGTTGTCGATCAACGCATCGTTACGCACGTTGCCGTAAATCACGCTCGGTTCACCGGTCCAGATAGCGTTCATAATCGTGCTGGCGTATTCCCGCGACGGTTTAATATCAATGCGATCGGCCGTTTTGTACTCCTCCAGCTCTTTATGCCAGTTTGCCAGTTGCTCCACGCAGCGTTTCGGATACTCATCCAGAGGCACCTTATAACGCTCAATCAGATCTTCGCGACCCGGCTTGATAAACCACGGGGTATATTCCGCGAAGTGTTCTGACGACTCGGTGACAAAATAGCCCAGCTTCTTAAACATTTCGTAGCGCACGATATTCTGGCAGCGATCATTGCCGTGTAAATTCGGTTTTGGCGCCTTACCTTCAGTAAACGCCGCCAGCAGTTCCGGGTAGAGATCGACGTAGTGACCCTCGGCTGTTTTCCGCTCCAGCTCCAGATAGAACGCCATATGGTTAATCCCGGCACTGCGGTAGCGCAACGTAGCAGGATCGATATCCAGATCGCGCGCCAGCTCCTCCGCCGTCCCCTGCACCGAGTGGCACAGTCCCACCTGTTTGATATGCGGATAGCGGGCGTACATCGCCCAGGTATTCATCGCCATCGGGTTGACGTAGTTAAGCATGGTGGCATTCGGACAGACTTCGGTCATATCGTCACATATCTGCCACAAATGCGGGATGGTGCGCAGCGCGCGCATAATGCCGCCAGGGCCCAGCGTATCGGCGATGGTTTGCTCCAGACCATGACGCTTACAGACGTCAAAATCGGTCACAGTACACGGTTCATAGCCACCAATCTGGAAGGCAACAACCACAAAATCGGCATTCTGCAATGCCGCACGCTGATCGGTATGGCAGGTGATATGGCCGGAAGCCCCGGCGGAATCCATCAGTTTACGCACCACAATGTGCGACTCTTCCAACCGCGTTTCGTCGATATCCATCAAGGCGATATGCGCCGACTTCAGCGCCTCACGGTGGAAAACATCGCCGAGAATATTTTTAACAAAAATAGTCGAACCCGCGCCGATAAAGGTAATTTTTGGTGCTGTCATCGTGACTCTCCAGAACAGTAGTTAACGTCTTCATCGTGGCACGCGCGGTCGGGGAAAACCTCCAGCTTCCCGGATGAGCGCTCCCATAAACTCAGATCGTCTGCGGACAGCGCGTAAATCTGAGGTTATGGGACAAGTTCACCGGAAAAGCAGAGTATCCGGCCTGTAAATATGTCTACCATTAAATAAAAGTATGACTTATGTGTCGGCATTCTCGGTCGCGGCAGCGAAAACCTGCCATGATTCTGATAATTCAGGAAATGGAGTCATCATGAGTATCGATCCGATAACCCTCCTGCCACCCGACCCACATATGTGCAACGGTGATGAAAAGCAGACCCGCAGCCCGCTGTCGCTTTATTCGGAATATCAACGGATGGACATTGAGCTACGTCGCCCGCACGTCATGCCCAGCAGCCACTGGCATGGTCAGGTTGAAGTGAACGTGCCGTTTGACGGCGACGTTGAATATTTAATCAATAACGAAGTGGTGCAGATAGAACAAGGCCATATCACCCTATTTTGGGCCTGTACCCCGCACCAACTTACGCGCATAGGCCATTGCCAGCAGATGGCGATTTTCAGCCTGCCGATGCACCTTTTTCTCTCCTGGCCTCTCGACCGGGAGTTGATTAACCACGTCACCCACGGCATGGTGATTAAATCACTGGCCACCCAGCAGCTCAGCACCTTTGAAGTTTTGCGCTGGCAGCAGGAAGTGCGCAGCCCGAACGAACAGATTCGGCAATTGGCAATCGATGAAATCGGCCTGATGCTTAAGCGCTTTAGCCTCTCCGGCTGGCAGCCTATTTTGCTCAACAAAACCTCGCGCACGCATAAAAATAGCGTGTCACGCCACGCACAGTTTTACGTCAGCCAGATGCTGGGATTTATTGCTGATAATTACGATCAGGCCTTAACCATCAACGATGTCGCCGAGCACGTGAAACTCAACGCCAACTACGCGATGGGCATTTTCCAGCGCGTCATGCAGTTAACGCTGAAGCAGTACATTACCGCCATGCGCATTAATCACGTGCGGGCGCTCTTGAGCGACACCGACAAAACGATTCTCGATATCGCCATGACCGCCGGATTTCGCTCCAGCAGCCGTTTTTACAGCACATTCAGCAAGCTGGTCGGCATGTCGCCACAACAATACCGCAAGCTAAGCCAGCAGCGCCGACAGCTCATATGACACGATATCGCCATTTTCAACGGTTGCACTCCCGCCGCCATCACGGATAATAAGCGTATAAGATTGATATGATTACCGTGTCGAACACGGCTTTTATTCTGGAGAACGTGCGCGACTATGCCTGAACATGCCCGTTATGCCCTACCGACGAAACCCGGCGAGCAACGCCTACTTGGCGAACTGACCGGTGCTGCCTGTGCGACCCTGGTCGCCGACATCGCCGAACAACATGCCGGGCCAGTGGTGTTAATCGCCCCGGATATGCAAAACGCCCTGCGCCTGCACGATGAAATTGGCCAGTTCACTGACGCTCTGGTGATGAACCTCGCCGACTGGGAGACGCTACCTTACGACAGCTTCTCGCCGCATCAGGATATTATCTCCTCGCGCCTGTCGACGCTTTATCAGTTGCCAACCATGCAGCGCGGCGTGTTAATTGTACCGGTCAGCACCTTAATGCAGCGCGTGTGCCCGCATAGCTTCCTGCACGGTCATGCACTGGTGATGAAAAAAGGTCAGCGCCTGTCGCGTGATGCGCTGCGCAATCAGCTTGATACCGCTGGATATCGCCACGTTGATCAGGTCATGGAACACGGTGAATATGCCATCCGTGGCGCTCTGCTCGATCTCTACCCGATGGGCAGTGAACAGCCTTACCGCCTTGATTTCTTTGATGATGAAATCGACAGCCTGCGCGTCTTTGACGTCGACAGTCAGCGCACACTCGACGAAGTCGACGCCATCAACCTGCTACCCGCGCACGAATTCCCGACCGACAAAGCCGCCATTGAGCTGTTCCGCAGCCAGTGGCGCGACCAGTTTGACGTCAAGCGCGATGCTGAACATATCTATCAACAAGTCAGTAAAGGCACCCTCCCGGCAGGGATTGAATACTGGCAGCCGCTATTCTTTAGCGAGCCGCTACCGCCACTCTTTAGCTACTTCCCAGCCAATACGCTGCTGGTGAACACCGGCGATATTGACGCCAGCGCAAACCGTTTTCAGACCGACGCCCAGGCGCGTTTTGAAAACCGTGGCGTTGACCCGATGCGTCCACTGCTGGCCCCTGCGCAACTGTGGCTTCGTACCGACGAGCTTAATAGCGAGCTGAAAAAATGGCCGCGCGTACAGCTCAAAACGGAACATCTGGCGAAAAAGGCGGCCCACGTCAATATGGGCTTCCAGCCGCTGCCTGACCTTTCGGTGCAGGCGCAGAATAAAGCCCCGCTGGATAACCTGCGCAAATTTATTGAGTCCTTTAGCGGGCCGGTGATTTTCTCGGTCGAGAGTGAAGGTCGTCGCGAAGCGTTAGGCGAACTGTTGGCGCGTATCAAGCTTGCGCCAAAACGCATCCAGCGTCTCGGCGACGCAGAGGGTAACCAGCGTTACCTGATGATTGGGGCCGCTGAACATGGCTTTATCGACACCCAGAATAACCGCGCGCTTATCTGCGAAAGCGATCTTCTGGGCGAGCGCGTGGCGCGTCGTCGCCAGGACTCTCGCCGAACGATCAATCCGGATACCTTAATTCGCAACCTGGCGGAGCTGCATATCGGACAACCGGTGGTGCATCTTGAACACGGGGTTGGACGTTATGCCGGCATGACAACGCTGGAAACCGGCGGCATCACTGCCGAATATCTGATGCTTGTCTACGCCAACGACGCCAAGCTGTACGTGCCGGTATCGTCGCTGCACCTCATCAGCCGCTACGCAGGCGGGGCAGATGAGAGTGCGCCGCTGCATAAACTGGGCAGTGATGCCTGGTCACGCGCGCGGCAGAAAGCGGCCGAGAAGGTGCGTGACGTAGCGGCTGAGTTGCTGGATATCTACGCTCAGCGCGCAGCGAAAACGGGCTTTGCCTTTAAGCACGACAAGGAACAGTATCAGCTATTTTGCGACAGCTTCCCGTTCGAAACCACGCCAGATCAGGCGCAGGCCATCAACGCTGTACTTAGCGATATGTGCCAGCCGCTGGCGATGGATCGTCTGGTGTGTGGTGATGTGGGCTTTGGGAAAACCGAAGTGGCGATGCGGGCGGCCTTCCTCGCCGTCGAAAACCACAAGCAAGTCGCGGTACTGGTGCCGACCACCCTGCTCGCTCAGCAGCACTACGATAACTTCCGCGACCGCTTTGCCAACTGGCCGGTGCGCATTGAAATGCTGTCACGTTTTCGTAGCGCCAAAGAGCAAACGCAGATCCTGGCTGAAGCCGCCGAGGGTAAAATCGATATTCTGATTGGCACGCATAAGCTGCTGCAAAGCGACGTTAAGATGCGCGATCTGGGACTATTGATTGTCGATGAAGAGCACCGTTTCGGCGTTCGCCACAAAGAACGTATTAAAGCGATGCGTGCCGATGTCGATATTCTGACGCTTACCGCAACGCCAATTCCGCGAACCTTGAATATGGCCATGAGCGGTATGCGCGATCTGTCGATCATCGCCACGCCGCCGGCCCGTCGCCTGGCGGTGAAAACCTTCGTGCGCGAGTACGATAGTCTGGTGGTACGCGAAGCCATTCTGCGTGAAACCTTGCGCGGTGGTCAGGTGTACTATCTGTTCAACGACGTTGAAAACATTCAGAAAACCGCGGATAAACTTGCGGAATTGGTGCCGGAGGCGCGTATCGCTATCGGCCACGGTCAGATGCGCGAGCGTGAGCTGGAACGAGTGATGAATGATTTCCACCACCAGCGTTTCAACGTGCTGGTGTGTACCACCATCATCGAGACCGGGATCGATATCCCGACCGCGAACACCATCATCATCGAACGAGCCGATCACTTCGGTCTGGCGCAGCTTCACCAGCTGCGCGGGCGCGTGGGTCGTTCCCACCACCAGGCCTATGCCTGGCTGTTAACGCCGCACCCGAAAGCGATGACGACCGATGCGCAAAAGCGTCTGGAAGCCATTGCCTCGCTGGAAGATTTAGGTGCAGGATTTGCGCTGGCGACCCACGACCTTGAAATTCGTGGCGCGGGCGAGCTGCTGGGTGAAGGCCAGAGTGGGCAAATGGAATCTATCGGCTTCTCGCTGTATATGGAGATGCTGGAGAACGCTGTCGATGCGCTCAAGGAAGGGCGCGAGCCGTCGCTTGAAGATCTCACCAGCCAGCAGACAGAAGTCGAGCTGCGGATGCCGTCATTGCTGCCGGATGACTATATCCCGGATGTGAATACCCGCCTGTCATTCTACAAGCGTATCGCCAGCGCTAAGGGCGAGCATGAGCTTGACGAGATCAAGGTTGAATTGATTGACCGCTTCGGTCTGTTACCGGACGCCGCACGCAATCTGCTGGATATTGCCCGTTTGCGTCAGCAAGCGCAGAAGCTTGGGATTCGCAAACTGGAAGGCAATGAGAAAGGCGGCGTGATCGAGTTTGCCGAGAAAAATCACGTGAATCCATCGTGGCTTATCGGTCTGCTGCAAAAACAACCGCAGCACTACCGTCTGGACGGCCCAACGCGTCTCAGGTTCTTCCAGGAGCTCGCCGAGCGTAAAACCCGCATGGACTGGGTTCGCCAGTTTATGCAGCAACTCGAAGAAAACGCCCTCGCCTAAGGGTCATAGCAGCGGGTACGTCAACGTACCCGCTTGACTCGACAGACTCGCATCCTTTTTGTGTTATCCCTCTCTCCCCCCTTTCAAACCAGCATCACCACCGGTGATATAAATCTTTCTCCTGCGCATTAATTTACTAAAAAGCCATTTCATTACGTCTCAACTCTGATGCTTACTTCTGTTTACATTTTAATAAAAATGCGTATATTTCTCATTTGCATTCACCACAACGTATGCGCGTGGCAACTATTGACCGTAGCCGTAGAGCTCCGGAGAAAAATAAATATCATTTGATTAAGGACTTACCATGTCTTTCACTTCCAACACCCGGGATGGTCGTACCGCACCGTCTCTGATTGCTATCGGCGTCGCACTGGCGCTCTATCCTCAACTGGGCATGACCGCTGATAAAACCGAAGACACGATTGTTGTCGAAGGTTCATCAACCGATTCCAGTACCGATACGCAAAAACAGGACTACAGCGTTAAGACGACTACGGCTGGCACGAAAATGCAGATGGTCCAGCGTGATATCCCGCAGTCGGTCAGCATCATCAGCGAGCAACGCATGCAGGATCAGCAGTTGCAAACCCTTGGCGATGTCATGGACAGTACAACCGGCATCAGCCGCAGTCAGGCGGATTCTGACCGCAACAGTTATTACTCCCGCGGCTTTGAAATCGATAACTATATGGTCGATGGTATTCCGACCTATTTTGAATCACGCTGGAATTTGGGTGATGCCCTGTCCGATACCGCACTCTATGAGCGCATTGAAGTGGTACGCGGTGCCAACGGCCTGATGACCGGGACAGGTAACCCTTCCGCCTCCATCAATATGATCCGCAAGCACGCCACCAGCCGCGAGTTTACCGGCAATGTCTCCGCTGAATATGGTAGCTGGAATAAGCAGCGTTATGTCACCGACCTGCAAAGCCCACTGACCGAAGATGGCAATGTGCGCGCACGTATTGTGGCGGGCTACCAGAATAATGATTCATGGCTCGACCGCTACAACAGCGACAAGACGTTCTTCTCAGGCATTCTGGATGCAGATTTAGGTACAGCCACCAGCCTCTCCGTGGGCTATGAGTACCAGCGCATCAACGTCGACAGTCCAACCTGGGGCGGCCTGCCGCGCTGGAATACTGACGGCAGCACTCGCCACTACGACCGCGCGCACAGCACCGCGCCGGATTGGGCCTATAACGATAAAGAAAGCAACAAAGTCTTTATGACGCTAAAACAGCGCTTTGCCGACACCTGGCAGGCTACGCTGAATGCGACCCATACTGAGATCAAATTCGACAGTAAAACCATGTATCTCGACTCCTATGTCGACAAGACGACCGGTATGCTGGTTGGCCCTTATGCAAACTACGGCGAGGGTTATGACTACATTGGCGGTACGGGCTGGAACAGCGGTAAACGTAAAGTCGATGCGCTGGATCTGTTTGCAGATGGCAGCTATGAGCTGTTCGGTCGTCAACATAACATGATGGTGGGCGGGAGCTACAGCAAGCAAAACAACCGCTATTTCAGCTCGTGGGCTAACGTATTCCCGAATGAAGTCGGCAACTTTAACAACTTCGACAGTGCGAGCTTCCCGCAAACTAACTGGAACCCACAGAGTCTTGCTCAGGACGATACCACGCGGATGAAGTCTCTGTATGCCGCCACGCGCGTGACCCTGGCTGACCCGCTGCACCTGATTCTTGGCGCACGTTACACCAACTGGAGCCTGGATACGCTCAGCTACTCGATGGAGAAAAATCACACTACACCGTACGCTGGTCTTATTTATGACATCAATGATAACTGGTCAACTTACGCCAGCTATACCTCCATTTTCCAGCCGCAGAACGTCCGCGATAGCAGCGGGAAATACCTGACGCCGATTACCGGGAATAACTACGAGCTGGGTCTGAAATCTGACTGGATGGACAGCCGTCTGACCACGACCCTGGCAGTTTTCCGTATTGAGCAGGATAACCTTGGGCAATCAACCGGCAGACCAATTCCGGGAAGCGCGAATGAGACGGCCTATACCACGGCTGACGGCACTGTAAGTAAGGGCGTAGAGTTTGAGATAAACGGCGCGCTAACCGATAACTGGCAGATGACCTTCGGTGCAACGCGTTTTGTCGCGGATGATAACGAAGGCAATGCGGTCAACCCTAACCTGCCGCGTACCAGCATCAAGTTGTTCACCAGCTATCGTCTGCCAGCAGTGCCTGAGCTAACCGTGGGCGGTGGCGTTAACTGGCAGAATCGTGTCTATAAAGATACCGTGACGCCATACGGTACTTTCCGTGCAGAACAAGGCAGTTATGCGCTGGTTGATTTGTTCACGCGCTACCAGGTTACAAAGAACTTTTCCGTACAGGGCAACCTTAACAACCTGTTCGATAAAACCTACGATACCAACATCGATGGTTCTGTTGTTTATGGGGAACCGCGTAACGTGAGCGTAACCGCAAGCTACCAGTTCTAATGCTAATTTGAACGACACCCGGGGAGCCATCAGGCTCCCTTTTTATCGTCGGAACCTTCCCGGGGGCGGCTAGCGCCTTGCCCGGGCTACATAAGCCAGGCAACGCGACGCCTGGATATCTACCCAATCCACAAACGTATAAAAGCCTCCCTTTCAGCGCTCCGCCCCCCCCGGGCTACATTTACGCATGCAATTGTAGCCCGGCCAAGCGCAGCGCCGCCGGGATGTCTGCCCAACCCACAAACGTAAAAAAGGCAGCCATTCGGCTGCCTTAGTCTCCCCAAATCTACGACTTCGAATAACTTAGTTATTGCGAATATAGTCGTCCATCTCGGTTTTCAGGTTATCGGATTTAGTCCCGAAAATCGCCTGAACGCCGGAACCTGCGACAACCACACCTGCTGCACCCAGTTTCTTCAGCCCTGGCTGATCCACTTTCGCAACGTCGGCTACGCTCACGCGCAGACGGGTGATACAAGCATCGAGGTTAGTGATGTTTTCTTTACCGCCGAAGGCCGCAATCAGCGCCGGAGCCATTTCGCTGGTCGCCGTTGCTTTCGTGTCTTCAGTGTTGTCTTCACGACCTGGTGTTTTCAGGTCCAGTGCTTTAATCAGCACGCGGAAAACAACATAGTAAACGATCGCATAGCAGATACCGACAATCGGGAACAGCCACAGTTTGCTGCTGTTACCAGATAGAACGATAAAGTCGATCAGGCCGTGAGAGAACGAAGTTCCGTCGCGCATACCCAGCAGAATACAGATCGGGAATGCCAGACCTGCCAGTACTGCGTGAATGATGTACAGGATTGGCGCCACGAACATGAAGGAGAATTCAATTGGCTCGGTGATACCGGTCAGGAACGAAGTCAGCGCAGCGGAGATCATGATGCCGCCGACTTTTGCACGGTTTTCTGGTTTAGCAGAGTGCCAGATTGCGATAGCCGCAGCCGGCAGACCGTACATTTTGAACAGGAAGCCGCCAGACAGTTTGCCCGCAGTTGGGTCGCCTGCCATGTAGCGAGGGATGTCACCGTGGAATACCTGACCTGCTGCGTTGGTGTATTCACCAATCTGCATCTGGAAAGGAACGTTCCAGATGTGGTGCAGACCAAACGGCACCAGGCAGCGTTCAATGAAGCCGTAGATACCAAACGCAACAACCGGGTTCTGGTAAGCAGCCCACTGAGAGAAGGTCTGAATAGCAGTACCGATCGGTGGCCAGATGAAGGACAGCACGATGCCCATAAAGATCGCGGTCAGACCAGAAATGATCGGCACGAAACGTTTACCGGCGAAGAAGCCCAGATACTCAGGCAGCTTGATGCGGTAGAAGCGGTTGAACATGTAAGCCGCGATCGAGCCTGCAATGATACCGCCCAATACACCGGTATCGGCAAGGTGTTTCGCTGCAATCTCTTCAGCTGGCAAATGCAGCACCAGAGGCGCAACCACTGCCATGGTTTTCACCATGATGCCGTAGGCCACAACGGAAGCCAGTGCGGATACACCGTCGTTATTGGTAAAGCCTAAGGCAACACCGATAGCGAAGATAAGTGGCATGTTAGCAAAAACGGAACCGCCCGCTTCAGCCATAACATGAGAGACGACGGCTGGCAGCCAGCTGAAGTTTGCGGAACCGACGCCCAGCAGGATACCTGCGATAGGCAATACGGAGACCGGCAGCATCAGCGATTTACCGACCTTCTGCAGGTTAGCAAATGCATTCTTAAACATAATTAGGAGTGCTCCTGAGTATTTGTACTTTTATCTACGTTTTCACGCATTAGTGAGTGGGGAGAGACTCACCAGGGACAGGGCATCTAAAGCACCCTTTATTTATTACACAGAGTAAAATAATTCACCTGAGTTTTGTTTGACCGCTATCACATTTCAAATAGCTATGGCTTAGAATTTTAATCTTCTTTACATTAAACAGGCCCGTTTATTGCAAGATTAACATTCACCGCCACTTTTACGGCGGTGAACTCTACTCGCTTTAAGCATTAATTACGAGCATTAAAATAAGTCACGAAATCAGGCAGATTGTAGGCGGGTAGGATCGATATGGAAGAGGTTTGCGAAGTTGTCCGTCGTCGTCTGCGCCAGTTGTTCCACGCTAACGCCCTTCAGTACGGCCATGTATTCCGCGACATCACGCACCATTGCCGGCTGGTTCTCTTTACCGCGATGCGGCACCGGTGCCAGATACGGAGAGTCCGTTTCAACCAGCAGCCTATCCAAAGGAACATAACGTGCGGCTTCACGTAACTGCTCCGCATTGCGGAAAGTCACGATCCCGGAAAACGAAATATAGAACCCCATATCCAGCAGCTTACCCGCAGTCTCTGTGTCTTCAGTGAAACAGTGTAGTACACCGCCACAATCCATCACGTTTTCTTCACGCAGGATAGCCAGCGTATCGGCACGTGCATCACGGGTATGCACAATCACCGGCTTATTCAGCTCACGGCCAATCTGGATATGCTGACGAAACGACAGCTGTTGTTGTGCTTTAGTTTCCGGGGTATAGAAGTAATCAAGCCCCGTCTCCCCCATCGCCACAACGCCCTCTTCTGCTGCCATGCGACGCAAATCTTCGACATCGTAAGCTTCATCCTGGTTAAGTGGATGAACACCGCAGGAGAAGACCACTTCCGGACGCTCCCCGACCAGTTCGCGCATCTGGCGATAGCCTGGCAACGTGGTCGCGACGGCAAGAGCAAAACGGACATCACGTGCGGCGGCTTTCGCCATCACATCGTCAACGTCTTTGTGCAGGGATTGATAATCAAGGCCATCAAGATGGCAGTGCGAGTCGACTAAAAACATAATGTCTCTCTTAGAGGTGGGATACTGGCAGTACCGCACCAGGTTGCAAATACTGTTCCCAGCGCAACAAGCGCTCGGTGAGGATAAGTTCGCGGTTCAACCCCGTGACGCTTAGCAGCTGTTCGCGGCAAACGCAGGCGTCGGCGGCAATGGTCTGTAACCGGGAAGCAGATAAAAGATTCGCCAGTTGATTCACAAGCGTCGTGTTGTCGACATTCGTCAAACGGACGATCCGCTGCTGATGTTTCAGCGCATCCAGCAGTAACGTTGACAACCAGTGTAGCCGTTGCACGACGCCATCGTGGTTCAGCGCTGGCAAAAGCGCCAGCCAGTCACCGTTATTTAAGCTGCTACCAAGCGCCTGACACAGCTTTTCGCGCGCCCCCCACGTATCGGCGGCCAACAGTTCCTGTGCGGCGGCAGGAGCATTATCGCAAAGGCGTAACGCCGTCAGCAGCGTTTCGCGCGGCGCGGTCATTTCACGCTCCAGCCAGGCTAGCGCATACTGTTCGCTGGGCGGGGCCAGATGGTAGAGCCGGCAGCGGCTGCGCATCGTTGCCAGCAAGCGTGCGGGTTCTTCACAGGCGAGAAAGAACCAGGTATTTTTTGGCGGCTCTTCCAGCGTTTTTAATAGCGCATTCGCGGCGGCTTCGGTAAACAAGGCCGCATCGGCTATCCAGACAACTTTTGCACCACCCAAACGAGCATGTTCGTAGAGTTTTTCGCTCACGCCACGCACCGCATCGATACCCAGCGTACTTTTACCTTTTTCCGGCTGTAGCACGTAGTAATCGGGGTGCGTTCCGGCCTGCATCAATTGGCAGCTATGGCACTGACCGCAGCTCTTATGACCATCAGGGTGGTGACACATCAGAAAGCGGGTAATGGCATAGGCCAGCGAATCAGCCCCCATGCCAGCGCGCGCCTGAATCAACAGCGCATGGTGACCCCTTCCCACTTGATAGCTTGCGACAAGCTGCTCAAACGGCGGGCGTAACCACGGATACCATTTCATGCCTGCTGCTCCGCTACCCACGCGGTGACCGTCGCGCGAATATCACTCATCACCTTTTCAAGTGGTTGAGTCGCGTCGATAGTGCGGATGCTGGAGTCCGCAGCCGCCAGTTCCAGATAACGCGCCCGCGTACGGTTGAAGAAGTTCAGGGATTCTTGCTCGATACGGTCAAGATCGCCGCGCGCTCGCGCACGTTTGAGGCCGACTTCCGGCGTTACATCAAGATAGATAGTCAGATTCGGACGGAAGTCACCCAGTACAGCATCACGCAGCGTCGCCAGCATCTTACGGTCGATACCACGTCCACCGCCCTGATAGGCCTGGGTAGAGAGATCGTGGCGGTCACCAATAACCCATTGGCCTTGTGCCAGAGCGGGTTTGATGACGGAATCGACAAGCTGTACACGAGCGGCGTAAAACATCAGCACTTCCGCTTTATCGGTAATCACTTCATCGCCAACCGATTTAATGTCCAGCACCAGGCTGCGCAGCTTTTCTGCCAATACGGTGCCGCCCGGTTCACGGGTGAACAGCAGGTCGTTGATGCCAAGGTCTCTTAGCGTCTCAACGATAACGTCCCGCGCGGTGGTTTTACCCGCCCCTTCCAGTCCTTCAATGACGATGTAATTACTGCGCATTTTTATCCTTTAGCACTTTCAGGTAATCCTGCACCGACCGGTTATGGCTTGCAAGATTGGTATTAAATGTATGCCCGCCTTTACCGTCGGCAACAAAATAGAGATATGGCGTTTTCGCCGGATGCGCGGCAGCCCTCAGCGAGGCTTCGCCCGGATTAGCAATCGCTCCCGGCGGCATACCGGCAATAGTGTAGGTATTATACGCGGTTGGCGTCTCAAGGTCTTTACGTGAGAGCTTTCCATTGTAGCTTTCACCCATGCCGTAGATCACGGTCGGATCAGTTTGCAGCCGCATCCCGATACGCATACGGTTAATAAATACCGACGCTACACGATCACGTTCTTCCGCCACCGCCGTCTCTTTTTCAATAATGGAGGCCATGGTAACCAGCTGATTTTTATCATGGTATGGCAGATTATCCACCCGCCCATCCCATATTTTATCCACCTGGGTGACCATTTTTTGATGTGCACGCTTGAGGATAGCCACATCGCTGGTATTCGCGGTATACATCCAGGTATCCGGCCAGAACCATCCTTCAACCCATTCAGGGTTTTCCAGTTTTAACGCTGCCGCCACCGTCGCATACTTATCATCACTCAAAGTATGTTCGATATACGGTGACTCACGGAGCTGCTTGAGGTAATCACTCAGACGCATTCCTTCAACAAAACGCAGCGGGAACTGTGCTTCTTTACCACTGGCTATCAGTCGCAACATTTCGCGGACGGTCATTTGCGGCGTAAACCGGTAAGTCCCGGCCTTAAAGTGTGAAAGCTCAGGCTCCAGGCGCAGCAGCCACTGGAATACGCGAGGGCGATTGAGCACTTTCTCAGCGTAAAGTTGCTCCCCCAGCGCCAGACGCCCGGTGCCCGGTTTAAGGGTAAAGATGGTTTCGTCTTTAATGAGCAGCGTGCTGTCCGCCAACTGACGCACCTTCCACATGCCCACACCGGCAGCAATGCCGAGGACAACCAATATCAACAAAACAAAACGTAACATTTTCTTCATGTTAATCAGACGACTCACAAAGTGGGGCTAAAAATTGGTAAAGTTCGCGGGCAGGCCACTGTTGGTCTGCATAGCGCTGCACGGGAATAACCGGCATCAGCGCGTTACAAATAAGCACTTCATCCGCTTGCGCCAGCACGCCTGGCTTCGCATTAACTTCGACAACGCGATACGGTGAGTGTGCCAGCTGCGCAATAATAAACTGGCGCATAATGCCGTCCACCCCAGCCTGATCGAGGCGCGGTGTGTACACATCTCGTCCACAGCGCCAGAATAAATTCGCGGCACAGCATTCCGTAAGCCACCCATCGCTGTCAAGAACAAGGGCCTCATCGGCGTCCGTCTGCTCAAGATGAGAACGAATCAACACCTGTTCAAGACGGTTAAGATGTTTGAGACCGGCCAGATAAGGATTACGACCAAGCGGCACCGGGCTGAGTGCAAGGGTGACACCGGTCTGTTTCCAGCGATCATAATGGGCAGGCGTCGCCGAGGTTGAAACAATGCGCGTGGGCAATGCGCAGGCGCTGCCGCTATACCCTCGCCCACCCGCGCCACGGCTGATAATGACTTTCAGCACGCCGTCACGCTGCCGTGCGGCCAGTGCCGACATTTCTTGTGCCAGTACGGACCAATCACTAAAGGGAATAGACAGGCGCTCACACGCCTGTTGCAGGCGTCCGATATGCGCGGCCATCAGCGGTACTCGCCCCTCAGTGATGCGCGCGGTTGTGAAGCTACCGTCACCAAACTGTGTTGCGCGATCGTTTGCCGCAAGCGTGTTTTGTTCGCTGCCATTTATCAAGAACATTGTGGCTCCTTAACAAGGGGCAATAGTTTCGCAGGATGATGTTGCCTGAACAAGCGGAGAAAGCTGAATAAAAAAAGGCCCGCCAGGCGGGCCTTCATCAATGCGTTATCTGACAGCTTCAAGCCGTCAGATAATCAGGCTCAGACCTTTTTGAAGATCAGTGAGCCGTTGGTACCACCGAAGCCGAAGGAGTTACACAGGGTGTACTCCATGCCGCTAACCTGACGGGCTTCGTGAGGCACGAAGTCCAGGTCACAACCTTCATCCGGGTTATCCAGGTTGATGGTTGGCGGAACGGCCTGGTCGCGCAGCGCGAGGATGGAGTAGATAGACTCTACTGCACCCGCAGCACCCAGCAGGTGACCGGTCATTGACTTGGTGGAGCTGACCATCACGCGGCTTGCAGCGTCGCCGAAAACAGACTTAACAGCCTGAGTTTCTGCTTTATCGCCAGCAGGGGTCGAGGTTCCGTGGGCGTTAACGTAGCCAATCTGACCCGCATCAATACCCGCGTCGCGAAGCGCGTTAACCATCGCCAGCGCTGCACCTGCACCGTTTTCCGGTGGTGAAGTCATGTGATACGCATCACTACTCATACCGAAGCCTACGACTTCCGCATAGATTTTTGCACCACGTTTTTTGGCGTGTTCGTACTCTTCGAGTACAACCATGCCCGCGCCGTCACCCAGCACAAAGCCATCACGCTCTTTATCCCACGGACGGCTCGCCGCCTGAGGGTTGTCATTACGCGTAGACAACGCGCGTGCCGCGCCAAAGCCACCCACGCCAAGCGGGGTACTGGCTTTTTCTGCGCCGCCAGCAACCATTGCATCTGCATCGCCATAGGCGATGATACGCGCTGCCTGACCGATGTTATGCACACCAGAAGTACATGCAGTCGCGATGGAGATGCTCGGGCCACGTAAACCAAACATAATGGTCAGATGACCTGCCACCATGTTAACAATCGTCGACGGAACAAAGAATGGGCTAATCTTACGCGGTCCACCGTTTACCAGTGAGGTATGGTTTTCTTCGATAAGACCAAGACCGCCGATACCAGAGCCGATAGCGGCGCCAATACGATGGGCGTTCTCTTCCGTAATTTCGAGGCCAGAATCCTGCATGGCCTGGGCGCCAGCGACAATTCCATATTGAATGAAGGCATCCATCTTGCGCTGTTCTTTGCGCGAGATAATGTCATCACAGTTAAAATCCTTTACTAAGCCAGCAAATTTCGTTGCATAGGCGCTAGTATCGAAATGGTCGATCAGGCTGATGCCACTCTGACCGGCAAGGAGAGCTTTCCAGGTAGACTCTACGGTATTGCCGACAGGAGACAACATGCCCAGTCCGGTCACAACTACACGACGCTTAGACACGTTTGTCCTCCAGGGAGGGATTAAAATAGATGCTTGTGGGACAAAAAGATAAAACTCAGGCGGTCGAATGACCGCCTGGAGATGTTCACTTACGCCTGGTGACCGTTGATGTAATCAATGGCAGCCTGAACGGTGGTGATTTTCTCAGCTTCTTCGTCCGG
>Ga0207655_1000176_pt1 | contig 115120 bp, 100 predicted proteins | sample KBSM44metaG_FD_184398 | JGI IMG/M metagenome (GOLD analysis project Ga0207655, IMG submission 184398) | Miscanthus rhizosphere microbial communities from Kellogg Biological Station, Michigan, USA - KBS M4-4 metaG (SPAdes) (version 2) | ecosystem: Host-associated > Plants > Roots > Rhizosphere... | reverse complement strand
GGCAGATCCTGATCTTCTTCGCCGTGGCGATCCTGATCACCACGGTCGTGCTTTATTGGTACACCCGCTGCATTCGCAGCACCTTGCTGGTGGTGTTCTGCTCGTTGGTGGCGGTGGTCTGGCAGCTCGGCCTGCTGCCGCTACTGAGTTATCAACTGGACCCCTATTCGGTGCTGGTGCCGTTCCTGGTGTTTGCCATTGGCATGAGCCATGGGGCACAGAAGATGAACGGCATCATGCAGGACATCGGGCGCGGCATGCACCGTGTTGTCGCCGCGCGCTTTACGTTTCGCCGTCTGTTCCTCGCCGGCCTCACCGCGCTGCTCTGCGACGCGGTCGGCTTTGCGGTGCTGATGATCATCAAGATCCAGGTAATCCAGGATCTCGCGATGATCGCCAGTATCGGCGTGGCCGTGCTGATCTTCACCAATTTGATCCTGCTACCCATATTGCTTTCCTACGTTGGGGTCAGCGGCCGCGCGGCGCGACTGAGTCTGAAAAGCGAGCACGCCGAACAAGCGGGCCAGCATCGCCACGGGTTCTGGCGTTTCCTCGACCTGTTCACCCAGCGCCGCTGGGCGGCGTTGTGCATCGCCCTGAGCCTGGCGCTGGCGACGTTCGGCTTCGTGGTCAGCCTGCAATTGAAAGTCGGTGATCTGGATGCCGGCGCGCCCGAGCTGCGGGCCGACTCGCGTTACAACCAGGATGACGCGTTCCTGACCCGGCATTACGGCGCCAGCAGCGATCTGTTCGCGGTCATGATCAAGACCCCCGCCAGCGCCTGTTCGCGCTATGACATCCTGAACAAGGTCGATGCCCTCGACTGGCAGTTGCGCACCTTGCCAGGGGTGGATTCGACCAATTCCCTGGCGTTGCTCAACCGCCGCATGCTGGTGGGTCTGAGCGAAGGCAGCCCGAAGTGGTACGAGCTGCAGAACAACCAGGCGATGCTCAACATGGTCACCGCCGGGGCGCCGCGCGGGTTGTATAACGAAGACTGCAGCCTGCTGACGCTGTACGTCTACCTCTCCGACCACAAGGCGCAAACCCTGAGCCGCCTGGTGGATCACGTCGAACAATTCGCCGCGGCTAACAATACCGGCGAGGTCCAGTTCCTCCTGGCCGCCGGCAATGCCGGGATCGAGGCGGCGACCAACATTGTCGTCAAGCAGGCCAACCGCGAAATGCTGTTCTGGGTCTACGGCGCGGTGATCCTGCTGTGTCTGGTCACCTTCCGCTCCTGGCGCGCCACGATTTGCGCAGTCATTCCGCTGATGCTCACCTCGATACTCAGTGAAGCGCTGATGGTCTGGCTGAACATCGGCGTCAAGGTCGCGACCCTGCCGGTGATCGCCCTCGGCGTGGGCATCGGCGTTGACTACGCGCTGTACGTGATGAGCATCCTGCTCGGTCATATGCGCCAGGGCACAAGCCTGTCGGAGTCGTATTACCGGGCATTGCTGTCCACCGGCAAGGTGGTGATGCTGACCGGTGTGACCCTGGCGATCGGCGTGGCCACCTGGATGCTTTCGCCGATCAAGTTCCAGGCTGACATGGGCGTGCTGCTGGCCTTCATGTTCGTCTGGAACATGGTCGGTGCCCTGGTTCTGTTGCCGGCCCTGGCTCACTTCCTGTTGCCGAGCAAGCGTGTAAGCACCGGGCAGGCCGAGGCTAAACCCAGTCACCCGAGGAGCTTGCCGCTGATGCCGGCCGTAGCCGAGGAGGGGGCCTGCGTGAAGCACTCACTGCGCCTGACGTCGGGACACGATCAAACGACAACAGCGGCCGCTAATCCCGTCGCGTCATAACAACAAGAAAGGATTTTCCCATGCCTCGTGTGTATTTGTTCCAGCAGTCTCTATGGCTTGACCTTATCGCCGGCCTGAGCGCCTTCGGCATGGAGTTCTGCGCGACCCAACTACCGGAGGTGCGTGATGAACGTTGAACGCCAGGCGCGGCTGCCGCAATCCTTGTTGCTCTTGCTCGGCAGTTGCCTGCCAGTGCTCGGTGCGGTGCTGCTGGCCCCCATTCTGCCGCGTATGCAGGAACACTTTGCCGACACGCCAGGTGTGGCGGTGCTGGTGCCCATTGCCCTGACGCTACCGGCGTTGATGATTGCGCTGTTGGCACCCATCGCCGGGATCATCGCCGACCGACTGGGGCGCAAACCGTTGCTGATCGGTGCGATGGTGCTCTACACCGTCTGTGGGGTGCTGCCGCTATGGCTGGAGTCGCTGCAGGTCATCGTGATCAGCCGCGCCGGCATCGGTGTGGCCGAGGCGGCGATCATGACCTGCTGCACCACGATGATGGGTGACTACTACTGCGGCGCGCGGCGTGAACGCATGTTCGCCCTGCAAATGGTTGCGACCTCGTTATCGGCGGCGATTTTCATTGCCGTCGGTGGCGTGCTCGGCGAGCACGGCTGGCGCACACCGTTTGCCCTGTATGGGCTGGGGCTGGTGTTTCTGCCGCTGATGGTCTGGTTGCTGTGGGAGCCGCGTGGGCATGCCGTCATCGAGAAGAAGGCGATGAGCAGGGCATTTCCCTGGCGCACCTTGGCACCGTTGTATGGCTTGTCTTTCCTGGCGGGATTGAGCCTGTTCATCGTGCCGGTGCAAGTCGGTTACCTGCTCAACCTGCTGCACGTCGAAGGGTCGCAGCAGATCGGTTTGACCATGGGCGCTAGTCAGCTCGGCGTGCTGGTCGGCGCCCTGAGTTTCCGTCTGTTCAGTGGCGTACCAGCGTACCGGCCGATGATCCTGGCCCTCGTTGCGGCCGGCATCGGGGGCGGGTTGCTGGCGGTGGCCGACAGTCATGGGCTGGTGGTAATCGCCGTCCTGATCAACGGCCTGGGTATCGGTCTGATGATGCCGACCCTGCTCACCTGGATCATGGCCCAGGTCGACTTCCAGCAGCGCGGCCGCGCGGCCGGCGGCTTCACGGCGATGTTCTTCGCCGGTGAGTTCGCCAGCCCGCTGGTGGTGCTGGCGATCACTGGTGGGGTGATCAGCGCTTTGCCCGCCGCACTGGGAATCGTCGCGGGCGTTCAATTGTTGGTGGCCCTGGCCTGCATTCGGTTGCGGGGCAGCGGATCTGCTTTTCCCACTGCTGTTGCCGCAGACCCTGAGTGCTGACCTGCCCATTCGACGCTCCATCAAAATAAGTACAACGAGGAGAACATCATGAGTTATTTGCTAAACACCTGGTACATCGCTGGATGGGCAGACGAGCTGGCGCAAGGTGGCATGCTTGGCAGAACCATCGTCGAGCAACCCATCGTGTTCTTTCGAAATAGCCAGGGTGTGATCCAGGCGCTCGCCGATCGTTGCCCGCACCGTTTTGCCCCGCTGCACATGGGCAAGATTGTCGGCGACAGCGTTCAGTGCCCGTACCACGGCTTGCGTTTTGATGGCAGTGGCCAATGTACGCACAATCCCCATGGCGATGGGACCATCCCCAAGGCCGCCTGTGTTCGCGCGTTCGCGGTCGTCGAGCGCCATGGGGCGATCTGGGTCTGGCCGGGCGATTCGAGCCTGGTCAACGATGCGCTGATCCCTGATTTTTCCTTCTTCGAGCAGGCGCCAACCGATGCCAAGGGGCACGGGTATTTGCCTACGCGTGCGCACTACGAGCTACTGGCCGACAACATCATGGACTTGAGCCACGTTGATTTCCTGCACCCCGATACGCTCGGTGGCGGAGCGTTGTCCCGCACGCGCGCCACCATCGAGGAGTTGCCCAACGATCGCGTGCGCATCAGTTGGTGGGCGCCTGATGATGTCCCCCCGCGGGCTTTCGGCGCTCACCTTGAAGATCCAACCCGGGCAGACGTCTGGGCCGAAGTCATCTGGCACGCACCCGGCCTGATGCTGCTGGGCAGTGGCGCCACGCCTCCAGGGCGCCCCAGGGAGGAGGGGCCCGTTACATGGAACCTGCATCTGATGACACCGCAGGACGCGACGAACACCCATTACTTCTTTGCCAACACGCGCAGTTTCGAGCAGGACAATGCGCAGCTGAATGCCTTCGTCCAGGACATGTTGATCGGTATTTTCGCCGGCGAAGACAAACCCATGGTCGAGGCTCAACAGCGCCAAATTGGTGAGGTTGAACTGCTTGGCCTTAACCCTGTGTTGCTGCCCGTCGATGCTGGTGCGGTGCGTTGCCGACGTGTTTTGCGTCGATTGATTGCCGCTGAGCAGCCAGTGAGTACCCAGTGATGATCGATGTCGTTGTGACCCGTAAGCGCCTCGAAGCCGAAGGTATCTACAGCTTTGAACTGGCCCCGGCCGAGCATTCCATGCTGCCTGCTTTCAGTGCCGGCTCGCATATCGACGTGCACCTGCCCAATGGCCTGGTGCGCCAGTACTCACTGTGCAATCACCCGGAAGAATGCCACCGCTACCTGCTGGGGGTGTTGCTCGACCCAGCGTCTCGCGGCGGCTCGCAGGCCATGCACGAGCAAGTGCACGAAGGCAGCCGGCTGCGGATCAGCGAGCCACGCAACCTGTTCCCACTGGAGCATGGTGCGGGGTACAGCGTGCTGTTCGCGGGCGGCATCGGCATTACACCGATCCTCTGCATGGCTGAGCGCCTGGCGCGGATCGGCGCGCCTTTTGAGTTGCACTATTGCGGTCGTTCGGCCGGGTGCATGGCCTTTATCGAGTACCTGCGCCATTCGACGTTCGCCGATTGCGTGCACGTTCATGTGGACGATGGCGAGGATGCCCAGCGCTTGGACAGCGCTCGGGTTTTGTCCGCTCCGGCCAGTGACCGTCACCTGTATGCCTGTGGCCCTAACGGCTTCATGGAGCACGTGCTCGGCACGGCGCGCGCGCAGGGCTGGGCCGAGGCGCAACTGCACCGTGAGTACTTTACTGCCGCCACTGCCCCGGCGGGTGAGGCGGGTGGGTTCGAGGTGCAACTGGCTAGCACCGGACAGTGTTTCCAAGTGCCTGCCGCGCTTAGCGTTGCCCAGGTGTTGCTGGAGGCCGGCATCGACATCCCTTTGTCTTGCGAGCAGGGCATCTGTGGCACCTGCGTCACGCGCGTACTGGAAGGCGAGCCGGACCATCGCGACATGTTCTTGACCGATGCCGAGCGAGCCCGCAACGACCAGTTCACGCCGTGTTGCTCGCGTGCCAGGAGCGCCCGACTGGTGCTCGATCTCTAAGGTTTTTTCATGAATCCATCTTTACCCGCTGCCGTGTTTCGCCAACTGATTGAGGAGTCGAACATGCAACAACTTCCTGGTTTCAAACGCGTGGTCACCGGGCACGATGCCCAGGGCCGGGCCGTGGTCGCGCTCAGCGGACCGACGCCCAATAGCTTCCCGCTCAAGGCCGTACCCGGCACGGTCTTCCATGAGATCTGGAGCAGTGGCGCCAGCCCCGCCGTGCTGGATAACGGCGACGACCCCACCCGCAAACCGCTTCAATTGAGTCCGGCGCCGCTGGGCAGTGTGATCCGCGTGGTGGATATTCCGCCCGATAGCGTGCAGAACCAGGTCAGCGCCGAGGATGCCGCGGCGGCCTTCGCCGAAATTGGCCAGGCCCATGCCGGCACGGGGCAGCCGGATTCCAAACACAAGCTGATGCACCGCACCGAAACGCTTGATTACGGCGTTGTCACGGAGGGGGAGGTCTGGCTCGTGCTCGATGGCGAGGAAGTGCAGCTCAAGCGCGGTGACATCGTGGTGCAGCGAGGCACCAACCACGCCTGGAGCAATCGCACCGAGCAGATGGCGCGCATGCTCTTCGTCCTGCTCGATGGCCGCTTCGCCCCCGAGCTGCAAGGAGAACAGGCATGAAGCTCAGTACCCTCAAGAATCACAGCCGCGACGGTCGCCTGCTGGTGGTGTCGCGCGACCTGGCTTGGGCGGTGGATGCCAGCGATATTGCTGCGACGCTGCAGGATGCCATCGAGCATTGGCCGAGCGTCGAAACGGCTTTGCGCTTGCGGTATGACGCCTTGAACGAAGGCACGCTGACCGGTGCCTTCGCCTTTGATCCGCAGCAAGCCGCCGCACCCTTGCCACGTGCCTGGCAGTGGCTGGACGCCTCGTCCTTCCTCAGTCATGGCGAGCGCATGCAGAAAGCGTTCGCGCTGGATCCGATCGAAGGTGTTGAACACACGCCGCTGATGTATCAGGGCTGTGGCGATGACTTTCTGGGGGCCCACGACGACATCGTGCTACCCAGTGAAACCCACGGTATCGATTTCGAAGGTGAATTTGCGGTGTTGGTCGATGAGGTCCCCATGGGCTGCTCGGCGCAAGACGCCGTCGACCATATTCGGCTCATTGTGCAAGTCAACGATGTCAGCTTGCGTGCGCTCGCCCCCCGTGAAATGAAGACCGGCTTCGGTTTTATCCAGGCCAAATCCTCGTCAAGTTTTGCCCCAGTGGCGATCACCCCCGACGAGTTGGGCGAGGCCTGGCACGACGGGCGTGTACACTTGCCGCTGAGGGTTGAATGGAATGGCCAGTGGTTTGGTCATGCCCATGGCGGCGCCATGCATTTCGGCTTTCATCAGTTGATTGCCCATGCCGCGCTGACCCGGAGACTCAGGGCCGGCTGCGTGATCGGTTCTGGCACAGTTTCCAATGCCGATCCCAGCGTTGGCGCTGCCTGCATCGCCGAACGTCGTGCCGTTGAGATGATCGAGCAAGGGGCGCCACAGACATCCTTCATGCGCATCGGTGATCGCGTGCGCATGGAAGTCTTCGACCTGCAAGGACGGTCGGTTTTCGGGGCGATAGACCAGCGTATCGTGCGCGGAGGCTTCCCATGCGCGTGATGATTACCGGGGCCAATGGTTTTGTCGGCCGGGCGCTGGTGAAACGATTGCTCCAAACTAATGAATTGCAAGGCCGGTCGATCAGCGCGTTGATATTGCTGGATAAAGAGTTGGTGGGGTTTGCTGACGATAAGCGCCTGCGCCGGCATTGCGGCAGTGTGACCGATGCCGCGTTATTGCGCCGCGCGCTGGCCGATGGCATCGATGTGGTTTTTCACTTGGTCAGCATCCCGGGTGGAGCGGCCGAGCAGCACTATTCACTGGGGTATCAGGTCAACCTGCTGGCAAGCCTGGAGTTGCTTGACCAGTTGCGCGAGCAGCCTGGCGCGCCGGTGCTGGTCTATGCCAGCAGCGTGGCGGTGTACGGCGGCGACCTGCCGGCGCGCATCGATGAACGTGCCGTGCCGCACCCACAGTTGAGTTACGGTGTGCACAAGGCGATGGTGGAAATGGCACTCAACGATCTGGCCCGACGAGGCGAGGTGGACGGTCGTGCCGTGCGCCTACCCGGCATTGTCGCCCGTCCACGTGAACCCAATGGACTGCGCTCGGCGTTCATGAGCGACCTGCTGCACACCTTCGCCGAAGGCCAGCCGTATTGCTGCCCGGTTTCGCCGCAGGCGCAGGCCTGGTGGATGTCCGTGCGGTGTTGCGTGGATAACCTGTTACGGGCCGCCGAACTGCCAGCCGCCAAGCTTGGCGAGTCACGTGTCTGGCAATTACCGCTGTTGCACCTGTCTATTGCCCAGGTCATCGATGCCCTGGCCGCTGCCTACGGCCAGGAACGCCGCGCGCTGATCAGCTTCGCACCGGATGCTGGGCTGCAAGCGTTGTTCGGCAATTTCCCGGCGATGAAAACACCCCAATCCCGTGCCCTTGGCTTTCGTCATGACGGCTCTGCCGGCGCCTTGATACGTAACAGTTTGAACGCTGCTACCCCGACGCGTCGTGCGCGTGGGCGGGTGGCGCTTGGAGTGAGCGAAAATGCAATCAACTAAACGCCGCCTGGTGGACCTGTCCGTTACCCTGGACAACAACCCCTACACCGATCCACCGCCGTTGCTGCCTAAAATCGACTACATGGACCATCAGCAAGGCTGGCCGGAGATGGCCGCGATGTTTCCCGGCCTGTCCAAGGCGCAGCTGCCTGGCGACGAATCCTGGGCGGCTGAGCGCCTGCAGATCACGACGCACAGCGGTACGCATATGGACGCCCCCTGGCACTATGCCTCGACCACGGACGGTGGCAAGCCGGCGTTTGGCATCGACGAGTTGCCGTTGGACTGGTGCCTGCAACCCGGCGTGAAGCTGGACTTTCGTCATTTACCGGATGGCCATGTGGTCAGCGCCGCTGAAGTGCAAGCTGAGCTGGCGCGCATCGACCACGTGCTGCAGCCGTTGGACATTGTTCTGGTCAACACCCGTGCCGGCGCGCTGTTCGGTCAGCCAGGGTATCTAGATGCCGGGGTCGGCATCGGCCGCGAGGCCACCTTGTATTTGCTCGAGCACGGCGTGCGCGTGGTCGGCACCGATGCCTGGAGCTGGGATGCGCCGTTCAAGTACACACGCGAACGCTTCGCCGCCACGGGCGACGCCTCGATCATCTGGGAAGGGCACAAGGCTGGACGCGACATCGGCTATGGCCAGATGGAGAAACTGGCCAACCTGGAATGCCTGCCAGCCCATGGTTTCCAGGTGTCCTGCTTCCCCTACAAGATCAGGCACGCTTCGGCCGGCTTCGTCCGCGCCGTGGCGATTTTCGAGGCGTGAGCGTGCCAGCGGCCGGTGGAAAAAAGCGCGGCAGCCTCTCCCAGGGGCTTGAGGCGCTGCTGTCAGGGCACATTCTTGAGGGGCGACTGCGTGGCGGTGACCAGTTGCCCACCGAGTCGGCCCTCATGCTTGAGCATGGCGTCAGCAGAACCGTGGTACGCGAGGCCATGTCGCGTCTACAGGCTGCTGGAATGGTTGAGACACGCCATGGTATCGGGACGTTTGTGCGCGGTAGCGCCCTGTCGCTGGGAGCCTTCATCGACCCGGCGACCCTTGGCATCATCACCGATTCGCTGGCGATCATGGAGTTTCGGATCGGCCTTGAGGTCGAAGCCGCCGGGCTCGCCGCACAGCGACGCAGCCCGGATCAGTTGGCGGGGTTGCGGGCGCTTCTCGATCAGCTCGGGCAGCCTGCGGTCAGCGTCAATGATCGGGCCGCGTTGGATTTTCAGTTCCATTTGAGCATTGCCCAGGCGACAGGCAACCACTACATCGCCAACACACTGCTCAACCTAGGCATGGTCATCATCCCGCGCAGCCGACTGGATTCCGCGCGTCTGTTTCACGATGAGCCTTTGCACTACGAACAGCGCATGCAAAGCGAGCACGAACAGATTTACCAGGCGATCTTCAATCAGGACGCTGAATACGCACGCGCTGCCATGCGCCTGCACCTTCAGGACAGTCGCGGGTATCTGCATCAGGCCCGCAAAGAGCTGCTGACATGACGAATAACCAGAACTCCCAGGTGCCGGACACGGCCACGCAGCATCCTGTCTCGGTGCTCACCATCATCGATCCTCGCTGGACCTTGTTCGTACGTGTCGTGGCGGCTGGCAGTCTCAGCAAAGCGGCCGTATTGCTGGATATGCCGCAGTCCATGGTGAGTCGCAATATTGCCTTGCTCGAGTCGCAATGTGGCGAGCGCCTGTTTCATCGAACCGGACGTGGGGTGGTCCTGACCGAGTTTGGGGAGCAGTTGTTGCCGTGTATATCGGGCCTTCTCGCGGACGCTGAAGGCTTTGCTGATGACATTCGCAACCTGCGTGGAAAACCGGTGGGCGAGGTGGTCGTAGGCATGTTGCCCTCTGCGGTGCGTCGGTTTGCGGGGACGCTTTTTTCTGCGGTGCGCGCCCAGATGCCAGGGGTGAGATTGCACCTGATCGAGGGTGCGAGCGCTCAACTCGAAGAGCAGTTGCACGATGGTCGTCTGGATATGGCGCTGGTGCTGCGCGAGAGTGAGGCAAGCATCGGGCAAGCCCACCTGCTGGCGAGGCTACCGTTGCATCTGGTGGGGCCCTCCGTCGATCCTCTGTTCGGCAATCGAGATATTGCGTTAAAAAATCTATCGGGGTTGCCATTGGTCGTGCCTGGGCGACCGCATCTGCTGAGGGCCAGGCTCGATCATCTGGCCGCCGAACATTGCGTGGAGTTATGCGTTGCCGTCGAAGCCGACTCCGTCCAACTCCAGTACGAAGTCGTGGCGGCCGGTGGCGGCTATGCGATTGCTTCTGTGCTACCGGGCTCACTGGATCAACGGCTGATGTCATCGCGCATCGTCGAGCCGGTTCTCGAGCGCTTTGTCGTGCTAGCCGAGTCGCCTCGTCGGCCCTTGACCCGTGCCTCCCGTGAAGTGCGACGGTTGATCTGCAGTCTGGCCATGCCATCGATTTAAGCGATAGCTGCTTTCAATCCCCAGCAGTATTCGGTGGGGGGCGCGCCTCGTAGGGTGTCAGTCAATCAATGATCGATACCTGTTTGCGAGGTTAGCGCTATGCATCACGCCCAAGAGTCCCAAGTCATTGCCCCGACGCTTTTTCTCAGCGACGCCGATGTTGCCTCGCTCGCCGACTGGAGCGTCGCCGTGGCCGCGCTCGCTGAGGCGTATGCAAGCCCTGCATCGGATGCCATGGTGCCGCCTCGCTCCATGGCGCGGGGCGATGGTATCTGGCTGCGCAGTTTGACCGCTGTACCCCCGGCTGGCGGCCATATGGGCTGCAAGTTGATCGCGGCCTCCATGCGGGCGCGCTGCGCCAGCTACCTGATCGCATTGTTCAATCAGCAAACCATGGCGCTCAGCGCCTTGATCGATGGCAATCGGGTGACGGGTTTGCGCACCGCGGCAACCGCTGCGCTGGCAGTCGATTTGTTAGCGCCCAAGCGCGCGCTGCGGGTGGGTGTGATTGGCTCGGGGTTTGAGGCCCGTGGCGCGTTGGACTGCCTCAAGTCCGTGCGCGATGTGGCCCATGTCCGGGTATTCAGTCCAACGCCCGCGAGCCGCGAGCGATTTGCCGAAAGCTTCAGGCCTGGGCTGGATATCCAGGCGGTGAATTCTGCGCAAGAAGCCGTGCAGGACTGTGATGTGGTGATTTGTGCCGCACGCAGCCGTGACGAGTCTCCGGTGCTGCAAGGCGCGTGGCTTTGCCCGGGCGCTACGGTCGTGTCGTTGGGTTCCACCTTGCCTGAGCAACGGGAGGTTGACCCGGTCACGATGGAGCGAGCCGTCTGCATCGTCGCGGATATGCCGCAAGAGGTGCTTCACGATACGGGTGACGCCATTGCTGCGATCAGTGCCGGTGTTTATGTCTCCGACAAATTGGTCGCGCTGTCGGACCTGGTGGCGGGTCGTGTCAACCCGCGCCAAAACGCAAGCGACATCGTCCTCTATAAATCGGTGGGCTCGGCGCTGCAGGATGTCGTCATCGCACAAGCGCTGTACGAGCGCGCCAGGCAACAAGGCCTCGGCATAGAGCTGCCCGCCAGCATTGTCCCTGTCTCGAAATAACCCCTCCACTGTTCGAAGGAAAATCATCATGGCCACTTACAAGAAAGCTGATGCCCGTGCCTGGGCGCGTGACAAACTGGTGGGCTGCTCGGCTGTCACCATCCCAAGCTTCAGTGCTGATCTGAAGCGTCTCAATGAGCGTGGCATACGCCACGACGTCGAACATACGGTTGGACTGGGTTACAGCGCCACGCTGCTGTGCAGCGAGCTGGCGATCACTGCCCAGGAAAACGCTCAGTTCACCGCCTGGGCCCGTGAGTCGGGGAAAAACCTGATCCTGTTCTTCCACGCAGCCTTTGGCACCCTTGCAGAGAATATCGAGGCGGTGAAGCTTGCCGAGAATGCCGGTGCCGACATCGTCCTGCTTTCCTATCCACCACAGTTCTGGCCGACCAGCGAGCAGGAAATCTACGACTACACCAAGGCATTCTGCGACGCGACGGACCTTGCCGTCATGCTTTTCCCGATTCCGCTCTGGGGCTTTGAACGCGTGCATCCGGCGGGTATGTCGTTGGAATTGGTCCGTCGCCTATTGGCCGATTGCCCGAATATCGCAGCCATCAAATCCGAGCAAGGGTTTCCGTTGCCGGCCGGCATTTGCGAAATGTACTACCACTTCCGCGATCAGGTCGTGATCAGTTGCCCGATCGAAGGTGATGCCATCCCCTTAATGAGCCTGATGAAGCTGCAGTTTTCCGGCACCAGCAACACCGCCTGGATGAGCGACTACTACCCTAAAGCTTTCGAACTGGCACGCACGGGCCGTTTCGAAGAGGCGATGGAACTGTACTGGAAGGTCAATCCGGCACGCAGCGCCAACGGCGCCGCCGCGCAAAGCTATGCCGGCGGCACCGGTGTGCTCAACCGCACGATGTGGAAATACCAAGACTGGCTCGCCGGCTTCAACGGCGGCCCACTGCGCGCCCCGGCGATGCGCGTGCCGGACCGCCTCATGAAGTCTCTGCGTCAAGGGTTGGTCGCGTCGGGGCTGCCAGTGACTTCGGATCCCGACAGCGCTTTCATGATCGGGCGTCACCCGTGCTGATCAGGAGGATTGCACAGTGAAGCATTTACTTAAGGATCCCACGCTGTGGCGTACCGGTGCCTACATCGCTGGAGAGTGGTTGACCGAGACGCCGCACGGTCATTACACGCTGCGTAATCCGGTGGATCAAACGGTGCTGGCCGAGTTGCCGCGCTGTCGCGAGAGCGAGGTTCGGCACGCCATCGACGCGGCGCAAGAGGCCTTTGGGCCGTGGCGTCGCCTGACGGCCAAACGCCGTGGCGAGGTGTTGCGCCGTTGGTATGAATTGATGGTTGAGCATCGTGAGGATATTGCAACGCTGATTACTCTGGAGGAGGGCAAGCCCCTGGAGGAGGCGCGGGGTGAAGTCGATTACGCTGCGTCTTTTGTGCGATGGTTTTCCGAAGAAGCCACACGGGTGCGCGGTGATCTGATTCCGGGCGTAAAGGACACTCAGCGCATTGTGGTGCTGCGCGAACCCATCGGGGTTTGCGCTGCGATAACACCCTGGAACTTCCCGGCGGCCATGATCACGCGCAAGGCCGCTCCGGCGCTCGCGGCGGGTTGCACCATGGTCGTGAAACCGGCCAGCCAGACGCCCATGACCGCCCTGGCACTCGCCGAACTCGCGCAACGTGCCGGTGTGCCGGCCGGTGTTTTCAGTGTGATCACGGGTAATGACACCCGAGACATTGCCGGTGAACTCACGGCCAACCCGTTGGTGCGAAAGCTCACTTTCACGGGCTCCACCGAAGTGGGCCGGCTGCTGCTGGCGCAAGCGGCGAAGACGGTCAAGAAATGCTCCATGGAGTTGGGCGGCAACGCCCCGTTCATTGTTTTCGACGATGCTGATCTTGATGCGGCAGCTGACGGTGTGATGTTGGCCAAGTTTCGCAATGGCGGGCAGTCATGCATCGGCGCGAACCGGGTGCTGGTGCAGTCAGGGATTTATGACGCACTGGCCGAACGTATCGTCGAGCGCATGGCACGCCTGAAGGTGGGCAATGGCCTGGAGCCGGGCGTGCAGGTCGGGCCGTTGATCGATGACGCGGCGGTACGAAAGTCCCAGGACCTTGTTGATGATGCGCTGGCGCAAGGGGCTCGACTGCTGTCCGGCGGCAAGCCCCACGCGCTTGGCGGATGTTTCTTCCAGCCCACATTGTTGGCTGATGTGACTCATGGAATGCGGGTTGCTCGCGAGGAGATCTTCGGCCCGGTCATGCCACTGGTGCGTTTCGACAGCGATGACGAAGCCATTGCGATGGCCAATGACAGCGAGTTTGGCTTAGCAGCGTATCTGTTCAGCCGTGATGCGGCACGCATCTGGCGCAACGCCGCTCGCATCGAATCGGGCATGGTGGGCATCAACTGTGGCTTGATTTCGAATGAAGTCGCACCCTTCGGTGGCGTCAAGCAGAGCGGTCTTGGGCGAGAGGGATCGCACCTTGGGATCGACGAATTCCTTGAGGTGAAATACCTCTGCTGGGATGGCTTGGAAAGCGTGTGAATTAATGTAGTTAAAGGTTGATTGAATGCGGTTCATATGAACCGCATTTAGTCGGTCTTTTTATTTACACGCATGCAGGCTGACAACACCTGGTTCTGTCGCAACGGCAGGGGCCCCGAGCAATGGGGACAGGCTCACCCCCGAGATCCATCAGCTGGAGCGATACCTCGGATTGTGCAAAGCGATTTCAGCGCTGATAACCAATTCGATAGTCTCGTCGTTGATCTGACATTTTCCGTCGGAAATTCATGATTCTGCGGCATTGACTCGACGACGCCGCAAAGCTCGTCGGTGCGCCATGCAATGTCAGCCCGAGTGAATAAGAATAATTAGGAGAGCGTGATGATTGCAGCAGTCAATAAGGTCTTGGTGATCGGAGGAGGGTTCTCCGGTATGGCCGCGGCTATCCAGCTCGCCCGTCGGGGCGTCGAAGTGGACCTCGTCGAAATCGATCCTTTATGGTGTCCTTTAGGGGCTGGGATTACGCTCAGTGGGCCCACGTTGCGAGCGCTTGATAAGGTTGGGATTCTGGAGCGGGTGGCCGAGGAAGGGTACCTGTCAACCAATTTCGATGTGTTCTCACCGGCGGGCGACCTGATCATGCAATTGGCGCTTCGACCTCCGGTCAGCGACAAACCGATTCCCTGTGGTGGCGGTATCCTGCGCCCGGTGCTGGCTCGAATCTTTGCTGACAGGACGCGGGAAGTAGGTACCAACGTACGCCTCGGCATCACGTACGACAGCGTTATCGAACATGACAATGGCATTGAAGTGTCTTTCTCCGACGGGACCGCTGAACGCTATGACCTGGTCATCGCCGCTGACGGTGTGCATTCGCGCACGCGAAGGGACTTTTTCCCGGAAGCGCCCTCGCCAAAACCCATTCACCAGAGTGTCTGGCGCGCGGTGCTGAAGCGTCCGCCGGAAATCGTGCGTCCCAGTCACTGGCTCGGACGCACCAAGGTTGGCGTCAATCCGATTTCCGAAACGCACATGTACATGTTCCTCATGGAAAACCGCGAGTTTTCCGAGTGGATCGATCCGGCCAGTTGGCCTGGGGAAATGGCTCGTCTGCTAAGTGAGTTCCCAGCCCCGATCCTTCAAACGCTGGTGCCGCAACTGTACGAGCCGGGTGCCAATATCGACTATCGTCCGCTGGCCAATCTGTTGGTGCCGCTGCCCTGGCACAAAGGTCGCATCGTGCTGATCGGGGACACGGTGCATGCAACCACACCGCATCTGGCTTCCGGGGCTGGAATTGGCATTGAGAGCGCCATCGTACTCGCCGAAGAGTTGCTCGCCGATGGGGATCTGCAGACTGCCCTGAGCCGGTTCGAAGCGCGGCGTTGGGAGCGTTGCCAACTCGTGGTCGAAAATTCCGCACGGCTTTGCGAGATAGAAAAAAGTGGTGGTGACAAGGAAGAGCATGCTCAGATCATGCGCGAGTCCACTGCGACGTTGGCTGATCCCATCTGAATTCAATGAGTCACTGTTCTGGTGCCCGCTATCCATTCCTATAGGTGCGGGGCACCGGACGCGAACTCAACTAGCTGAGTCCGCGTTGACGTGCTATTGAGTACAGTCCCATTGATTAAGTGTTTACTGGCTCAGGTCCATAATGACCACTTCTTTGACATACACGAAAAAAGACTCTGATGACAGCACAATCCTTTCGTCACAAAGCTGTTGGAACAGTGAGTGCTGATACTGACGAAAACTAGAAAGATCGCTTTCATTTTCAAACCACATGCTGCAAGCACCTTCATATACCGTTATGTCTGGTCCGAAATAGGCGGTCACCCTGTCACCTTCGGGCAGGTACCTGGAACGAACATGCCGGCGTAGTACACTTTGAAAATTAGGGTGTCGGCTGATGATTGCATCGTGCGCTAAATCCCATGCGGTGAAAAAAGAATCCAAATGAACCGTTGGATTCTTTTTCAAGAAGATCATCGCCTTGCATTTGAGGGGCGCCGCACCTGCGTTGGAGGTTTCTACTTCATCCATCAATTGAGCGGCCTGGTTAGACAGGTCTGCGAAGTTTTTTGCATCAGGCCCGACGGTTTGTTGGGTATAGGGGTCGCTGAAGGTGTGAATCAAACCTGACATATCATCAAAAAATAATTCCGTGATGGAGTCTCGGTGAAAGGTTTTTGTATAGGTAACATCGGAGTCAACTCCGAAAGCACAGTCGATGACATGGTTCTGTACGTATCGTTTGACACTTAAAGGTTTGGCTCGAGCGATTTTTCCGTGCTGGTGCTCTATATATTCCAAAAACTCAGCATGAGTCATTCCGGGTTTTCGGCGTACAGCTGCTAGCATTTTAATCATGAGAACTCTCGCGTTTTTAGGTTAATTAAGTAGACTTGTTTTTCCTGAGCATATAACGCATTTTTTCGCTCGCTATATTTGTGGAGTTACTTTATTCAGCGATAAAATATATAATCAGAACTGACCTGCGAACTAATCAGTATTTCCGCTAGGAGGTATCGCGCAATAGCATGCTTGACAAGCTTGGAACGATTTCGTAGCGAAGTGTTCGCTCACCCTTGATCTTTGAATTTGAGGTGCAACCGCTTAGGCATCTGATCGAAGGTTCCCCTGTTTCGCCAATCTCGAAATCGTTGACCAAGGACTGAAGCGCTCGGGCATGTCCCGCCACGCGGCACCAGAGCAGAGAAGCCTGCAGCACGCTATCGAGCATCAGTCGATCACGAGTCGGGGCCTACCTCTGCTGTGGGTAAAGGATCAGCGACCACATCCTATGACTCATCTGAGGCTTAAGTCGTTTTGCCATCACGGAATTCCTTTCCGTAGATGGCTGAAGACTCTACAAAATCACGGAACCCGAGACGCGTTGGTTGGGTTTTCACGGGATTTGGTACAGAGCCTAGTCTCCCACTTCAATGAGCCGCCCCTGCGATCGCCATCGAATGCAAACAGAGCCGCATGAGCAGCAGGCGACCCAAACCTCTAAGTTGGCTTTCTGTCGATAAAGGCTGCTCGGTTTTTAAATGGCTAAACAGATTGCGAGTCGAGCATCGCTTTCTACAGGTATCGAGATAGAAGGATGTGCTTTATTGCAAGATCGATAGCTGTTGTCACTCAGCTATCGATAAAGGGTGTGTTGCGCGGTGCTAGGAGGGGAATGGGTTAGAGGATATCGATTGGATAGGCAGCGTCCTGACTGACGCCAACACATGAGCGCGTGCCAGCGATCCACTCGTCGGCTACTGGAACATGCCGGTTGTACTGGAGACCTATGACAGCCTGCTCAGCGACATCAACGGCTTCCATGTGAATCCATAGCATGTGACCGATGCCCTGAGTAATGCGGTGAGTGGGACGGTGATCGAAGGCGCGGTCGGTGGCGGCAGCAGCATGATCTGCCACGAACTCAAGGGCGGTATATCGGCGAAGCGTCTGAGCAGCGCTCAGGGCGGCTGGACCGTCGGAGCCATCGTCCACACACACACACACGGCATCCGTAACGAACTGCGCATCGACGACTACCCGGTCGGACGTTACGAGGTACAGGCTGACTCACCGCTCCTCTAGGCTTCGCTGCCACACCCTGGCATGGGCTCGATCGCGTCCGTATGCCTAGCCAATGATGCGCGGCTGCTGCCGCACCAATGCAGGTGTCTGGCGCAACGTGCCAACCCCGGCCTCGCCCGCACCGGTGGTGCTAATGAAGACCACAGCGGTGACATCTTGGGTAGCAATAGGCGCGAATTACAAATATGCAGCCGATGGTAATGCTACCGATGCGTCAGGAATCGCTGGATAAGCTTGTGTATTTGTTGAATATTTCCTCACCTAGTCGCTATGGTCGGGCTCAATGCTCGCTTCGATCACGGGTTGGCAATGCCGAGCTTCTGCGCCACTTTCAGGCACTGTCTTGCACTGAGCTTTTGAAGTCGTGACCCCAAGCGACGATTAGTTCAGCATATTGTCAATTGTGGCGTTAGGAATACTCTTTATGGTCAGTCCCAGCTCATCCCAGTCGATGCAAGACTTCAGTCAGAACTTGCGCCTTCTCTGCGGATATTATAAGTCGGTGGCGAAGGTGTGCCGCTCCCTTGATATCAACCGCCAGCAGTTCAACAAATACTTGGGGGCGCAAGCGACTCCCTCGTCCTTTACCCTGCGCAAGATCTGCACTTTTTTTGGGGTGGATGAGGAGGAAATATTCTCCGAGCATGAATCCTTCCGCGCTCTGCTCAACAGGCAACGCACGGCGCGAGAGCCGGACAGTGCGGTACCAGCCGATTTTTTCCCGAGCTCCGCGCAGGCGTTGTCGAAGTACCAGGGTTACTACTTTGTCTATTTGATGTCGCCTGCCGCGCCGGGGGAGGTGATCAAGTCGATTACCCGCTTGACCCGCTCCGGCGAAAAGATCCTGAGTAAAACCTACGAGCGGATGAGGCTGGGCGATGACCAGCTGAACAGTTTCGGCATCAATAAATATCGTGGGTTCTGCTTTGCCTCATCGGATCTGATTTACATCGTCGAGCGCGAGTACCTCTCGTCCCGGGGCTATATCTGGTCAGCGCTTTATCCCTCCTACCGCAGTCGTTTCCGTTTTCTCAACGGCTTGGTACTCGGCGTTTCGGGTGACAATTTCCGCCGTCCTTTTGGTGCCCATATCGTATTTGAGCACCTAGGCGAATCGATCGACCTGCGTAACGCTCTCACCAGTTGCAGCTGTTTTCCGATTGATGCCCCTGAGATTCCCGACGAGGTGAGGTCGCGGCTGCTGGTACATCCATCAGAAGGTGAGTTCAACCTCGTCCCTCCGCTGTTTTAGTCTTTTTTAAAATTGACGCTAAGTGACGCTTTGGGGCGTCACCTGGCGTTTTTTTCTTCGTGCTCGCGAAATTGAGCTGGCCGTGCGGCAGATCGATAATGCCATACACCACTCAAATGTCAGTTTCGTTAACGGCCAATCACATTGTTCATTCCAGTTGAATGAGTGCCTGTTTCTACAAGTGATCCGCTGCGCCCGCCATAAAAATAAGAGGAACACCTATGAAATTCAAAAGAACATTGATGGCGGGGTTGATGGCGCTGTCCATTACTGCGCCATTGACCAGTGGTTTGGTGTATGCGGCAAACAATACCTTGGTTGTCGCTGATCGAGCCTCTTTCAAGGATTGGGATCCAGCCTCGGCCTTTTCGGAGGAAGTGCGGGTACTGGGCAATATCTACGAGACACTAGTGGTATATAACGCGCCAGGCAGTGCTGAGGAGTTTTCCCCCGGGCTTGCCACGTCTTGGGAAAGCAGCGACAACGGCAAGACCTGGACCTTCAAGCTGCGGCACGGCGTTAAATTTCATGACGGTTCGGCCTTTAATGCCGCAGCGGTCAAAAAGTCCATTGATTACGTCAAGGAGCTGAAACAGGGCGCTGCATTTGTATGGAACGGTCTGGATGCCGTCGAGGCCCTCGCTGACGATACGGTAGTGCTCAAGTTTAAGAGTCCCACTCCGGCCAATCTGATCGCGGCAGGTCAGTATGCGGCTTACATCATTGCCCCGGCGGCGGTGGAGAAAGGTCATGACTGGATGATGGCTCCCAACGCCATCGGTACCGGTCCCTACAAACTTGGGCAGGTCGAACAGGGCCAGCAAGTGGTGCTTGAGCGATTCGATGGCTACTGGGGAGGTTGGAAAGAAGGGCAATTTGATCGGGTCATCGTGAAGGTCGTGTCCGAAGCCGCCACTCGTACCCAGATGATCAAAAATGGCGAGGCCGGTGTCGCTTGGGATATCCCTCTTGATCAGCTCAAGGTGTTGGGAGAGAACCCCTCCATCAAGGTGAGCACCGCGCCTTCGTGGAAGAACTTTCAATTTTTGATCAATACCCAGAAGTACCCTACGAACAACCTGGCATTTCGTCAGGCGCTGCAGTACCTCTGGGACTATGAAAGTGTCACCAAAGATATTTTGCATGGCTACGGCAGCGTTCCCAAGGGGCCTTTGCCCACCAGTATCTGGGGGCATGCCAGCGTGCCTATGGCCTCTTACGATCTGGATAAAGCCCGACAATTGTTGGAAGCCTCCGGTGTACCTAAGCAGGACTGGAAGGTCTCGATGCAGTACATCAGTGGCATCTATGCAAACGCTGCTGAACTATTCCAGGCGACGGCGTCTCAGGTTGGCGTTGAGGTGGAGTTACTCCCCGGCGAGTGGGGTGTGATCTGGGATAAGGCAAAGAAGCTGGATACCGCTCCCAACATGCAATCTATGGCTTGGTGGCCGACGTATCCGACACCCAGCGATTGGCTTTTCAGTGAGTTCCATACAGAAAAAACCACGCTATTCAATCTGTCTCACTACAGCAACCCAAACTTTGATCAGTTGATCGAAGAGGCGGCGGCGTTAGAGGGCAGTGATCGGGCCAAGTCCACTGAAAAGTACGTGCAGGCCCAGCAGATACTGGCCAAGGACGCTCCTGCGATCTGGTACGCCGACGTGCAGCAGATACGTGTCTCCCGCAAAGACATCAAGGGTATGGAAAAGAGCCTGAATCCTGCTTATGAGGCGATTCTCTACTACAACCTGAATCGCTGAATGCTGAGTCGTCTTTGATGAAGTGGTACGTGTAATACCTGATTTGCCATGTAAATCGATAACCAGGCAGTTAGTTAATTTGCCTGGTCATTCCCTCAAGGGTTAATCCGCTTTTGGGGTTTTTATGTAGGGCGTAAGAAGTCAGGGTCAAGTTTTTTAGCCACAAGGGGTATTCCAAATGGCGAAGTATATAGCTCAGCGATTGATAGTGATGTTCTTCATTCTTTTGGGAGTATTGACCATCACCTTCGTTCTGAGCCGAGCTCTTCCGGGTTCCCCGGTAGAAATGATGCTGGGAAACCACCCCACGGTGGAGCAGATTGCCGTCGCACGGGAAAAACTGGGGTTGGATAAGCCTCTGCCGATCCAATACTTCAGTTACATCGGTGATCTTCTGCGAGGTGATTTTGGCACTAGTCTGCGCACCGGGCGGCCGGTGATGGAGGAAGTGGTCAGGCGGGTTGGCGCGACTTTTGAACTGACATTCCTGGCGATGTTCTGGGTGGTGGTGCTAGGGGTGCCGATCGGTGTCATCTCGGCGGCGCGGCAGAACTCAGTGGTCGATAATGCGGCACGAGCGGGGTCCATCGCAGGGACGGCGTTTCCAGTTTTCATCCTGGCCATGGGCTTGCAGTTATTGTTCTACGGCAAGCTCAACTGGCTGCCCCTGCAAGGACGTATCGATGCTTCCATTCTTCTCGATAGCCCTTTTGAGCGTGTGACAGGCTTTTACCTGATCGACACTCTGCTGGCCGGTAATTTCGTAGCACTGTGGAGCGCCATCAAACACCTGACGCTACCCGTGCTCACCCTGGTCATCGTGACCTTGGCCACTGTCACCCGGATCACCCGCAACATGATGGTGGAGGTGTTATCCGAGGAGTACATCCGTACGGCCGTTTCTTACGGTGTACCCAAGTGGCGTATCCATTACGCCTATGCCCTGAAGGCGACAATGATTCCGCTCCTGACAGTGGTGGGCCTGACCTTCGGTTACCTGCTCGGTGGTGCGGTAGTCGTTGAGTTCATTTTCGATTGGCCTGGCCTGGGCGGCTTCGTGGTGTTTTCAATTGCCCAGAATGATTTCCCCGCTGTGATGGGCGCCACCCTGGTGCTGGCCACGACGTATCTGTCGATCAACCTGATCGTTGATCTCTTGTATCACCTTGTTGATCCGAGGTTGCGAGTCCAATGAGTATCCAAGACGTATCCCTGTCCATGCCCTCGCGAGCCCCATCATGGCGTATCAAAGCCTTGGCGTTTGCCAGCGATAACAAGTTGTTTGTATTCGGCGCGCTGTTATTGCTGCTGATCATCCTGGCGGCAGTCTTCGCCCCCTGGCTTGCACCTTATGAGCCGAACAAGATTGTCTTTTCCCAGAAATTGCTGGCACCCAACTGGGCACACTGGATGGGCACCGACGAGTTTGGTCGCGACATTCTTTCACGGGTGCTTTATGGCGCACGCACCTCGCTGATCATCGGAGTGAGCGTGACTCTGATTGCGATGCTGATCGGGATTCCGATTGGGCTTGTTTCCGGTTACTTCGGTGGTCGAGTGGATACGCTGCTGATGCGTTTCACAGATGTGTTCCTGGCCTTTCCACCGCTGTTGTTGCCGATCGCTATCACCGCTGCGCTGGGATCGGGATTGGCCAACGCCATGTTAGCGCTCGCTGTCTCCTGGTTTCCCTGGTACGCGAGGATCATGCGCGGTGCGGTAGTACGGGTTCGGTCAGAAACCTATATCCATGCCGCCCGTTCCATGGGTGTCAGTCACTGCCGTATTTTGCTTCGCCATGTACTGCCCAATGCCACCACGCCTGTGATCGTGCAGGGCTCCATGGACTTTGGTTACACCATTCTCGCCGCTGCCTCGCTGAGCTTTATCGGGCTGGGGGCCAAGCCGCCCATGATCGAATGGGGGCTGATGGCCGCAGCGTCGCGCTCGCAGTTACTCGAGAATCCCTGGACGGTGCTGTTTCCCGGAGTGGCGATTTTTGTCCTGGTGCTGGCCGTCAACCTGGTAGGTGACGGGCTGCGCGATGTGCTTGATCCAAAGAAGGGGACGCGCTGATGATCGACGAATCCTTGCAATATTCTGCTATCGAGAGTCTAGCCGCTTCGAATAACGACGCAACTCAAGACCTGGTGCTGGAAGTGGAAGGGCTGACGGTGTCCTTCCCTGGTTTGTTCAAGACCGTACAGGCCGTACGCGGCATCGACCTTAAGATAAGGCGCGGCGAGATCCTCGGGTTGGTGGGGGAGTCGGGCTCGGGCAAGTCAATGACGGCCATGTCCTGCCTTGGATTGATGCCTGAGGCCGCTCGGCTGGGAGGCAGTGTCAGGGTCGCCGGACAGCAGGTCAACGGCGCGTCGGCGTCGCAGCTGGCGGTTTTGCGTGGCGGTGGCGCGGCGATGATCTTCCAGAATCCGATGAAGGCGCTCAACCCGTTCTTCACCGTCGGGCGGCAGATGATCGATGTCATCGGCTGCCATCGGCAACTGAGTAAGGCAGAAATCCGCGCCGAGGCGCTGAGCTCGCTGGAAGCGGTGAGCATGCCCGACCCCTCTCTAGCGCTAGCCAAGTACCCGCACCAGATGTCTGGCGGTCAGTTGCAGCGAGTGGTGATTGCGATGGCGCTGGCCTGTCGGCCAAAACTGCTGATCGCCGATGAGCCGACCACGGCGCTGGACGTCACAGTGCAGGCGCAGATCATCGCCCTGCTGCGCAAACTGGCACGGGAGCAGGACCTGGCGATTCTGTTTATCACCCACAACCTGGGGGTAGTGGCTTCGCTCTGTGACCGGGTGGCGGTGATGTATGCCGGCGAAGTGGTGGAGAGCGGTCCGGTGGGCGAGGTGTTCAAGCGACCTGCACACCCCTACACCCTGAAGTTGATGGGCACCGTGCCCAAGTTGGGGCAGGGACCCCAGCCCTTGGGCTTCATCCCGGGGCAGGTGCCGAACATGGCGGCTCCCCCGGCTGGCTGTGCCTTCAACCCACGTTGTGAACGCGCCACCGGACGCTGCAATCACGCTGCGCCGAGGGTTGTCATCGGCAAGGAGCACTGGGCAGCTTGCCACAACATATTGGTCAAGGTGTGAGGCTTCTTTGAAAGGTAAACGGCTATGAATAACAACAAACAGCCCGCACTGTTGAGCGTCAATCAGTTGCACAAGACCTACGCCAGCCGCGATGGCCTGGTGACCGCCATTGACCACATCAGCCTGGAGGTGCAGGTCGGTGAGACGGTCGCGCTGGTGGGGGAATCCGGTTGTGGCAAAAGTACGGTGGCCGCGACCTTGCTCGGTCTGCTGCCAGCCGATAGTGGGCAAATTCTGGTCGAAGGTCGGCCGCTGCCCACTGATGCCAGGGCGCGGGGCAGGAGCTTGAGTATGGTGTTCCAGAACCCGTACGCCTCGCTGAACCCGAAAATGACGATCAAGGCGATTGTTGCCGAGCCGCTGAAGGTTGCCTTTGGTTTGCGCGGTAGCGCCTTGCACGCGCGCATTCTCACGCTGCTGGGAAATGTAGGGATGGGCGAGGAGCACATGGAACGCTATCCCCATGAATTCTCCGGTGGCCAGTTGCAGCGTATCGCTATCGCCCGGGCCCTGGCGCTGGAGTCAAAACTGCTGATCCTCGATGAGCCTACGGCGGCGCTCGACGTGTCGGTCCAGGCCCAGGTGTTGCAACTGCTCAAGACGCTGCAGACCGACAATGGCCTGAGCTACCTGTTCATTAGCCACGACCTTGCGACCGTCGAGTATCTGGCGCAGCAGGTGCTGGTGATGTACTTGGGGCGCATCGTCGAGGCCGGGCCTGTGGAACAGGTGTTCGGCCGACCGCGTCATCCCTACACTCGTGCGCTGCTCAATTCAGTGCCCTCCATTGACCCGGAGCGCCGTGACCAGTTGCAAATCCTGAGTGGCGAGATCCCCAGCCCCTTGAACCGGCCTGCCGGGTGCCACTTCGCGCCCCGTTGCCCGCGGGCCAGTGAGCGTTGTCGCCGAGAGGTGCCAGCCGAGACCCAGGATCACGGCCACCGCTTTTCTTGCCACCACCCTCTGAACGATGAGAGCTGAACCCCTATGTACAATAAAAAAGACATGACCGCTCCCGGCATTGGTTATCAGGATCTAAGTTTGATGCAGGGCTATCCGCCGCCCCGGGAAAAGCAAGTCGGCCTGCATAATTGGGACAGTCCGCCCTATAACCGCTGGTCGTTCCAGCACATCAGCCAGTTGTTTCCGGTGGCCGCTATTCATCGCAGTCCCGGGCCGGTCACCGAACTCGAGCGCAACGAACGCTCACTGGACGACGTACGTTTCCAGCGGGTCGACGGCGGACAAACCGATCTGGCGACCTTCTTGACCGATAGCTACACCGATGGTTTTTTGGTGCTTCATCAAGGCAAGGTGGTTTCGGAGCAGTATTTCAACGGTATGCAGCCGCACACGTTGCATCTGTTGCAATCGGTATCCAAGACCGTCGTCGGTAGCCTGGTCGGCAGATTGATCGGCCAGGGCAGAATCGATCCCCAAGCGCGTGTCAGCGACTATGTGCCCGAGCTTTCGGCAAGCGGTTATGGCGACGCTCGGGTACAGGATCTTCTGGATATGCGCACGGGAGTAAGATTCAGGGAGGACTACACTGATCCTGATGCTGAATTCATTCAGTTGGATATCGCCTCGGGTTGGCGTGAACGGGGAGAGCGAGAGTCACCTGACAGCATTTATGGTTTGTTGAAGTCGCTGAGTAAGGACCGTGAGCATGGCCAGTACTTTGAGTACCGCTCAGTGGATACCGACATGTTGGCCTGGGTTTGTGAGCGGGCTTGCGGCGAGCGGCTGCCCGTTTTACTGAGCCGGGAAATCTGGTCAAGACTGGGGGCAGAGCAAGACGCGAATATCACCCTCGATAGCGTTGGAACTGCATTGGCCGATGGCGGGATGAGCGCCACGCTGCGTGATCTGGGGCGCTTTGCCCAAATGTATCTGCAGGGGGGGCGTTTCAACGGCCAGCAGATTGTTCCAGAGGAGTTTGTGCGTGAATGCGGCCGTGGTTCCACACCGGCTTTTGAAGTTCTCTATGGCTTTTACGTCAAGAGTTTTCCTGGCGCGGCATACAGTAATCAGTGCTGGGTATTGGACAGTGAACTAGGTACCTACTCGGCGCGCGGAGTATTTGGGCAGAGTATCTATTGGGATCCGGCCTCTGAAGTGGCAATCGTAAAACTTTCCAGTTGGCCGGACTTTATCAATCCAGAGTGGACGTTGAATACCTTCCGTGCCTGTGCGGCAGTAGTTGAAGAACTGCAACGCAGCTGACGCGGGAGTATGAATGACCGCGGCTTGTCAGACACCTCCCAGCCTTAATGAAGAGGTGCCATATACAGGCTCTGCATAGCTACACCCAGACTCTGCAGGCCGCCGGCGGCTGACCCTCCCGGCCCGCACCTGGACGCTGTTAACAGCCTTCGTCCTGGCGGGCCTTACCCCTTTTATCCAGACCGCGCTTTTGCCGTGGCCGGGATAGCTGTTGCCAAAAATAAGACCTAGAGAAGAGACGGAGCGACCATGAACTTGAATACAACCCGGGCCTTGCGCTCATTGACCCCACTGGCGCTATTGGGCGCCCTTTCCAGCCCTGCGATGGCGATCCAGGTTACCGATAACCTTGATCTCGGTGGTGCCGTCCGGGCGCGTTGGGACTATGACCCGGATCGCGACATCCAGACGTTCAACTTCGACACCGCGATCCTCAGCGCCAAGTACAACTCCGACACCTGGATTGGCGAAGCCAAGTACCGTTTCTACGGTCGAGCCTACCCTTACAAGTACACAAATAATGTCGGTGACGTCCAGTTCGCCGAGTTGGCGTGGATCGGCTACAAGTTCAACCCCGACCAGCAGGTCCAGGTCGGCCTGAACCAGCTGCCGTTCGGTTTGCAGCCGTACTTCGGCAGCACGTTCTATCAAACCCTGGGCAGCGTCATAGGACTGGAAGACATCGAAGAAGTCGGTGCCAAGTACATCCAGCAAAGCGGCGATTGGAATGTTCAGGCCGGTTATTACCTGCGCCCGGCCTGGCAGGGCAAAGGCACCAGCAACGGTGAAACCTACTCCACCGTGGTCTCCGAAGCGGACAGCTATGTCACCGACGGCAGCAACAACCAGGAACGCAACACCGTGGTACTGCGGGTGGCCAAGGCGCTGGACCTGGGGCCGTGGAAGTCCGAAGTCGGGATCTCCGGCCTGACCTCGTCCCTGGAGAACCGCGACACCAACAACGATGGCCGGCGCAATGCCATGGCGGTGCACTACATCGGCAAAAACGGTCCGTGGGGCGTGCAACTGCAAGCCGCGCGACAGCAGATGTCCCCGCGCAACCCTGGCACCGATGAACTGGTGACTTTCGGCGGTTACGACGGCACCTTCAACGTCGCCAGTCGCGGCAACTTGTACGTGGCGGATGTGAGCTACGACGTCAGCGGTAAGTATCTGTTCGATCAGATCAGCGGTGTGAAGCTGTACGCCAACTACAGCGCCTTCGATAAATCCGCGGACGATTTCAAGACCTCGCAACGGATGATTTTCGGCACCTCGTTCTCCCTCAGCAAGCTATGGATCGCCACGGAATGGTTGTACGGCAAGAATGATCCTGTCATCGGTGGCGGCAGCCTTACCCAGAGTCTGGGGGCTGGTGGTAGTAACCAGTGGGAAAACCAGTTGTACATGAACATCGGTTATTACTTCTGATCCGGATTTTTTGGCAACAGCCTTAAAGTCCTCTTCGCGAGCGGGCTCGCCCACAGGTTTAGCGCATAACCTGTAGGCGAGCCTGAATTGGTCAAGTAAGTCCGGACACCGATTACGGTGTTTATGCCGCTTTTTGCTCCATGGCTTTTGGCGACAGGTAGTTGTTGTAGCTGTGGAGCCTGGTGCGGTTGCCTGGGTATTTAATTTGGGTTTCTACACGGCCCTTGGTTTAACGAATCCTCTCTCACTTCGAGGCAAAATCATGACGGATTTGCTTGCACAACAAGATGTTAAACATCACCTCCATCCTTATACGGATGCTCGACTTCTTGAAGCGGATGGCCCCCTCATTATCGAGCGTGGAGAAGGAGTTCATGTTTATGACAATCAAAATAAGCGATACATCGAGGCGATGTCAGGGCTATGGAGTGTAGCACTTGGTTTCAGCAACCAGCGGCTGATCGAGGCTGCCGAAAAGCAGCTACGTACACTGCCGTTCTATCATGTGTTTTCCAGTAAGGCACACCGTCCCAGCATCGAGCTCGCCGAAAAATTGGTGGAGATGGCTCCGGTGCCGATGAGCAAAGTGTTTTTCACCAACTCCGGCTCTGAGGCAAACGACACGGTAGTTAAGCTTTTGTGGTACCGGAACAATGCACTGGGGAAGCCCGCCAAGAAAAAGTTCATCAGTCGGCAGAACGCATATCACGGTACCACTACCGTAAGTGCGAGCCTCACTGGGCTGCCAGCAAATCAGCGCGGTTTTGACGTTCCCCTGCCGGGCTTCCTGCATGTCAGCTGCCCGCACTTTTACCGATATGGTCGAGCAGGTGAAACAGAAGAACAGTTCGCCGATCGCCTCGCCCGAGAACTGGATGATCTGATCATCAAGGAAGGCCCTGAGACGGTCGCAGCGTTTTATGGCGAACCGCTGATGGGAGCGGGGGGTGTGATCATTCCGCCGAAGACGTACTGGGAAAAGATCCAAAAGGTGTGCCGCAAGCATGACGTCTTGATTGTCGCGGACGAGGTCATCTGCGGTTTCGGTAGAACCGGCAATATGTTCGGTTGCGAGACCTTTGATATCAAACCAGACGTCATGGTGGTATCCAAACAGCTGTCGTCCTCCTATCAGCCCATTGCAGCCATATTGATTAACGACGCTGTTTACCAAGACATTGCCGACCAGAGCCATTCGATCGGCACGTTAGGGCATGGCTTCACTGGTAGCGGGCACCCGGTAGCTACTGCAGTCGCCCTGGAGAATCTTAAAATTATCGAAGAGGAGGGCCTGGTTCAGCATGCTGCTGAAATGGGGATTATCCTTCGCAAAGGGCTTCAGCAGTTTGCTGATCATCCAATGGTTGGCGAGGTTCGTGGTGTGGGGTTGATTGCTGCCGTTGAGTTGGTAGCCGACCGGCACACAAAAGAGCCTTTTGAGGCTGTTGGCAGACTCGGGCGGTATCTGTCCTCTCAGGCCCAGGAGCGTGGAATGATCAACCGAGTCATGGGAGATGCATTGGCATTCTGTCCTCCGTTGATCTCAACAGAGAAGGATATCAATGAAATCCTTGGAGTTTTCGGGGCTTCTCTGGATGCGACACAGCACTGGTACCTCAAACACACTGCACAGTAGTTAACGCCTCTCACTAGACGCCGCCAAACCCCATTGTTGGCTTCATGATCCTGGTTGGTGACGATGACTTCGTCACCAACCTCAAGACGATTTGCGAATGCTTCGGCGAGAACATAAATGTTCTGGGAGGAGGAAGGGTCGAGATGGATTTCTTCAGCTGAAACACCCAGGTATGCCGCTAATTCCGCATGCGAGTGATCCATCTCTTCACCGCCTCGGCGTGACGCAGGATGAGCTCCGTATGGCTGCATTTTATTCTGGCGGTAGAAGCGGTTCAGGTTGTCGATGACGTCTTGAAAGGCATAGGAGCCGCCAGCGTTATCAAAGAAAGCTTGGCCTTCGAGCGACGGCTCGGCGAACGCTGGGAACTGGCTACGATTAAACGAAAGGTCAATAGTGGACACGGTGGTACTCCGTCTAAGCAGGTAGGATCTGACGGCTCATATGCTAATGGTTGAGCCATGCATGAGGGAGGCGAAAGCACATCGAAACAAACAGCCAATGCATGAATCATGTATTTATAGCTGGAAGAGTGCGTAGTTTGCGTCTCTCAAAAAAACACCATGATCCATAATCCGTATCGCAGATATGTGACGCCCGGGACACCCCTAACATGCTAGTGGGGAGACCGAGGCTCATGGTGCAGGTGCTGTGGCAAAAAATTCACTGCGGTCATCGGACATGAGACCGATCATGCAAGCGGAGCGTGCCGGCCGCAGGCCAGAGAGATAGAATCCTGGCTTACCAAGTGATTTTGGTTTGAGTAAAAAAAGGCCCTTTGTTGCATGCGCTTTCGCAGTTGCAGGGCTGAATTAAGCTTGGCGCGCTGCTAATGCCGAGTAGCTGTTCATCAGATTGCGATAGTTCGGAATGCGCTGGGTCTGAACGTTACCCAAGGCGCGGTCAGCCGTCAGATCAAGCAGCTCGAAGACTACCTCGGTGAGCCCTGTTCATTCGCACGCCTCGCTATCGCCCGGGCCCTGGCACTGAAGTCAAAACTGCTGATCCTCGATGAGCCTACGGCGGCGCTCGACGTGTCCCTGAACACCCGCGCCGTGCGTGAGTACCTTGAGGCACTCGATGAAGAGGCTCTGGCCGAAACGCTACCGAAGCGCCTATCGCTGACTGATCCTCAAGTCCGCTGGACCGCTGCTCCAGGAGGCCCAGCGTCTTTCGCCTGTTCCGCGAACTATCTGGTCGATACCGAGCACGGCGTCATCGTGGATGTGGCCATGCAGCGTAGCGGCAGATCTGGTCGTATCTTGTCTTCCCGTCACTCTTAATCTCTCAGCACAACGTTTACACTTAACTGCTCCGCACCCTCGAAGGAATCTCCCCGGTGAACGTCAACGACGCCAGTTTCGAAGAACTGCTCAACGCTTTGCATGATGGCGTCTACATCACTGATGGCAACGGCAAGACGCTGAAGGTCAATCAAGCCTATGAGCGCCAGACCGGGCTCAGTGGTGCTGATCTCATCGGCCGGTCCATGCAGGAGCTGGTGAAGGAGGGCGTCCTCTCGCAATCGGCCACACTGCGTGTATTGCATGAAGGTCGGCCGGTGTCGGTGATGCAGAGCCTGAGTCAGGGCAAGAAATTGTTAGTCAGCGCCACGCCGATTCTCGACGCTGAAAACCGGATTTCATATGTTGTCAGTACCGTACGCGACATGACTGAACTGCTGCGCATGAAACACGAGCGCGATGAGTTGCAACAGCTTAAACAACTGCGTAACAGCACCGCCAAACTTCATGCTGGCCAACGAGACAACCTCTTGCGTTCTCCGCTTATGGCCGATCAGGAGGTTTCCGGCTGCGTCTTCTCGCTGGCCCGGCAGGTTGCCAGTAGCTCGGTGAAGGTTTTGCTTCAGGGAGAAACCGGCGTCGGAAAGACCCTCGTAGCGCAATTCATCCACAACGCCAGTCCGCGTGCCAGTGAACCATTTCTCGCGCTCAACTGCGGTGCACTGCCCGAGAATCTGATCGAAGCCGAGCTGTTTGGCTATGCGCCTGGAGCGTTCACAGGCGCAGGCCCTAAAGGCAAGCGTGGCCTGCTGGAGCTTGCGCATCACGGAACATTGTTTCTCGACGAAATTGGTGATTTGCCACTCCCGGTGCAGGTCAAGTTACTCAAGGTGATCGAAGAAAATCGCTTCATTCCTGTCGGTGGCCTGGAGTTGAAGGAGGTCGATGTGCGCATCATTAGCGCCACCCACCATGACCTCAAGCGTCTGGTGGCAGAAGGTCGTTTTCGGGCTGATCTGTATTACCGGCTCAACGTGGTTCCGATCAACATTCCAGCACTGCGGGAGCGCAGTGAGGAAATTCCGCCGCTGCTGCATTACTACCTCGACAGTTTCAACACTCGCTACGAGCGTCAGGTGCAATGGAGCCTTGAAGCCCTTGATCTGATGTGCGACTACGCTTGGCCGGGGAATATTCGGGAGCTGATCAACATCGTCGAGCGTTTGGTGGTGACCAATCAGAACGGCACCATCGAGGCGCTGGACATGCCTGAGGAGATCCTCAACCTCAACCCGCTGAATACCGATGACAGCCGCTTACCGCTGCGCAAGGTGTTGGAAAACGCCGAGCGCAGTGCGATTCGTGCCGCGCTGCGTGTGCACAAGACCACGCGCCTGGCGGCCAAGGCGTTAGGCGTGAGTCAGGCGACCGTGGTGCAGAAAATGAAACGCTGGGAACATTCTGATTAGGATTTTAATCAGCCCCGAATAAATCGATCAGAAAACTAATCGGGACTGACCGGTAAAACCCCTCTTATTTTCGTGTGAATCGCGCAAAGGCCCACGCCACGGGGCTTTGCGGGTATTGGCACGTCTTTCGCTATCTCATATGGCACGTCTTCCAATAAAACAACATCCACTGGACGAGCACTATGAACATCTCTGCTTTCAAAATCGCAAACAAATTGATCACTGGACAAGGCGCTATCGAGCAGCTTTCGGCTGAACTGACTCGCCTCAATGTCAAAAAACCGCTGATCGTGACAGACGCCGTTCTGGTCCAGTCCGGCACTGTGGACTTGGCGCTGGCACAGTTGGGTGGTCGCTGTTACGGCATTTTCGATCAGGTCAAACCGGAGCCTGAAATTGCCATTGTTGAGGACTGTACCCGCACCTATCGAGAGGGCAGTCACGACGGGTTGATTGCTGTGGGTGGCGGCAGTGCAATCGACATCGCCAAAGGCGTCGCGGCGTTTGCCGGACATGAAGGCCCGCTGGCCGAACTGTTCGGTGTCGATCTGGTGAAACGCAAAGGCCCCGTGCTGATTGCCATTCCGACTACCGCTGGCACCGGTTCGGAAGTGACCAACGTGGCCATTTTTTCTGACAAGCAAGCGAAGCTGAAGAAAGGCATTGTCAGCGACTACCTGCTGCCTGACGTAGCGCTGGTCAGCCCGATCATGACCCTGACTTGTCCACGCAGTGTGACGGCGGCCAGCGGTGTCGACGCGCTGGTGCATGCGGTCGAGTCCTATCTTTCGGTGAATGCTTCGCCCATCACTGATGCCATCGCGCTGGGTGCGATCAAGCTGATCGCCAAGGCGCTGCCCAAGACTTATGCCAATCCGTCCAACCTCCAAGCCCGGGAAGACATGGCCACCGCCAGCCTGATGGCCGGCATGGCATTTGGCAACGCAGGGGTAGGCGCAGTGCATGCGCTGGCGTACCCGTTGGGCGGACGTTTCAACATCGCCCATGGTGTCAGCAATGCCTTGCTGCTGCCGTACGTGATGGAGTGGAACAAGATGGCCTGCGTCGAGCGCTTCCGTGACATCGCCGAAGCCATGGGCGTGCGTGTCGCCGACCTGAACGACAAGGATGCGGCGGATCAGGCTGTCAAAGCCATGGCGGATCTATGTGCCGCCGTGGATATCCCAACCGGTATGCGCAGTTTCAACGTGCCTGAGGATGCCATCCCGGCGATGGCCGAAGAGGCCAGTAAGATCGACCGCTTGATGCGCAACAACCCGCGCAAGTTGACCGCCACCGATATTGAGAAAATCTACCGCGCAGCCTACTGATCCCGAAAAGCCGTGACGCCCCAGCCTGCCGGTTCGGGCGTCTGCCATTACAAGACCAATAAAACAGGTGCACTCAATGTCCAACACTACTGCGCAGCGGTGCGAAAGCCCGTACATCCCGCTGGGTCCTTTCAAGGTCCGGTTACCGTTCATTCACTACAAAGTCGAGCTGCCGGACTACCTGCAAGGCTTGCTGATGTGTGCCGTGGATCTGGCCGCCATCCCGCTGATGACCGAACTGCTCGGCATGCCATTTGAGGTCGCGCTGGCCGTCGTGATGCTCAACGGCTTGCTTTACCTCGTGCACCATTTGCTCGGTGACCCGACCGTACCTGGCTGGATCACCCCGGCGGTACCCCTGTTGATGGCTTACTGTGCTCAATTTCCAATGGGCCCGGAGCGTGTCCACGCCTTGATTGCCTTTCAGTTGATGTTGGGGGTTTTTTCAATTGCCCTAGGGGCGACCGGGATGGCGAAGAAGGTTGTGGAATATGTACCCTCGGCGATCAAGTCTGGGATTATCGTCGGTGCCGGCTTGAGTGCGGTGATCGCGGTGTTCCAGGTTGGCGGTAAATTCAATGTGCTGCCCTGGACCATTTCCATTGCGGTCGGCATCGCCTTCTATCTGATCTTCTCCCAGCACTTCAACGAACTGAAGCAGCGCAACCGCTTCTGGTGGAACTTCGCCAAGCTCGGCATCTTGCCGATCATTCTGTTGGCAGTGGTGATTGCGCCGCTGTTCGGTGAGGCGCCATGGCCAACCATTCAGTGGGGTATCAGCAAACCGGATTTCGCCGGGCTGTGGAGCAACTACACCGCGTTCGGTCTGGGCATGCCGCCACTGTCGATGTTCATCTCCGCGCTGCCCACCATGCTGGCGGTGTACATCATTGTCTTCGGCGATGTGCTCAGTGCGAAATCGCTCCTCGATGAGGCGGAAACTGTCCGCACTGATGAAGTCGTCGACTACAACGCTGATCGCTCTCACCTGATCTTCGGCGCGCGTAATGCGTTCATGAGTATCTTTGGCCCTGATGTCGCCATGTGCGGCCCAAAATGGGCGGCGATGCTGGTGGTGGTGATCGAACGTTTTAAAGGTGGGCCGAAGGCGATGAAGTCGATCATCGGCGGTGTCGGGTCGTTCCGTTGGGGGACCAACACCGGTCTGCTGTTGTTGCCGGTAGTGACTCTGGTACAGCCGATTCTCGGTGTTGCGCTGTCGCTGACGTTGCTGATCCAGGGTTATGTGAGCGTGCGTCTGGGCATTCTTGAAGCTCGTAGCCAGCGCGACTTGGGTATCGCGGGCGTGATCGGCGCGGTACTGGCAATCAAAGGCGCGAGCTGGGCATTCGGGATTGGCGTTGTGTTGTGCTTGCTGATCTACGGCAAAAACTTCTTCAAGGGCGAGGTGGATGGGACATTCGCCAAGGATCTGAAGGCGGCGCCTACCAAGCCAGCCAAAGGTGCTGAGTCGCCCACGGCTACTAAGCGGGTAGCAGAAGAGGCTATGGCTGACTGACAGGCCTGAGTCGCTCAATCTGACACTATTGCGGTGAGCTTCCTCCCACAGGTTTGGTATTGATCACGCCCTCTGTGATCAACACGAATCCATTTGTGGGAGGAGCCACGGGCTAACTCCAGCCACGCCTTAGCCACGAAAGAACGTTCGCCTTGCCTTCGCCATGCGAGCGATACCTTCCAGGTCAGCGATGGTGATCGGATTGCTGCGATCGTGAAGCTGTTAGCGTCAAGTGTGTCGCAGAATATGCGGGGAGGAGGGTAGCTCCGACAATTCGCAGTCGTACTTCCACCGAGACGAATAGACAGATACAAGCTGTCGTCTCTATGCTGGCAGCGACTTTATAAAAACAATCAAAAAAAGCCATGAACCGTACTGCTTACTTCTGCTTGCTGCGCAAGTGGCTCGCCCGGCCGCACGGCAGCCTGGTGGCACGCTATACCTTGCTGTCCGTCTTTGTGATGAGCATCGCCCTCATTATGCTGGCAGTGCTCTATGAGCAATTGGCCAAAGATTTGCTCAATCGCTTGACTGGTGAACGTCTGGACGCCCAGGCCTTGTCCACGGCGAACCGCTTGTCATCATTTCTCGATGATCGTTTTTACCAGGTCTCGGCATTGTCCAATCACCCGAACATGCCGGGGTTTATTGCCGATCAGTCCGCCCCCGGCAGTGACGTGGAGTCTTTGCTCAAGATCGAATCGGATTTTCCGTTCCTGTATGGCGTGTTGTTTTTCGATGAACAGGATCATTTGGTCAACGTACTGCCGGGGCAAGCCGCCTCTGGTGAGCCCTATTGGACCAACACTCATTGGTCTATCGCCGGGCTGCCGATCCAGTGGGTCGGTGATATCGAAGTGATCGGGCCATTGCTGGCCGAACCCGGGCGCTCGGGTGGCTTCTTGATCCGCAAGACCATCCGCAATGGTCGCACCGATCACCGCGTGCGCATCGCCTTGCACCTGCGCCTTGCATCGCTCACCGAGTTGCTCGTCAGTGCCGGGATGAGCGGGGTGGTTGCGCCGTTGCTGCGGGTGCCAGGCGGTGCCTTTATCGACCCCACCGGGCGCGCGGTCGAGGCGCCGAATCAGTGGCGTGACGGCCCCCAGATAATTCCCGGTTGGCAACTGGTGTTCAAAGTACAGCCTGGGGCCATCCTCAAGCCGTTGAACGATGCACGCTGGTGGTTGTACTGGATAGCTGCTGGTTTTATCGTGTTTATCCTTGTAGTGTTTTTTACTCTGTCCCGACAGTTGCGCTCGCGGGTCAGCACCCTGTTGCAGGGCGCTCATCAGTTGTCCATGGGCGACCTCAGTTATCGCCTGGCTGAACAGCCCCGTGACGACGAAATCAACCATGTAGCACGGGCGTTCAATGTAATGGCCGCACGCTTAGCGGACATGTTGGAAAACACTGTGCGGACGGAAAATCTCGCGGTACTGGGGGCCTTTGCCACGGGCGTGGCCCATGAGGTGCGCAATCCCCTAACAACCATGAAAACTACAGTGCAAGCCTTGCTGCGCCGAGAAGAAGAACCCGAACGACGCCACTTGCTGACCGACCTGGGCAAGGAAATCGACCGCTTATCCCATGTCACCAGCGATCTGTTGGAATATGGGAGGCCTCACCCGGCTCAACCCGAGGTGGTTGCCGTCGCGTCGTTGTTCGAGCAGATCGTCCGGCTGGCAGGGCCGGACGACCCGCAATTGCTGTGCGAAACAGAACCAGGCTTGCAGCTTTACGTCGACCCGGACCAGATCCGGCAGATCCTGGTCAACCTTTGTTTGAATGCCTTCCAGGCCTGCGACAACCAGAGCCCCGTGCACCTGTGCGCCCAAGTATGGGGCGGGCAGGTGCGAGTCATGGTCATTGACCAGGGATGCGGTATCTCCGAGACGGACTTGCAGCGCATCCGCCAACCGTTTTTCACCTCCAAGGCGCGGGGTACCGGGCTGGGGCTGAGCATCAGTCAGCAACTGCTGGATGCCAACGGTGCGCGCATGGACATTATCAGTACGCTTGGTGTAGGGACTCAGGTGATCCTGGACTTCCCCGCGCCCCCAGGGAACGAGGCGAAGTAAACCACCGATGTCTGACATTCACGTTTTGATAGTAGATGACGAAGAGGCGCTGGTGCGCTCCCTCAGCTATGCCCTGCGCGGCGAAGGAATGCGCATCAGCACGGCCGGCAGCGGCGAGGCAGCGCTGGAACTGTTGGCGGGGGAGACCACCGGCATCGATATTGTGCTGCTCGACCTCGGCTTACCCGGCATCGATGGCCTGGCCACGTTGGACGGTATACGCCAACTTCACGCACAACTGCCGGTGATCATGATTTCCGCTCACGGTGATACCCGCGCCGCCGTACAGGCAGTGAAAAGCGGCGCCACTGACTACCTTACAAAACCTTTTGAACTCGACGACCTGCTGGCGACCATCACCAGCACCTTGTCATTGGCCAGATGCGAAGAACCCGCAGTGGCGGTGAGTGATGAAATGGCCGCTGGCCTGCTCGGCCATAGCCCGGCGATGAGCACCTTGCACGCAGCGGTGGGGCGCATTGCCCGTAGTTCTGCGACGCGGATTTTGTTGCTTGGAGAATCCGGCACGGGGAAGACTTTGGTCGCCCAAGCCCTGCACAACCATAGCGGGCGGGGCGGGCAACCGTTTATCGAGGTCAACTGTGCGGCATTGCCGGAGCAGTTGATCGAGGCAGAGTTGTTTGGTTCGGAAAAAGGCGCGTATACCGGCGCTCACCAAAAGCGTGCCGGGCTGGTCAGTCAGGCAAATGGCGGCACGCTGTTTCTCGATGAGATCGGCGAATTGCCGCTGGCGCTTCAAGCCAAGCTCCTGCATTTTCTTGAGAACGGCAGCTACCGAGCCGTGGGCGCCAGTGCCGCGAGTAGCGCGGATGTGCGGGTGGTGGCGGCGACCAATCGGGATCTGGCCGATGACGTGCAATCGGGACGGTTTCGAGAGGACCTGTTCTATCGCCTGAACGTGATCACACTGGATATTCCTTCACTGCGCGAGCGCGGTGAAGACGTGCTGTTGCTGGCCCAGCATTTCGCTCGGCGCCAGGCTGTGGAGGAAGGGGTCGAACCGATCCGCTTCCTGCCGGACAGCGCCCAGGCAATGGCCCGTCACCGCTGGCCGGGGAATGTGCGCGAGCTTAAAAACCTGGTAGAGCGCTTGACCATACTGTCACCGGGGCAGGCGATCAGCGTGGCGATGTTGCCTTCAGCGTTGCAAGGCCTGCAGATCGAGCCACTAGTACTGGGCGAGCAGCTCGAGCTCGCCGAGCGTGATCTGGTCACCGATGCTCTGAGCCGCGCATCGGGCCATAAGGGCCTGGCAGCAAGCCTGTTGGGGATTTCCCGGCACGCGCTCAAGCGCCGTCTGCATCGCCTGGGACTGGATCGCTCGACCGAGCGGTAACCGCTCAACAATGCGCGCAGGTTGAGCGCCAAGCGCTCAATGCAATCGTCGCAAATCTCAGTAGCCGCTGCCGAGGCAAGTGGCTGCGATCAATTTCAAGCGCGCTCACCCCGGGCGCCCTGGTATGCCTGAAAGACTGTATTTCCAAGCTGGCGGCCGCTATGTGTCCGATCACAGCCGCTTGCCTCGGCAACAGCTACAAGCTTTCCAGCCTTTCTGGCACACCCTTTGCTCTATCCCTCTGGCTAACTAACAAGAGGCGTTGCCAACGCCCTAAAGGATATTTATGTCTCTGCCACGTCCATGGTTTTATTGCTCGCTCACAATGTGCAGTCTTTTGCTGAGCGTTGGTGCCTCGGCTCAAGTCGGCCGCGTGGAGTTGGGCGCGGCCGCCTCTCAGGCAGACCTGACGATGGGCTGCCTTTACCCGATGACCGAGCGCGCAGCGATCTACGGCCAGGACAGCATCGCCGGGATCCAGATTGCCCTAGGCGAGTTGCAGGCTCAGCGCGAGGCCGGCCAGCAAGTTCCACGTCTGCGCGTGATCATCGATGACGATCAGTCCAAGGCTTCCTATGGCGTAGGCCTGGCGAAAAACTTCATCCACCAGGACGGTGTGCAAGTGCTGTGCGGTATGGTCTCGTCCGGCGTGGGGCTGGCGGTCAGTCAGTTGGCCAAGCGCGAGAAAGTACTGATGATCGGCACCGACCATGCGTCCTCGCGCATGACCCTGGAGAACGGCCACCCGTACTATTTCCGCGTCACCAATGACACTTGGACCTCGATGGCCGCCGGTGCCCGCTACCTGCAAGCCCTGCAACAACAAACCGGATGGAAACGCCTGGCGTTCATAGGCCCGGATTACGAATACGGCCACGTGTCCCGCGATGACTTGCACGAGGCCTTTGCCCAACTGGGTGTCAAGTTCGAGGACGTCACCGAACTCTGGCCACGCCTATATGAGCCTGACTACTCCGCCTATATCGCCGCTCTGGAACAAGCTAAACCCGACATCATTGTCTCGGCCCTGTGGGGCGGTGACTTCCAGGCCTTCGTCAAGCAGGCAGCAAGCACCCGGTTGTTCGCCACCTCGCGCCTGGCCAACTTCGACACCGGTGGTAACTACGATTTCCTGGTGTCCTTGGGTGACCAGGCTCTTCCAGGGCTGATCCTCTCGGCACGGCACCATAACAACTGGCCGGATACGCCGCGCAATCGTTCCTTTGTCGAGCGCTTCCAGGCCATCAACGGTCGCTACCCGACCTACGCCGCCGAAGGTGCCTACACCGGTGTCATGGTGTTAGCCAAAGCCTATGAAAAAGCGCTGGGCAGCGTCGACGCCTCGGATTTGATACGTGCCTTGGAAGGCTTGGAAATTGCCTTGCCAGAAGATCCGCCCGGGTTCGTCTCATGGATCGATCCGCTAACCCACCAAATCCAGCAGACCCAGGCAATTGGCACTCCGGTGCTCAACAACGATTACCCGCCCGCCAAGGTGATGCTGGGTAATTGGGTGGTGTATTCCGCCCAGGAACTGCAGCAGAACAGCGCAACCATCAAGCGTCGAATGAGCGCTGAAAGCCCTGACTCGAAAAAGAGTCGTCCCGAGAGTCCCTAGTCAATTCATCAATCGAAAGTGGAAGCACAGATGAACAATTATAAGAAAAACATACTGAAGCACCGTTTGACCCTCGCCATTACCGCTGGCGTGGCCCTGTCCATGGGCTCCTCAGCCATGGCTGCCGAGAACGGTAAGTTTCGTATCGGAGTCGTGACTTTCCTATCGGGCCCAGCAGCGGGGCCGTTCGGTGAGCCGTCCGCGAACGCCGCCAAAGTGCTGGTGGAAGGGCTAAACCAAGGCAAACTCCCGGCGCCTTACAACACCATTGGTATTAACGGTGCCGAAATCGAGGTGGTGATCATCGACGAAGCGGGCGGCGCGGCTAAACAGGTCGAAGAGTTCCGTAATCTGGTGCAGCGCCAGAAGGTCGATGCAGTGGTGGGCTACATTTCCTCCGGCGACTGCCTGGCCATCGCGCCTGTGGCCGAAGAGCTGGGTGCCATGACCGTGTTTTACGATTGCGGCACTTCTCAGTTGTTCAACGAAGACAAGACCCCGCAGTTTGTCTTCCGCACCGGCCTTGATGCGGCCGTGGACAATATCGGCGCCGCCCGTTACCTGACCAAGACCCGACCTGACGCGCAGAAAATTGCCGGCATCCAGCAGAACTACGCCTTTGGACAAGACAGCTGGAAAGACTTCACCCACTCCATGGAGCAGTTGATGCCCAAGGCCAAGGTGGTCGAGTCGCAGATGCCTAAGGTTTTCCAGGGCCAATACGGCGCCGAGATTTCCGCTCTGTCGGTCAAGCGCCCGGACATCATCCACTCCAGCTTCTGGGGCGGCGACATGGAAGCGCTTGTGTTGCAAGCCAATGCCCGTGGTTTGTTGGAAGACGCCACCGCAGTTTTGACCTGCGGCGAGTCCGCCCTGGACCGCTACAAGGACCAGGCTCCCAACGGCATGGTCATAGGCGGCCGTGGCCCGTTTGGTGCGTTCGCGCCGGATAACGAACTCAATCGCTGGTTCAAGGACAAGTACCAAGCCGCTTACAGCACTGCGCCAACTTACCCGGCGAGCAAAATGGCCCAAGCCATTCTCGGCCTCAAGCACGCAGCGGAAAACGCCAAGGTTGAACCGGGCAAGATCCCCGCGCCGCAGGAAATCGCCAAGGCCTTTAAGGGCGCGACTTTTGAGTCGGTGTCCGGCACGGTGCAAATGGCCCGCGCTGGAGGGCATCAGGCGATGCAGGGCATTTCCTATGGTGAGTACCAATACGACAAGGCGAGCAAGAAGGGCGGCGTGCAAAACGTCATCGCCTTCTCCGGCGAATGCGTGACGCCACCAGACGGCACTGCCGCCCTGGAATGGATCAAGGCTGGCTTCCCCGGTGCCCAGTGTAACTGATCAACCTCGCTTGATTGTTCCGAAGTGGCGGCCCGTTCGGCGTCGCCACCTTTATGCCAAGGTAGGACCTCTATGATGAGTCTTTTCGCGGTGCTGATTGACGGCACCATCTATGCCTCGTGGCTGTTTTTGGTCGCGGCAGGGTTGACGGTGATCTACGGGGTCATGCGGATTCTGAACATGGCCCATGGCAGTTTTTATGCCATTGGCGCCTACACCGCAGCTTCGCTGGTGGGCTGGTATTTCAATAACGGTATCGGCCCGGTCTGGGCCGGTTACCTACTGATGCTTGGCTGTGCCCTGGTGGCCGGGCTGATCGTTGGCCTGATTATCGAGCGCGGGCTGCTCAAGTTTATGTACGGCCGAGACGAAGTGCTGATGGTGATCATCACCTACGCGCTGCTGCTGGTGTTGGAAGACACCATGAAAATGATCTGGGGCGTGAACCCCTATTTTGCCTATCAACCCTATGCCGAAATGGGCCGTAGCGCCTTGGCCGGGCTGAAGGTTTCCAATTACGACCTGATGCTGGTAGGCGTGTCGCTGGTGCTTGGACTGGGCTTGTACCTGTGGCTGGAACGCACCAACCAGGGCAAGGTCCTGCGGGCTGTGATCCACGACCGTGAAGTGGCTATGGCCATGGGTGTCAACGTCAAGCGTATGTTCACCCTGGTCTTTGTGTTGGGCACCATGCTCGGCACCTTGGCCGGTGCCTTGACCGCTCCGGCAATTTCCGTAGCGCCGGGCATCGGCGTGGAAATTATCGTCCTGGCCTTCGCCGTGGTGGTGATCGGTGGCATGGGCAGTATCGAAGGCGCGGCGGTAGGCGCCTTGCTAGTAGGGCTGAGCCGTGCGGCGGCGGTGCACTATGCGCCGGAATTCGAACTCTTTGTGATTTACGGCGTCATGGCGCTGGTTCTGGCGGTACGTCCGCAAGGCCTGTTCGGCCGCGTGCTTGCGAGGAAAATCTGATGCGCATGGATAAAACCGAACTGATTCTGCTGGCGGTTGCAGCGTTGCTGGCCGCCGGTGGCTGGATTGGTCCGCAATGGCTGGTGTTTTTGCTGACCATGGCGTTGGCCAAGGCCATGGTAGTGCAAGGCGTGGTGATGCAGATGCGCGCCGGTCTGGTGACCTTTGGCCAGGGCCTGTTCTTCTGCGTTGGCGGCTATGCCGTGGGCATGAGTGGACATTTCCTAAACATCACCGACCTAGCCGTGTTGCTAGTGATCGGCGTTGGCGTCGCGGTTTTGTTGGCGATGATTCTAGGACTGCTGATGACCCGCTATCGGGAGATTTTCTTCGCCATGCTGTCGTTGGCGTTTTCGATGATTCTCTATGGCGTGCTGGTGAAAAGCTCGGCCCTGGGCAGTACTGACGGCTTCAACGTCAAGGCCTGGACCCTGTTTGGCTGGTCGCCGGCCGCCGGGCAGGGACCGCTGGTTTTGTTCATGATCATCGTTGCCAGTTCGACGGTGCTGGCGGTGTTGCTGCATCGCTACGGCCACAGCAATGCCGGGATGATGTGTGAAGCAATTCGTGAAAACGAAGTGCGTGTCGAGTACCTCGGGCAGTCCCCACGCTGGGTGCTGTACATGAACTACGTCGCCGCCGCGGCCGTTTCGGCATTGGGCGGTGGTTTCATGGCCTTGTCCGCCGGGCATATCGACCCGGAAATGGCCTACTGGATCACCTCCGGTGAGTTCGTGTTCATCGCCTTACTCGGCGGCACCGCCCACGTGGCGGCACCCTTTATCGCCGCCATCGTGTTTGCCGTGGTGCGCACTTACGCCATCGAACTGGTACCCCATAGCTGGCAGATGATTCTGGGCTTCACCTTACTGGCGATCATCGTGTTCCTGCCCAAGGGCTTGTGGAGCCTGTTTACCGGTAACGCCAGGAGGGCTAAAGCATGACCTGCATTCTCGAAACCCAAGGTCTGTGCAAGGAGTTCGGCGCCGTCACTGCAGCCAAGGACGTCAATGTGCGGATCAACAAAGGGGAAGTGGTCGGTGTGATCGGCTCCAATGGCGCCGGCAAGACCACTTTCATCAATATGGTCACAGGTTACTTGAAGCCGAGTCGGGGCGAGATCCTGTTCAATAACCAGTCGATCATTGGTCGCACGCCTCGAGCGATTACCCGCTCGGGCATGGCCCGTTCGTTCCAGGTCGCCCAACTGTTTGCGCAATTGAGCGTGCTAGACAACCTGCTGATTGCGGTGGCGGCGGCCGAAAGCCCGTTTCCAGCGCTGCTGGTGCCCATGCGTAGCGCCTCACGGATTGCCCGTGCCGACGCCATTCTTGTCGAGTTCGGTATACCGCAATGGCGTGACACTCTGGTCACCGCGGTGCCGCAAGGGGTGCGCAAGCTTATCGACATTGCCATGGCGTTGATTGGTGATCCGCAGATGTTGCTGCTCGACGAGCCCACCAGCGGCGTCAGCGCCGAAGAGAAAACCGCGCTGATGGACACCGTGATGCGCGTCGTTGCCGAGCATCAAGTAACCGTGCTGTTCGTCGAGCATGACATGGACGTGGTACGCCGCTATGTGTCGCGCATTCTCGCGTTCTACAGCGGTGAAGTCCTGGCCGACGGCGCCCCGAAAGACGTCTTGGCCAATGCACAGGTGCAGGAGTTTGTCACTGGGGGCGCCAAAGCCCACGACAAGACGCAAAGGAGTGCCGTGAAATGAGCCTGGAAATTCGCAATCTCAATGTATCGATTGAAGGTATACCGATCCTCAATGACGTGTCGCTGTCCATCGGCCCCGGGCAAATGGTCGGTCTGATCGGCCACAACGGCGCCGGTAAGACCACCTTGATCCGCGCCATCATGGGTTTGTTGCCCACGGACCGCGGCGAGATGTTTTTTGGCGGACAGGACTTGCGCGTGCAGCCGGCTTTTACCCGCGCCGCAGCGGGTATCAGCTACTTGCCCGAAGACCGGCGCCTGATTCCGTCGCTGACCGTGGAAGAGAACATCATGCTGCCGGTGTGGGCCAACAAACTGGCCGACAGCACACAGCGTCTGGAATGGGTCTACAGCCTGATTCCAGAGATCGCCCAGTTCCGTGACCGCAAGGCGATGCAGTTGTCCGGTGGCCAGCAGAAGCTGGTGGCCATGGCCCGGGCACTGATGCCGGGCAAGCAACTGTTGATCCTGGACGAACCTTTCGAGGGCGTAGCGCCGGTCCTGTCCCGGCGTTTAAGCGAGGTGATTGCCAAGCTGGGCCAGGAAGGCCTGTGCGTGTTGATCTCCGAATCCGATGACACACATTCTGCCGACCTGGTCGATGCGTTGTTTCGCATCGAGCGCGGCAGCGTGACAGCAGGGTAGGGCAGGTAAATGTCGACGTTTAACTTTGAAACCACGCCTCGTGTGATTTGCGAGATCGATGGCGCATTACGCCTGGGCACCTTGTGCCGCGAGCTGAAGGCCGAGCGGGTATTGCTGGTCAGCGATCCGGGGTTGTTGCGCGCCGGTTTGCTGGATGCACCCTTGCGGGCCCTACGCGAAGCCGGGGTCGAAGCGACGCTGTACAGCGATGTGCAGGCCGATCCGCCGTCGGAATCGGTGCAGGACGCGGTGGATGCCGCGCGTAACTGCCGTGCCCAAGCAGTGATCGGCCTGGGTGGCGGCAGCTCCCTGGACACCGCGAAGTTGGTGGCCTTGCTCTGTGGCCGCGAGCAGGCGCTGGAGTCGATCTACGGTATCAACCTGGCCCAAGGCCCGCGTTTGCCATTGATCCAGGTGCCGACCACGGCAGGGACGGGCTCGGAAGTGACGGCGGTAGCAATTGTCACCACCCCCAGCCATGAGAAAAAGGGCGTTGTCAGCCCATTGCTGTATCCGGATATCGCGCTGCTGGATGCCCGACTGACCGTCGGCTTGCCCGCAGCCGTCAGCGCCATGACCGGTATCGATGCCATGGTCCATGCCATCGAGGCCTACACCAGCGCGCACAAGAAAAATGTGCTGTCCGATGGCCTGGCAATGCAGGCGTTGCGCCTGCTGGCGGGCAATCTGGATCGGGTCTTGGCGACGCCTGGGGATTTACCGGCTCGTTCCGACATGCTTCTCGGCTCGATGCTTGCGGGCATGGCCTTTGCCAACTCGCCGGTGGCGGCGGTGCATGCCCTGGCGTACCCGTTGGGCGGCCACTTCCATGTGCCCCACGGCTTGAGCAACGCCTTGGTGCTAGTGCCGGTGCTGAACTTCAATCGTCCTGCAGCCGAGGCGCTTTACGCGCAACTGGCGGCGGCGGTGCTGCCAGGGCAGCGCTTTGCCAGCGAGGCGTTGGCCTGTGATGCCTTTATTGAGTTCATGACCCGGTTGGTGGAACGCATGCCGTTTGCCCAGCGGCTACGGGACGTGGGCGTGACTGCCGACGACCTGGATCACCTGACCGATGACGCGATGAAGGTCGAACGCCTGCTTATCAATAATCCGCGCCCGGTAACCCGCCAAGATGCCCGCGCCATCTATGCCTCGGTGCTGTAAACAAAAAGGACTGACCGATGAATTATGAATTCAGAAGCGTGCCGCGCATAGTCTGCGAAGCGGGCGCGTTGCACAGCGTGGGCAAGGTGCTCAAGGATCTCGGTGCGCAACGGGTGATGCTGGTGTGCGATCCTGGCATTGTCAGCCTGGGTTTTGCAGTTAAGGCCCAGGCCTCGCTTGAGGTGGCTGGCTGCGCAGTCACAGTGTTCGACCAAGTGGTTCCCGACCCTTCGTCCGCCGTGGTCAAAGAGGCCGCCGAGCAGGCCCGACAATTCAAGGCTGATGGCGTGCTGGGCCTCGGCGGCGGCAGTTCCTTGGACGCCGCCAAACTGGTGGCGTTGCTGATCAACAGCGAACAGCCTTTGGAGGAGTTGTATGGAACCGACAAAGCCCTGGGGCAGCGGGTGCCGCTGGTGTTGGTGCCGACCACGGCAGGCACCGGCTCTGAAGTGACTTGGGTCTCCGTCATCACTGACGAGCAACAGCGCAAGCAAGCGGTGTATTCGTCGCAACTGATGCCGGACGTGGCGGTGCTCGACCCGCAACTGACACTCGGACTGCCGCCCAGAGTCACCGCCGCCACCGGTTTGGACGCCATGGTGCATGCAATCGAGGCCTACACCAGTCGCACACGTAAAAACCCGATTGCCGATGGCTTGGCCTCCGCCGCCTTGGGGTTGCTGAGCGCCAACCTGCGCAAAGTATTGGCCAACGGTCAGGACGTGGCGGCGCGTACGGCGATGCTGCAAGGCTCGCTGATGGCGGGCATGGCCTTCGTCAACGCCTCGGTGGCGGCTATTCATGGGTTGGCCTATCCGCTAGGGGCACGCTTTCACATTCCCCACGGCCACGCCAATGCCCTGGTGATGGCGCCGGTACTGCGTTTCAACCTGAGCGCGGCGCAAAGCCAATATGCGGAGCTCGCGACGTACCTGTTGCCGGGCCGCCATTTCGAGCACGAAGCCGAGGCCGCCGAAGCCTTTGTTCAGGCAATTGAAGTGCTGGTGGCCGACAGTGGCCTGGAAACCCGGCTGTCGAAACTGGGAGTGGACGAACCCGCCCTCACCGAAATGGCCAACTCGGTGGTGGTGAACCTGCGTCGCCTGATCGACAGCAATCCCAGGGACATGACCGAGCAGGACGTAGAAGCCCTCTACCGCAGCATCTTCTAACTGACTGACGCGCATCGCCCATTAGCGTGCGGTGCGCCGAAGGGATACGCGCTCTGATTCGACAGTGTGTATCCATTTGTCCCCTCCTTTTATTCAGCTCGTCTGCCAACGCGGAGCGGAGGGTTTTGTGTGCTTTTTAACTATGAGAATAAAAATAATGAACTGCTGCAATAGAAACAGCCGCATGTTGGCACCTGTCGTCAGTACCTATGTCTTAGGGCTGGCGCTGGCCGCGTCTGCCTTTCCGGCCGTCGCCGAGGGTTTTCTCGAAGACGCCAAGGCGAGCCTGACGGCGCGCAACTTCTACATCAACCGCAACTTCACCAATCCAGCTTATTCCCAAGGCAAGGCCGAGGAGTGGACCCAGAGTTTTATCCTCGACGCCAAGTCCGGCTTCACTCCGGGAACCATCGGTTTTGGCGTCGATGCGCTGGGCCTCTTGTCGGTCAAACTCGATGGCGGTAAAGGCACGGGCGGCACCCAGCTGCTGCCGATTGACAGCGACGGTCGCCCAGTCGATGACTTTGGTCGTCTGGCAGTGGCCGGGAAGATGAAAGTGAGTAAAACCGAAGTGAAGGTCGGCGAGTGGATGCCGGTGCTGCCCATCCTGCGTTCCGACGACGGCCGCTCGTTGCCGCAAACCTTTCAGGGCGGGCAAATCACCTCGCAGGAAATGGCTGGCCTGAACCTGTACGGGGGGCAGTTCCGCCAGAACAGCCCCCGCAACGATGCGAGCATGGAAGACATGTTCATGCAGGGTAAAACCGCGTTCACCTCTGACCGTTTCAACTTTGTCGGTGGCGAGTACAACTTCAACGACAAGCGCACAATGATCGGTGTATGGAACGCGCAACTGAAGGACATCTACCAGCAGCAATACCTGCAAATCGTCCATAGTCAGCCGCTGGGTGCCTGGACCCTCGGCGCCAACCTCGGCTACTTCTGGGGCAGCGAAGACGGCAGTGCCCGTGCCGGTGACCTGGATAACCGCACGGCATCAGCGCTGCTCTCGGCCAAGTATGGCAGCAGCACCTTTTACCTGGGCTTGCAGAAAGTCAGCGGCGACAACGCCTGGATGCGGGTCAATGGCACCAGCGGCGGCACCCTCGCCAACGACAGCTACAACTCCAGTTACGACAATGCCAAGGAGCGGTCCTGGCAGTTGCGTCACGACTTCAACTTCGTTGGTGTGGGCATTCCCGGTTTGACCCTGATGAACCGATACATCAACGGTGAAGACGTACACACCGCAACTGTGAGTGACGGCAAGGAGTGGGGCCGGGAGAGTGAGTTGGCCTATGTGATCCAGAGTGGCAGCCTGAAAAACCTGTCGCTGAAATGGCGCAACAGCACCCTGCGTCGCGATTACAGCAGCCTGGAGTTCGACGAGAACCGTCTGATTATCAGCTACCCCTTCTCGGCGCTTTAACACCGCTAAACAGATCGCACGCTACGCCAGCGGCTACAGACTTTTGTAGCCGCCGCTCGTTTGTCATTAAGCGAGCACTTTCATTTCAATGTTTTGTATGTCCTGAGCGGTAAGGACGCAAGGCGCATTAGTCGTGCGCTTCAATAACCACCGTGACTGAAAAGGAAAACATCATGACTACTGCAGTTCCTAAGATGGATGATTTTTTGAAGGACGCTCCTTCTAACTGGGGCAAGTGGGGAGCGGAAGACGAAGTTGGCTCTCTGAATTACCTGACCGCGCAAGAAGTCATGCGCGGGGTTGCGCATATTAAGACGGGAAGCGTATTTACTTTACAGCGTATGATCGGTGATCCCGCAGGCGATCCGGTTTGGCCAGGCCGTACCCCGGCGGAACGTACTATGGTTCTCGATGAGTCAAGCTGGGACAATGATCATGGCCCATGTTATCCCGGCGGGTTGCACTACGCTGATGACAAGATCGACGCGTTCCTGCAAGGCTCCACGCAATATGATGCGCTTGGCCACCTCTGGTACGGCGGGAAAATATGGAACGGCTACGACGCGCGAACAACTGTGGGTGGCCTCGACAAGGCCAGTGTCGCACCTATCGGCGAGCGAGGAGTGGTCGGGCGCGGCGTATTACTGGATATGGCACGGCATCGTGGCAAGCGCATGCTGGATAAAGGTGAGACATTCACTCACATGGATCTTATGGCGTGCGCAGAGGCTCAGGGCCATACGATCGAGCCCCACGATATCCTGATTATCAGGACTAACTTCCTTCAAGCTTTCTATGAGCAGGGCGAGGCGTTTTACGACGGATTCTGCGAGCCAGGCCTTACATATTCGGAGGAGCTTGTTCGATGGTTCCATGACAAGGAAATTCCAAACCTTGTCACCGATACCATCGCCAATGAGGTCACGACAGACCCAGTATCAGGTGTGGCTCTGCCACTACACTGCGCTTTGATGCGTAATCTTGGTATCGCCTTTACGGAGATCTGCGACCTGGAAAAGCTAGCTGAAAGTTGCGCGAAAGACAGGCAGTATACTTTCCTTTATGTGGCAGCCCCGCTGAAAGTACATCGCGCTGCCGGATCACCGGTCAATCCGGTAGTGATCAAGTAGTCGTTTATGCTGGGGCAGGTTTACTCCTGCCTCAGCATATGTGAAAGCCGCCGACTCCTGTCTCAACCTAGTACATTCGCTGGCTCGGTGATAGAAGAATCCATCCGTGGCTGGGCGATCTCTATGGCTCCTTTGTGAGTTTGGCAATAGTCGAGCCAGGCCACGCGACTTTCATCTAACAACGTTTGCTGCGACCAGCTAGGCCGAGTGATTGCTCGAACCCTCGAGCAATTTACCTGGCGATGCAAGTATGTTGCGGCCTAACTACAGCCACGCCTTAGCCGCGAAAGAAAGTTCGCCTTGCCTTCACCGTGCGAGTGATACTTTCCAGGTCAGCGATGGTGGTCGGATTCCTGCGATCGTGAAGCTGTTAGCGTCAAGTGTGTCGCAGAATATGCGGGGGAGGAGGGTAATTCCGACACCCTGATTCGCCTACATCGGCGCTGGACTCTGAGGTGTGGGAGAAGTGCAGAAAGTCATCCAAGGGCTTGCAGAAGAAGGTCGGACCATGATCATGGTGACCCATGAAATGGGTTTTGCCCGCAAGGTCTCGAACCAACTGCTGTTTCTTCATCAGGGGCTGGTCGCGGAGCAGGGGGGGGCAGAAATTCTGGACAACCCCCGAAGCGAGCGTCTGCAGCAATTTCTGTCCAATGGATTGAAGTGAAAAACCTTCTATATGAGTAACGGAAGACATACCCTCAGGACTTTCGAACCGTTGGGGCGTATCGACGAGGCAATTATTGATGTGCTGCGTCACAACGTGCGCATCACTTACAAAAACTTGCCTCACTTGTTCATTTGAGTCAGAGACCTTACCAGCAGCGTGTACGTAAGTTGGATAAGACTAGGGGGAGCGAAAAATAGCATTACTGACTGAATAGCATCAGTCAGCAAATGCGAAGGTGCTATGTGCAAAAGTACAGAACTGAGTGAAGGGTACTCGCTGAGTCAATAAGTTGCACGTCCACCCGAGAGGTCGAATGTAAAGCCAGTCGTAAAACTACACTCGGAACTTGCAATCCACGCAACCATCGCGGCGACTTCTTCGATCTTTACAAAGCGGCCCATCGGAATCTTGGCCTTGATGGTTGCGATGAACTCAGGTGTAACTTGTTTTAGGAGGTCGGTTTCGGCCATTGTCGGAGCGATACAGTTCGCCAAAACTCCTGAGTCGGCTAACTCCTTTGCGATGGACTTCGTGTAGGCAATGACCCCCCCTTTTGCTGCTGCGTACGCACTACTACCAGGATTGCCTTCTTTGCCGGCGATAGAGGCTACGTTGACAATGCGACCATATCCATTCGCCCGCATTTGCGGAATCGCTGCGCGGCAGGTGTTAAAAATTCCTGTGAGATTGATGTTTAGCACTCTCTGCCATTCGTCAATAGGGTATTCCCAAGTCGGGCTAATAACTCCGTTAATCCCCGCATTGTTCACTAAAATTTCGATTTTTCCAGTGACTGCAAGTGCTTCACCAAATGCTGTTTGAACTGCATTTGGATCTGAAACGTCGACGCATTGATTTAAAGTCGGAGTAAAACCTGCTTGAGCAACATCAAAATCGTTGAAGTTGATATCCCAAAGGATGATCTTCTTGCCGTCTGCGGCTAACCGCCGTGCGATACCTAGGCCAAGCCCTCGAGCGCCACCTGTAATCAGTGCTGTCTGGACTACATCTGTCGTACTCATTTTCTTCTCCCTCGATATCCGCGTCGGGTGTATTGATCGTATTTTAAGGACGGTATAGCCACCGTCTTGCTTCAATGGTGGCTACGCCGGTATTTCGTCGTCGTAGACGCTGCGCAACGTTGCGGTAGACAAGGTGGCTGATAATGTAATTTCAACTGCCGAGCGTCTGCGCCTTGAATCATCCGTAAAGGTCTCAGTCGTGCAAGTTGACCCAGCGGTATGACCAGAGGCTGGTCAACCCGCCGGCTAGGCAAAGACCACCGAGTAACAGCGCAACAGGAAGATACGAACCATTCGCATGATTGATTAACAATGTTGCTATCAATGGCATAAATCCACCGGTTGCACCGGCGAGAGCATATCCAAAGCCCGCTCCGCTATAGCGAACTTTTGTATCAAATAAGCCCGAAAACCATACAGGCTGGACCGCTGTTGCCATATTATGGCAAATATTGATTAAGAAAAAAAATCCAAGTGCTATTAGCGGTATCGAACCAGTTTGTAAGGCGTGAAAAAATGGGATGGCCGTAATCGCGCCGACTATGGAGGCTATTATGTAGAACCATCGAATTCCAAAGTGGTCCGCTAGTTTCGCAAACGTTGGTAGGGTAATCATCGCGAGCGTCATCGAGATCATTGATGCCACCATCACGCTGTCAGGTGAAGCTGTCGTGTAATTAGTGACGTAGGCCAAGGAAAAAGTGAAGGCCAGATAATAGGTGCTTTGATCGAGTAATCGCATACCGATGACCGCAAGAACTTGCAGGGGTCTCGTTTTGAGCACGATGCTTAGTGGGGCAGCTACTTCAGTCTGATGCTCTTTAACTTCTTGGAATTTTTCAGACTCTGGAACGGAGCGACGTATCCAGAGTGCGAACAATGCAAGAGAAATACTGAGCAGGAAAGGTATCCGCCAGCCCCACTCCAGGAATTGCTCGGGTGTCGTCAGCTTCTTACAAAGGAAAAAGACGGCGGTACCAATTAACAGACCGATGAAGGATCCAGTCTGTACACCGGCAGATAGAAAATTTCGGCGTTCCTTGGGCGCGCTTTCAACGGCCATCAAGGCTGCTCCTCCCCATTCTCCGCCCACAGCGAAGCCTTGAATTGCACGCAGTGCCACCAGCATGATCGGCGCCCATATACCCGCCGTCTCGTAAGTCGGTAGTGCGCCGATTAGCGCGCTGGCCAGCCCCATGATCAGCACAGTGAGCATGAGCATTGTCCGCCGCCCCATCTTGTCACCGAAGTGGCCGAATACGGCCCCCCCCAGTGGACGAAAAAGGAAACCAACGGCAAAGGTGCTGAGCGAAACTAGAAGGCCAGTCGTGGGCTCATCAGAAGGGAAGAACAAGGGGGCGAACACAGTAGCGGCAGCGGTCCCGTAGAGGAAGAAGTCGTACCAGTCGACAATAGCTCCCACAGTGCCGGCGAGCGAAGCGCGGCGCGCATCCGCAGGTGATTTAGACGGGGGAAGAACGGCAGTATGCGGCGATCGGGACGAACTCTGCACGTCAAGGTTGGTTGTCATCCTCTGCTCCAATTTAATTGTTATTAGTCCGGTTGATATGACACAGCCAGATGTAGGCGGGCGACAGAGGGCATCGATGTTTTTGATTTGTTTCGGTCACCCGTTGAGCTTATAGTGGCACAGCCAGGGTAAAAGTGGAATAGTATTCCAGTGAGGCAGGAAGGTTATTCCATATACCGTTCGATTATCGCCCAGCCTTTTGCGTGGTAAGCAAAAAGCTGGCGGTCGGCAGCTGCAGCTGACGATAGACGGTAGACGGTAGAGACTTGCCTAGCGTTAATGGGCGAAGTACCACGCGTCATCATTTTCTAACGCGCTATCTCCCTCCTGCAGCTAAAAAATATATCACAGAGAAATAACGCGTTATTTTGAATCAAGAGGTAGTCCTTTATGAGTGGTAATTCTGATATTCGCAGTACGTCATTGGCCAACCTGACAATAGGCCGAACTCCCCAGCCTGAACTAATTCATGCAGCTGCTGACGCAGGATTCGGGAAGGTTGGTTTGCTTCTGATGACCGCCACCACGCAGCCTCTTCAATACGAAGTCCTGGGCAGGCCGCAAGTAATTAGCGATATCAAACAAGCTCTTCGTGATACAGGAATTGGTGTGTTTGACATTGAGGCGTTCGTTCTTTCGCCGGAAACTAATCTCGAGAAATTCAAGCCTGCGCTGGAATTGGGGGCGGAACTTGGTGCGACCCATATTTCGTCGATTGGAACAGAGCTTAGCGCTACTGCTAAGTTTCTTTCAGACGAGCAGCGAGTTGACCTTTTTGGGCGCCTATGTAATGAAGCTGCCCAATTTGGATTGACAGTGGGTGTGGAGTTCATGCTTTATCGTGATATAAAAACATGGCAGGAAGCGTTGTATATGATTGAGGCGGTCAATCCCTCAAATGCTGGATTGATTTTAGATGTACTACATTTCTTTCGTGGAAGTGGAACACCCTCGGACATCAAGAAGATACCTGTCGACCGAATCGCATATGCGCAGCTGAGTGACTGCTCGAATATTTCTCCATCAGTAGAGATGCTTGCTTTGGAGGCGCGTACGTCAAGGCTTCATTTAGGCGATGGCATAATTCCTTTGAGGGAGATAATCATGGAACTCCCGAAGGATCTCCAGTTAGTTATTGAAACGCCAGTTTCTGCCGAACTGTCTCTTTCTCCGTCTAAACGAGCCATCTCAGCAGCACAGCGGAGCGCTGATTTCTTCAAGTCCGGTAAGAAACTCTAGTTTCTAAAGGATATCGATATATCAAAATCTTGTTCCTGGTCTTGATTTTTGGTTTTTAAATATATGGGCCCCGCGCTGAGCGGGGCTTTATTGTTAAGAAAAAAACGTGGCCAGCTCCAAATGCCTATAGTAGTGAAAGTGGGTAGTTGATGATCAGCCGGTTTTCATCGAAACTGTTAGTGCGACCCCAATCGCGGCGCATGGTAGAGTTGCGCCACTTGAAGTTCAGTGTTTTCAGTGGGCCTGACTGGACAGTGTAGGCCAGCTCGCTCTCGCGCCCCCACTCGCTACCATCGTCGGTACTGCCGTTATGTACATTATTACCACTGATGTATCGGTTCATCATTGTTAGGCCGGGCACGCCGAGGGCGGCGAAGTCATAGTCATGACGCAGTTGCCAGGAGTCTTCCTTGGGGTTGTCATAGCTGGAGCTGTAACTGTCGTTAGCCAGCGTACTGCTGCTGGCACCATTGACGCGGAACCATTCGTCGTTGCCCATAACCTTCTGCAGGCCGACGTAAAAGGTGCTGGCGCCGTGCTTGGCGGAGAACATCCCGGAGAAAGTGCGGTTGTCCAGGTCGCCGGCCCTGGCGCTGCCGTCTTCCTTACCCCAGAAGAAGCCAAGGTTGGCGCCCAGCAGCCAGTCGCCAAGCGGCTGGAAGTGCTGTGCCTGCAGGTACTTCTGCTGATAGATGTCCTTCAGCTCTACGTTCCACAGTCCAACCAAGGTGCGGTTGTCATTGAAGCGGTATTCTCCTCCAGCGAAGTTGAAACGGTCGGACTTGAAGTTGGGGCGAGTATTGAGGCTCATGTCCTCCATGCTTGCGTCGTTACGTGGGCTGTTCTGGCGGAACTGGCCGCCGTAGAGGGTGAGGCCGGCAATTTCCTTTGAGGTAATCTGGGTACCCTGGAAGGTCTGGGTTAGCGAGCGACCGTCGTCGGAACGCAGGATCGGCAGCGCCGGGGCCCATTCGCCAACCTTCAGTTCGGTCTTCGAGGTGCGCGCTTTGCCGGCTACCGCCAGGCGACCGAAGTCATCGGCTGGGCGGCCATCGTTGTGCACTGGTAACAGTTGGGTGCCGGCGGTACCCTTGCCGCCATCGAGCTTGATGCTGTATAGGCCAAGCACGTCCAGGCCAAGGCCGATGGTTCCCGGAGTGAAGCCGGACTTAACATCGAAGATGAAGTTTTGTGTCCATTCCTCGGCCTTGGCCTGAGCGCTGTCATTGACGAAGTTGCGGTTCATGTAGAAGTTGCGCAGCGTCAGACTGGCTGCGGAGTCTTCGATGAATCCCCCTTCAGCACCTGACGCGGCCTCCCCCAGAAATCCTGCCGCAATAGACGCAGATAAGTAAGTAATCGCCCTATAAGTATATTTGGTCCGAGTAGAGTTCTTATTGTTCATTTTGTCATCTTCCCATGTGGAGCCCCTATCGACGGATGAGGAGAGTCCGTCACGCCTGCCTTTGGGGCTGCGTGGTGGCACGTAGGAGCTCTTTTAAAGGATGGTGCACCCACCCGTAACATCAGCTAATCAAGCTTGTCGCGATTACTCGTGGCACTCTGTCGCTTTGCCCTCGGCCTTAATGGGGGCCAGCGTCAGTGAGGGGGTTATCAGGAACTGCGCCTACCAACACATCCTTAGTACTTAGAATGCGGAATAATGCAGGCAGTGATTGGGGCGAATACCATCACTTCAGCTTGCTGCTGCGTTAGTAAGTTATGGCACAGAAAGCTCACCAAACCTTGCCATTGCTGCTCAAGAGCAGTTGCCCCGCTCTTGCGAATATAGAGCCGCAGAACATCGCCTCCGCTATGATGAAAATCTGCTGGGGAATTGTTCGCAGGCACGTAGAGATTACGCATCACGTTACTTTGTCGCGAGGGCGCTATTTATATGCTGTTCCATCGGTGATTCGTAATCCTGAACTCCGGCGGCGTGTCGCCCTGCAATATATCCAAAGGTCACTGCTGGTCCCAGGTTAATCCCGCCAGAGGGATAGAGGCCACCCATGATACTTGCCATGTCTGCTCCAGCGGCATAGAGGCCTATGATCGGCTCATTGTTGTCTCTAAGCACTTGGGCCGAGGCGTTAGTTCTCAAGCCTGCGAATGTTCCGAAGCTGCCAGGTAGTACTTTGACTGCATAAAAGGGACCATGCTCAATCGGTGCCAAACAAGGATTAGGGCCAATATGCAGGGGGTCACCGCTTTTACGATTGAAAGGAGTAGCACCACGCTCAAAAAGAGGGTCTTCGCCGAGCCGCGCGTGGTCGTTAAAAGTACGAATGGTCTCTGCAAGACCTGTTGGGTCAATGCCACATTGCTGTGCCAGTGCGGGAATTGAGTCCCCGCGCTTTAGATAGCCGCTTCGAATGTAGGAGCCGACAGGAAAGGGGAAGGGGCGTGCGTGACCTAGTCCATAACGTCTTTGAAAACGATGATCGCAGATGAGCCAAGAAGCGACTTCTTGGTCTGCTGGGACAGCAGCAATCATTGCTGTTGTGTAATCGTAGTACCCGTTCGCTTCATTTACGAAGCGTTTGCCATTGGCAAGTACCCCGATACTACCAGGCTTCGCACGGTCGATAATGTGTGGGAAATGACCTGTACTTCCATCCCTATAGACCAGTCGTGACACTGGCGCCCACGCAGCTGGAGAGGCGAGGTCTGTCGCAAGTTCCCCGCCTGCAGATTCGCCAAGCGTGACACCGTCACCACTGCAGCTTTCGGGTGGTAGAGCAAGATGCTCAGTACCCGACGGAGTCCGTGGAAAATACAACTTACGGCGATCAATATCGTTTGGGAAGCCGCCAGTAGCCAAAACGACGCCTCTTGTAGCATGAATTTCCATTTCGCCGGTTTGGGTACCAATGACTGCGCCACGAACAGCTCCATCTTCGATAACCAGGCGCTTGGCCGGAGCCGACTCAATCAAAGTGACTCCTAATTTCTCGGCGGACTTTGCCAGGCGCGCAACCAGTGCGACGCCATTTACGAGTTGCATCGCGCGACCATGAAATGCGAGATCCAATAAGTGTCGACCGACCCGTCTCGCAACATGAACCACCGACTTTAGTGAGCGCGTCAGGCTGAGAAATGCAGCAAGATCTGAGCCCGCCATGATTGGCATACCCATCACCGATGTCTCTCGCATTGTTCTTCGCAGACGGTTCATTAGGGGGCCGACTGCTCGACCATCATACGGGGCCGCAATGATCTGGTGGCCCCTTACGGCAGCACCGGGAGTATTGCCATGCATATCCGGGATTTCGTTTCCGTCGACAAAGCGCAGCTCTGTGTGGGTTTCGAAAAATGAAACCATGTTCGAACAATTATTGAGGAAGGCGTCGATACGTGCCTCGTCGTAATGAGAGCCGAGTTCGTTCCTGAGGTACATCCGCGGTTGCTGAGGATCTTCATGTATCCCAGCTCGCTTTGCGAGTGGGTTGCCGGGAACCCACATCCATCCCCCAGACCAGGCACTAGCCCCGCCGAACACTTCGTCCTTCTCCACGACAATCACACTGAGGCCGTGCCACGCAGCGGTAACTGCAGTGGCCAATCCAGCGGCTCCAGACCCAATCACCAACAAGTCACAGCACAACGCACGTTCGGCCATTTTCGCCTCCAGATAAATATTCTGAAGAGAAGATACTGGAAAAGTATTCCAGTGTCACTGGAAAAAGGTTCCTGTCTTCGCGGAAAAATATTCTATCCTCGGTGCGGCTGGTCCTGTCAGCCGTTATTTCAAGCGGTCTTGACACTCGGTCCGAGGCTGGCCAAGGGAGCGCTACGAATGTCTTTCTGAGGGTGGAGCTAGCAAGCATGCTGGTGAGCACTACAAGACCGCGTTTCCTTGCTTTTGTGGTAAACCCGTCCATAGGAGGTGGAAAAAAATTCCAGTATGATTGGCGGATTAAAATGACTGCATGCACGGAGGTTGTTAATGGTAAGCGCGTCGGATTTACAAGGACCAAGCTATTCCGGGGTGCTCGATCGCGGATTGGCAGTAATTGAGTTGCTGTCCGGGCGGGCGGAGGGAATGTCGTTGACGTCGATTTCGGAGGTTTTACGCATCCCTCGCAGTGCGACACACCGGCTTATGACTTCGTTATCGGAACATGGCTATATACGTCAGGAGCAGGATCGCGGCATATATGTTCTGACAACAAAGCTACAGGTGCTGGCATTCAGGCATCTGGCATCAAGTGGATACATCGACGCCGCTCAGCAGGTCCTTGATCGCCTTGCCGAAAAAACTGGAGAGTTGGTTCGCCTTGCGGTCGAAGACAATGGGCAGTTGATTTGGGTTGCTAAAGCCCAGGGCGCTCGATTCGGACTTCGGTATGACCCTGACATGGGCATGATTTCAAAGCTTTCATGTTCGGCGACCGGGTTCGCCTGGCTGTCGAAAATGGAGGACAAGGATGCCATCGCGGCTATTGAAGAGCAGGGTTACGGAACACCCGGGGACTTTGGTCCGCGAGCGCCGCAGACGGCCGCCAAGGTATTGGAGCATATACACGAGGCTCGTAAGCGAGGCTATGCGATTGGGATACAGACTTATTCGGATTGGATGGCTGCGATCGCGACCGTATTGATTCACCCCCTAAGTGGGAGACCAATAGGTGTGGTGAGCGTGGCGGGCCCCCTTTCTCGGCTGGCTGAAGACCGATTACACGAACTCGCTCCTCTTTTGATAGCATCTGCTGAAGAAATCAGTCAGTTGATTCCTGGTTCTCCGTCTCTAATGAGCCCGGGCGCTGCCAGAAAGACAATAAGTACCTGACCCCGGTCATTTTAGGGGACGTGATAACCTAATCTTCGACATGTACCGAGAGGATAGGGGGACTCACCCTCAGTAGACTAGTGATGAAAGACCTGTAGCGGGGCTGAAGAGAAGGGGGGATCACTTTCATTGAGGGGCTTAGCCCTGAAAGCGTTCCCGCATTGCTAGCCAAGGTTCAGGCAGACATTTATGAGGTCACCTTGGGTAGCTGCAGAAGCGGAACAGAGCAAAGGTCTTCAATCTTCTTGATCGAATGCTGACGCAAGAATTCTGGGCTCGCGACAGGCAGGATGACCTCTTCCAGCTTCAGCAAGACATCTGGATTGGCTGCGTAGAAGTCGCTGAGTACGGGTAACAGCCAGTTTGACGCTGCGACACTGGTGCGCAGCCTGACCACGCCACTTTCTTCCACCGCAGGGCGCAATGCCAAGGCTGTGTTCTCGATGTTGTTGAAAGCAGCCGTCACTGAAATGAGCAGTTTCCTCCTCGCGTCAGTGAGTTCCAGGCGTGTGCCAAACCGGACAAACAGTGAAACCCCAAGGGTGTGTTCAAACTCCTTGATCTGACGGCTGATCGCCGGTTGTGAAATTAGCTGTTCCTCTGCGGCGCGCGCGAAATTGCAACGCCTGGCCGCAGCTTCAAATGCAACGCGTCGGTTCGCGCTTTATGTCTTCTCCGTTCATCCGACGGGCAGCGCTCCCCGGTTACATGAGCGACTGTTACTTTGTTTCGAGGGTGTGCACAGCGGGAGGGGAGCATGCGTCGGCGATACTTCAGCTAGAGTGGACGGGTATGCTCGCTTCAGCCGACCCGTTCAATCTCAAATTCATGCGGCGCTACCCATTCCCTGCACTAGCATGATCTCGGCGATGATCGGTACCGGCGTCATCAGGTGAGTGCGCATCATGGTGCTGGCCCGTGGCGCATCGCGGGCCAGAATAGCTTCAACCAGCGCGGCATGTTCCTTGCGCTTCAACGCCAGGGCTTCTTCGGAGAAAACCGTCTGGGTCAGCCAAAGGTGGCGGTAGCGTTCGGCCTGGTCAAATAGATAGCCACGCGCCTGTAACAGGTGTTTTGAGCCGCAACCGGTGGCGATAGCGGTGTGGAAGGCCTTGTGCCGTTCGTCCCAGACATCCAAGACCTGCTCTCGGGTTTTGACATCCATGACTTTCGAGAGGGTATGGGACTGGGCAAGGATCTGCGCCTCCCAGGCGTCGTCACCGCGCTCAATGGCCAAGCCTACGATCATCGCCTCGAGGTTGGCGCGGGCATCGTAGATGTCCTGCATTTCCTTCAACGACATGGGCGCGACCCGGTAGCCCTTCTGGCTGATCACCACTACCAGATGTTCGGCCACCAATTGCGAAAGCGCCTCTCGCAGTGGGCCAACCCCCAAGTCATAACGCTCCTTGAGCCCGCTCATGAGGAGCTTCTCTCCGGGCTTGAAGACCCCACGAATGATGTCCTGTTTGAGCCGCTCATACCCGCTGAATGCAGAGTTCTGCTTGGGGGCGAGGCTATCCAAAGGTGCTGCTCCTGATATCGACAAGGTCCAATCATACCTAAACATCTGTCATACGAAAAATATAAGACGGAATGATGTTTTGTCGATTAACAATAAAAATGTAGACATTATTATTTTATGGCGATATTTTTGATCTGCGCCTGATCCAGATCAATGCTGGAAGGGCTAATCCCTACCTTCTGCCCAGGAACTGCCATGAACGCCTTTACTCAGATTCAGGACCTTGTGATGCCACTCCCATCGGAGACCAAGGGCTTCATCCTTACCCCTTCCAGCCAGTCGCCGCGTCTGCTTGAGCTGAAATTCGCCAAGGAAACCGTCGACGCATTCGTCAAGGCCGTGGCTGAATGGCCGGTCCAGGCCCTGGAGTACAAGTCGTTCCTGCGTTTCCGGGTCGGTCAAGTCCTTGACGAGCTGTGCGAGGGCACCCTGCGTCCGGTGTTGGTCAACACCATTCTGGACCGCGCCACCGGTGGCATGCTGATCACACCTGAAGGTTTGAATGACGTGAGCCACGCCGATGACATGGTCAAGTTCTCCTCGGCCGTCGCACACCTGATCGGTCGCTCCAACTTCGATGCCATGAGCGGACAGTTCTACGCGCGCTTTGCAGTGGTCAACACCGACAATTCCGACAGTTACCTGCGGCAGCCACACCGGGTCATGGAACTGCACAACGACGGCACCTTCGTTCAGGAGCGTACCGACTACGTGCTGATGATGAAGATCGACGAGCAGAACATGGAAGGCGGCAACACCCTGCTGCTGCACCTGGACGATTGGGAAGACCTGAACCACTACTACACGCACCCGCTGGCCCGCCGTGAAATGCGCTTCACCGCGCCACCGAGCAAGAACGTGCGTGAAGACGTGTTCCACGCAGTGTTCGACAACGACGCCGAAGGCCGCCCGACCATGCGCTATATCGACCAGTTCGTGCAGCCCAAGGACTTCGAGGAAGGCATCTGGCTGACCGCCATGAGCGAGTCCCTGGAAGGCAGCCAGAAGAAGGTTTCGATACCGGTGCCGGTCGGCAGCTTCGTGCTCGTCAACAACATGTTCTGGCTGCACGGTCGAGACCGCTTCACCGCCCACCCGGGCCTGCGTCGTGAGCTGATGCGTCAGCGCGGTTATATCAGCTACCAAAAAACCATGTACCAGCGCGGCCAGTAAGGTTTGCCAAACGCGGAAGTAACGAGGGCCACCTCATGTGGCCCTTGTCGTGCGTCCAACAAGAACGTAATTCAGGTGGGTGCAAGCTAATGGCTGCGTACGACTTCATCATCATCGGTGGCGGCATTGTGGGCATGTCCACGGCCATGCAACTGGCTCAGGTTTACCCGGACGCAAAAATCCTCCTGCTGGAGAAAGAGTCCGGCCTGGCCAAGCACCAGACCGGCCACAACAGTGGCGTAATCCATGCCGGCGTCTACTACACCCCCGGCAGCCTGAAGGCACGTTTCTGCCTGGAAGGCAACGAGGCCACCAAGGCCTTCTGCGACAAGCACAACATCCCTTATGACGAGTGCGGCAAGCTGCTGGTGGCCACCAATGAGCTGGAAATGCAGCGCATGAGCGCGCTGTGGGACCGCACCGAAGCCAACGGTCTGAGGCGTGGATGGCTGTCGGCCGCCGAGTTGCGCGAGCGCGAGCCGAACATCGTCGGCCTGGGCGGTATCTTCGTGCCGTCGAGCGGCATCGTGAACTACGCCGAGGTTACCGCAGCCATGGGCCGCGAATTCGAAGCCGCCGGTGGCGAAATCCGCTACAACAGCGAAGTCGTCGCCATCGACGAGCGTCCCGATGAAGTCGTGGTCCGCACCGACACCCTGGAACACCACGGGCGCTTCCTGATCACCTGCTCGGGCCTGATGGCCGACCGCGTGGTGCGCATGCTCGGGATCAAGCCCAACTTCATCATCTGCCCGTTCCGCGGCGAGTATTACCTGCTGCCCAAACAACACAATCAGATCGTCAACCACCTGATCTACCCGATCCCGGATCCGGCCATGCCATTTCTCGGCGTGCACCTGACCCGCATGATCGACGGCACCGTCACAGTCGGCCCCAACGCAGTGCTGGCGATGAAGCGCGAAGGCTATCGCAAGACCGATTTTTCGCTGTCGGACATGTTCGAAACCCTGACCACCCCGGGCATTCTGAAGGTGCTGATGAAGAACCTGCGCCCCGGTCTGATCGAGATGAAAAACTCACTGTTCAAGGGCGGCTACCTGAAGGAAGTGCAGAAGTACTGCCCGAGCATCAACAAGAGTGACCTCACCGCCTACCCGGCCGGTGTGCGCGCACAGGCGGTCTCGCTTGACGGCAAGTTGATCGACGATTTCCTGTTCGTCAACACTGCCCGTAGCGTCAGCGTCTGCAACGCCCCGTCGCCTGCAGCGACCTCCGCCATCCCGATCGGCGCATACATCGTCGACAAGGTCCGTGAGCAACTAGCAAGTGCCGGTGTCAGTTTTGTCAAACCCGCCAACTCCACTCGGACCGCCCCGATGGCGGCTTCCGGCGCAACCCGCTAATGAGGAATTTCGCGTGCAACTCAACGATCAGAAACTGTTTCGCCAGCAAGCCTATATCGACGGTGTCTGGGCAGATGCTGACAGTGGCCAGACCCTCATGGTCAACAACCCGGCCACCGGTGAAATCATTGGCAGCGTGCCGAAGATGGGGGCGACCGAAACCCGTCGTGCCATTGAAGCCGCTGACAAGGCGCTACCGGCCTGGCGCGCCCTGACCGCCAAGGAGCGCGCCAACAAGCTTCGCAAGTGGTTCGACTTGATGATGGCCAACCAGGAAGACCTGGCCCGCCTGATGACCCTGGAGCAAGGCAAGCCACTGACCGAGTCCCGTGGCGAAATCGCTTATGCTGCTTCCTTTCTGGAGTGGTTCGGCGAAGAGGCCAAGCGTGTGTATGGCGACATGATCCCCGGTCACCAGGTCGACAAGCGCCTGATGGTGCTCAAGCAGCCGATCGGTGTCACCGCCGCCATCACTCCGTGGAACTTCCCTTCGGCGATGATCACCCGCAAGGCCGGTCCGGCCCTGGCCGCCGGCTGCACCATGGTCCTCAAGCCGGCCTCGCAAACGCCTTACTCAGCCCTGGCCTTGGCCGAGCTGGCCGAGCGCGCCGGCATTCCGAAAGGCGTGTTCAGCGTGGTCACCGGCAGTGCCGGCGAAGTCGGCAGCGAGCTGACCGGTAACCCGCTCGTGCGCAAGCTGACCTTCACCGGCTCCACCGAAATCGGCCGCCGGCTGATGATCGAGTGCGCCAAGGACATCAAGAAGGTGTCGCTGGAACTGGGCGGCAATGCACCCTTCATCGTCTTCGATGACGCCGACCTGGACGCCGCTATCGAGGGGGCGTTGATCTCGAAGTACCGCAACAACGGCCAGACCTGCGTCTGCGCCAACCGTCTGTATATCCAGGACGGTATCTACGACGCCTTCGTCGAAAAACTCACCGCGGCCGTGGCCAAGTTGAACATTGGTAATGGCCTGGAAAACGGCATCACCACCGGCCCCCTGATCGACGCCAAAGCCATGGCCAAGGTTCAGGAGCACATTGAAGACGCTGTGAGCAAAGGCGCTCGCGTGGTTGCCGGCGGCAAGCCGCATGCCCTGGGCGGGACCTTCTTTGAGCCGACCGTGCTGGTTGATGTTCCGCGCAACGCCGCCGTTGCCAAGGAAGAAACTTTCGGTCCGCTGGCACCGCTGTTCCGCTTCAAGGATGAAGCCGATGTGATCGCCATGGCCAACGATACCGAATTCGGTCTGGCGTCCTACTTTTATGCTCGCGACTTGAGCCGGGTGTTCCGTGTGGGCGAAGCGCTGGAATACGGCATTGTCGGCGTCAACACCGGGATCATCTCCAACGAAGTCGCACCGTTCGGTGGCATCAAGGCCTCGGGTCTGGGTCGTGAAGGCTCCAAGTACGGCATTGAGGACTACTTGGAAATCAAATACCTCTGTATCGGCGTGTAATTACGGCGGACATTCATCAAGCGTCAAGTGGGGGTGGAAATGAACACCCACCGAAACCTGCAACAATGCCATATGGCTGTCATTCCCCGGAGTTCCTTAATATGAATCGCTCGTATCTTTCGCTCGCCGAAAAGGATGTTCAGCATCAACTGCACCCCTACACGGATGCGCGACTGCACCAGGAAGTAGGCCCGCTGATCATCGAGCGTGGCGAAGGCGTTTACGTCTATGACAATCAGGGCAAGCGTTATCTTGAAGCGATGTCGGGTCTTTGGAGTGTGGCGCTGGGTTTCAGTAATGAGCGCCTGATCAAGGCGGCAGAGCAACAGCTACGCAAACTGCCCTTTTATCACCTCTTCAGCCACAAGGCTCACACGCCCAGTATCGAATTGGCCGAGAAGCTGATCGAACTCGCCCCGGTGCCGATGAGCAAAGTCTTCTTCACTAACTCAGGCTCTGAAGCCAACGACACCGTCGTCAAGATGATCTGGTATCGCAACAATGCCATCGGCAAGCCTGGCAAAAAGAAGTTCATCAGCCGTCACAATGCGTATCACGGCATTACTGCTGTCAGCGCCAGTTTAACCGGGCTGCAGGTGAACCAACGTGGTTTTGACGTGCCGTTGCCCGGCTTCTTTCACGTTGCTTGTCCGCACCACTATCGCAATGCCAAACCTGGCGAGACCGATGAACAATTTGCTGATCGCCTGGCAACCGAACTGGAAAATGTCATCCTCCGGGAGGGCCCGGAAACCGTAGCCGCTTTTTACGGCGAACCGCTGATGGGGGCGGGCGGCGTGATCGTGCCTCCGCGCACATATTGGGACAAGGTTCAAGCGGTGTGCCGCAAATATGACGTGCTGGTCGTTGCTGATGAAGTGATTTGCGGCTTTGGTCGTACCGGTAAAATGTTTGGCTGCGAAACCTTCAGTATCAAGCCGGATGTCATGGTGGTTTCCAAGCAACTATCTTCTTCGTATCAACCGATCGCGGCAGTCCTGATCAACGATAAGGTCTTCGAGGGGATCGCTGATCAGAGCCACACCTTCGGTACTCTTGGCCATGGCTTCACTGGCAGCGGCCACCCGGTTGCGACTGCAGTTGCGCTGGAAAACATAAAAATCATCCAGGAAGATCGGCTTGTCGAGCGCGCCTGCGAGTTGGGCGAACAACTTCAGGCCGGACTGGCTCAATTTGCTGATCATCCGCTGGTAGGGGAGGTCAGGGGCTGTGGACTGATCGCCGCTGTAGAGCTCGTTGCGGATCGTCGGACAAAGGAACCGCTGGATACGGTTGGGAAGCTGGGGCGCTACCTGGCGGGACGTGCGCAGGAGTACGGCATGATCACAAGGGCGATGGGAGACTCGATCGCATTCTGTCCGCCGTTGATTTCCACGAAAGAAGAAATACAGTTTGTGGTTGATACGTTCAGCCGTGCACTCGACGACACTGACCGTTGGTTTGGTCTGGGTGTCAACCAAAGCATGTGGCATCAGTGGGAGGGCTACACGCACAACTCCTGATAGCGCGTCTCGGTGTCATGAAGGTGCATCGATTATCGGCGCGGCCCGAGTACTGGTCGCGCCACCATCTTCGTTTCGTGAGTAAAAAATGATTCTTCACGGATTACCGGGAAAGATGCTCTTGATCTTCATGAAAAAGAGCTCGCTGTCCCGGTAGCCGTACACCCTCTGTTTGATAACCATGATTTATATCTTTTTAATTAATCGGTGTGAGTTGACCAACGAATCCGGCTCACAACGTCTCTAGGTCAGCCTGTTGTTCCGGGTGCTGGCTAACCTCCAGGTCAAAAGCTGTATTCATTTCCACTACAGCCGCCTCGATTTGAGTGCGTCCCCTCTGGCTCCAAACTTCGAAAAATGATCTGACCGCAACGCGGGTTTTAGTCAGGCCCGACAGGCAGGAAACGTGTGGAGTGAGGCGTCAAAGTACTTGTTTTAGTCGTTCACGGACTTCGTGAAGAACCCAGTGGCTGCGCGACCCACTGCGGCTCCTTCTAAAGGTTGTGATCTTCCAGTGTCGCGGCGAGAGTGCACAGCTTCGTCAACTCGGTTGAGATGATTTTTGTGCAATTGCCTGATGGAATAGGCGGCTAGAATGGGGGCCACTTTCGGTAGCAGAGTGCATGGCGACCTCCAGCCATCCATGGCAGGAGCTTTCATTCGATGGGGCTTTTCCTGATGCGTCTGGGTTGAGATTTGGTTCTTCAAACCAAGATGGAGTCTTGATCAAAACCTTGGGACAGGCCGCTCTACGACGCTCCAATATGACGATGTGTCGATAAGGCTCAGGACGCGACCCTGTTCTTTGTCCAGGCTCAGGGTGCCTCGGATCAAATCACCGGCCAGCCAACTCGGTGTGTTAGCCGCCAGCACTCTACCTTCGGCATTGAGCAACAACGCCTCGTTACTGACTCGCATGAGGCTGCGTACGAGCAAGGGTTCCAAGGAGTGCAGAGAAATATCGGCAGCGGCCACACCAATGAAGCGATCTGCGAAAAAGATAGGAACCGAGAAGGCAACAATGTACTGCTCCGTGCCGTACAAATCCACAAACGGGCCGTCTATGGAGGGCTGCCGGGTTTGCTGGGGGCGAGTGTACCAAGGCATGTGCAGGTAATCGTAAAAGCGGTCGCTACGGCTATTAAAATTCAGTGTCAGAGGCTGGATCTCTTCTTTTTGGGTTCGGCACCACCACTCCAGATGCATCTCGCGATCTTCCAGCTCACCAGGAGCGAAGACAACTCCGGCGCCATGAAACTTGAGGCTCTCCGAGTTCAGGATCTGTCGGATTATCGGCAGCAATGGCTTGAGGTCGCCTTGGCTGGGGTGCTTCGTGTTGCAACACAGATGTTCCCAAATGCTCAATACTTGGGCGCTCATATCGTTGAGCCCCTTGAATACGTTACTAATGGAAGCGTTGATCAACGTGGCACATTGGGACAACTCGTTTGCTGACATTTCGTTAGCCATGGCTCTACCTCATGACTCAGAGAAGACAATGCGGTGCCTGCAGTCGACGGGGTATGCGACACCGAGCTGCATAGCGAGCGAATAATTCAGCAAGTTTCGTTCCATTCATTAGTCGCCTTCTGCCATTTGTTGTAGTCGTAGGGTGCTTAGGCGGCGAACGCCTCGTGTTACATGTGCTTCTGCCAGTGCGCCGGCCAGATTGGCGTCGTTCGCTACGATGGCTTCCAGGATAGCTCTATGCTCCCGCTCGATGGCCTGTGGATCCGGTTGGCCGGCAAACGGCAGCCATAACAGTTCCCCAAGCTCCGCCTGCAGACGCGCTTCGCTGTGAGTCAGGCGCACAGACTGCGCTGCCACGGCTATTTCGATATGGAATCTAGCGTCGGCTCGGCGGCGCTCTCGCCGCTCTTGAGCGTTGGCCAGGGCGTCGACAAGGCTGCTCAGTCTTGCATGTTGCTCAGGCCCGGTGCGCTGAGCCGCCAGTCGGGCGGCGGCGCCTGAAATGGCAGCGTGTTCATCGGCGAGGTCACGCAGTTCAAGCGTGCTGAATTCACGTAGTTGATCGAACAGGGACTGATCTGAGGTTTGCGGCGCGGCGCAGACGAAGCTCCCGCCGCTGCGTCCGCGCCGGGTTTCGATAACCCCGCGCTCGCGCAAGCCTGCCAGCGCGTCCCGCAGCGTAACCGTGGCGACGCCGAGTTGGGTGGCCAGGGCACTTTCATTGGGGAGCTGTTCGCCTTCTGTGAACAACCCCAGATCGATCATTTCTATCAGGCGACGGGTAACAGACTCCGTTTTACCTTCCTGGTTAAGGCGTATGAGGCTTGAAGTAGGGCTCATGGTTGATTCATTCATGGGCGGCGCCGTTTTACGCCTGTGGCAATAGTCCGATGTAGCGTCAAGCGCGTCCGGATGTGCGTTTCTTTTAAAATTCTATTTCATATTTAATATTATTTTTGTACGTATTCGTGGGGGGATTCTAGAATTTTGGCGCATGAAAAGTCAAAAAAATCACCTGATGTTCGCTTTTTTGGGGTTCTCATGGGTTAAAAGATATGGTTCCATATGTTTAAGGCGATTTGAGATCGCATCCATCCGAACCCAGGAGCAGTTTTAACCATGAGTCAGTTGACCCGATCAGAGTGGGAAGCCAGAGCCAAGGCGCTGAGCATTGAAGGGCGAGCCTTCATCAATGGCAAATATGTGTCGGCCAGTTCAGGTGCAACCTTCGAGTGCATAAGTCCTATCGACGGGCGTGTGCTTGCCTTGGTCGCGAGTTGTGATGCGGCGGATGCGAATTTGGCGGTCGCCAGTGCCCGGTCGGCGTTCGAGTCCGGTGTCTGGTCACGCCAAGCACCTGCAATGCGCAAGGCAGTGATGGTGCGTTTTTCCGAATTGTTGCAGGCCCATGCCGAAGAGCTGGCTCTGCTGGAAACATTGGACATGGGCAAGCCGATTTCCGATTCGCTGTCGGTCGACCTCCCGGGGAGTATTGACAGTATCCGCTGGTGCGGTGAGGCAATCGACAAAATCTACGATGAGGTGGCAGCGACCTCGGTTGATCAGCTTGGGCTGGTTACCCGGGAGCCGGTTGGGGTGGTTGCGACTATCGTGCCGTGGAATTTTCCACTGATGATGGCGTCTTGGAAGTTGGGGCCGGCGCTGGCTGCCGGTAACTCCGTGATCCTCAAACCCTCGGAGCGTTCTCCGCTGACGGCTATCCGCATCGCACAGCTAGCTCTGGAGGCGGGTCTTCCAGCGGGTGTGCTCAATGTTCTGCCGGGCTATGGCCACACCGTGGGCAAGGCGTTGGCCCTGCACGGTGAAGTTGATACCTTGGCGTTTACCGGGTCGACCCAAGTGGCCAAGCAATTACTGGTTTATGCGGGTGAGTCGAACATGAAGCGAGTCTGGCTCGAGGCCGGCGGCAAAAGTCCCAACATCGTATTTGCGGATGCCCCCGATCTGCAGGTGGCGGCCGAAGCAGCAGCGGCAGCCATCGCCTTCAACCAAGGTGAGGTTTGCACTGCCGGTTCACGTTTGCTGGTGCAGGCATCTATCAAAGAGCGTTTTGTACCGATGGTTGTCGAGGCCATGAAGGGCTGGAAGCCGGGGCATCCTCTCGACCCTGACACCAACGTCGGCGCACTGGTGGATGGCCGTCATCTGGATGGGGTGATGCAGTACATCGAAGAGGGTCAAGCGCAAGGCGCGCGGCTCTTACTCGGGGGACGCGTGGCACGGGTAGAAACCGGTGGCAGTTACGTAGAGCCAACCCTGTTCGACAACGTCAGCAATTCGATGAAAATCGCTCAGGAAGAGATATTCGGTCCCGTACTGTCAGTCATCGAATTCGACGAAGCAGAGGATGCGGTACGCATCGCCAATGACACCCCTTACGGTCTGGCCGCAGCTGTCTGGACGTCTGACCTGTCTCGAGCCCACAACATGGCCCGCGCACTTCGTGCCGGCAGTGTTTGGGTCAACCTCTATGACGGCGGTGACATGATGGCGCCGTTCGGCGGCTTTAAACAGTCCGGCAATGGCCGTGACAAATCCCTGCATGCCTTTGATAAGTACACGGAGATCAAGGCCACCTGGATACAACTCTGAGTCAACTCTGGTTAATCGCGCAACGGATGGGATGGCACCGTCCGATCAACGCCTATTAAAACAAATTCCTTTTTGAAGGATGTTGCAATGAACAGCTCAATTAGCGCCAAGCTAGCTGTAGATCAAGACGCGGAGCAACTCCGTGCCCTTGGGTACACCTCAAATTTCGAACGTAGTATGAGTCTGTGGCAGAACTTTGCCCTTGGATTCACCTATCTGTCCCCGGTAGTAGGGGTCTACACCTTGTTCGGCCTGTGCTTGGCCGCCGGCGGGCCACCAATGTTCTGGTCCTACCTGCTGGTGGGGTTCGGCCAGATGCTGGTGTGTCTGATTTTTTGCGAAGTGGTATCTCAATACCCGATTTCCGGCGGCGTCTATCCTTGGGCCCGTCGTCTGGTTGGCAAGAAGTGGGCATGGATGGTTGGGTGGATTTATGCCATCTCTCTGTGTGTCACCATTGCCGCCGTCGCGCTGGGGGCTGGCCCCTACATCGCAAACCTTCTAGGTTTCGAGTCGTCGCCGGTAACTAACACGTTGGTCGCGCTATTTTTGACGGCGACGGCGACTGTCTTGAATCTCAGTGGTACCAAGCTATTGGCGCGGGTGGCGATGTTCGGTTTTCTCTGCGAACTAGTCGGGGCTTTGTTGATCGGTGGATACCTGCTGATCTTCGAGCGCCACCAGCCTTTGAGCGTATTGTTCAATACTTTTGATATTTCCATTGATGGGGCCTATTGGCCTGCGTTTCTCACGGCCTCATTGGCGGGGATGTTTCTCTACTACGGCTTTGAAGCTTGCGGCGATGTTGCCGAGGAAACCCCAAATCCGAGCCGCCAAGTTCCAAAGGCGATGCGGATGACTATCTGGATCGGCGGCGCCGCCTCGATCTTTGCGGCCCTGGCGTTGATCCTTGCAGTTCCAGATATGGCTGCGGTCATTTCCGGGCAAGACAAAGACCCGATGTCGACCATATTCGGCAGCGCGTTCGGTCCTGTGGGCTCTCGGGTAGTCATGGCGGTCATTACGGTTTCGTTCGTTTCCTGCGTGCTGAGTTTGCAGGCATCCGCCAGTCGTCTGCTCTATGCCTATGCTCGAGACGAAATGCTCATGGGCAGTAATGTGCTGAAAAAACTCTCGCCTACGACACACGTCCCGACTGCAGCCCTGGTGGTGTGTGGCGTGCTGCCCGCGATCATTGTGTGCGTAGGCTTCTACCTTCAGAACGCTATTGCGCTGGTGGTGAGCTTTGCCGCCATCGGTATTTACCTGGCGTTCCAGATGATTGTTGGCGGTGCGCTGTACGCCCGTATCCGTGGGTGGAAACCCAAGGGCCAGTTCACCATGGGGCGTTGGGGTTGGATAGTGAACATCGCTGCCCTTTGCTACGGCATGTTCGCGATCATCAATATGTCCTGGCCGCGTACCCCGGATGCGCCTTGGTATGTGAACTACGGCATCGCACTTGTCGGTGCCATCGTCATCCTTGTCGGTGTCCTATACATGACCCTGTTTCGTCCCTATGAAAAGGGCAAGGCCCCAGCTTCGGATGCCTGGAAAAAACGCTAATCGACATCAATGCCTGCCGCTCAGCGCGGCAGGCAAACTGATCTTCTAACAATAAGGTTGAAGGCTATGACGTCTCGAATCCACTCACTACTGTTCGGGCTGTTTTTGGTTCTGGCCAGTCATGCAAGTTTTGCGGCAGGCCAAAACGATACCCTCAGCGTAATCCATGACTATATGAAGGCTTGGAATGCCCACAATGCGGATGCTGCGGCCGAGTACTTTTCTGATAACGTTGAGTTTCTCGACGCCTCGGTGGGCACACCTCAGGTTGGCCGCGAAAACGCTAAGTCCCAAGTAATTCAGGTGTTCATGCAGGCGGTGCCGGATTTGCAATGGAAAATGTTCGGCGAGCCGATTGTTAATGGAGAGAACATTGCCTTTGAATGGGAGTTCAATGGCACCAATACCGGCCCCTGGAGTGCGGAGACCCCAGCCACTCAGCGCCCTCTCAGCTTTAAGGGTGTTAGTTTCATACATCTCAAGAACGGCAAAATTCTCACGCAGCATGACTACTACGACGCCCTCGGTTTTAACAAGCAACTGGGCTGGTAACAGGTTATTACAGTTTGCAGTGTCAGGGGAGACCTGTCTACGCACTGAGGTCACCCTGGGCAGGGTGCTGTCGATAATAGCGATCCATACTTGCATTTAGTGGCGCGATTTATACCAGATGTACGATGAGTGGGGGGGTGACCTGGCAGCAATACGTGCTCAGCCTTTGTTGGATGCATTTTTTCTCGATGCAATGAACTGCACCATTCTTGCCTTCGCTCTGAACATGTGCGCCTACACCGCGGAGATATTTGCCGGGGCCATTCGCAACAACGTCCATGGCGAGGTTGAGGCTGCAAAAGCGTATGGCCTCTCGGGATGGAAGCTCTAAACGTTTGTGATCATGCCGTCAGCCTTGCGTTGCTCGCTGCCGTACTACAGCAACGAAGTGATCTTGAAGCTGCACTCGACCACGGTGGAGTTCACTGCCACGGGGCCGGACATTCTAAAAGTCGCCCCCAAATTTGCGGCGACGAGGGCAACGGCTGAATTTGCACAAACATTCAAGCCGGTTGTTCGGGGATAGTCACTTTGAGGCATTGGGGGCGCACAGCAAGGAGAGTCTATGGTGCAACCAAGGCCTTTGTGTTGTTCCTCTCCCAAGGGCTGAGTCTGGAGCTCTCGCCCAAAGGCGTCTATGTCCAGGCCGTGCTCCCTGCCGGAACTCGTACGGAGATTCGGGAGCGTGCAGATATCGACGTCAATACGCTGCCCGAGCTAATGGATGTGAGGGAGTTGGTGGATGCAGCGCTGGTCGGCTTCGATCAGGGTGAGCTTGTGACCATCCCGCCTTTGCACGATGCCAGCTCGCTGGGATACCCTAGATGCCGTACGACGAGCGCCAAGTGGGAAGGGCGCTGGACGAAGAGAAACTAGCGGCCGAATTGCACAAAGGATGTGCCCGTGAGCTAGAGACACAGTCCTGAAAGAGTTGTCGTAAGACAACCCCAAGACCACTCAGTCCACGAACGCTCTTGGGTTACTAAATTTGGTGGTTTGAAGGTTATCGGAAAATCGGTCGACTGCATTTACCGACTGATGTTGATTGTCGCCATCGACAGTATTGGGTCGTTCCCTGCTGATCAAATCCAATGAAATCGGTAGTCTGCGACCCGTTTCTGGTCCAACTGGAGTTAGGTTCGCTGTCGTTCATGCGGAGCTCTACTGCGTTCCAGTCGTATCATTGGAAAAGTCCACTCACCGAACGACCCTTCCGTGTGGATGACCACACCCAAATTTTCCATGGCGATTTCTAGGTGGAAACCGGTAAATACCGAGTCTGCTCGCAGACTGAGGGTACACATAGAGGTAGAAAATTTTTCGAACAAAAAATATCCCTTTATTTTCAATAACAAAGAGAAAGGTTCGATTCCGGCTTCGGCACCATCTAAAATCAAGGGTTTGCGGGCGAAAGCTAATGCAAACCCTTGTTTGTTTCTGGTCCGCTATTTTGGAGTTGCTCCGCAATTCACTTGATAGGAGTGACTTTCTTGCCAAGGCGATGACGGATGTATTGCTCCGTCATCACCACCGTCGTATGCCCAAGTTGATCTCTCGCCTGTAAGATGTCACCGCTGGATTCGGCTTTATCTGTACCTGCTTTGGCGCGTAAATCCCGCATCTGAAATTCAGATTTCTGGACGCCGGCCGCTTCTCTGGTCAAATCAAACCTTCTCCGCAACATCGCCACCGTCATTGGTGTGCCATCCTCTGTAACGATCAGCCGTGTCGAGCCTACCTTCTGACTTTCGGGGCATGATTCGATCAATCAAAACTTCAGCTCGCCAGTGACTTCAATCCGGCGCTTCGCCTTTGTTTTCCCCTGCAGAATCCAAATTTGCCCCTCGGCGTACGTGTCTCGTCCAGTTTCTTTATTGCCCTTGATGCCGGCACAAGGATTGGCCAGCGATGTGTAGCCTTTGTCCCGCGCGTAGTTTCAGATCGCCCTGAGGAGGGGCTTTTCACGGTTCGCTCGGACCGGCGCTGATTTGCGCCAGGTTAGGTACTGGCGAACGTGCAGAGGTTCGATCGTTTCTAGAGGGCTGGACCCTCATTCTGATACTACGACGCGTTTAAAGTGTACTTAGAGAAGTCTGACATGTTGCTTTCCTTGGTTTGAGTTGGGTCAACACCAATATCGGCAACACGCCGCTATTTCAATCCTGCTTTAGGCTTAACAGGTAACGAAATATGACAACCAAGCAACTGGGAGTCGATCGAGCGTGCCTACCGGGAAATGTCGCAGCACATCACAACCATTCCGATCTCGGTCTTGTCGGTGCTAAATGGGATCTCACCTAGTACTTCGAAGCCGAAGCCCTCGTAGAAACGCCTCGCACTGGCGTTGGTTTTGAGTACGTCGAGCCAAATGAAATGCTCGTTACGATCTTCGGCCAGTTGGCGGATGAATTGCAGAAGCTGTTTCCCGTAGCCTTTGCCTGCTTGGGTCTTGAGGAAGTAAATTTTTTGGAGCTCCGCACCGGCCTTGCCGGAAATAGGCATCGGCTTCGACCAGTTAACCTTTGAGAACCCTACCGCTCTGTCGTCTTCATCGAGTGCTATGAGCCAACAGTGACGTGCGGGTGCCCCTATCGATTCCTGAAGCGCCAGGACTGAAAAGTCTTCACTCAAGAAATGCTGCATGCCTGAGGGGGTCCATATGTCGGAGAAGTGGTCTCGATACGTCTCTATACCGATATCACTAAGTGTGTGGATATCCTCAATGGTCGCCTCTCGAATTTTGATCACTGTCTCGCTCCTTGCGTTGAGTTGATCTCGACCAATACCTACAACGCGCCAGTATTTCAAGTATTAGGTAGCCCATGAACAGGCCACGCCCTCCTATGTCACTGCTTGAACTGTCAGACCTGTCCGATTTCGGTAGCCGGCCAGGCAGAAAACCGGCGGGGCCCCTGGGGACTTGCAAAGGACACGGGGTCGGAAACCCGCGGGATCTTGTTAGTGGAAGGCCTGCCAGCTTACTGAAATTTCAATCACTGAAATCTTGAAAGGATTCATTGAGAAGCCGCTGAAAAGGAGAGCTCCTAAGCGTATTCGACTACCTGTACAAGAGCGCCTTCGCGGCACGGATCGGCAGGTCGCCGAGCACCATCACCTGGTTGAAGACGAACGGCAGGTTGGTGATCGTTATTAAGGATGCAAACGGCAACGAGAAAGAGCTCGAATACAACGACGCTGGCCAACTCGTGAAATATACCGACTGCTCCGGCAAAACCAGTGCTTGGGAATACGACGAGCGAGGCCTGATGATCTGTTTTACCGACGCGGCGGGGCAGAGCATCGAGTACCACCGCAAAAAATCTATCTCTGCTCCGCAATTCGCTACCACTGGTCATTTTGTGGGCGTGACTTTCATCCCTTTACGCATTCGAATGTACTTCTCTGTCATGCCTACGGTGGTGTGCCCAAGTTGATCGCGTGCAGCACGAATGTTGCGTGTCGATTCTTCCTTATCCGCCGCGGCCTTCGTCCGTACGCGCATTTGAAAATCAGCCTTGGGAATGCCGGCAAACTTCGGGGCATCATCAAACCACTTCCGGAGCATGCTCGGCGTCATTGGCTACACCGCCAAGGTCGGCAGCGCTGGATGATCTCGGCCGTGGCGCGGATGATGCTGCAATGGCCATTGCTTCAATGAAGTGATGACTTTATCGAAGACTGTTTTTGTTAATGGGAATCAGTGTTAATTACGAATGGTTTTGTATAGCATGCGTCGGAGTTTTTTGGCGGTTTCACTCCCTGCATTGGCCTATTCGTAAAGGTTTTTCTCTTCATGCGTCGAACCCTGCTTTCCATTTGTGTGCTGCAAGCATTGTCGTCTACCTCATGGGCTGAACAAACGGAGGTGTCACCCTCAACGCTTGAGCTGGACGCAACCGATGTTATCGGTACTGCGAATTATGAAAGGGCGGACGGCCCGGTGCAGGGTTATCTGGCTACGCGCTCGGCCAGCGCCACACGCACCGACACGTCGATCCACGAAACCCCGCAATCGATCAGTGTGGTCTCGAAAGATGCGGTCGAGGATCTGGGAGCCACCCGTTTGCAGGACGCGTTGGACTACGCTGGGGGCGTGGGGCGGGCGAACAATTTTGGTGGACAGGGTCTGACCACGTTTACCGTTCGTGGCTTTACCACTGGCGAGTTTTATCGCAACGGTTTTCCGATCAACCGCGGCTATCCGAACATGCCGGATGCCAACACTATCGAGCGACTCGAAGTGCTACGCGGTCCGGCAACCATGCTCTACGGTCGGGGTGATCCTGGCGGCACGTTCAACGTGATTTCCAAACAGCCGTTGCCCGAGCGCACCGTCACCTTGGGCAGTCAACTGAACGATCAGGGCATGAAGCGTGGCACGCTGGATGCTTCCGGCCCGCTCGACGAAGAAGGGCGCCTGGCCTATCGACTGAACGTAGTGGGCGAGGGCGGCGACACCTTCCGCGATCACGTCGAAACCGAGCGCTACGGTATCACGCCGGTGCTCACGTGGCAGGCAACCGACGCGACCAAGCTGATTTTCGAAGGCGATTTCATGCGTAACAACGCGCCTCTGGATCGAGGCGTTACACGTTACCCGAGGCAGGCAGGTACCGCCTCTCGCGACAGTTTTTTCGGCGAAAAAGACGCTGGCAAACTGCATAACGACAACAACATGGCGCAGCTGCGTTTCGAGCACATGCTCAATGACGACTGGACGCTGGGTGGTGGCTTCCAGTGGCTCGATGGTTCGCTCAAGGGCAACGCAGTCGAGGCCAACGGTATTGCCGCTGACGGCCGCACCTTGGGGCGCAACTTCAACTATCGCAAGCTGGAGTGGACCGACAAGGATACCCAGCTCAATCTGACCGGCCATTTCGATACCGCTGGTTTGCAGCACACGTTGCTCACCGGTATCGAGTACGAAGATTATGACTACAAGTCGATCATTCAACGCTCCAGCGGTGCTGTCGATGCGTATCCGATCGACATCTTCGATCCGGTGTACGGCCAGTCGCGTCCAGCACTGACTCGCACGCCGACCCACGACAAGGAAAACCTCAAAACTTATGCCGCGTTTGTGCAGGATCAATTGGCACTGACCGACAAACTGAAGGTGCTGGCAGGGGCGCGTTTCGAACGCTTCGAACATGACTACGAAACCTTTGTCCCGGGCGGCAAGAGTTGGCAGGCGAGTGACAACGCAGTAACTCCGCGCATCGGCGTGACCTACGATTTGACCGAGACATTAGCGGTTTATGCCGACACCGCGCGCTCGTTCAAGCCCAACACCGGCGCTAGCCGCCTCGGGGGAGGGTTTGCGCCGGAGAAGGGCAAGTCGTACGAAATGGGTATCAAGTGGGAAGCACTGGATCAGCGGTTGAGTGTCGATGCGGCGATCTATCAGATCGAGAAGCGTAACGTGCTGACCACCGACCCCGTCGATTCCACCTTCAGCGTTGCTGCCGGTGAAGTGCGAAGCCGTGGTTTCGATATCAACGTTGCCGGCAACCTCACTCCCGAATGGCGCGTGATTGGCGGCTACGCCTATGTCGATGCCGAAGTGACGAAAGACAACGTACTGCGCTCTGGCACGCGGCTGCTGAACATCCCGAAAAACAGCTTCAGCCTGCTGAATATGTACGAATTCCAGGACGGCACCCTCAAGGGATTGGGCTTGGGCACCGGATTCAAGTACGTCGACGAGCGCGCCGGACAAACCGCCAACACTGCGTTTTCGATGGGCAGCTACACCGTTGTCGACTTGCTTGGCTTCTACAAGATCAATGACAAGGTGCGGCTCAATCTTGACGTGAAAAACCTGTTTGATCGCGATTATGAAGAAGGCGCGTTCGGCAATGTTTACGCTTATCCGGGTGCGCCACGAACCGTGCAAGTCGGTATTTCCTACACGTTGTAGTGCGTTCTGCTGGTGCACACTGAGCAAGCGCGATAACGCTGGAAGTGAGGCGATGTGCGTCAGCAGTAGAGTCTGTGGATCCTGCAAAGGCGACAGTTGCAGATTTGAGCTACAGACAGGTCAGCCGTCAGCTTATCTCAGGTCGCTCGTGCCTGGTGCTGGACCGTGGGCGGATCGTGGAGCAGGGCGAGGTGTGGCAGATTTTTGGTGACCCGCAACACGAGGTGTCACCGGCCGTGGCGACCGATCTGCTGGGCATCGCCCAAGGCACTGGGTGGGCAGGTCAGCTTGCTGCATGGCGGTATCGAGCGTATCCAGAGCCGCGCCCAGGGACGTCGATTTCTGGGCGTAGCGACGAGCCAGGGGCCAGGCGCGTTGCTGGCCCGTGCTTCGTCGCTGGCCGATCAGGTGCCGGGGTATCTGGCACCCGCGTTATGTCGACTTACTTCGATCCTCCACCGATCTGCCAGACGTAGGGCGGTTCGGTGCCGTTGATTTCCCAGTCGCCGATGATGCGTTCCTTGTAGATCAGCGGGTTGTGCGAGGCCGCGGTGCGAGCGTTGCGCCAGTGACGATCGAGGGCTTTGCCGGTGCTGGTGGCCGAGGCGCTGAGGGCGTTGAACAGGTCGCTGGTGGCGCGTAGCACCAGGTCGGCGATCACCACTTGGGCCTGGGCGGATTCCAGTTCGGCGGCGATGTTGGCATCGCGTTCGGCTTCGTCGTTATGGGCGAAGCGGCTTTCGTAGGCCACCTGCAAGGCAGCCGCGGCGCGCAGGGTGGTGGCGTGTGCGGCATAGACCTGCGCTGAAGCCTTGCCCACCACTTGCTGCACCTGGACATCCTGGCTGACGTGGCTGGCGTTGCCGGTGCTGAAGATGCGCGTGCGCTTGCGTACTTCTTCCGTGATGTCGCGCACCGCGGCACGGCCGGCACCGGTCTGGACCGCCAACAGCACCAGTTGATAGAAGGCCGTCTGGTATTTGAAGCGGGTGGTGAAGTCCAGCAGGTTTTCGGGCTCCACCACGGCGTTCTCGAATACCGAGGTGCCGCTGCCGGTGGTGCGCTGACCAAAGCCATCCCAGTCGTCGCTCTGCACAATACCCGGTTGCTGCACGCGAACGGCGGCAATCACATCGGCGCCGTTGTCATCGCGCTGGGCATAGAGGTCGATCCAGTCGGCGAAGATACTGCCGGTGCTGTAGTACTTGGTGCCGTTGACCACCCATTGTTCACCCAGACGCGAGACACGGGTGCCAACCTGGCCGATCTTGATGCTGCCGACTTCGGTCCAGGCGTTGCCCACCAGATCGCCGTCGACAAAACGCTTGAACCAGGTGTCCTGGGGCGCATCGGCATGGGCGTTGAGGCGGTCTTCGACAAAGGCAAAGTGACCGCGCAACGCCTGCGGCAGATTGGAATCGGCTTCGGCCAGTTCGATCAGCAACTCAAACAACTGGGGCAGGGAAGCGCCGGCGCCACCGTACTGCACCGGCACGCGCACGGCGCCAAAGCCGGCTTCCTTCAGCCACTTCACTTGTTCAAAGGGCAGGCTGCGAGTTTGCTCGCGCTCCAGTGCGCCGGCGGCGATGCGTGCAAAGATCGGCCGGAAGCGCTCGGCCAGGGCCTGGTAGTCGGTACCGCTGGAGAGGGGGTGTGGCAGGTGCTGTTGCTGGACAGTCATGGTGTAGCTCCTTATGGAAGGCAAGAGAAGCAACAGTGCAGTCGATCTGTTGCGTACTACTGCCAGTGCACAGGTCGTGCCTGGCACTGCAAAAGCCGTTTAATCGGGCGCGCAGGGCTGTTCGCCAGGGTGGTTGCTGTCGTCTGCCGGGCAACTTGCTGAAGCGCTGACTGCCCGGCAACAGCGGCCTGGGCGCGCTGCACGGCATGGGCAGAGAGGCAGCTGTTGTGAGCGCAACAGTTGATCAACAGCCTGCCCGGTGGACGACACTGCGGCGTTTTGCGAAAAACCGTATAACTTATTGATTTTTATTGAATTATAGAGATGGCACGGTTGCTGCTCTAGTCCTTGTGCAGGTGCCGCGGTGGCCTCTGCCACCATGAGGACGGGCAATGAGCAACACACTGAAAGTGGTCGCGGTATCCGGGAGCGTGCAGCGGCCTACGCGCACCCTGGTGCTGCTCAAGGCTCTGGTCGCCGGTCTTGCGCAACAGCTGCCGATCGCGCTGCACCTGATCGAGTTGTCCGAGGTCGGCCCGCAGTTTGCCGGGGTGCTGTGCCGTGAAGACTTGCCCGCTGCGGTAGAGGCCGATCTGCAGGCCATTGAAACGGCCGACCTGCTGATTGCTGCCAGCCCGGTGTACCGCGCCTCGTACACCGGACTGTTCAAGCACCTGTTCGATTTCGTCCATCACCAGGCGTTGAACAACGTGCCGGTGTTACTGGCCGCCACCGGTGGCTCGGACCGCCACGCCCTGATCATCGATCACCAGTTGCGCCCGCTGTTTGGTTTCTTCCAGGCCCTGAGCTTGCCCATCGGTGTGTATGCCGCCGAAGCCGATTTCACCGACTACCAGATCACCAGCCCCCAGTTGCTCGAACGCATCGAGCGCGCTGTCGAGTCGGCGGTCCTGAGCCTCAATCCGAAAGTTCACCGGGATGCCAGCGCTGCCTGACGTCCCGGGTCAACCCTCATTTCAACGAGTCAATGGAGTACGTACAATGAGCCAGGACAACATCAAGTTTGCCTATTGGGTTCCCAACGTCAGCGGTGGCCTTGTGGTCAGCAAGATCGAACAGCGCACCAGCTGGGACATCGATTACAACCGCAAGCTGGCGCAAATCGCCGAAAAGGCCGGCTTCGAATACGCCTTGTCACAGATCCGCTTTACCGCCGGTTATGGCGCCGAAAACCAGCACGAGTCGGTGACCATAAGCCACGCGCTGTTGGCCGCCACCGAGAAGCTCAAGGTGATCGCCGCCATCCTGCCTGGGCCCTGGAGTCCGGTGCTGGCGGCCAAACAGCTGGCCACCATCGACCAATTCACCAACGGTCGGGTCGCGGTGAATATCGTGTCGGGTTGGTTCAAGGGCGAGTTCCGGGCCATTGGCGAGCCGTGGCTGGACCACGATGAGCGCTATCGTCGCTCGGAAGAATTCATCCAGGCGCTCAAGGGCATTTGGACCCAGGACAACTTCAGTTTTCATGGCGATTTCTACCGCTTCCATGACTACACCCTCAAACCCAAGCCACTGCAGCAACCGCACCCGGAAATCTTCCAGGGTGGCAGCTCGCGCGCGGCGCGGGACATGGCTTCGCGGGTTTCCGATTGGTACTTCACCAACGGCAACAGCGTCGAAGGCATCAAGGCCCAGGTCGACGACATTCGGGCCAAGGCCGCGATCAATGGCCACTCAGTGAAAGTTGGGGTGAACGCCTTTGTCATTGCCCGCAAAACCGAGGCTGAAGCCCGAGCGGTATTGCAGGAAATTATCGCCAAGGCCGATCCGGAGGCCGTCAATGGTTTCGGCAGCGAGGCGAAGAACGCCGGCGCCTCCAGCCCTGAAGGCGAAGGCAACTGGGCCAAGTCCACCTTCGAAGACCTGGTGCAGTACAACGATGGCTTCAAGACCAACCTGATCGGTACGCCGCAGCAGATTGCCGAACGCATCGTCGCCCTCAAGGCGGTGGGCGTGGACCTGGTGCTCACTGGCTTCCTGCACTTTCATGAAGAAGTGGAGTACTTCGGCCGCAAGGTGTTGCCGTTGGTGCGTGAGCTGGAGCGCGAGGCGGTCGCGGCCAAGGCTGCGGCGCTCGCCTAAAGGAGGGGAAAGGTCATGGCGACATTCACTGATAACACGCAATCCGACACCTTGCCGCAGTGGCTGCAACAGCAGGCACGTCAGCAAGGGACGGGCATTGCCCTGCGACATAAGCGCCTGGGGGTGTGGCAGGTGCGAACCTGGCGCCAACTGGCCGCTGAGGTTGAACACCTGGCAATGGCCTTGCAGGTGCGTGGTTTTGTGCCTGGCGCGAGCTTGGTGATTGTCAGCCGCCCGCGGCCGGAGGCGTTGATCGCTGTACTGGCGGCACAGTGGTTGGGCGGGGTGGCCGCGCTGTTGGATCCGCTGGAGGCTGCGGCTGCACAGGTGCCGCTGTTGCGTGAGCTTCATAGTGAATGGGTGTTCGCCGAAGGCCATGAGGAGATTCAGCGCCTGCGCGCCGCCGGACTGGCGCCCAGGCTGCTGATTTACGCCGACGGCCGCGGCATGGCTGAGGTGAGTCAGGCCGGTGACACCCTGGCGTTCGCACAACTGCTGCTGGGCAGCGATCACCGGCTGGAACCCCAGGCCCGAGCCGAGCGCACAGCTTTTACCTTCTACCGTTTGGGTGCGGGGCAGCGCATCGAGCAGCAGCGCATTAGCCACGCCGAGTTGCTAAAGGAAGGCTGGCGCCTGGTGCACAGCGAGCAGCTGGGGCGGCAGGAAGAAGCCCTGGCGGCGCGAGCGTTTGCCGCGGGTAGTCAAGCGCGTTACTTGCTGGCGCCTTGGTTGATTGCCGGCTTTCGACTGAATTTTCCGGAGAACCTGGCGACTCGCGACCAGGACCGTCGCGAGTTGGGCCCGACGCTGGTGGCCGGCACCCGGGAAACCTACGAGCGCCTGCATGCCCAGGTCCTGGCCCGCTTGCCGGAGCCAGGCAGCTGGCGTCGGCGTCTGGTGGACTGGGCGCTGGTGGCGCACCCCGGTGCGCTGCAACGGCATCTGGGGTACTGGCTGATCCGCCGGCCGTTGCGCGACATCCTCGGCTTTTCCCGCACCCGCGCGCCGTTGGTGGTGGGCGAGGCGCTGGCGCCACACACCCAGGCGTTTTTCCAGGCCTTGGCGATTGAAGTACGCACCTGGCCTGACCCGGCACAGTGGCACCGGCCTGCGCGCTGGCCAGCCCCGTTGGTCAACGGCTGGATCGAAGACAGCACGCAACCGGCCTGACAAGGACATGACTCATGGCACAGACACAGGCGACAAAGGTTGAACATCTGCTGGAGCTGGAAAATATTGGCTTGTCGTTCAAGGGCGTCAAGGCGGTGACCGACATCAGCTTTGCCGTGGCCGCCGGCGAGATTTGCGCCTTGATCGGCCCCAATGGCGCGGGTAAAAGCTCACTGCTGAATGTGATCAACGGCGTGTACCAGGCCCAGCAGGGGCGCATCCGCTTTGCCGGAGAAGGGCGCCGGCGCATGAGCCCGCATGATGCGGCGGTGCGCGGCATTGCCCGCACCTTTCAGAACATCGCCTTGTTCAAAGGCATGAGTGTGCTCGACAACGTGCTCACCGGACGCACCCTCAAGCGTCGCAGCAGCTGGATCGAGCAGGCTCTGCGCATCGGCCGCGCCGCTGGCGAGGACGACCGCCAACGTGAGGCCGCCGAGCGGATAATCGACTTTCTGCACATCCAGCCCTGGCGCGACACCCTTGTCGGCAAGCTGCCCTATGGCTTGCAGAAACGGGTGGAACTCGCCCGTGCCCTGGCCGCCGAACCGCGTTTGCTGTTGCTGGACGAACCGATGGCCGGGATGAACGCCGAAGAGAAGCAGCAGATGAGCCGCTTCATCGTCGACATCAACCGTGAGTTGGGCACTACGGTGGTGTTGATCGAGCACGACATCGGCGTGGTCATGGGCATTTGCGATCACGTGGTGGTGCTCGACTACGGCCGCAAGATCGGCGACGGCCCACCCGAAGAAGTGCGACAAAACCCCGAGGTGATCGCCGCCTACCTCGGCACGCGCCACTAACCCCTGGGTCGATATCGCCGCCAGCCGCCTGGTGGCCAGGAACCCTTTGCCCGCAAAACAGGAAGGCTCATGGAATTTTTCTTAGAGGTGTTGATCGGTGGGCTGCTGGCCGGGGTGATGTACGCCCTGGTGGCCATCGGTTTTGTCCTGATCTACAAGGCCTCCGGCGTCTTCAACTTCGCCCAGGGGGCGATGGTGCTGTTTTCGGCGCTGACCTTTGTCAGCCTCTTGGAGCGCGGGGTGCCGTTCTGGCTGGCGTTTGTCATTAGCCTGGCGGCGATGGTGCTGCTGGCGTTGGCGGTGGAGCGGGTGGTATTGCGTCCGCTGGTCAACCGCTCGCCAATCACCTTGTTCATGGCCACCCTCGGCTTGTCCTACGTGATCGAAGGGGGCGCCCAGGCGCTGTGGGGCGCCCAGGTGCATGGCCTGGAACTGGGCATCAGTGACGAGCCACTGGAACTGGGCGGCATGCTGTTGTCGCAGTTCGACATTTTTGCCGCCGTGACCGCTGCGCTGCTGGTGTTGGCGCTGTCGCTGCTGTTCAACAAGACCCGTATCGGTTTGTCGTTGCGTGCCGTGGCCGATGACCCGCTGGCGGCGTTGGCCATGGGCATCCGCCTCCAACGGGTGTGGGTGCTGGTGTGGGCGGTGGCCGGGTTTGTCGGTCTGGTGGCCGGCCTGCTCTGGGGCGCGCGGCTGGGGGTGCAGTTTTCGCTGTCGCTGGTGGTACTCAAGGCATTGCCGGTGCTGATCATCGGCGGTTTTACCTCGATCAGTGGGGCGATTGTCGGCGGCTTGATCGTCGGCGCCTCGGAGAAGCTGGCCGAGGTGTACCTGGGCCCCGTCATCGGCGGCGGTATCGAGAACTGGTTTCCCTATGTGCTGGCGTTGCTGTTCCTGCTGGTGCGGCCGGCCGGGCTATTTGGTGACCGCGCGATCGAGCGGGTTTAAGGAGAGGCGTGATGTTTTATCAGGAAGCTGGTCAGTTCAGTACTCGCTATGCCCAGGACCGCCGGGTGTTTCGCCTGCGGCAGGACCGTTACGGCTTGGTTGCCTTGCTGCTGTTGGCCTTTGTAGGTGTGCCGTATCTGGGTAACGACTATTGGTTCAGCGCCATTCTGATTCCGTTTCTGGTGCTATCACTGGCCGGGCTGGGGCTGAACCTGCTGACCGGCTATGCCGGGCAGTTGTCGCTGGGCTCGGCGGCCTTCATGGCTGTGGGCGCCTTTGCCACTTACAACGTTGAACTGCGGGTGCCGGGCTCGCCGTTATTGCTCAGCATGGCCCTGGGCGGGGGAGTGGCAGCGCTGGTGGCGGTGCTGTTCGGCCTGCCGAGCCTGCGGATCAAGGGCTTCTATCTGCTGGTGTCGACCCTGGCGGCACAGTTCTTTGTGACCTGGGCGCTGACCCGCTTGAGCTGGTTCTCCAATAACAGCGCCTCGGGGGTGATCAGTGCACCGCGCCTGGAGATACTCGGGGTGGATTTGAACTCACCGGTGGGCCGTTACCTGCTGACGTTGGGGGTGGTGGTGGCGTTGTTCTGGCTGGGCAAGAACCTGGTGCGCAGTGAACTGGGACGCAACTGGATGGCCGTGCGTGACATGGACACGGCCGCTGCAGTGATGGGCATTGCGTTGCTCAAGACCAAGCTGCTGGCGTTTGCCATCAGCGGCTTCTTTCTCGGGGTGGCCGGAGCGCTGTGGGCCTTCACTTACCTGGGCACCGTGGAGCCCCACGGTTTCGATCTGAATCGGTCCTTCCAGATCCTGTTCATCATCATTATCGGTGGCCTGGGCAGCATCCTCGGCAACTTCCTGGGCGCGGCGTTCATTGTGCTGTTTCCGGTGCTGCTGTCGAACCTGGTGGCCTTGTTGCCGGCCGGGCTGATCGATGCCGGGCAGATAGAAAACCTGCAGAAGATGGCATTTGGCGCCCTGATCATTGTGTTCCTGGTCAAGGAGCCGGAGGGCCTGGCGCGCCTCTGGCAGAAGTTCCGCGAGCGCGCTCGGTTGTGGCCCCTGCGCTACTGAGCAAACCGGCGCAGGCATGGACTGCGCTTCGATCCTCCTGCGGCAAACGTGCGATTGAATCATTGATAAGGAAAATACCGATGTTGAAACGATCTCTACTCAGTAGCCTCGCCCTGGCCGTCAGCCTGAGCGTTGCCACATTGACTGCGCAGGCGGATAACGAACAGTACTTCCCGCTGCAGAGCTATCGGGTCGGTCCTTATGCCGCCGGTGGTACCGGGTTTTTTGGTGGTTTTATCGACTACCTCAAGTACGTCAATGCCAATGGCGGGGTCAACGGCGTCAAGCTGACCTGGAGCGAGTGCGAAACCGAATACGTGGTCGAGAAGGGCGTGGAGTGCTACGAGCGTCTGAAAAAAGGCCTCAATGGTGCGCCGGCTGCCGCCACTAACCCGCTGTCGGTGGGCATCGCCTATGCCACCCTGGAGCGCTCGACCGCGGACAAACTGCCTTTGATCACCATCAACCACGGCCGCACTGACTCCACTGACGGCAGCGTTTTCCCCTATGTCTTCCCGTTGCAGCTGAACCCGTACTCCGAAGTCTCGGCGATCATCAACTACATCGGCCAGCAGGCCGGGGGGCTGGACCAGCTCAAGGGCAAGAAGATAGTCACCCTGTATCATGGCTCGCCCTACGGCAAGGAAACCAATGAGGTGTTGCAGACCCTGGCCGACAAGTACGGGTTCAAGCTGACCCTGCTGGAAGTGCCCCATCCGGGTAACGAACAGCAGTCGCAATGGCTCAACATTCGCCGGGAAAAACCCGACTGGGTGATTCTGCGAGGCTGGGGCGTGATGAACCCGGTGGCGTTGAAAACCGCGCAGAAAGTCGGCTTCCCGGCGGATCACATCATCGGCAACATCTGGAGTAACTCCGAGGACGATGCCGCACCGGCCGGTGCCGCCGCCAAAGGCTTTATCGCGATCACCACGCACCCCACGGGCACCGATTTCCCGGTCCTGCAAGGCATCCAGCAGCAGGTGGTGGCCAGGGGCAATGGTGACCTGGCCGATCCGAAACGCTTCGGCACCGTGTATTACAACCTCGGTGTGGTGAACGGCATTCTCAATGTCGAAGCGGTGCGCATTGCCCAGGAGAAATTCGGCAAGCAACCGCTCACCGGCGAGCAGGTGCGCTGGGGCTTCGAGCACCTCAAACTGGACGATGCCCGCCTCAAGGAGCTGGGTGCACTGGGCTTGGTGCAACCATTGCAGCTGTCGTGCTCGGACCATGAAGGGGGCGGTGCCGTGCGCTTCCAGCAGTGGGATGGCAGCCAGTGGAAACTGATCAGTGACTGGGTGCAGGCCGACCGTGCCTTGCTCAGGCCGATCATCGAAGCCTCGTCGCACCAGTACGCCAAGGAAAAAGGCATCACACCGCGCGATTGCAGCCAGGACAGCTGAGATGTGAATCGGGTCGGGGAGGCGTCCCCAATGCTTTTCCGTTAAGGCAATGTCTGCTCAATACACATCCCGTGGCGAGGGAGCAAGTCACTCGCCACAAGTCACTTGTTTCAAGCTTTTATTAATTGAACAGCATGGGGATAGGCGTATGAACCAAGTACCGATCTTGCGGATCGACGCGATTGAAGTCCTGTACGAACAGGCCATCCTCGCGGTGTGCGGGGTATCGCTGGCGGTACCGCAAGGGCAGATCGTGGTGTTGCTGGGGGCCAACGGTGCCGGCAAGAGCACCACCTTGAAGGCCGCCTCCAATCTGGTGCGCGCCGAGCGGGGCGAGGTAGTGCAGGGGCGGATCCTCTATCGAGGCGAGGATGTCACCCGTAGCACGCCCCATAGCCTGGTGGCCAGCGGCCTGGTGCAGGTACTGGAAGGCCGGCATTGCTTTGCCCAACTGACAGTGGAAGAAAACTTGCTGACGGGTGCCTTTGCGCGTCAGGTGTCCCGCGGGCAACTGAAGGCCGATCTTGAGCGTATCTACAGCCAGTTTCCGCGCCTCAAGCTGCGGCGCAAAAGCCTGGCCGGCTACACCTCCGGCGGTGAACAGCAGATGGTTGCGCTCGGGCGGGCGCTGATGGCCCGGCCGCAGCTGGTATTGCTGGACGAACCTTCGATGGGCCTGGCACCGCAGATCGTCGAGGAGATCTTCGAGATCATCCAGCAGCTCAATCAGCGCGACGGCGTGAGCTTCCTGATTGCCGAGCAGAACATCAACCTGGCCCTGCGTTACGCCCAGTACGGCTACGTGCTGGAAAGCGGCCGGGTTGTCAGCGAAGGCACGACCGGGCAGTTGGCCGAGCGCAGTGATATTCAGGACTTCTATCTGGGGGGCGGGACAGCGGGTAAAGGAGCTGCTGCTTGACCGCCACCAGTCAGATCGACAGGTTGACCACTTTGACCGTCTGGGCGTCCTGTACCGGGCGGCGTTTGTTCACCACCAGTTCACCGACCTTGATCAACATCGCGCGGGTGATGTTGCGACTCAGCCCCAGCAAGCTGGCGGTGTGCACCTGGTTGTAGTGGCAGAAGCGATAGGCCGCGCGCAACAGCGCTTCCTCGACCCGCTCGTGGAGGGCGCCGCTTTCTTCCTCGAACAGCTTCTTGAAGGCTTGCTGCAACAGGGCGTCGGCACTGTCGTCCTGGACGGTATTGCTGGCGTCCAGGCGTTCGATACGCAGGTTGGACAGGTGCAAGTCCTGGACGCGGATCAGATTGTTACGGCAGATCAGTAAGGTGTGGTGAATGACGTTTTCCAGCTCGCGAATATTGCCCGGCCATGAGTAATTCACCAGCTTCTGTTCGGCTTCGGTATCCAGCACCACTTCGCCATAGCCCAGCCGACGACTGTACTCGGCGATGAAGTGGCGGATCAGCGGCAGGATGTCGCCCGGTCGCTCGCGCAGCGGGCTGAGTTCCAGGCTGACCACGTTTAGCCGGTAATAGAGGTCTTCGCGAAAGTGCCCGGCGTTGATGGCTTTTTCCAGCTGCACGTTGGTCGCAGCCAGCACCCGTACATCGATTGGGATGCTTTTGCGTGAACCCAGGCGAACCACTTCACGCTCCTGCAGCACCCGCAGCAACTTGACCTGGATTGGCATCGGCAAGTCGCCGATTTCGTCGAGGAACAGCGTGCCGCCGTTGGCTTCCTCGAACCAGCCGGCTTTGGCGCTCAGGGCGCCGGTGAAGGCGCCTTTTTCGTGGCCGAACAGTTCGGCCTCCACCAAACTTTCGGAAAACGCGCCGCAGTTGACCGCGATAAACGGTTTGTTGCGACGAGCGCTGAGGTTGTGCAGGTGACGGGCCACCAGCTCCTTGCCGGTCCCGGTTTCGCCGATGATCAACACGCTGGCATCACTGGGCGCAACCTGTTGCAGGTGCGCCAGCAGCGCCTGTGATTTCGGGTCTTCGAAGACTTGCGCGGTGGCGCGTATCGAGGTGGCCAAGGCTGGTGAGGGCGGCAGCGTGAGTAGTTGCATGGTCGGGCCTATGAGTAAAAGGACGGAGTGGGCAGCGCCGTGTTGAGCGCCCAGTCACCCAGTTCATGGAGCTTGTAGTCCACGGGGTCGTGCAGGGTCTGGGTGCGCAGGTTGCGCCAGTGACGATCAAGGCGCAGCGCGGCATGGGTGGCGCGGGCGCCGGTCACTTCAAACAGGCTGCTGGTCAGGTCCAGGCCGGTGCGGGTGGCGGCGACCTTGGCGGTGGCAATGGCCAGGGCCAGTTGGCCACGTTCCTCGGCGGCGAGTTGGTGCTCCTTGCTCCAGGCTTGGTCGAGCAGGGCGTTGGCTCGTTCAGTGAGCAGGCGCACGCTTTCCAGCCCGACCCAGAATTCGCCGTAATGGCGCAGGACATAGGGGTCCTGATTGGCCTGGCTGACGTTGGCCTTGAACCAGGGGCGCGTTTCCTTGAGGGTGTAATCGCGGGCCTCTTCGAACGCGCCCTCGGCAATGCCGAGGAAGATATTGACGAAGGTCAGTTGGGCGATCAGCGGGCGCAGGCAGGCAAAGGGCGTGCTCAGCGGGCCGGGATCGAGCAGCAGCTCATTCTCTTCCACGCGCACCCGTTCGAAGGTGGCGCTGCCGCTGTCGGTCTGCCGTTGGCCGATGTTGTCCCAGTCGCCGTGCAAGGTGATGCCGGTGCGGTGGCTGGGAATGGCGGCGATCAACAGCTTGCCGCTGGTGGATTCATCCAGCGCCGAGGCAATCAGCATTTCCGAATCGGCGGAGCCGGAGCAGAAACTCTTGCGCCCGGAAAACTCGCGATAGCCGGCAAACTTTTTCGACAGGGTGCGGGTGTCCAGCGGGTTAAGGGCATTACCCCAGAACCAGTTGTTGCGCGCGGTCTGTTCGAACCAGGGCTGCCACTGTTCGGGCCGGGAAAACAGCCGCACCGTGGCCAGCATCAAGTGCTGGAAGCCGAACACGTGGGCGATCGAGCTGTCGATCCTGGCGAATTCGCGCACCACTTCCAGGGTGTCGCTCCAGCTGGCGCCAAGGCCACCGTACTGCTGGTCAATTTTCATCGCCAGCAGACCGCTACGGCGCAACTCGTCGCGCTCGGCTTTCGGCGTGCCGCCCAGATGGTCGCGTTCGGCGGCGGTTCGGGAAAACTCGGCGGCGAGCGTCCGAGCGATCTGCAGCGGGGTTTCAAGTTTGGATGTATGGATAGCGGTCACAGGCTGTTCCTCAGGCTGTTTTCCGCAGGTCGGCGGCATTGGCGGTGAACAGCGGTGCGGCCCGTTCGACTGCCAGGCGGATGCGTGTTTTCAGCGCTTCGCTGCTGATCTGGTAATTCGTGAAATCGGCCTCCGAGGCATACACGCCCAGGGGTAGGGTCACCGACTGGAAGAAGCTGAACAGCGGGCGCAACTGGTGATCGATTACCAGCGCATGCCGGTCGCTGCCACCGGTGGCGGCCAGCAACACCGGGGTATCGATCAATGCGTCCTGGCCAATCAGGTCGAACAGGTGCTTGAACTGGCCCGGGTAGGCACCACGGTAGACCGGTGCAGCCACCACCAGCAGGTCCGCCGACTCAATCGCATTCAACTCGTACTCAACAGTTTTCGGCAGCTCCCGACGGGATATGGCGCTGCCCAGCGGGCGGACAATGTCACCCAGCTCGATGATGCGGCTTTCGATTGGCAGGTACTGGCTCAGCTCAGCAACGATGGCTTGGACCAGTACCAGGGTGCGTGACGGACGATAGGTTCCACCGGAAACGGCGACGACTTTAAGTGGAGTGCTCATGGGGTCTGTTCCTGTTCGAGTTGCGGGATGTGCAGCCATCAGAGCAAGAGTTGTTCCATGGTTAAAATAACTATAAAAAACAATAAGTTAGTCTATTGCTTGGTCTCGGCTGCTGTTGTCTGGGCAGCTAACTGTTGAGCGACTGTTGCGTGAGCAGCAATGGCGCTGCTGTTTGTCGGGCAACACTGTGGCATCCATGAATTGAATGTAAGTGATCTAAAAAACATCTAATAAATACTTTTTGGTTATTAGCTTAAGGCTTTGTCGGGCTGTCAGTGCCAGGGGAGCAGCTTTTGGCAGGCTTTAGCCGGCCGAAATCAGTGGGTAATGTCTCTCGGATCGGCCAAGTGTTGCTCAGACAATAGCGGTTCAACATCACTGTTGGGTGGGCAACAGTGGGTGGACCAAAGCGCATGGCATTCACCTTCCACCGTCGCCGCTCAGGTGGTTGTGCACGCTGCCTGCAGCCCGCAACGCAGGGTTTCAGGGCTTCTGGTATGGCTCTTGCTCAGGCACCTGACTCTCCAGCAACAGTGCTGATCAGGGCGCCACAGAGTGCTCGCTTCCTATATCTGCCGGCCGATGTGCCGTGCGCCTTGTGATCCAGCCCTGTATCACTCCCTGAGGCCCGTACCATGAATTTGGATATTTTCTGGTTTCTCCCCACCTCCGGTGACACCCGCTACCTGGGTAAGTCCGAGTCCGGCCGCCCGGCCACCAACCAGTACATGCGGCAGATTGCTGTGGCTGCGGAAAGCCTTGGCTACGACGGCCTGTTGATTCCCACCGGCAGCAGTTGTCTTGATCCCTGGGTCACCGCTGCCAGCCTGGTACCAGTGACCAGCCGGATTAAATTGTTGGTGGCCTTGCGCACGTCAATCAGCAGCCCGACCGTAACGGCACGTCAGGCTGCCAGCCTCGACCAGGCCCTGGGTGGGCGCCTGCTGCTCAACGTGGTCCCCGGTGGCGATGCGGCCGAGCTGGCCGCCGAGGGCGTGTACCTCAAGCACGATGAGCGCTATGAGGCCGCCGATGAGTTCCTCACCGTCTGGCGTCGGGTATTGCAGGGTGAAACGGTCGACTTCGAGGGCAAGCACATCCATGTGAAGCGGGCGCAGAATTTCTTCCCGCCGGTGCAGAAGCCCTATCCGCCGCTGTACTTCGGTGGCTCTTCGCCGGCCGCCCACGAGCTGGCCGCCAAACACGTGGACACCTACCTGACCTGGGGCGAGCCACCGGCCGCGGTGGCCGAGAAGATCGGCGATGTACGTGCCCGCGCCGCGAAGCACGGCCGCACAGTGCGTTTTGGCGTACGTCTGCACGTGATCGTGCGTGAAACCAACGAGCAAGCCTGGGCCGCTGCCAACGAACTGATCCAGTACCTGGACGACGAGACCATCGCCCAGGCCCAGGCCAACTACGCGACCATGGACTCCGAAGGCCAGCGCCGCATGGCTGCGCTGCACGGTGGCTGTCGCGATCAGCTGGAAGTCAGTCCCAACCTGTGGGCCGGTGTCGGCCTGGTGCGCGGCGGTGCCGGTACTGCCTTGGTCGGTGACCCGCAGACCGTCGCCGCCCGGCTGCAGGAATACGTCGACCTCGGCGTCGACAGCTTCGTGCTCTCAGGTTATCCGCACCTGGAAGAGGCCTACCGCTTCGCCGAACTGGTGTTCCCGTCGTTGCCCGGTAAACAGGCGGTGACCGTCAATGAGGTGCTCACGGGCGGAGCCTTCGATGTGCGAGCCAAGACCAAACAAGAGGAAACCGCGGTATGAAAGTGATCGACATGCGCTGCCGGCCGGCCTATCTGCACGATTTCTTTGGCGCCAACCCGGGCTCGGCGGGCTACGCCACCGCGCGCTGGCTGAATCGCCGCGTCGGAGCTCGCGGCAGCGACGAGCATTTTGCCCGCTCGCTGACGCCAGAGGGTTTTATTGCCGAAGTCCGAGAAGCCGGTTTGAGCCAGGCGGTGGTGGTGGGGCGACACACCCCTGGGCAACACCTGCCGAATGATTTCATCCACGAAATCACCCATCCCCATCAGGAGCTGCTGGGTATCGCCGGGGTTGACCCGACGCTTCAGGGTATCGATGGCGCTATTGCCGAAATCGACCGGGTGATTGATCAACTCGGTCTGGTCGGTATCGGCCTGGAGCCGGGTTTCGCCGTGCCGGCACGGCATCCGGATGACCCGCTGTACTTTCCCCTCTACGAACACTTGTCGCGCCGTGGCATTGCGCTGTTCCTGATGAGCGGACCGACCACGCCGGATCCGGCCTTCAACGACCCTGGCCGCCTGGCAGCGGTGGCACGAGCGTTTCCCGAACTGAAAATAGTCTGTTACCACGGCTACTGGCCGAACGTGGCGCAACTGCTGGGCGTAGCTTTTCGCTATGAAAACATCTTCGCCGTGCCAGACATGTACCTGTTCCTGCCGGGCAGCGAGGCCTTTGTCGCAGCAGCCAATGGCTTTCTGGGCGACCAACTGTTGTTTGGCTCGTCCTACCCGTTCCGGCCGATCCGCCAGTCGATCGAGGATTTTCAGGCGCTGGGGTTCAAGGATCAGGTGCTGGATAAGTTGCTTTATGGGAATGCGGCGCGGTTGTTAGGGTTGAGGAGGTAGCCTTGAATCGACGCCTGCCGTTTCGACGGACGCCCAATCGGGCTATAGAAGTCGGCGAGGTAATGGCGCGGGTCGCCCAGCAGCGCGTTGACGCCGACGGCACGCTCGTTCAGTTCGGCGACTTCCAGGCTCAGTGCGCGCACCTCGTCTTTCTGCATCCGACGCTCTTGCAGCAATTGCTCGACGCTGGTCAGGATGCGTCGCAACAACGGGTTGTTCGACGACAACGGCGTGCTCGCCTGGTCAGGCTGGTCCAGTCTGTCGGCGAGCGGAGCCAATACCCAGTGGGTTGTCCGGCTGAAAAAAACATGGAGCACCTCTACCTGAGTGAAGTGATGTCAGCCGCCAGGGGCTGCGGTGGACGTACCGACAACGACTGCGAATCAAACACTGTCGCCCCCGGCAGGGCTTGCCAGGCCAGTGGGCCGGCGGCGATTTCCCGGGTACTGAGCAGGCAGTGGTCAAGCTCGCGCTGTAAAACCTCGGTGTCGAGGCCCTGGCCGATGAGCACCAATTCCTGGCGACAATCACCGACCACGTTGTCCCACTTGGCCATGATGCTCTGGAGCCGGTATTCATCCCGTGGCCATTGCGACGGATCGATAAAGTTCCACCAGTGGCCGACATAGTCCCACTGGAACTGCCCGCCGCTCTGCACCAGCATGCCGGTTTCCAGGTGCCGGCTGGCGAGCCAGAAATAGCCTTTGCTGCGCAACAGCCGTCCGTTGCGCCAGGGGCGCTGGAGAAAGTCGAGCAAGCGCTGTGGGTGAAAGGGTGTCCGCTCACGGTAGACCCAGGATGTCACACCGTAGGTGTCCGCTTCGGAGGCTGGCGCGTCGGTCGCCTCCATTTTCCTCATCCAGCCCGGCGACGCGGCAAGGCTGGGTAAATCAAACAGATGGGTGCCGAGGATGCTCGACAGCGCGACTTGACCGTGGGTCATCGGCAGGATCCGCGCGCCGGGGTTCAGGCCGGCGAGAATGGCGTGCAGTGCCTGGTAACCGGCGTCATCGATCAGGTCCAGTTTGTTGACGAGAATAATGTTGGCGTACTCCACCTGCTCGATCAGAAGGTCGGCCAGATGGCGCTCCGGCGCGTCTTCCATGGCATCCGCACGGGCCACGGTATCCGGCGACTCGAGCAGCGCCTGAAACTGGCTGCCATCGACCACCGTCACCAAGGTGTCCAGGCGTGCCAGTTCGCTGAGGCTGAAGCCTTCGGTGTCAAGGAAGGCGAATGTCTCCGCCACCGGCATCGGCTCGGAGATCCCGGTGGATTCAATGAGCAGGTAGTCGAAACGCTGCTGACGTGCCAGATCACTGATCTGCTCCAGCAAATCGGCGCGCAGTGTGCAGCAAATACAGCCGTTGCTCATCTCGATTAACTCATCGCGACCACGGTGCAGCGACACGTCGCGCTGCACCGCTTCGGCATCGATGTTGACTTCGCTCATATCGTTGACGATGACCGCGACTCTCAGGCCTTCGCGATTGCGCAGGATATGGTTCAGCAGGGTGGTTTTGCCGGCGCCGAGGAAGCCCGAAAGGACCGTCACCGGCAGTCGGCCCGCCTGGGCGCCGTCAATCATGCGTTCACCGCTTTTGCGCTGGGCGCCTTGTCGAGGTAGCTTTCAAAAAGATCGACCACCACGAAACCATCGTCCGCCGCGTCGCCCCAAAGGTCTTTCACACGAAATTCGACGTGGTAGGTCGGCTGATGCGCCGCGCTCACATCGCCATGGCCGATGGCATCCGGGAAGGGCCACTGTTCTGACGTGCGGTGCAGGATCACGCCTTCCTTGCCGCGTACGTAGGCCGGCATGCGGATATGCCCGGCCACATATTCGTCGCGAACGACCACCCGATCGCCCACCTCGAAGGGGGGCCGACCGGTGATCGCCTGGCGACCGCCCGCGTGGGCGGGGTTCGCCAGCTTGAAGTGAGAGCCTAGGGCCTCATCAAGTTCTGCCTGGGTAATCACGCCTGTTTCTACCAGCAGGGTCGCGGTGGCGATGATGTAGCGCTCGTAGTATTGCGTGCCGACATGTTGGCGAACATCCAGGCGTTCGACGGCGTGGCGCACTTCGTCGACGCTGAATTTTTTCAGGTGATCGACGCCGATGAACATCAAGCTGTAGGCCAGGTGTTCCCAGTCCTGCTTGAACACCTGTTTGTAGCTCAGGCTATTGATGGTGTGCGGGACTTTGCCAAAGCCTTGAAAACCGCCGAGATCGTGAAAGCCATCCATTGTGAATACCTCTGAAAAGTGAAAGAAACCCAGCGCCCTGGCTACGCTACCTGCGGCAGCGCCACGCCGATCAGGACGTCCTTGGTGATCAGGGCCCGCAGGGCCTCTTCATCCATGCCCTCACTGCCCTCGGGTCGTACCGGCAGCACCAGATAGCGGCTTTCGGCACTGGTGTCCCACACTTTGATGGTGGCTCCCTCTGGCAGCTCGGTGCCCAGTTCCCGCAGAACGGTGCGCCCTTCGCGGACCAGGCGGGCACGGAATTCGAAGCCCTTGTACCACTCCGGCGGCAGGCCGAGGACGGGCCAGTTGGTGCAGGAGCACAGGCTGCAGACGATCACGTTTTTCAGCGTGGGGGTGTCTTCCAGGGCGACGATGTATTCACCTTGTGGGCCGGTATAGCCGAATTGCGCGCAGGCAGCGGTGCCGTCCTTGAGCAGCAGTTCACGAAACTGCGGGTCGACCCAGGCCTTGGCCACCACGCGAGCGCCATTCTCCGGGCTCCAGTCGTGGGCCATGAGTTGGGTCAGCTGTTCGATATAGCCGGCGGGAATCAGCTCCTTTTGCTTGAGCACCTGGAATAGGGCGCGGGCTCGCTCGCCTGGGGTCGAGGTGGTTTTTTCATCGGTGTTCATCAGTTAACTCCTCATCGTTGAGCGTTTAAGCAGCGCCTGGGGTGTTTGTTTTTGTGCGCTGCGCGGGAACCGACCGGTTAATTGTTTTTCCAGTCAACGGACGCTTCGAACGCTGCGGCCGCCTGGTAAATCGTGCCTTCGGCATAGTGCTTGCCCACCAGCATGAGCCCGACCGGCAGGCCGTCCACCAGCCCGCAGGGAATCGACATGGCCGGATGGCCGGTGATGTCCTGGGCTGAGGCGTTGCCGATCATTTCCAGCGCCCGGGCCACGTATTCCGTGATCGAGCAACCGGGTTCCGGATGAGGCTGGGCGATGATCGGCACGGTCGGCATCACCAGCAAGTCGTAGCGCGCCAGCGCCGCGTCGTAACCGGCCCGGGCCATGCGTGTGAGATTCTGCGCCTTGGCGTAGAAACGGCCGTTGTAGTGCTTGATGCCGTATTCACCGACAAACATGCACAGCTTGAGAGACGCGGACAGCTGATCCGCCTGCTCGCGCCACCCGGCTTGCTTGTCCAGCAACGTGAGGTCGTACAGGCCTTTCCAGTTAAAACCGGCGCCATTGCCGTGCATCATCTGCATTGTCAGGCCTTCACAGCCGATGGGGAGCCACAGCGAGCCGGCGATCTTGTGCTCCGGCACGGAGACTTCCTCGACATGCGCGCCGAGCCGCTCCAACTGGGCGATGGCGTTACGCACCGATGCAGTTACGCGCGGGTCCTGGTTGGCCAGCTGGAAACCTTCCTGCAGGATGCCGATCCTGAGCCCTTGCACGCCACGGTCCAGGTAATCGCTGTAGGTGTCGACCCGGGGCGCGGCCTGGCGTGGGTCGAGGCCGTCGGCGCCGGCCATGACTTCCAGCATCAACGCGTTGTCGCGCACGTTGGCCGTGATGGGCCCGGCATGGTCGATGGTCGCTTCGATCGCCATGATCCCGGTGTAGGGCACCAGGCCGTGGGTCGGCTTCATCCCGTAAGTACCGCAGAATGCCGAAGGAATCCGAATGGAGCCGCCCTGATCGCCGCCGACCGCGAGATCCACTTCGCCGGCGGCCACCAGTGCCGCGCTGCCGGAAGAGGAACCACCGGAGGCGAAACCCTGACGATAGGGGTTATGTACCGGTGCGGGGTCAGAGGTGTGACTGCCACCGGACAGGCAGTAGTGCTCGCACGTGGCCTTGCCGAGAATGGTCGCCCCCGCATCCAGTAAGCGCGTGACCACGGTGGCATCGAACGACGGGACGAAACCTTCGAGTGGCGCGGCACCGTTCATCATGGGGACGCCGGCCAGGGCGATATTGTCCTTGAGCGCGACGGTTTTGCCCGCCAGCTTGCCTTGCGGTGCGCCGTTGACTTCGGTGCGGTAATACCAGGCGTTCAAGGGGTTGTGGGCCGCCGAAGGGCGGTAGCCGGAACTGCGCTCGTAACGGACGGGCGGCACGCAATCGGGCAGCTCGTCGATCAGGTCGTAGGCGTCGAAGCTCGACTGCATCAGGGCCAGGTATTCACTGGCTTGTTCACGGCTGAGCTGCATGTGCAGGCCGTTCGCGATGTCCAGTAAGTGTTCAAGGGTGGGACGAACGATTGCCATGGTGGGGCTGTCCTTATCGTGGTGGCCTGGGGTTCAAGATAATCCGTGCCTCTGCGCGGTGGCTTGGTTGAAAAAGACACCGACTTGGTTGAGCCGGACATCCTTGCGCCAGGCGCAGGAAGGGTGTCCGGCGGCTGTCTGCTGGACAGTTGGCTAGAACACGTGCGCGTAACGCAGGTTCATGCGGAAGTCCTCTTTGGCGCCGTTATCCACTGAAAGGTCCTTGCCCAGCTGCAGCTGGAGCTGGTCCTGGGGGGTGACGAATTTGGTGGCTGTCAGGCGGAAGTTGGTGGTGCCCATTTCGTCGTCCTGGTTGACACGCGCGACGCTGGTTTCACCGCCCCAGGTACGCCCGAAGCCGACGCCGAATGCCGTGGTGGCGTCTGGCATGTAACGGCCCATCACCTGGGCAGCGTAGGACACGTCCTGCTTGAGGCGGTCGCCATTGGCGCCGTAATCGGTGTTATCGCCATACCAAGTGGCACCGCCGACCAGGTCCATTGCCCACTTCTCCGTGAAGTGCTTGACGTAGGCGCTCTGCAGCTCGAATTTCCAGCGGTTCTCACCGAGGTTGAGCGCGTCGTTCTTGTCGTAGGTACCGGAAGGGACATACACATAGGGGGCGATACTGAGGGTGTCGCGGGCTTCGTTGAGCCGCCACTTGACCGGCGCGGTGAGGATCAAGTCGCCGACGCCCCGGGTACTGCCGAGTGTCGAGGCATCGCCGCCAGTGGAAACGTGCCCGAAGGGCAGGAGGAATTGCGGGTCGATGGTGACCGTTTCACTCAGCGCGTACACATGGAGCAGACGCAGGATGCCGACGTCCGAGCTCAACCTGAAGTCCGAGCTGGCCTTATGGCCATTGGCGTAGGCCGAGTCTGTGGTGGAGTGCTGGTAGTAAATCGCGCCGATGGTAGCGCCGACCGGGTATTGCTCGTAATCGCCAGGGGCCACCTCACCAGCGTTCGCGTGGAGTACGGGCAACAGCGTGGAGAGTGTCAGCAGACGGATCTTATTCATCTTTTATTCCTTGCACGGCAAGGCCGTGCCGCCCGGGCAGGGCGGCAAAACGGCAGAAATTCGGGGTTTTAGACGCCGGCCAGGTTCAGGATGCAGGCGATTGCGCGTCGCGCAGCATTCCGGTCTGCGGGTGACAGTTGATGTACTCGAACACCTGGCTCTTGGCGTCCGACACCGACACTTCGTGGTACAGCCGCAATTTCTTCAGGCCCGCCGCGACACGGAAGAAGGTCACGAAAATTCGCAGATGGGTGGGGTGGGATTCCGCCCAGCGTTCGAGCTTCTCGATCGAGCGCCAGTGACCGATGTTGTAGCTCACGTCGAGGAAGTTGCCGTCCAGGTCGATATTGCGCACGAAGCGGTTGCTGTAGCAGCCCAGGGGTTGGCCGTTGTCACGCAGGAAGTCCATGCCGTCCTGCAGGGTCGGCAGGATCTCGTCGAGGTACAGTGAACGTTCTTCAGCCTCGGCGTCCGCCCAGTCCTGGCCTGAGCGAATCAAGGCGAGGTTGTCATGCCCCATGATCACCACCCGGCCACCCTTGGCGGGATCACCCGCGACCACTTGCAGCTCGCTGGTGGGCATCATCCAGTCTGTCTGGGAGATCGGGAAGCGGTCGCGCATCGAGCCCCAGTAGCCGTGTTCTTCGATTTCACTACTGGTCGTATCCATTACCGCGCCGACGCCGGGCAGGTTGTCCTGGAAGGCGTACAGGGTCTCAAACTGCTCGGCGCGCGGGGCGCTGATTTCACGGAAATAGCCAAGGCCATCACTCAGCCGATCCGACGAAGCCCACCAGTCATTCACCTCCGGTGAACGCAACCAGCGACAGTGGGCCGCCGGGTCTTTCCAATACCCGACGACAATCAGATTGTCGAAACCGCTGTTGTCGGTGTGGTGGGTCAAGTCGTGGTTCTGCGGGCCATTGGCCAGGCTGAAACTGCCGACGATATGACGCATCGCCTGCAATGCGGCCTCGCGCTGTGCATCGCCTTGATACTGCACGCCGAAGTACCCCATCACTACTTGTTGCAGTTGCTCGTCAGCGCGTGCCACCCACATCGGAAACGGTGGCTGATACTCATCTGGCACGCGGCGGGACAGGGTGCGTGGGCATTTGAGATGTTTGTCGATTGCAGATTCCATCTTGAGCTCCTCGTTTTTTTTCAGGCAAGCGGTTTGGATTCACGCTTCGGCGGCGGGGTGCGCTTGGCGACCTGCCGTCGATGCAGCAGCTTCATGGCTCCCCATTCAATCAACCAGTAAGCCGACTCCTCAGGCACGAGATCGCGCATGTGCAGAAGCCAGGATGAGTCAGGCAATTGTTTTGAATATTGTCGGTCCATGGGAGGCCTCATCAGCAGGGGGATGAGCTGCTGTGAGGTGAAAATTAGGCTGGACGGCGATAGGCCGCTTTGTTCGTCAGGACAACCGTTTGGTTGTAAAAGACAACGCCGACACACGCGGCGCGGCCATGATCGGCATTGGTGCACCCACGCCGAATACGTCAGGCACTCTGCCTCTAAGTGGGGATTTTGAGGTGTTCTCGCGTCACGTTGGCCGGGCGAAAACCTCGATGGCAGTCTCTTCGCAGAGCCCTTCAGGATCGGCATGAATGCGCTTGGCCTGTTAATTGCTGCGATAAAGCCGTTAGAACTTCTCGCGCTCTTACTGCAAGGTTGTACTGAGGTCCGTGGCATGAACCCAAGCACTCAATATTCGACCCTCGCTGTCGCGGCCCCGCGCCGCTTTGATTATTGGAAGGAAGTGGTCTGCCGCCATTGCCTGGCGGCCGATAGCAAACCTTTGTCCCAGAGCAGTTTTGATGGCTCGCTTGCAGTCAATACCGTGGGTGATCTGGACATTTGTTCGCTGTCTGCACCCCTGCATTACTGGGAACGCTCCGAGCAGCATCTGCGCAGTGGTCCTTCCGAAGATTTATGGTTGGGGTTCTCTCGAAATGGCCACGGCCAGATTGAACAGGGCGGCAGAAAAGCCAACCTGGCGGCGGGCAATTTGTTTCTTTATGACGCAACTCAGGCGTTTCGATTCAGCTTCGGTGGCACTGAAAACCACCTGGTGCGCATTCCGCGAGCCTTGCTCGTCGAACGCCTGCCACGTATCGCCGATTACACCGCGATGGTTCTCGACGAGCGGCGTCCGGGAGTCATTCCATTGCGTGAAATGTTGCGTCAGGCCGCGAGTGCGCCGGCATCGTTGCAGGATGAGGCCATCTCGAACCGTTACTCCAGCGCTTTGCTCGACCTCCTTGTCATCAGCCTGGAACTCCAGGACTTGAAGATCAGTCACGATGAGCTGGATCTCTACGGCCGCATCATGAAGTACATTCAACGGCACTTGACCGAGCCGGACCTGTCGATTGAAGTCATCGCGCAGGCCCACAATGTGTCCACCCGCACCGTCACCCGAGCCTTCGCCCGTTACCAGAAGACCCCCGTGGCAGAAATCTGGAAAGAGCGCCTGAATGCCAGCCGTGAAGCGATCGAGCGCGGTCAGGTGCGCAGTGTGTCCCAGGCGGCGCTGGACTTCGGGTTTTCTGACTTCTCCCATTTCAGCCATGCGTTTCGCAAAGCATTTGGCGTTGCGCCCAATACCCTGTTGCATCGAAATTGAGTGATGCCCCGAAGGACAGTGCCCTTGCGCTTGAACGCTCTTCTGTGAAAGCGCAGGGTGTTTCCTGCGGGGCGTTCTGTTTGGACCGGGGGACATGGTGGACACATGTTCGGAGACATAGTGGACAGTTAACGAAGCCGTTTACCTGATATTACGGATCGGGCGTTCATCTCAATTTGTGCAATGCGATGCCTACCCAGTAGACATCGTGCTTGCCGTCCTCCAAGGTCCTGCGCAAGCCCACACGCTCACCGGTAAACGCCCGGGCCCAGCTTGAGCTCCTACCCTCACCAGTTGAGCTCCCCGTTGGCTTGCACTGTTCGCACTTCGTCATCATCGCCGTACTCCAGTTCCGCCGGTACCTCCTGATAGCACAGCTCGCTTTGCCGGTACCGGGAGGCAGGAACGTTAAAATCCAGAGCTTGGTGTGGACGTTGGTGATTATAGATTTCCCGCCATTGGTCTGTTACGGTCGACGTATATCTAATACTTTCAATCATGTTCAGACCACTTTGCACGTCAACCACGCCCCCCAGAAAAGGCTGCTGAAGAAACGGGTAGCGTCTCCAAATCCGGCGTCATGCAAGAGATTTTGAACCGCCGCCTCGGAATGTGGAGGATCAGCGCCTTGAAGGATTTTCCCAAGCTTGACCTTCACTTCATCCGGGCTGGCTCCATGCTGCCGCCACCGCTGCCCCCAAGCCGCAAGCAGTAGCGGCTGGCTGGCATAAGCGTATTGATTCCCCGCGACAATCAACGGCGCCCCCGGTTTTAGATGAGCCCGAATGGATCGTAAAATTTGTCGCTTGGTTTCATCTCCATCGAGATGATGGAGTACCCCGATCAAGGTCGCTGCGTCGTATGACTCGTCTGCTGCCAGGTCTTCAACATGCCCAAGATGCATGGCCGTTCTTTCAAGCAAGTTGTTTGCCTCTAATTGCTGCTTTGCAGCCTCCAACATCGGCTCGGACGGATTAACGGCCGTGAAGCGCCAACCCGGCTCAAGCTTGGCCATAGCAACAATTTCCTGCGCCGTACCGCCAGCGCCAACTACAAGTATTTTTGCCGAACGTGCAGTGCCCAGGCTTGCCGCCAGCATGCACGCCGCCAAGTCTTGGCAGGCGTCATATCCTGCTAGCGCAATACGGCTCTGTCGTCCGTACTCAATGGCTCGTGAGGTATCAAATTTTTCTGAGTTGAGAGGGGATGATTTCAAGGCGGTTCTCCATGTCCTGAAATCAAGCTACGCCAGACACAGCAATAATAAAAATTCATTAATTTTATGTGGAGCATTCCTGAAGGGAATGCATACCTCAAAAAATTGCATCGTCGGATCAAGTCCAATGGCTGTTACCCATGTTTGGACTATTCGAGCGTATTGCCTGATGGAGAGATGATCCGGGTCATCCACAGCGATCGGCAGTGCGCGTGGGTCGGGCGCAAGTCAAGGGGGGGAGGGACGCTTTGGTCTGGTCGTGCGGCGTTGGGAAGGTATGTATGATGACGCATCTATTGTTACCGATGGTCCCCATCCGCCGCTCAGAACCGCCCCGACGAGGCTATTGCAGCGGTGCACTTGTATTAAGGGGTCTATTTTATGGCCTACATGTCGTCCAAGCTCAGTGGTCAGTCGCCCGAAGTGTTTCACTTGGAGACTAGCGACACCAGTGGCTACGCCGTGGATTGGCACGCCCACGACTGTCATATGCTGCTGTTACCACGCCAGGGAGGGCTATTTCTGTCGACCGAAAGCAGCCAAACTTCTCACGTTTCGCCCCGGTTGTTTTCCTTTGTGCCGGCAGACTTTGCACACGCAACCCAAGCGGTTCCGGGGCGGGAGAAACATATGACCTTGTATGTCGATCCCTCTTACATCAAGCATCAAGGACAGATGAACGGTTACAGCGGTTTCGCCAAACAGGTAAATCGATCGGGGATCTGGCAAGGAACAGAGACGCTGGAAAGTATCTTGCGCCTGTACGACCAACTGCAAGGCAGTGCATCCGCGGAGGCCTTTCAGCGCCAATTACCCCATCTCAATCATCTGCTCTTCGAGGAGTGCGCGCGGGTTATCGCTTGTCAGCAGACTCAGCCGCAGCCGAGTGAACATCAGCAGCAGGCGACGCTGGTTCGCGACATACAGCGCTACATTCAGGAGAATCTGGAAACAGATTTGGATATTGAGTCGATTGGGCATGAGTTCCACCTGTCACGGCGTCACCTTACTCGTATCTTCAAAGACATTACGGGCGAAACCCTGCTGGATTTCACCAACCGCACCCGAGTGGAAACGGCCGCCCGGCTTGTTTCATGCACTTCACTATCGATCCTCGAAGTCAGCCTCGCGGTAGGCCTGGACTCCCCCTCATACCTTGCTCGACTGTTCAAGCGCCACCTGGGTCTAACCCCAAGCGGGCTACGCAAACCCCGCTAACGATCTGGCCCAAACGGGCGCATGGACGGCCCGATCAAGCGCTTTCGCCAAAATGATGCTGGCCACAATAGACCTCGTCTCCAACATTGAGAGGTCACAATGAACGACGTGGACGTTGTAGAAGTCTTCAAGTCCAGCCAGGGAGGCGACAAACGGGTATCCATCGCAATCGGTGCCGCCGGGCTTGGCGCTGAGCCGATCATGACGATGGCATGCGCCAATCTGCGACTCATAGCGACCAATAACGGGCCGGGCAGACTGAGTTATTGGCAGGAGCGAAAAGCAAAAGAAGTCATGATGGAAAACCTTGATTGCGGCATTCAGGTTTCGGCCGTAGCCAAGGAGTGTTCCTTGTCACGAAGTCATTTTTCCCGAGCTTTCAAGAATGCTACGGGCCACTCCCCACGTGATTGGCTTCAGCTTGCAAGATTAACCCGAGCGAAAGAATTCCTTGAGCAAACTGATTTTTCTATTTCTCAAGTGGGGTTGGAGTGCGGGTTTGCTGATCAAGCCCATTTCACCCGAATGTTCTCCAGTAAATTCAATATGCCCCCAGGAAAGTGGCGGACACAAAAAAAGTCCCAGCTGTAGGGGTGGATCCCCCCTGGAGAATCCATCAAGGCCACCACACCCGTCCGATTGTCAGTTGGACGGGTGTGGTGGGGGCTGCCATTGATAGCAGGCACTCCTTGTTGGTTTTCGGTCCGCTATTTTTGATGGCTTGAGCAGGTAAAGTCCGAAGGGTCGAACCGATCGGTTGTGTCCATCCGGATACTGCGCAGGCTCACCGTTTCCAGGTGTGACGCGTATAAAGGCTCCGAAAAATAGCTGATCAGGATGGAGCGTCGGCGTGCGCCGATCGAGTTCAGACTGCCCGCATGCACTAAATCGGCATCAAACACCAGGATGTCACCCGCGGAGCCTGAAAGCTGCACGGACCGGGACTCATCATTGAAGTCGTATGGCGGCGCTTCCTGGTCAGGGCGATGGCTGCCGGGAACGATACGTGTTGCGCCGTTCTCGGGGCCATAATCGTCGAAGTAAGCAATAGCGTTCACAATGTCGCCTGGCCGTTGGACCGACAAGTCGCGGTGCAGCTGCTGATGACCGCCACCTGCAAGGGGCTCGCGACCCTCCACCTGCGAGAGGAAAAACCGCTCTCCGATCAGCTCACCAACCACCGTCAGCAGCTCCGGCAGACGACACACCGCCTGAATCTTCGAATCAGAATCCAGCAGCGAATGGCGCCAATCCATGCCACGCGGCACTGGCCATTGGTCCGCCGGCTTCACGCCCGCATCGAACACGGCACGAAGGTCACCCAGCCACTCGGCTGGGATCGCTCGACGGAGCAGCGCAAAGCCATCTCGATGGAGTTGTTCGCGGTCAGTCATCGATTCCTCAATTCCCTTGCCACCAACGCATCAAAAATCCTGCAGTTGCGCGCGCAACTGATGGACATCATAGAAGAACAAAATGGTCAGCCTGTTCTTCGCGCTCGTTCAGATCTGTTCCAGCAACCAGGTACGGAACGCGATAAGCGATGGCAACATCTCGTTGCGCGGCGGGTAGGTCAGGTAGTAACTGCGCTGGCTGGCGAACGGCTGGTCGAGGCTGATCAGCTCTGCGTTGGCCAACTCGTCGGCCACTAGAATACGTGGCACCAAACCGATGCCGATGCCAGCCCTGACGGCCTGGATCAAGTGCGAGGTGAGTTCGAAACTCGGCCCCAGCCGCATCATTCGATGGGGCAGGGCGTGGTGGCTGAACCACTCGCCCCAGACGTTAGCGTTGTTTGCGACGTTGAGCAGTGTCTGTGCGCCAATGCGCTCCGGCGTCCAGGCGTCGTGGAGCTCGGCCACTTCTGGAGAAATGATCACCATCAGTTCTTCGGTGTGCAGGCGATGGCTGATCAGACCCGGCAAATCGGCATTGCCGACGACGATCGCGGCATCGATACCGCTGGTTTCGAAGTCGATGGCGTCGATCCGGGAATTGATGTGCACCAGCATGCCGGGATGGGTTTTGTAGAAGTCATGTAGGCGCGGCAATAACCACTTCGAGCCGAAGGTCGGCAAGGTGGCCAGGCGCAGGGTGCCGCTGCCGGATTGATAAGCCATGGCTTGCAACGTGGCGCTGCGGATGCGTCCGAGCGCTTCGCTCATTTCCCGCTGGTAGAGACGACCGACATCGGTCAACTGCACTTGCCGGCCTTCACGGCGAAACAGCGTCAGGCCCAGTTGCTGTTCCAGCGCCTGGACTTGCCGGCTCACGGCGCTTTGGGTCAGTGACAGTTCCATCGCGGCACGGGTGTAGCTTTCATGGCGGGCGGCGGCCTCAAAGGCCAGCAGCAACGACATCGAGGGCGTGAGGTGACGGTAATTCATTCGTAAAAGTCATCGATAGCGGCAGGATTATCCGTTTGTCCGGCGCCAGAGCCTACAGGATCATTGGCGTAGCCGACGACCTGAGGCTGACCCATTAATGCTCAGGCGACAAGTGTTTTGATTTTTTCCCATGATTAGACCGACAAGAGAACAGCCTGCGATGATCGCTCAGTTGCCCACCGTTGCACTCGCGGCAGACTACCCGGAATTTCTTCAGGCCCTGCGCGCCAGCGGCTTTCGTGGCCAGCTCAGCGCCGACTACGCCACCCGCACCGTGCTGGCGACCGACAACTCGATTTACCAGCGCCTGCCGCAAGCGGCGGTGTTCCCCATGGACGCGGACGACATCGCACGCATCGCGACCTTGATGGCCGAACCACGCTTTCGCCAGATCAAGCTGACCCCGCGAGGCGGCGGCACCGGCACCAACGGCCAGTCATTGACCGATGGCATCGTGGTCGACTTGTCGCGGCACATGAACACCATCCTGGAAATCAACGTCGCCGAGCGTTGGGTGCGGGTGCAGGCGGGCGTGGTCAAGGACCAGCTGAATGCCGCGCTCAAACCCCATGGGCTGTTCTTCGCCCCGGAGCTGTCGACGTCCAACCGCGCCACCGTCGGCGGCATGATCAACACCGACGCCAGCGGCCAGGGGAGTTGCACCTATGGCAAGACCCGCGATCACGTGCTGGAACTGCACAGTGTGCTGCTCGGTGGCGAGCGCCTGCACAGCCGGCCTCTGTCCGACGCGGAGCTGGAAGTGGCATGCACGCAATCCGGCCGCATCGGCGAGGTGTACCGGACGGCGCGGCACATTCAGGAAACCCAGGCCGACCTGATCGAGTCGGTATTCCCGAAACTCAACCGCTGCCTGACCGGTTACGACCTGGCGCACCTGCGCGACGAGCACGGGCGTTTCAACCTCAACAGTGTGCTGTGCGGTGCGGAAGGTTCGTTGGGCTACATCGTCGAGGCCAAGCTCAACGTGCTGCCGATTCCCAAGTATTCGGTGTTGGTGAACGTGCGCTACAGCAGCTTCATGGATGCGTTGCGCGACGCTAATGCGTTATTGGCGCACAAGCCGTTGTCCATCGAAACCGTGGACTCCAAAGTGTTGATGCTGGCGATGAAAGACATCGTCTGGCACAGCGTCGCCGAGTACTTCCCGACGGACGCCGGGCGCGCGACGCTGGGCATCAACCTGGTGGAGTTCAGCGGGGAAGACCTGGCGGACGTAAATGCTCGCGTGGCGTCGTTCGTGGAGCATCTGCAGGCCGACACGACGATTGAGCGACTGGGCCACACCCTGGCCGAAGGGGCCGAAGCCGTGACCCGCGTATACACCATGCGCAAACGCTCGGTCGGGCTGCTGGGTAACGTTGACGGCGAGGTTCGCCCGCAGCCTTTCGTCGAAGACACCGCCGTGCCACCGGAGAAACTGGCTGACTACATCGCTGAGTTCCGCGCCTTGCTGGATAGCCATGGCCTGGCCTATGGCATGTTCGGTCACGTCGATGCCGGTGTGTTGCATGTACGTCCGGCGCTGGATATGAAAGATCCGGCCCAGGCCGCTCTGGTCAAGCCGATTTCCGATGCCGTGGCCGAGCTGACCCGGCGTTATGGGGGGCTGCTGTGGGGTGAGCACGGCAAAGGTTTGCGTTCGGAATATGTCCCCGAATTTTTTGGCGAGCTGTACCCGGCGCTGCAATCGCTCAAGGGCGCGTTCGACCCGCACAATCAGCTCAATCCCGGCAAAATCTGCACTCCGCCGGACGCCGCCCAAGGCTTGCTCAAGGTCAACGAAGTCACGCTGCGTGGTGACCTGGACCGGCAAATCGACGAGCGCGTCTGGCAAAGCTTCGGCTCCGCCGTGCACTGCAACGGTAATGGCGCCTGCTACAACTACGATCCCAACGATGCGATGTGCCCGTCGTGGAAAGCCACCCGTGAACGCCAGCATTCGCCAAAGGGCAGGGCCTCATTGATTCGCGAGTGGTTGCGTCTGCAAGGCGCGGCCAATATCGATGTACTGCAAGCGGCCCGAGGCAAATTGTCGTGGCTGAGCGGGTTGCCAGCTCGGTTGCGCAACAACCTGGCGCGCTCGCGCGGCGAGGCGGATTTCTCCCATGAGGTCTACGACGCGATGGCGGGGTGTCTGGCCTGTAAATCCTGTGCGGGACAATGCCCGGTCAAGGTCAACGTGCCGGAATTCCGTTCGCGATTTCTGGAGCTGTACCACGGTCGTTATCAACGCCCGCTGCGCGACTATTTGATCGGCTCGCTGGAGTTCACCCTGCCTTACATGGCCTACGCGCCAGGTGTGTACAACGCGGTGATGAGCTCGAAATGGGTGAGCCGTCTGCTAGAGCGACAGGTCGGTATGCTCGACAGTCCGTTGATCAATCGCCATAACCTGCAGGCCACGCTGACCCGCTGCAAGGTCGCTGTCGCCAGTGTGCCAGCCTTGCGCGAGCTCACTGTCGCGCAACGCGAGCGCAGCGTGGTGCTGGTGCAGGACGCCTTCACCCGGTACTTCGAAACCCCATTGCTGGCGAGCTTCATCCAGTTGGCGCATCAGCTGGGTTATCGGGTGTTTCTGGCGCCCTATAGCCCCAACGGCAAGCCTTTGCATGTGCAGGGTTTCCTCGGTGCCTTCGCCAAGGCGGCGATCCGCAACGCCCATCAGCTCAAGGCGCTCGCCGACTGTGGAGTGCCGCTGGTGGGCCTGGACCCGGCGATGACCCTGGTCTACCGCCAGGAATATCAGAAAGTACCGGGGCTCAACGATTGCCCAAAGGTCCTGCTACCCCAGGAATGGCTCTGCGATGCGTTGCCGGAAAATCCGCATCCGGCGACTGATACCTTCCGTTTGTTGGCGCACTGCACCGAGAAAACCAATGTCCCGGCCAGCACTTCGCAATGGGAAACCGTTTTTGCCCGGCTCGGGCTCAAGTTGACGACTGAGGCGACCGGCTGCTGCGGCATGTCTGGAACCTACGGTCATGAAGCCCGGAACCAGGACACCTCGCGGACCATTTTCGAGCAGTCATGGGCCGGCAAGCTGGACAAAAAGGGTGAGGCGCTGGCGACGGGATACTCCTGCCGCAGTCAGGTGAAGCGCTTCGCCAACACGCAATTGCGCCATCCACTGGAGGTTGTGCTAGAGCGCATTGTTCAGCCAGTTCGCTGATGCAAACGCTGCGGCTGATTGCACGCAGCATCAGTTCCTTGGCGCGGCGCTCCTGCCCGTCGGACGAGGCGCCCACGGGCGCGCCAAGGTGCATTGATGGTCTGGATTCACCTGTCAGGAGTGAGCCGGGTAATCCACGTATCCACGCTGATCGCCACCGAAGAAGGTGCTCGGATCCGGCGCATTGAGCGATAACCCGTCGCGAATTCGTCGTGGCAGATCAGGGTTGGCCAGAAACGGCCTGCCGAACGCGATGATGTCCGCGCGGCCGTCGATCAAGGCCTGTTCCGCCGTCTCGGGGTCGTAGCCACCGGCGATCATCAGCACGCCGTCCCACGCTGCACGCAGTTGGCCGATGATTGCATCCCAGCGCGGATCGAAGTTCTCGTCCTTGACGGTGCCAACGACGGCAGGCTCGACGAGGTGCAGGTAGGCCAGATTCCACTGGTTCAACGAACGTACGATGTGGCCGAACGTAGCTTGCGGCGTCTCATCGCCCATGCCCATGAAGCGTCCCATCGGCGTGAGGCGTACGCCCACGCGCTGCGCACCGACTTCGTCGACGACGGCAGCAACCACTTCCAATAACAGGCGCGCACGGTTTTCCAGGCTGCCGCCGTAGCTATCCTCGCGCTGGTTACTGTTGCTGTTGATGAACTGATCCAACAGATAGCCGTTGCCGGCGTGAATTTCCACGCCATCCATCCCGGCGTTCAGCGCATTGCGCGCGGCCCGGCGGTAGTCGTTGATGATGTCAGCGATCTCCGAGGTTTCCAGTGCCCGCGGAACCGGCACATCGCCCCACACACCGTTGCCATCCGCGTCGACGATGAACGTTTTGCCCGGCACGGGTAATGCGCTTGGGGCCACCGGGAGGGCGTTGTCGGGCTGAAAGCTTGGGTGCGACACGCGGCCCACGTGCCAGAGTTGCATGAAGATCAAACCGCCGGCCTCGTGCACCTGGCTGCTGACTTCGCGCCAGGCCTGTACCTGCTCATCGCTGTAGATTCCCGGGGTCCAGGCATAGCCCTGGCCCTGTCGGGAGATTTGCGTCGCCTCGGTGATGATCAACGCGGCGCTCGCACGCTGGCGGTAATATTCGGCGTTCATGGCCGTCGGGACATCGCCCGGTTGCCCGGCGCGTGAGCGGGTCAGCGGCGCCATCGCCACTCGGTGCGGGAGTGTGTATGGCCCCAATGCGATGGGTTGGAACAGTTGCTGCGTCATAGAATTTCTCCGGGTTTCGAAAAGAGGGAGCAGGGCGGCGATGGACGTTTGGCCAGGCACCGTATGGCCGTAAGTTAATCCGCTGCATGCCGCTTGATAATCCGCATCAGCCTCTACGCTGCATTGCGTGAAACGCAACGCTGCGCAGGGTCAGGACGGTTGCTCTGAGCGGGTCAAAGGAAGGTTCAGCCAGCGTCGGCCGGTAGCGTTCGCCACGGCATTGCCGAGGGCGGCGGCCATCGGTCCCTGGACGATTTCGGCGGCGCCGAGAAACGGCTGTCCCGGCTGGTCGAGCAGGTGCACGTCGACCTTTTTCGGCACCTGCGAAAAACGCAGGATCGGGTAGCCACTCCAGTCGTAGCTGCGTATGCCCCCGGCGTCATAGGCGACTTTTTCATAGAGCGTCCAGCTGGTGGACTGCACGATCCCGCCTTCCACCTGGTTGCGCAGGCCATCGGGATTGACGATTTGCCCGACGTCTACCGCCGTGACGACGTGATCGACCTGCACCTCGCCGGTCTGCGGATGTACGCGCAAGCGCACCGCGATCGCGCAATAACCCATGATGTTTTTATAGCGGGCAAACGCGAAGCCGATGCCCGCGCCGGGTTCGCTGCTTTTTTGCGACCAGCCGATGGCGTCGCGCACGCGCTCCACCACGGCCCGCGCCCGGGGATCTGCCAGATGCGCAAGGCGCAAGGCCACCGGATCGCTCCCGGCCCTGGCGGCAAGCTCATCGATGCACGCCTCGATTGCGAAGATGTTGATGTGCGCGCCCAGCGAGCGCATGGCAGAGGTGCGAAACGGCATCTCAGTGACGAAGTTCATGTTGATGCGCGTGGATGCCAGCGTGTACAGCGGCACGGCATTGCGATCGCCGTCGCCTTCAGGTTGAGCGATGGGCACCGAAGGCGCAGAGATGAACGGCCGGGCCAGCAGTCGCGCCGGCAGCAACCGGCCCGCGTTGACGATGCGTTCGTTATGCGGCGTGGTCCACAGTTCATAGTTCCAGTCCTGCAATCGACCTTGCGCATCAAGATTGGCCTGCACTTCAGTCACCATCGCCGAGCTGTAGGGTTCCCAGAGATTTTCCTGCTCGCGCATCCACTGCACCCGCACCGGCGTGCCCGGTATTCGCATGGCAATCAACGCCGCGTCGGCCGCTGCATCGTCTGCGCCGTTGTGGCCGTAACAACCGGACCCTTCGGTGTGGATACAGCGAACGCGGTCGGGCGGTAGCCGCAGCATTTCGGCGATCCCGGCGCGCAGCGGATACACGCCTTGGGTGTGGGTCCAGACGGTGAGGGTGCCGTCCTTGAACCAGGCCACGGCGCAGGACGGGCCGATGGATCCGTGCATCAGGTATTGCTTGGTCACGCGCGCTCGATAGCTCTTGTCGGTCGCCACCTGTGGGGTTCCCTCATGGCTGATCGGGTAGCGGCGTGAAGGCAGGCGCTCGAGCAATGTGTGGATGTCCCGTGACTCGGGTATCGCTTGTCCACCGCTCCAGCGCGCCGATTCATATCCGCTGCGCATGGCCTTGATCGCTTGCCATTCATCACGCGCCACCACGGCAAGGTAATTGCCGTCGCGAATCACCTGCACAACCCCGGCCAACGTTTTGATCGACTCCGCGTCGAAGGCCTCCAGCGTACAGCCGGGACGAGGAGGGCGAATTACCCGAGCGTGCAGCATGCCCGGCAGACGAATGTCCTGAACAAATGCAGGGCCGCCGCTGACTTTTGCCGGAATGTCCAGTCGTTGCAGCGAATGACCGATCAGCTTGAAGCCCGTCGCGGGCATTGCCGGCGATTCGGACTTGGCATAGAGGTGCAGATCGACGTTTTTGACGGCGTCAGCGTAGGACATTCGTTGTCCGGCAGGGCCGTGAATGACGCCTTCCTGCGTCGTCAACAGTGGCGGTGCCACCTCCCAGCTGCGCCCGGCCGACTGCAGCAATAACTCACGCACCTGCGCCGCCGCGTTGAACAGCGCGGTGCCGCTGTCGAAAATGCTATGGCTGCCAGCGGTGTAGCCTTCGTTGGGCGTCAGGGCAGTGTCGGCAGTCAGCAGGTTGATCGCCGTCGGCGAAACCTCCAGACGTTCGGCGGCAATTTGCAGCAAGGCTGTTTTGACGCCAGTGCCCAATTCGACCTTGCCGGTGTAGACGGTGATGCCTTCAGGGCCCACGCGAATCCACGCATCGAGGTAGGGATTGGTGCGCAGGCTGCCGGGCAGATCAGGCGCCAGCACCACCGTGCCGAGGGTATCCACTTCGGTGTCGGCCCATGCACGACGCGCCGCCGGCACCAGGGTAAACGCCACCAGCAAGGCGCCTCCACGCAAGAACGCCCGGCGACTGTGGTCGACTTTTTTCTCCATCGTCATGTCGCGCTCCCGTTTTGCCCGGCCACCAGGCTGATTGCCTCGATAATCCGCAGGTGGGTGCCGCAACGACACAGGTTGCCTGCCATGTGCTCGCGAATGGTCTGCTCGTCCGGGTGCGGATTGCTTTCCAGCAATGACTGCGCGCGCATCAGCATGCCGGCGATGCAGTAGCCGCATTGAGCCGCCTGTTTGTCGATAAAGGCTTTCTGCAAAGGGCCGGGACGTTCGGCAGAACCGAGGCTTTCAACCGTTCGAACCTTCTTGCCCTCAAGGCCCGCGCAGGGCGTCACGCAAGAAAAAACCGGCTTGTCATCGACGATGACCGTACAGGCGCCGCACTGCCCCAAACCACACCCGTATTTGGCGCCGTTCAGCCCCAGATGATTACGCAGCGCATAGAGCAGCGGCATGTCAGGTTCCAGCTCCAATGCATGGGCCGAGCCGTTGACGTTGAGCGTGACTTGGGTCATTTCGTCTCCTGACGGATCGCTTCAATAGTGGAAGAAAGCTCTGTCCAGGGTTGGTCAGGCCTGGCTTGCTGGCGCAGGTATGACGCCAGGGCGATGAGTTGAACGTTGTCCAGGCTGGCGGCAAACGGCGGCATGACCGGTCCGGGCACGCCCGGCATTGCCGGCACGCCTTCGAGCACGGTTTTCAGGAAGTTGCGTGCGCTTGGGGCTTGCAGTGCCGAGGTGCGATCCAGCCCCGGACGCCCGTCGATCTCGCGCATCGGCGCCGCAGGGGCATGACAACCGGCGCAGGCACTGGCGAACAGCAGGGCGCCGCTGGTCTGGTCCAAGGTCTCAACGTTCCCGGCGCCGGGTTGGATTTCGGTGATCGCAGCCCTGGTTTGCAGGCTCAGCAAATACTCGGCAATCGCCTCGGCGTCACTGACCGGCAAGCGAGCCAGACTGAGGCTGACCGGGCGCATCGGGCCCGCGGCTGTGCCGTGCCCGTCCACCACTTCTGCCCGCAGATAGTGGACCAACTGCTCAGTGCTCCACGGGTTTGTGCGACGGGCCATGCCGAGCAGCGAAGGCGCCTCCCAGCCATCCACCTCTCCGCCCGCGAGGCTTTCGCCGGACTTCTCGGCACCGATCAGGTTCAACGGTGAATGGCAGCCCGCACAGTGGCCGGGGCCTTCAACCAGATAACGTCCGCGATTCCACGCTTCAGATTGTTGCGCTACCGGCGTCAGCGGCTTTGCATGCAGAAACAGCAGATTCCAGAACGACACCAGCGGCCGGATGTTCATCGGGAAATTCATGTGGTTTTGCATGGCCGGTGAATTCACGGCAGGGCCGCTCATCAAGTACGCATACGCGTCGGCAATGTCGTCTTCGCTCATGCGCCGGTAGTGCACGTACGGGAAGGCGGGGTACAGGAAGTGGCCATCGCGGGCGATCCCTTCACGCATCGCCCGCTCGAACGCCGGCAGTGACCATTGGCCGAGACCGGTCTGCGGGTCGGGTGTGATGTTGGTGCTGTAGAGCGTGCCGAACGGCGTCACCAGCGGCAGCCCGCCTGCCATGTATTGACCGCCCGGACGCGTATGACACACCGCACAATCGCCTGCTTCGACCACCCGCGCACCGCGCTGCAATTGCGCGGCATCGAACGTTCGCGGGCGCTCAATCGGTGCTATCGCCGGGCGCCACATCAGCATCGCTGCGCCGATTGCACCTATCGAAGCGAGGGCGGCCGCGCTGATCCAGAGGGGGCTGGATCTCAGGAAGTTGCCCTTCATGAGGATTTGAAACACGAGGGACGCGCGGTGCGCATCGATGAAGGATTCGGGATCATGAACAGCTCCTTGAGCATCCGGGGGAAGGGCGCTGATGGAGAGCCCTGCGCCAAGTGCCCAAGGTTAGAGAAAGCGCAAGCGCCGGAGTATTGCCACGTCGCGCAATAGCGCTTTGCGCCAACGGCAACGCCGGGGTCGTTGCGGATGGCGCATCACTCCATTGCCCGGATGATGGATTCTCTGTGTCGGCCCATGCCCTTAGCCTTGGCATCACTTTCCCGAACTCAACGAGGTGTCATCATGCTCACGGGTAACCCCGCAGCAGCGGCCAAGGCCGAACAGCCTGCTTCACTCTCCGGCCTGATGGTCGCGTTCCTGGCATTTTGCTGCGGCGCGGTCGTGGCCAACCTCTATTACGCCCAGCCGATTGTCGAATTGATCGCGCCGCAGATCGGCCTGTCCAGCGCCAATGCCAGCCTGATCGTTTCACTCACACAGTTTGGTTATGCGT
>Ga0207655_1000175_pt1 | contig 115631 bp, 101 predicted proteins | sample KBSM44metaG_FD_184398 | JGI IMG/M metagenome (GOLD analysis project Ga0207655, IMG submission 184398) | Miscanthus rhizosphere microbial communities from Kellogg Biological Station, Michigan, USA - KBS M4-4 metaG (SPAdes) (version 2) | ecosystem: Host-associated > Plants > Roots > Rhizosphere... | reverse complement strand
TGGTCAGCTTGGCTTCATCACGGTTGAAGGCGATACCGGAAATGATCGGCTGTTCCATGGATTCCTCTTCATCAATGGTAATGAGGGTACCCGGACCCTCCTTGAAGCTGTGCAGCACGCGCAGCGGAACGTTGTACTTGCCGGCGAACTCCACCGAACGGATCTGCAGCACCTTGGAACCGAGGCTGGCCATTTCCAGCATTTCTTCGAAGGTGATCTTCTCCAGGCGGCGGGCCTGTGGCACAACGCGCGGGTCGGTGGTGTAGACGCCATCGACGTCGGTGTAGATCTGGCACTCGTCAGCCTTCAGCGCCGCCGCCAGGGCCACGCCAGTGGTGTCGGAGCCGCCACGGCCCAGGGTGGTGATGCTGCCGTGCTCGTCGACGCCCTGGAAGCCTGCTACCACGACGACGCGGCCTTCCTTCAGGTCGGCACGAATCTTCTGGTCGTCGATCTGCAGGATGCGCGCCTTGTTGTGCGAGCTGTCGGTGAGGATGCGCACCTGGTTGCCGGTGTAGGACACCGCTGGCACACCACGCTTGATCAAGGCCATGGTCAGCAGGGCAATGGTGACCTGCTCACCGGTCGACACGATCACGTCCAGTTCACGCGGAACCGGTTGATCGGTGATCTGCTTGGCCAGGTCGATCAGGCGATTGGTTTCACCGCTCATGGCCGACAGCACAACCACCAGGTCGTCGCCCGCTTCACGGTGTTTCTTGACCTTTTCGGCTACCTGCTCGATCCGCTCGATGGAACCGACAGAGGTGCCGCCAAATTTCTGTACGATCAACGCCATTTCAATGGTGCCTCAGCCCATACAGGGCCCCAAAAAACAATCCAACATGAAGAGGCCGGCGACTAGACCGCCGGCCCCTTCATCTCAAAGTCCCTGCTCTGCGAATGGCACGGCCAGCGCCAGGGCCTGGTCCAGTGCAGCGACGTCGACGCCACCACCCTGGGCCATGTCCGGACGGCCACCGCCCTTGCCACCCACCGCCGCAGCGGCTTGTTTCATCAGATCGCCAGCCTTGAGTTGGCTGGAGAGGTCTTTGGTCACGCCGGCCACCAGCACAACCTTGCCCTCATGCTCGCTGCCCAGCAGGATCACTGCGTGGCCGAGCTTGTTCTTCAACTGATCGACCAGGGCCAGCAAGGCCTTGCCGTCCTGCCCATCCAGGCGGGCGGCGAGGACCTTGGCACCCTTGACCTCAACGGCCGCGTTGGAGAGATCGTCCCCGGCGGCGCTGGCGGCTTTGGCCTGCAGCTGTTCCAGCTGCTTCTCCAGCTGACGGTTGCGCTCCAGCACAGCCGACAGCTTGTCGATCAGGTTGTCGCGGTTACCTTTGACCAGTTGCGCGGCTTCCTTGACCTGCTCTTCGGCAGCGTTCAGGTAGGCCAACGCAGCGGCGCCGGTAACTGCTTCGATACGGCGTACGCCAGAGGCCACGCCGCCTTCGCTGATGATCTTGAACAGGCTGATGTCACCGGTGCGCTTGGCGTGGATACCGCCGCACAGCTCTACCGAGAAATCACCACCCATGCTCAGCACACGCACGGTGTCGCCGTACTTCTCGCCGAACAGCGCCATGGCACCTTTGGCCTTGGCGGTTTCGATGTCGGTCAGTTCGGTTGTCACCGGGGTGTTTTTGCGCACTTCGCGGTTGACGATGTCTTCCAGGGCCTTGATCTGCTCCGGCTTCAGCGCCTCGAAGTGGCTGAAGTCGAAACGCAGGCGCTGGCTGTCAACCAGCGAGCCCTTCTGCTGTACGTGTTCGCCCAGCACCTGGCGCAGCGCTTCGTGCAGCAGGTGGGTGGCGGAGTGGTTCAGCGAAGTAGCGTGCTGCACGTCGGCATCGACCTTGGCCTCGACCGGCGAACCGATTACCAGCGCACCGCTGGCGACCACGCCGTGGTGCAGGAAGGCACCGCCAGTCTTGGTGGTGTCGCGCACGTCGAAGCGCGCAGCGCCGGCCTGCAGGAAGCCGGTGTCACCCACCTGGCCACCGGATTCGGCGTAGAACGGCGTGCGGTCGAGCACGACCACGCCCTGCTCGCCTTCACCCAGCTGGTCGACGGCCTGGCCGTCCTTGTACAGGGCGATGATCTTGCCCTGGCCTTCGGTGGCGTCGTAGCCGAGGAATTCAGTGGCGCTGTCGACCTTGACCACGCTGTTGTAGTCCATGCCGAAGGCGCTGGCGGAACGCGCGCGCTCACGCTGGGCGTCCATCTCGCGCTCGAAGCCGGCTTCGTCGATGGTCAGCTCGCGCTCACGGGCGATGTCGGCAGTCAGGTCCATCGGGAAGCCGTAGGTGTCATATAGCTTGAACACCACGTCGCCCGGTACCACGTCGCCTTTCAGCTGGGCCAGGTCCTGCTCGAGGATGCGCAGGCCTTGCTCCAGGGTCTTGGCGAACTGCTCTTCTTCAGCCTTCAGCACGCGCTCGATGTGCGCTTGCTGGCTCTTCAGCTCAGGGAAGGCTTCGCCCATTTCGGCGGCCAGTGCGGCAACGATCTGGTAGAAGAAGCTGCCCTTGGCGCCCAGCTTGTTGCCGTGGCGGCAGGCACGACGAATGATGCGGCGCAGCACGTAGCCACGGCCTTCGTTGGACGGCAGCACACCGTCGGCGATCAGGAAGCCGCACGAGCGAATATGGTCGGCGACCACTTTCAGCGACGCCTGGCCGTCATTGCTGCAACCGATGGCCTTGGCCGCAGCCGACAGCAGGTTCTGGAACAGGTCGATCTCGTAGTTCGAGTGCACGTGCTGCAGCACGGCGCTGACGCGCTCCAGGCCCATGCCGGTGTCCACCGACGGCGCTGGTAGCGGGTGCAGCACGCCGTCGGCGGTGCGGTTGAACTGCATGAAGACGTTGTTCCAGATCTCGATGTAGCGGTCGCCGTCTTCTTCTGGCGAGCCGGGTGGGCCGCCCCAGATGTCCGCGCCGTGGTCGTAGAAGATCTCGGTGCACGGGCCGCACGGGCCGGTGTCACCCATGGTCCAGAAGTTGTCGGAGGCGTATGGGGCGCCTTTGTTGTCGCCGATGCGTACCATGCGCTCGGCCGGCACGCCGACTTCCTTGGTCCAGATGTCGTAGGCTTCGTCGTCAGTGGCGTAGACGGTGACCCAAAGCTTTTCCTTGGGCAGGTTCAGCCATTGCTCCGACGTCAGGAAGGTCCAGGCGAAGGTGATCGCGTCGCGCTTGAAATAGTCGCCGAAGCTGAAGTTGCCCAGCATTTCGAAGAACGTATGGTGACGCGCGGTGTAACCGACGTTTTCCAGGTCGTTATGCTTACCACCGGCGCGCACGCACTTCTGGCTGCTGACAGCACGCGTGTAGGCACGCTTCTCCGCACCGAGGAAGCAGTCCTTGAACTGGTTCATGCCGGCGTTGGTGAACAGCAGGGTTGGGTCGTTGTTCGGGATCAGCGAACTGGAGGCGACTCGGGTGTGTCCCTGCTCTTCGAAGAAGCGAAGGAAGGCTTCACGGATTTCTGCGCTTTTCATAGGTTCTTCCACGGAAACGGCGGCCCTGTTGGGCAAACGCGTCGACGAAACGACGGCAAAGGGCCGCATTATATCGGTCCTGCAATCTCGATGCAGTGTGTTTATACGATAGAAACCATCGTTTGGACGGTTTTTCGGGCTATGCAAACGAAAATGACATGACCGGATGCTAAATCCTGTCTTTCGCCACTGGCAAGCCAATTACCGCTGATGGGGAGGGAAAATGGAACAGGCGGTGAATTAAAAGGTTTTCATCATGAATGGGATCCGAAACCGCGAAGCAGGCGACCTGGTCTCAGACCAGCCGCTGCCCCGAATCCGGCACGATCAGGATGCCCGCCCGCAAGCCGTTCCTGACCTTGGGGTTGGGGAAGATGATACGCGCCCCATCCTCCTCGACCACCCAGCGCGTCTCGGCCAGGTCTTCGGCCAGCAGGTAACCCTTGCTCAGCTCCGAGAAGTTCTCGATGTCCGCCGGCAGGTGCAGGTGGAAGCTGTCGCTGTGCTTGATGATCTCGCGAGAAACACTGAACAGCTGCAGGCCATCGAGCGAGCCTTCGCCCTCTGGCTCGGTGCCTTCGATGATCTGGATCAGGCGCTGCTCCAGCCGGTCGAGGTTGACCTGCTCGTTCTGGCCAAACGGGCGGGCCTTGCCCAGCTCCAGGGTGAACGCTTCGGCATCCAGTTGTTCGTAGGTAAAGGCACTGAAGGTAATGGACGATTTGCTTTGCAGCAGCACCGCCTCCATGCCGGCTGCCGCCAGGCGCGCCAGTTCGCGACGGGAATGCTTGCGCCCCTCTTTATAGGGGTACAAGGCGAATTGCTCGATCTTCGAACCGCGGATGGCGGTATGCAGGTCGTAATGCAGGCGGCTACGCCCCGGCTTGCTGAAGAACACCCGGGCGAACTGTTCCAGCTCGGCGGCACGCAAGGCCTCGAAACCACTGGAAAGCTCATGGCGCCCGTTGAACAGCCGGTTGATGTCCTGCTCGATGAAGCGCTCGCCCTTGCGGATCGCCGCTGGGTTGCCGAACAGGAACAGCAGCCGTGCCTTGGGTTTGATCTTGCCGTTGGCCACGCCGTGCAGCAGCCGTTCGAGCAATTCGATCGGCGCCGTTTCGTTGCCATGGATGCCCGCAGACAACAGCAAGTCCAGCCCGCAATCATCGCTTTCGGCCGGGCGCACTTCCAGCGCGCCCTCCCCCAGCCAGCGCAAACGCGCGCCCTTGGGTGTCACTTGGGTCTTCTCGGCCGGTTCGTGATCGGTGAGGGTCAGCTCAAGCAATTTGCCAAGGGCGAGCATAGGGGCTTCCTTAGTGGTGGTGGCCGCAGTCGGGGCCATGGACGTGATCGTCGTCTTCGCCAACCTCGGCCGGCTCCATTTCCAGCTGCAGGCTGACCAGGTTGGTGGCCATCGGGCGCAGCAGCAGGTTGGCGTATTCGGTGTCGTCTTCGTCGACGTCCACACCGATCAGCAGCTGGCCACGGCCGTCCTGCTGAATCCACACTTCCTTGCCTTGCCAGACCACGGCAAAGCGGGTGCAGGAGGTTTCCAGCTGGGTGCCGTCTTCATCTTCGAGGATCAGGCGCAGGGCGTCGGTCATTGCAAAGTCTCTCTTCAAGGTTGGCGTTGGAACGGGTATACCGAGCCCAACTTCAGGATCTGGGTCAATTCGTCCAGTGCCGTACGGCATTCCACCAGCAGTTGCGGGTCGGCCAGGTCCGCTTCGCCCAGGCGATCGCGGTAATGCTTGTCGACCCACTGCACCAGGGTGTCGTACAGCGGGGCGGTCATGATAACGCCTTGGTTGACCGCCGCCAGTTCCGATTCCTTCAACGCCACGCGCAAACGCAGGCAAGCCGGGCCGCCGCCGTTCTGCATGCTTTGCTTGAGGTCGAATACCTTGACCTCCTTCACCGGGCCACCCTGGCTGGTCAGCTGGCCCAGGTAGGCCCAGACCCGCTCATTGTTGCGGCACTCTTCCGGCACCACCAGCAGCATGGAGCCGTCATCGCGGCTGAGCAGCTGGCTGTTGAACAGGTAGGAGCGCACGGCATCCTCTACCGCCACCGCTGCCCGCGGTACACAGATGGCCTGGAAGTTGCCACCCTTGCTGGCCAGTTTAGCTCGCAGCTGGCCAAGCACCGCGTCGGTCTCGAGGAACGCGTCCTCGTGGTAGAACAGCACCTCGCCGTTGCCCACCGAAATCACATCGTTGTGGAACACGCCCTGGTCGATCACCGCGGGGTTCTGTTGAGCGTAGACCACACCGCCATCGCTTAGCCCATGCAGCCGGGCGACGGCCTGCGAGGCCTCCAGGGTTTGCCGGGCCGGGTACTTCTGCGGCGCCGGGTAACGGCTGTCGAAGGCACTGCGGCCATACACGAAAAACTCCACACCCGCGTCGCCATAGGCACGGCAGAAACGCGTGTGGTTGGCCGCGCCCTCGTCACCGAACTGTGCCACGGCAGGCAATGCTTCGTGGTGGGCAAAGTGTTTCTCGTTGTTGAACATGGCGCCCAGCACACGGCTGGTGGTCGGGTGCTCAATGCTGCGGTGATACTTGCAGTTCAGGTTGGCAGCGGTGAAATGCACGCGGCCATCTGCAGTGTCGGCACTGGGGCTGACCGTGGCGGCGTTGGCCACCCACATGCTCGACGCCGAGCAGCTGGCCACCAGCAGAGGCATGGCCTCCTTGGCAGCACGCTGGATTACCTCGGCATCGCTGCCGCTAAAGCCCAGGCGGCGCAGCGCGGCCACATCCGGGCGCTCTTGCGGCGCCAACACGCCCTGCTTGAAGCCCATGTCGGCCAGCGCTTTCATTTTCGCCAGGCCCTGGCGCGCGGCTTCGCGAGGGCTGGAACCCTGCTGGCTGTTGCTCTGCGAAGCCACGTTGCCGTAAGACAGGCCGCCATAGTTGTGGGTAGGCCCCACCAGGCCATCAAAATTCACTTCATAGGATTTCATCGGCTAGGCTCCGTGACCTGTTGTTATAGGGTGACGCCCGGCGTCAGGGTCGCCGGCAAGGCAAGGCTGGCAGTCTCCAGCGAAGCCACGGGGTAAGCGCAGTAGTCAGCCGCGTAATAGGCACTGGCGCGATGGTTGCCACTGGCACCCACGCCACCGAACGGCGCGCTGCTGGCAGCGCCGGTCAGTTGCTTGTTCCAGTTGACGATGCCGGCGCGGCTGCGCAGCCAGAAGTACTGGTAGCGGGCACGCGAATCGGAGAGCAAGCCGGCGGCCAGACCGTACTGGGTGTTGTTGGCTTCATCGATGGCGGCATCGAAGTCGGCATAACGGATCACCTGCAGCAGCGGGCCGAAGAACTCTTCATCCGGGCGCTCGGCCACGCTTGTGACATCGACAATGCCCGGGGTCAGCAGCGCGGCATCGGCCTGCGGCTGGGTCATTTCCAGCAGCTTCACGCCACCTTTGGCGGCCAGTTCGGCCTGGGCGGCAATCAGCGCCCGCGCCGCCTGCAGCGAAATGACCGAGCCCATGAACGGCGCTGGCTGTTGATCGAACGCACCCACCGTGATGGTCTTGCACACCTCGACCAGGCGCGCGATCAGCGTGTCGCCCCAGGCGCCTTGCGGCACCAGCAGGCGACGCGCGCAAGTGCAACGCTGGCCGGCAGAAATGAACGCCGACTGAATAATGGTGTACACCGCAGCATCCAGGTCCTTGACCTCGTCTACCACGAGCGGGTTGTTGCCCCCCATTTCCAGGGCCAGGATCTTGTCCGGGCGGCCGGCGAACTGCTGGTGCAGCAAGTTGCCGGTGCGGCTGGAGCCGGTGAAGAACAGGCCATCGATCCCCGGGTTGGCGGCCAGCGCCACACCGGTTTCACGCGCGCCCTGCACCAGGCTCAGCACGCCCGCTGGCAGGCCGGCGGCGATCCAGCAGTTGACGGTCAGTTCGGCGACTTTGGGCGTCAGCTCGCTGGGCTTGAACACCACGCAGTTACCCGCCAACAGCGCCGGCACGATATGGCCATTGGGCAGATGACCGGGGAAGTTGTAGGGGCCGAACACCGCCACCACGCCGTGGGGCTTATGCCGCAGCACGGCCGTGGCGTCGGCCAGCGGGCCGCTCTTTTCCCCGGTGCGCTCGCGGTAGCTTTGTACCGAGATCGCCACCTTGTTGATCATGCTGGTGACTTCGGTTGCCGATTCCCACAGGGGCTTGCCGGTTTCCTCACCGATGCACTGGGCCAAGGCTTCGGCATGCTTTTTCAGCTGCTCGGCGAACTTCTCCAGCACGTCGATACGCGCTTCCAGGCTCAGTTGCGCCCACGCCGGAAAGGTCTGGCGCGCTGCCTGCACGGCGGCGTCCACCTGGCTGGCGTCAGCGCCCTGGCCTTGCCAGATGACAGCCTGGGTCACCGGGTTCAGCGACTGCAGGGGTTCGCCCTGCCCCGCCAGCCAATTGCCTGCGATGTAATGCGTGGTCATTTACTGGGCCTCCCGGCTGGCCGATAGGGGCACGGCACGCACGTTGTCGCCGGCACCCATGCGCAGACGCTTGGCGGTCAACGGGTCGACCACCAAGGTACCGGCGGCCAGCCGCGCAGGCGCGGCAGTGATGCGGCAATCGTCGCGTTTGCGGTTGTGGATGATGTAAGGGGTGGCGTCGTCGCCCGGCGTGCCCACCGCCAGCACCAGCGTCTGGCTCTCGCGCACCGCGCGGATCTTGGCGGTATCACACTCGATGGCCGGGCCTGCGTCGAAGATGTCGACATAGCCCTGGTAGTTGAAGCCTTCCTGCTTGAGCATGGCCAGCGCCGGCTCGGTGTCGACGTGCACGCGGCCTATCACCTCGCGTGCCGCCTCGGACAGGAAGCAGGTGTACAGCGGGAACTTGGGCATCAGTTCGGCGATGAACGACTTGTTGCCAACACCGGTCAGGTAATCCGCCTGGCTGAACTCCATCTTGAAGAAATGCCGGCCAAGGCTTTCCCAGAAAGGCGAACGCCCCTGCTCGTCCGACATGCCGCGCATTTCGGCAATGATCTTCTTGCCAAACAGCTCCGGGAACTCGGCAATGAACAGCATCCGCGCACGCGACAGCAGGCGGCCATTGAGCCCGGCGCGGTGGTCGCTGCGCAGGAACAGCGAGCACAGCTCAGAGTTGCCGGTCAGGTCGTTGGCAAGGAACAGGGTGGGGATTTCGCGATAGATCTTCAGCTCCTGCGAGGCGCTGACGGTGAGGCCGACCCGATAGTTGTACCAAGGCTCGCGCAGGCCGACGGCACCGGCGATGGCACTGATGCCGACCACCAGGCCTTCGTCGTTTTCCAGCACGAACAGGTAGTCGGTGTCGCCACGCTCGGCTTCGCCACGGAAGCTCTTTTCCGCCCAGCCAACGCGATGCCCCAGGCGTTCTTCGTTGGCCGGCAGCGTGGTCAGCCCGGTGGTGCCGGTGCTGCGTGCCAATTCGATCAACGCAGGCAAATCGCTGCTGCGTACAGGACGAACGATCATGCTATCTCCTTGTGCGGCGGCGTCGGCCGGCGCAAAACTCTTCTAACGCATCAATCCCGAAACGTCTGTTACCAGACCTCAGACCGCGACCAGGCGCACGCTGCCACCCTCGCCCACCCCCAGCGCGTCGGCCGCAGCCACGCTCAGGCACACCGGTTTGCCGGGCACCCAGTCGAGGTCCAGCAGCACCGCGCGGTAGTCCTGCAACTGGCCATTGCACACCAGGTACGGGCGCCCGCCCTTGCCCGGGGCGTCATCGATTTTCACCGGCGCCGACCGGCTCTGGGCAATCGAGCGAATACCCGAGGTGCGCGCATGCAGGGTCGGGCCACCGTCAAAGATGTCGATGTAGTGCTCGGTTTCGAAGCCTTCGCGCATGAGGATGTCGAAGGTGATCTGTGCGCGCGGGTGCACCTGGCCCATGGCTTCCTGCGCCTCATCGGGCAGCAGCGGCACGTAGATCGGGTAGTGCGGCATCAGTTCGGCGAGGAAGGTGCGGCTTTTCAGGCCACACAGGCGCTCGGCGTCGGAGTAGTTGAGGTCGAAGAAATTGCGGCCGATGGCATCCCAGAACGGCGATTCGCCATTTTCGTCGCTGTAGCCGACGATTTCGGTTACTACCGAATCGGCGAAACGCTCCGGGTGCGCCGCCATGAACAGCAGGCGACCGCGCGAATTGAGCTCGGCCCAGCCACTGTTCACCAGCTCCGGCAATACATAGAAGCTGGTCAGCAGGCTGTTGCCGGTCAGGTCATGACACAGCGACAGCACGTGGATCTTGTTGTGGATCTTCAGCTCGCGCGAGGCGTGCACGAAGGTCTCGTTACGAAAACTATAGAAAGGCTCGGAATACCCAGCCGAAGCGACAATGGCCGAGCAGCCGGCCAGCTTGCCGGTCTCGCTGTCTTCGAGCACAAAGAAATAGCTTTCCTCGCCGTTGAAGCTGACCTCGGCGGCGAAGGAAGTCTCGGAAGCGGCGATCTTGTCGCCCAGGCGAGCAGCGTCGTCCGGCAGCGAGGTGACACCAATGGGGCTGTCTGCAGCCATGCGCTGCACTTCGTTCAGATCAGCCATTTGCGCGGGGCGCATCACCAGCATGGTGTCACTCCTTTGGAATACGGGCCGCTCACGGCGGCACGGAAAAACGGCAGGTAAACAGGCACCTGCAGTGGAATCGGGTATCGCCGGCCAGGCCCGCCAGGGGCGCGGGCCGGCGACGGGACCGCAGGCGAATCAGCCTTTGGTCAGGGTGGCCACGGCGCGCTCGAAGCGGTCCAGGCCTTCATCGATGTCGGCGTCTTCAACCACCAGGCTTGGCGCAAAGCGGACCACGTCCGGGCCGGCCTGCAGCACCATCACGCCTTCTTTCTCGGCGGCGTTGAGCACATCCTTGGCCTTGCCTTGCCAAGCCTCGGTCAGCACGCAGCCGAGCAGCAGGCCGACACCACGCACCTGGGAGAACAGGCTGTACTTCTGGCCGATCTGTTCCAGGCGGGACTTGAAACGTGCGTGCTTGGCCTTGATGCCGGCCAGGGTTTCAGGGGTATTGACCACATCCAGCACCGCGCAGGCGACCGCGCAGCCCAGCGGGTTACCGCCGTAAGTGGTGCCGTGGGTGCCGACGGCCAGGTGCTTGGCCAGCTCGGTGGTGGTCAGCATGGCGCCGATAGGGAAGCCACCGCCCAGGCTCTTGGCACTGGTCAGGATGTCGGGCGTCACGCCGTAGTGCTGGTAGGCATACAGCGAACCGGTACGGCCCACGCCGGTCTGCACTTCGTCGAAGATCAGCAGGGCGTTGTGCTCGTCGCACAGCTTGCGTGCGCCTTCCAGGTAAGCCAGGTCGGCCGGTACCACGCCGCTTTCGCCCTGGATCGGTTCAATTACCACGGCGCAGGTCTTGTCGGAAATCTGGGCTTTCAGTGCTTCCAGGTCGTTGTACGGCACGTGGCTGATGCCGGTGATCTTCGGGCCGAAACCGTCGGAGTACTTCGGCTGGCCACCGACGCTGACGGTGAACAGGGTACGGCCGTGGAAGCTGTTCACGGTGGCGATGATTTCGTGCTTTTCCGGGCCAAAGCGGTCATGGGCGACGCGACGGGCCAGCTTGAACGCGGCCTCGTTGGCCTCGGCGCCGGAGTTGCAGAAGAACGCCCGGTCGGCAAAGGTAGCGTCCACCAGCTTGTGGGCCAGGCGCAGGGCCGGCTCGTTGGTGAACACGTTGGATACGTGCCAGAGGCTGTTGGCCTGGTCGGTCAGGGCCTTGACCAGCGCCGGATGGCAGTGGCCCAGGGCATTTACCGCGATGCCACCGGCAAAGTCGATCAACTCGCGACCCGACTGGTCCCACACACGGGAACCCTCGCCTCGCACAGGAATGAAGGCCGCCGGAGAATAGTTGGGGACCATGACCTGGTCGAAATCGGCACGTTGCACCGGGGCTTGCTCAACGGACATCTGAGTCTCCTGAAGAGGAACGCTGGCCTGGAAGTGGGCGAGCGATGGGGGGATTGTAAGGACTGATCCGCGCCTGTCCTTGCGGCCAAGCGACAACTTGTTACAGCGCAAAACCCAGTTTTGACAAGGCTTTCGGCAATGCGACAAACACTGTCGCAATCGCGCAGTGTACGGGAGAGAGGGTGCTGGGTGAACGGGTGTTCACATATAGAAGAGTGGCTGCCTACGCCGACCCTATCGCCGGCAAGCCAGCTCCCACAGGGTCACCACAGGCCCTGAGGCTTGCCGGGTACCTGTGGGAGCTGGCTTGCCGGCGATAGGCCAGTGCAGGCAACAGGGGAATCAGCCCTTTTCGGCAGGCGCTGAGCTCAGCTCGAATGGGCTGCTGCTACGCCGCTGGTTCCGGTCTTCCCGTGGCGTGGCGCCAAAGAAGTTGCGGTAGGCACTGGAGAAATGCGGCCCCGAGGAGAAACCACAGGACAAGCCGATCTGGATGATCGACTTACTGGTCTGCATCAGCATCTGCCGCGCCTTGTTCAGCCGCAGCTCCAGGTAGTACTGGCTCGGCACGCGGTTCAGGTACTGCTTGAAGATGCGCTCCAGTTGCCGACGCGACACGCATACATGCTGGGCAATCTCGTCGGTGGTCAACGGTTCTTCGATGTTCGCTTCCATCAACAGCACCGCCTGGGTCAGCTTGGGATGGCTAGAACCCAGGCGGTTCTGCAGTGGAATGCGCTGACGCTCGCCACCCTCGCGGATGCGCTCCACCACCAGCTCTTCCGACACTGCCCCCGCCAGTTCCGCCCCGTGATCACGGGCCAGCACTGCCAGCAACAGGTCGGCCACGGCGATGCCGCCACAGGCAGTCAGGCGATCACGGTCCCAGTCGAACAAGTGACTGGTGGCAATGACCTTGGGGAAACGTTCGGCAAAATCGTCCTGCCAGCGCCAGTGCACCGCAGCCCGGTAACCGTCGAGCAGGCCCAGCATCGCCAGCGGATACACCCCGGCAGCCAGGCCACCGACCATGCAGCCACTGCGCGCCAGCTGCTTGAGCGCAGTCGACAAGGCAGCCCCTACCACCGCAGGCGGCTCGTCAGCGAGCAGGAACAGTTTGTGGCAACCCTCCAGGCGGCCGGTCCACGGCTCGCCCGGCAGGCGCCACTCCCCCTCTGGCGCGGGCTCCGCCTGCAGGAAAGCCAGTTCGTAAACCACGTCCGGATGCACCCGCTGCGCCACCTGCAACACTTCCTCGGCCAGCGCCAGGGTCAAGGGCCTGGTGCTGGGCCAGATGAGAAAACCGATTCGCTGGGTGGTCATAGGGTGCGGTCCGAAACCTGAGGTCGTTCGAGTCTGTGCGCCGGGTCAGGCTGCGCTCGCAGCGCAGCATGCCCTATTCTGGTGCAAAAATGCAGCTTTTACTTCAGGCTGCCGGAGAGGAACTGCTTCAGGCGCTCCGACTGCGGGTTGGCCAATACTTCGCGTGGGCAGCCCGCCTCTTCCACCAGGCCTTTGTGCAGGAACACCAGCTGGTTGGAAACCTCGCGGGCAAAGCCCATTTCGTGGGTCACCACCACCATGGTCCGGCCTTCCTGAGCCAGCGCCTGCATGACCTTGAGCACATCGCCCACCAGCTCCGGGTCGAGCGCCGAAGTCGGCTCGTCGAACAGCATAACCTCTGGCTCCACGGCCAAGGCCCGGGCAATTGCCACACGCTGTTGCTCGCCACCCGACATATGCCCGGGGAAGGCGTCCTTGCGGTGGGAGACCCCCACCTTGGCCAGGTAGTGCTCGGCCTTTTCAAGGGCTTCTTTCTTGTTCATGCCCAGCACGTGTACCGGCGCCTCGATCACGTTCTCCAGCGCCGTCATGTGCGACCACAGGTTGAAGTGCTGGAACACCATCGACAGGCGCGAGCGCATGCGCTGCAACTGGCGCGGGTCGGAGGCCTTCAGCGCGCCGTCCTTGCCGGCCACCAGCTTGAGCTCTTCGTTGTTGAGCAGGATCTTGCCAGCGTGCGGCTGCTCCAGCAGGTTGATGCAGCGCAGGAAGGTCGACTTGCCCGAACCACTGGAGCCGATGATGCTGATGACGTCGCCGGCCTTGGCCGCCAGGGACACGCCCTTGAGCACTTCATGGCTGCCGTAGCGCTTGTGCAGGTCTTGGACTTCGAGTTTGTACATGCTGTCGATTCTCACAAAGCGGTCAGTGCTTGCGCGGCGCCAGGTAGCCGAGCCAGCGGCGTTCGGCCATCTTGAACAGGCGCACCAGGATGAAGGTCAGGCACAGGTAGAACACGCCCGCCGTGATGTAGGCCTCGAAAGGCAGGTAGTACTGGGCATTGACCGTGCGTGCTGCACCGGTGATGTCGATCAGGGTGACGATCGACGCCAGGCTGGTGGTCTGCAGCATCATGATCACTTCGTTGCTGTACTGCGGCAGCGCCCGGCGCAGGGCCGACGGCAGCAGGATGCGCCGGTACATCTTCATGCGCGACATGCCCATGGCCTTGGCCGCCTCGATCTCGCCGTGGGGCGTGGCCTTGAGGCTGCCGGCGATGATTTCTGCGGTGTAGGCACTGGTGTTGACACCGAACGCCAGGCAGGCGCAGAACGTGGCGCTGGACAGCAGCGGCCAGACGAAGCTTTCACGTACCGCCTCGAACTGCGCCAGGCCGTAGTAGATCAGGAACAGCTGCACCAGCATCGGCGTGCCGCGGATCACGTAGGTGTAGAGCCACGCCACGAGATTGACCACAGGCTGCTTCGACACGCGCATCAGGCCCAGCGGAATGGCCGCCAACAGGCCGAAGAACAGCGAAATCGCCAGCAGCTTGAGGGTGGTCAGGAGGCCGCCGAAGTACAACGGCAATGCCTCCCAGACGACGTTGTAGTCGAAGATCATAGTTCAGCCACCTTGACGCCCACCGAGTAGCGGCGCTCGAGATACTTCAGGGCCAGCAGCGAGACGCTGGTCAGCACCAGGTACAGGGCCGCCACCGCCAGGAAGAAGGTGAAAGGCTCGCGAGTGGCATCGGCCGCCTGCTTGGCCTTGAACATCATGTCCTGCAGGCCGACGACCGAAATCAGCGCGGTGGCCTTGGTCAGCACCAGCCAGTTGTTGGTGAAACCCGGGATCGCCAGGCGAATCATTTGCGGCACCTGGATGCGGAAGAACACCTGGCGGTTGCTCATGCCATACGCCACGCCCGCTTCGGCCTGGCCCTTGGGAATACCGAGGAAGGCACCGCGGAAGGTTTCCGACAGGTACGCGCCAAAGATGAAGCCCAGCGTGCCGATACCCGCCGCCAGCGGGTTCAGGTCGATGTAGTCTTCGTAGCCGAGCAGCGGTGCGACCCGGTTGATGATGTCTTGCCCGCCGTAGAAAATCAGCAGGATCAGGACCAGGTCCGGAATACCACGGATAACGGTGGAATACAGATCGCCCAGCCAGGCCAGCCAGCGCACCGGCGACAAGCGCAGCGCCACACCGATCAGGCCGAGCACGATGGCCAGGGCCATCGACGACAGGGCGAGCTGCAGCGTCAGCCACGCCCCGTCGAGGATGACTGCCCCGTAGCCTTTCAACATGATGAGGTCCTCGACCTAGAGAATGAAAAATGGTGCAAACCTCAGAGCCTCTGCTGTTTGCACCATTGCACAGGTGAAACCCGACGTCTTAGTTCGAGTCTGGACCGTAGATATCGAAGTTGAAGTACTTCTTCTCGATTTCTTTGTACTTGCCGTTGGCACGGATGGCGTCGATGGCCGCGTTGATGCGCTCGACGTTCGCCTTGTCACCCTTGCGCACGGCAATGCCGATGCCGTCACCGAAGTACTTGGCGTCGGTGAAGGCCGGGCCTACGAAGGCGAAGCCCTTGCCGGCGTCGGTCTTGAGGAAGCCGTCTTCCAGCAGGGTGGCGTCAGCCACGGTACCGTCGAGGCGGCCGGCTGCCACGTCCAGGTAGATTTCGTTCTGGGTGCCGTAAGGCACCACGGTGGCACCTTTGGCGCCCAGCACTTCCTTGGCGAAGCGGTCATGGATCGAGCCGCGCTGCACGCCGATCTTCTTGCCTTTGAGCTCATCCAGGCTTTCGCTGACAGCGGTGCCGTCCTTCATGACCAGGCGCGCCGGGGTCAGGTAGTAGCGCTTGGTGAAGTCGACCGACTTCTTGCGGTCTTCAGTGATCGACATGGACGACAGAATGGCGTCGATCTTGCGCACTTTCAGCGCGGGGATCAGGCCGTCGAACTCCTGCTCGACCCAGGTGCACTTGGCTTTCATCTGTTCGCACAGGGCGTTGCCGATGTCGTAGTCGAAACCGGCGATGCTGCCATCGGGCTGCTTGAAGGCGAAGGGTGGGTAGGCAGCTTCAATGCCGATTTTCAGGGGCTTTTCATCGGCCTGCGACACCAGGGAAAACACAGACAGCGCCAGGGCGCCAAACAGTGCGAGCTTCTTCATCAGGTAACTCCATCGGTACGGGGCAATACAAGGCAGGTAACAACTGCCCGATATGCGAATGGGTACAACGCGAGCCGCGCAGGGTTCGACCAAGGTCGCAGACCACGAGCGAGTGAGTGGCATTTTAGCGACAGCCCGGTAGTCGATATTTCTTCAAAGCGACAACTACTTACAGAAGCGCTTGAAACCGCTGCGGGCGATGTTGACAGCCAGTGCAAAATATGCAAAAGCGCAAGAAATAGAACCTATAGACCTAGCAATTCCTGGGCCTATTATTGGCAAAGCCTTGTACTACGGCAAGTGTAGCGTGCTGTGTTGCACAAAATGGCTACGGGAATGCACCGAAACAGGCCTGATTTGTTTCTTCGCGCCCCGAACTTGTGCAGGACCGGTGACAGAACAGTTACCGATGAATGTCGGGTAACAGTAAAGCAAAAACCCCGCCGGTTGCCCGGGCGGGGTTTTCTGACGCATACACACCCCCTGTAGGAGCGGCCTTGTGTCGCGATGGGGCGCGAAGCGGCCCCACGACTTCAGCTTCGCCACTGGCATAGCCGGGGCCGCTTTGCGGCCCTATCGCGACACAAGGCCGCTCCTACAAGGGCCCGCGCCCTGCTTCAATATCAGGCCGAAGCCAGGTTCATGGCCTTGTGGGTATCGATCAGGTGCTGCACCACTCCCGGGTCAGCCAGGGTCGAGATATCGCCCAGCGCATCGTACTCACCGGTAGCAATCTTGCGCAGGATGCGGCGCATGATCTTGCCCGAACGGGTCTTCGGCAGCCCCGGCGCCCACTGGATCACGTCCGGCGAGGCAATCGGACCGATTTCCTTGCGCACCCAGTTTTTCAGTTCCAGGCGCAGCTGCTCACTGGCCTCGATACCGGAATTGAGGGTGACATACACATAGATGCCCTGGCCCTTGATGTCGTGCGGCACGCCAACCACTGCAGCCTCGGCAACTTTCGAATGCGCGACCATGGCGCTTTCGATTTCGGCAGTACCCATGCGGTGGCCGGAGACGTTGAGCACGTCATCCACACGACCGGTGATCCAGTAGTAGCCATCTTCGTCGCGGCGCGCACCGTCGCCGGTGAAGTACATGCCACGGAAGGTCTTGAAGTAGGTGTCGACGAAGCGGTCGTGGTCGCCGTACAGCGAACGCGACTGGCCCGGCCAGGAGTCGAGAATCACCAGGTTGCCTTCTGCCGCACCCTCGATCAGGTTACCCAGGTTGTCCACCAGCGCGGGCACCACACCAAAGAACGGGCGGGTTGCCGAGCCCGGCTTGAGGCCGGTAGCCCCCGGCAGCGGGCTGATCAGGATGCCGCCGGTTTCGGTCTGCCACCAGGTGTCGACGATCGGGCAGCGCTCCTTGCCAACGGTCTTGTAGTACCAGTTCCAGGCTTCAGGGTTGATCGGTTCGCCCACCGAGCCAAGCAAACGCAGGCTGGAACCATCGGCCCCTTCAACAGCGGCCTGCCCTTCGGCCATCATCGCGCGAATGGCGGTTGGCGCGGTGTAGAGGATGTTGACCTTGTGCTTGTCGACGATCTTCGAGACGCGGGTAATGTCCGGGTAGTTCGGCACGCCTTCGAACAGCAAGGTGGTGGCGCCATTGGCCAGCGGGCCGTAGACGATGTAGCTGTGGCCAGTGACCCAACCGACGTCGGCGGTGCACCAGTAGACCTCGCCCGGGCGATAGTCGAACACGCGCTCATGGGTCAGCGCGGCATACACCAGGTAACCGCCAGTGGTGTGCAGCACACCCTTCGGCTTGCCCGTGGAGCCAGAGGTATAAAGGATGAACAGCGCCTCTTCAGCACCCATTTCTTTTGGCGCGCAGTGGCTGGAGGCCACTTTCATCAGGTCTTCGTACCAGATGTCGCGGTGCTGGTGCCAGGCAATATCACCACCGGTGCGCTTGCACACGATGATCTTCTGCACGCTTTTGGTTTCAGGGTTGGTCAGCGCCAGGTCGACGTTGGCCTTGAGCGGGGTACGACGGCCGCCACGCACGCCCTCGTCGGCGGTGATCACCACCTTGGACTCGCAATCGATGATGCGGCCGGCCAGCGCTTCAGGGGAGAAGCCACCGAACACCACCGAGTGGATCGCACCAATACGGGCACAGGCCAGCATGGCGACCACGGCCTCGGGGATCATCGGCATGTAGATGGTGACCACGTCACCACGGTGCACGTCCTGGCCACGCAGGGCGTTGGCGAACTTGCAGACCTGCTCGTGCAGTTCACGGTAAGTGATGTTGCGGTGTTCGGAAGGGTCGTCGCCTTCCCAGATGATGGCCAGCTGATCACCGCGCTCTTCGAGGTGGCGGTCCAGGCAGTTGGAGGAAACGTTCAGAGTGCCGTCGGCGAACCATTTGATATCGACGTGGTGGTCGTCAAAGGAGGTTTGCTTGACCTTGGTGAACGGTTTGATCCAGTCGATACGCTGGGCCTGCTCGCGCCAGAAGCCGTCCGGGTTGATCACCGATTTCTGGTACATGGCCTTGTAGGTGGCCTCGTCGGTCAGGGTAGTGGCCGCAACCTCGGGACGAACGGGATACAGTGGAGCCGCACTCATCTGTGTTACCTCGGTGTAATAGTTGTTTTTGTATGGAACCGTTTGTAACTGTACCAGAGCGACAAAAGCCATTCGACGTTGGTAGTAATTTGGTACGCCCGTTCCGGCAAAGCCCTCTAGCTCGGGCATTACAGCCCATAGGGGCAAAAAAAGAAGGGGGTTAACACGGGATTGTTACAGATTCTGTCAAAACACTTTATCAAAAGACCCACTGTTTCGGCCTTGGCCAGCGCCATAAAATTCACCTCGCCAGCAACGGCAAGGCGATTAACAACTGGTAACAGCCCCCACGAAGGCAAGCGTTAATCTCCATCTCATCCCGATAGTTAAAACTAGCAATACTCGCGGCGCCATAAGCGCCGCGTGCCCCCTCACGACCTTAGACAGGTAAATAGAAAATGAAAGCTTTACTGGTATTGGTACTTGGCAGTCTTTGCGGCGCGGCGATGGCCGGCGAAGCCAAAGATGCCGAGCAGATTCCGGTTGAACAGTACAGTTACTCGCAGCACCTGGACATTGCCCGCGTCATTTCCATGAGCGAAGTGCCCAATGTGTGCGAAGTCGTGCCAGCCCGCATGACCTACGAGGACTCCCAGGGCCAGAAGCACATTCTCGAATACCGCGTGATGGGGAACGGCTGCTCTAACGGCTGATACCCTTCGAATTGGGGGCCCTGCGGGCCCCTATCGCGACACAAGGCCGCTCCTACAGGTATTGCGCAGGTTTCAAACCAGATGCACTACCTGTAGGAGCGGCCTTGTGTCGCAGAAGGACTGCAAAGCAGTCCCAGGTTCTTTGCCCAACAACTAATCCGCCGACTTGTTAAGCGAGTAATCCCTTAACTTATTGGCAATAGTCGTGTGCGAAACACCCAATCTTTTCCCCAAAGCCCGACTACTCGAAAACTCCCCTATCAAACTTTCAAGTACCGCCTTTTCAAAGCGCCCGACAATCTGCGAAAGATCCCCTTCCAGCGAAAACTCACCCAGCGGTTGCCGCGCGCCATAATCCGGCAAGCGAATATGCTCGCTTTTGACCACGCCGCCTTCACATAAAGAAACCGCCTGGAACAATACGTTTTCCAACTGCCTTACATTACCCGGCCAATGGTATTGCCCAAGCTTTTCCATTGCCGCCGGCGCCAGGCGGGGCATGGCGCAGCCGATCTGCCGGCTGGCCTGATCGAGAAAGTGCTGTACCAGCCCTTCCAGCCCATCCATGCACTCACGCAAAGGCGGAATGTGCAGCGACAATACGTTCAGGCGGTGATACAGGTCCTGGCGAAACTCGCCACGGGCACACAGCTCGGACAAATCCACCTGGGTCGCGCAAATCACCCGCACATCCAGGTAGACCTCTTCATCGCTGCCTACCCGGCGGAAGCAGCCGTCCTGCAGAAAGCGCAGCAGCTTCACTTGCAGGCGCGGGCTCATCTCCCCTACCCCATCAAGAAACAGCGTGCCGCCAGCGGTCAGCTCCAGCAGCCCCAGCTTGCCCTCGGCCCGTGCCCCTTCAAATGCCCCGGGGCCGTAACCGAACAGCTCGGTCTCGGCCATCGACTCTGGCAACCCGGCGCAATTGAGCGCCATCAGCGGCGACTGGCCGCGCGGGCTGGCCAGGTGGCAGGCGCGCGCCAGCAGCTCTTTACCAGTGCCGGTCTCGCCTTCAATCAGCAAGGGTGCATCCAGCGGCGCCATGCGCCGCGCCTCACGCACCACGGCCGCCATCACCCGCGAGCTCTGGAAGATGCTGTCGAAACCGCGCAGCTCTTGCTTGCGCACGTTGTAGATACGCTCGCCGATGCGGTCGGCCCGGTGCAGGGTGAGTACCGCCCCCGCCAAGGCCTCACTGTCATCGTGCTCGGACTGCAACGGGGCGATATCGGCCAGGAACACATCGCCTTTGACCTTGATGCGCATGCCGTTGATGCGCGACTTGTTGGCCCGCACCAGCTCTGGCAGGTCAAAGTCCTCCACATAGCGCGCCAGCGGCATGCCCGGCACCTCGTCCACCCGCACCCCCAGCAGCTGCGCCGCGGTGCGGTTGGCGGCGACGATACTGCCGCCCATGTCGATCGACAGCACCGGGAAATCCAGCGCGCCCAGCAGTGCGTTCAGCTCCATGTGCCGGCGCTCGCTGGGCATAAGCCCCACGCGCTTGACGCCGAATACCCCGGCAATCGCCTCGAACTTGGGCCGCAATGCCTGGAACTGCAGGTTGATCAGGTTCGGGCAATGCAGGTAGATGGCGTTGCCGTGGTCACCGCCCACCTCGCCGCGCAGCACGTTGATGCCGTACTCCACCAGCAGGTTGAGGATGTCGCGCAGGATGCCAATACGGTTCTGGCAATGCACTTTGATACGCATGAGGGTTCTCGAAGCGCCAATGTTTTTCAACACCGCGCAGAAAAATCGTAAAGATAAGCTGACAAAAACCGCGTAACCATCAGCCCGATGCCTCGGATTTTCCGACACCCGCTCGATTTTGTAAAATTATCGTTACGAAAGTGAGGGGGTCGAGCGACGACAAGCCCTGCCATCCATCGTGCAAACCGACCCGGCTGGGGATATTACTTAGGCATGTCCTGCACATAACAAGAAAAGCCCTCACCAGGAGAGCCTCATGAAACAGACGCAATACGTGGCACGCGAGCCCGATGCGCATGGTTTTATCGATTACCCGCAGCAAGAGCATGCGGTATGGAACACCCTGATCACTCGCCAGCTGAAAGTGATCGAAGGCCGCGCGTGCCAGGAATACCTGGACGGCATCGACCAGCTCAAGCTGCCCCATGACCGTATTCCGCAGCTGGGCGAGGTCAACAAGGTGCTGGGCGCCACCACCGGCTGGCAAGTTGCCCGGGTACCGGCACTGATCCCCTTCCAGACTTTCTTCGAATTGCTGGCCAGCAAGCGCTTCCCGGTCGCCACCTTCATCCGCACCCCGGAAGAGCTGGACTACCTGCAAGAGCCCGACATCTTCCACGAGATCTTCGGCCACTGCCCGCTGCTGACCAACCCGTGGTTCGCCGAATTCACCCACACCTACGGCAAGCTCGGCCTGGCTGCGACCAAGGAACAACGCGTGTACCTGGCGCGCCTGTACTGGATGACCATCGAGTTTGGCCTGATGGAAACCCCGCAGGGTCGCAAGATCTATGGCGGCGGTATCCTCTCGTCGCCCAAGGAGACCGTCTACAGTCTGTCTGGCGAGCCCGAGCACCAGGCTTTCGACCCGATCGAGGCGATGCGCACGCCGTACCGCATCGACATCCTGCAGCCGCTGTATTTCGTGCTGCCGAACATGAAGCGCCTGTTCGACCTGGCCCACGAAGACATCATGGGCATGGTCCATAAAGCCATGCAGCTGGGCCTGCACGCGCCGAAGTTTCCACCCAAGGTCGCCGCCTGAACGACCCTGCCGATAACAACTCGAATTGGAAAGACACCCCATGAATGCCTTGAACCAAGCCCATTGCGAAGCCTGCCGCGCCGATGCCCCGAAAGTCACCGACGAAGAGCTGGCCGAGCTGATTCGCGAAATCCCGGACTGGAACATCGAAGTACGTGACGGCCACATGGAGCTTGAGCGCGTGTTCCTGTTCAAGAACTTCAAGCACGCCTTGGCGTTCACCAACGCCGTGGGCGAAATCGCCGAGGCCGAAGGCCACCACCCGGGGCTGCTGACCGAGTGGGGCAAGGTCACCGTTACCTGGTGGAGCCACTCGATCAAAGGCCTGCACCGCAACGACTTCATCATGTGCGCGCGCACTGACAAGGTGGCTGAAACGGCAGAAGGCCGTAAGTAACCACTGAAAAATGGGGCCCAGGCGGCCCCATTTTTTATGGGAAGAATGTGCGCTGTTCGCCCGCAAAACCGACAAACGAACGGTAAAAAATCCAAACTGTCATCCAGACTTGTGTATCCTGCCCCAGCTTTGCGAAGCTTCAACCGCGCCTGGCGCAGACTTTTCACTCACACTTGCGAGGAACGACGAGATGCACGAAATCCCGAATCTTCCCTTCCCAAGCTTGAACCCAGAAGAGCCATCCGTGACCGTTCACGCCGAACCGGCAGCAGCCGTCGAGCAGGATGGTGACGATCAATCCAGCGCTGACCAGGAATAACTGCGCATCCCCGACTGTGTGAAAACGGCTGACCTGCGGGCTACCCCCGTCATCACGTTTTCACACCGTCCTGAACACACGTAGGTCCCCATGCCCGACTCACCGCGCCCCCTTGCGGTCACCCTGCAAGTCATCTCCATCGTCCTCTTCACCTTCATCGGCTACCTGAACATCGGCATTCCACTGGCCGTGTTGCCCGGCTATGTGCATAACGACCTGGGTTTCAGCGCCGTGGTCGCTGGCCTGGTGATCAGCGTGCAGTACCTGGCCACCTTGCTCAGCCGCCCCACCGCCAGCCGCATCATCGACAACCATGGCAGCAAGAAAGCCGTCATGTATGGCTTGGTTGGCTGCGGGCTTAGCGGGGTGTTCATGCTGGCCTGCGCCTTCCTCACCCACCTGCCCTGGCTGAGCCTGACCTGCCTGCTGGTTGGCCGCCTGGTGCTGGGCAGCGCCGAAAGCCTGGTGGGCTCGGGCGCGATTGGCTGGGGCATCGGCAGGGTGGGCGCCGATAACACCGCCAAGGTCATCTCCTGGAATGGCATCGCCAGCTATGGCGCACTGGCCATCGGCGCGCCACTGGGTGTGCTGATGGTCAAGGGCCTGGGGCTGTGGAGCATGGGCGTCAGCATCATCCTGCTGTGCGCCCTCGGCCTGCTGCTGGCGTGGCCCAAACAAGCTGCGCCCATTGTCAGCGGTGTACGCCTGCCGTTCCTGCGGGTGCTGGGCAAGGTGTTCCCGCACGGTTCGGGACTGGCCCTGGGCTCGATCGGCTTTGGCACCATCGCCACCTTCATCACCTTGTACTACGCCAGCCGTGGCTGGGCCGATGCGGCGTTGACCCTGAGCCTGTTCGGCGCCAGCTTCATCAGCGCGCGGCTGCTGTTCGGCAATCTGATCAACCGGATTGGCGGGTTCAGGGTGGCGATTGCCTGCCTGTCGGTGGAAACACTCGGGCTGCTGATGCTGTGGCTGGCCCCCAGTGCCGAACTGGCATTGGCGGGTGCAGCACTGAGCGGGTTCGGTTTCTCGCTGGTGTTCCCGGCATTGGGCGTGGAGGCGGTGAACCAGGTGTCGGCGGCCAACCGCGGCGCGGCGGTGGGGGCGTATTCGCTGTTCATCGATTTGTCGCTGGGGGTGACCGGGCCACTGGTGGGCGCGGTGGCGGCAGGGTTCGGGTTTGCTTCGATGTTTCTGTTTGCGGCGGCTGCCGCGGCTTGCGGGCTGGTGTTGAGCCTGTATCTGTACAGGCAGGCGCGGCTGCATAGAGATCGGGCACAAGAACCCTGACCCTTGCAGTGCCTGCACTGGCCCTATCGCCGGCAAGCCAGCTCCCACAGGATCACCACGGTGTTCAGGCCTGTGGTGATCCTGTGGGAGCTGGCTTGCCGGCGATGGGCTGCAAAGCAGCCCCCGAGGCCCTGAAGGTTAACGCTGGGCGTACTGCAACACCACTTCCAGCGGGTGGCGCATCTTGCGCTCGGTCATGCGCTTGACCTGGCTACGGCACGAGTAGCCCGTCGCCAACGGCTCCCCTTCCTTGTCCAGCTTGGTCGCCCAGCTCTGCTCGAAGATGGTCCGTGATGTCTCCTGGTTACGCGCCTCATGCCCGTAGGTACCGGACATGCCGCAGCACCCCGTCGCCTCGGTCACCAGCTTCAGGCCCAAACGCTCAAACACCTGCTCCCACTGCCGGGTGCTGGCTGGCACGTTGGTTTTCTCGGTGCAATGCGCCATCAGGCGGAAGTTGCCCGGCGCGGTCGGCGCCTGCTCGGGCAGCACATCCATCAGCCACTCCTGCGGCAACAGCACCTTCGGGCAACCTTCCAGCCCTGGCACTTTCTGGTATTCCTGGCGATACACCAGGGTCATCGCCGGGTCCAGGCCCACCAGCGGCACGCCGCAGTCGGCCAGGGCCTTGAGCTGGGTGGCGTTGCGGATCGCCGCCTTGGCGAATGCACCGAGGAAGCCCTGCACATGCAGCGGTTTGCCGTTAGCGCTGTACGGCGCCAGGAACACCCGATGACCAAGGCGGTGGGCCAGGTCGATGAAGGCCGACAGCAGGGGCGTTTCGAAATAGCGGGTAAAGGCGTCCTGCACCAGCACGATGCTGCGTTCGCGCTGGGCCGGGGTCAGCTCACGCAGGGCCGGCACACTGGCCACGCCAACGCGGCAGCGGGTCAGGGTGGCCTGGAAGTTGAAACGGCTGATCAGCGGGCTGTCGACCATGCCGACCTTGTCGGCCAGCAGCCTGGTCACCCACTTCGAGCCCATCACCGCGTTGTAAAGCCCTGGCGCGTGGGCCAGGTACGGAATGCTGAATTCCAGCGAGCCAATCAGGTAGTCACGCAGCGGGCGCTGGTAGCGGCCGTGGTACAACTCGAGGAAGCGTGAACGGAAGTCCGGCACGTTGACCTTGATCGGGCACTGCCCGGCGCACGACTTGCACGCCAGGCAACCGGCCATGGCGTCGTACACTTCATGGGAGAAATCTTCCTGCCCCTGGCTGCGTTCGCGGTTGTTGCGCAGGCGCGCTGGCAGGCCCTTGAGCCACGACACCTTGTTGCGCGCCGCGGCCAGCACGTCGATGTTCGCCTCGCCCTGCAGGCGCAGCCATTCGCGCATCAGCGAAGCACGGCCCTTGGGCGAATGCTGGCGTTCGCGGGTGGCCTTCCACGACGGGCACATGGCGTCGTTGGGGTCGTAGTTGTAGCAGGCGCCGTTGCCGTTGCAGTGCACGGCGCTGGGGAAGTCCTGCCACACGCGCTCGTCGATGGTACGGTCGAGGTCGCCGCGCAGGGTCACGCCATCGACCGGGGTCAGGCCTTCGGCGCTGCCTGGCGGGGTGCAGATCTTGCCCGGGTTAAGCTGGTTGTGCGGGTCAAAGGCACCCTTCAGGCGCTGCAGCGCCGGGTACAGCTCGCCGAAGTACTCCGGCACGTATTCGGAGCGCAGGCCTTTACCGTGCTCGCCCCACAGCAAACCGCCGTAGCTTTTGGTCAGCGCCGCCACCGCATCGGAAATCGGCTTCACCAGCGCCGCCTGGGCCGGGTCTTTCATGTCCAGTGCCGGGCGTACGTGCAGCACGCCGGCATCGACGTGGCCAAACATGCCGTAGGTCAGGCCGTAGCTGTCGAGCAGCGCGCGGAAGTCAGCGATGTAGTCGGCCAACTGCTCCGGCGGTACCGCGGTGTCTTCGACAAACGGCTGCGGGCGCACCTCGCCCTCGACGTTACCCAGCAAGCCCACCGAGCGCTTGCGCATGACGTAGACGCGGGTGACCGCCTCGGCGCCTTCTGCCAGGGTATGCCCCAGGCGCTCGACGCTGGTATCCGCCTGCAAGTGTTCGACAAAGGCCTGCACCCGGGCGTTGACCTCGGCCGGCTCGTCGCCACAGAACTCCACCAGGTTGATGCCCAGGGTGGGGCGCTCGGGGTCGGCCGGGAAATATTCGGCAACGCTGTGCCAGACGATATCTTTCATCGCCAGCATCAACACCCTGGAGTCGACGGTCTCGATCGACAGCGGCTTGTGCGCCATCAGCGCGTTGGCGTCGCGCAGGGCATCCATGAAGCTGGTGTAGCGCACGTTGACCAGCACCGCGTACTTGGGGATCGGCAGCACGTTGAGCTTGGCTTCGACCACGTAACCCAGCGAGCCTTCGGCGCCACACAGCACGCTGTTGAGGTTGAAACGGCCCTGCTCGTCGCGCAGGTGCGCCAGGTCGTAGCCGGTCAGGCAACGGTTGAGTTTGGGGAAGGTGGTTTCAATCAGTTCAGCCTGTGTTTCCTGGATCTCGCGGGCCATGCGGTACACCTCGCCGACCCGGCCGGGCGCGGCGCAGGCCTGCTCCAGTGCGGCATCGTCGATCGGCAGGCTGTGCAGGCGCTCGCCACCGAGCAGCACGCTGTGCAGCTCCAGCACGTGGTCGCGGGTCTTGCCATAGGTGCAGCTGCCTTGGCCGCTGGCGTCGGTGTTGATCATGCCGCCTACGGTGGCGCGGTTGGAGGTGGACAGTTCGGGGGCGAAGAACAGGCCGTGCGGCTTGAGCGCGGCATTGAGCTGGTCCTTGACCGTACCGGCCTGCACCCGCACCCAGCGCTCCTCGACGTTGATTTCGAGGATCTTGTTCATGTGCCGCGACAGGTCGACGACGATGCCGTCGGTCAACGACTGGCCGTTGGTGCCGGTACCACCACCGCGCGGGGTCAGCTTGACGTCCTGGAAGCGCGGGTCACCCATCAGCGTGGCAACCCGCGCCACGTCGTCGGCGTCCAGCGGGAACACCGCCGCCTGGGGCAAGCGCTGGTAGATCGAGTTATCGGTGGCCAGCACGGTACGGGTGCCGTAGTCGGCACTGATCTGGCCACGGAAGCCGCTGCTACGCAGGGCTTCGAGGAATTCGGGGTAGTTGGCGCTCGGTGCAACGGTCGGCAGCTGGGCGATCATCGAAGGATGGCCTCTTGATATTGGCTAATTCACGGGATTCCTGTCGCACCGGCATAGGTGTTGCCATGCTGGGGTGACGTATAGGCCAATGTTCCTGTAGTTTCGCCTCAGGGGCAAACGGATAATCCTGCCGCTATCAATGACTTTTATGAATGAATTACCGCCACCTGACACCGTCCATGTCGCTGCTGCTGGCATTCGAGGCCGCCGCCCGGCATGAAAGCTACACCCGCGCCGCTGCCGAACTGTCACTGACCCAGAGCGCGGTCAGCCGCCAGGTGCAGGCGCTGGAACAGCAACTGGGCCTGACCCTGTTTCGCCGCGAAGGCCGCCAGGTGCAGCTGACCGATGTCGGCCGCCTGTACCAGCGCGAGCTCAGCGAGGCACTGGGGCGCATCCGCAGCGCCACCCTGCAGGCACTGGCCTACCAGTCAGGGGTGGGCACCTTGCGCCTGGCCACCCTGCCCACCTTCGGCTCGAAATGGCTGTTGCCGAGGCTGCATGCGTTCTACAGCGCCCACCCGGGCATGCTGGTGCACATTCATTCACGTATCGAAGCCATCAACTTCGACACCAGCGAAATCGATGCCGCCATCGGTGTGGCCAGCCATGACCTGCCGGGGCTGATCTGCCATCGCCTGCATGCCGAGGAACTGGTGGTGATCCTGCCGCCGGCGGCCGGCGCAGATAGCCAGGGCTGGAGCCCGGCAAGGATCAGTGAAGAGGTGCTGCTGAATGTGGCCAACAACCCGCATGCGTGGGGCGAGTGGTTTTCGCACCATGGCCTGCCGCACCGGTCGATGCGCCTGGGGCCGAGCTTTGAGCTGACGTCGCATTTGATCCAGGCAGTGCGCGCCGGGATTGGCATCGGCCTTGTGCCGCGCATTCTGGTAGAGGAGGAGCTGGCCAAGGCAGAGCTGTACAGCCCCGGGGTTGCGTTTGCCAGCCAGCGCAGTTACTACCTGATCTATCCGCCCCGGAATGAGGCCTTGCCGTCGTTACGGGCATTCAGGGGCTGGTTGCTGGAACAGATTTGATCGCCTTCATTGCCAGTCCCGGCCTCTTCGCGGGCACGCCCGCTCCCACAGGTACAGCGTTGCTCCTGAAGCCTGTGGTGATCCTGTGGGAGCGGGCATGCCCGCGAAACGGCCGGGGCAGACAACAAAAAACCCCAAGTCAGTCGCCTGACTTGGGGTTTCTGCAGACTACGTTGCCGAGTTACTTGGCTGCGGTACCCGCAACCCCACCGGCATTCATCCGGCGGCGCGGCTTGACCATGTAGATGACGAACATCGCAAACAGCCACACCGGGATCGCATACACCGAAACCTGGATGCCTGGGATCATCAGCATGATGCCCAGAATCAGCACCACGAAGGCCATTACCACGTAGTTGCCATAGGGATACCACAGCGCCTTGAACAGCGGCTTCTGGCCAGTACGGTCCAGGTGCTGACGGAACTTCAGGTGCGAGTAGCTGATCATCGCCCAGTTGATCACCAGGGTGGCCACCACCAGCGACATCAGCAGCTCCAGGGCGTTCTGAGGCATCAGGTAGTTGAGCAGCACGGCGACAAAGGTAACGGCAGCCGACACCAGAATCGCACGCACTGGCACGCCACGCTTGTCGACCTTGGCCAGCGACGCCGGGGCATCGCCCTGCTCGGCCATGCCCAGCAGCATGCGGGCGTTGCAGTAGGTGCCGCTGTTGTACACCGACAGCGCGGCGGTCAATACCACGAAGTTCAGCAGGTGGGCGGCCACGTCACTGCCCAGCAGCGAGAACACCTGCACGAACGGGCTGCTGCCGTAGCTGCCACCCGAGGCATCGATGCTGGCAACCAGGTTGTCCCACGGGGTGAGCGACAGCAGCACTACCAAGGCACCGACATAGAAGATCAGAATGCGGTAGATGACCTGGTTGATCGCCTTCGGGATCACGGTCTTCGGCTTGTCGGCCTCGGCAGCGGTGAAGCCAAGCATTTCCAGGCCACCGAAGGAGAACATGATGAACGCCAGGGCCATGACCAGCCCGCTGACACCGTTCGGGAAGAAGCCGCCATGGGACCACAGGTTGGCGATGGTGGCGTCTGGGCCACCGCTGCCACTGGTGAGCAGGTAGGCACCCAGGCCGATCATGCTGACGATGGCCACGACCTTGATGATGGCAAACCAGAATTCGGCTTCACCGAAGAACTTCACGTTCATCAGGTTGATGGCGTTGATCAGCACGAAGAACGCCGCCGCCGTGACCCAGGTAGGGATCTCCGGCCACCAGTAGTGAACATACTTGCCCACCGCCGAAAGCTCCGACATGCCCACCAGGATGTACAGCACCCAGCAGTTCCAGCCCGACAGGAAGCCGGCGAAACCACCCCAGTAGGTGTGGGCGAAATGGCTGAACGAGCCGGCTACCGGCTCTTCAACAATCATTTCGCCAAGCTGGCGCATGATCATGAAGGCGATGAAGCCGCAAATGGCGTAGCCAAGGATCATGGACGGGCCGGCGGATTTCATCACGCCTGCCGAGCCGAGGAACAGGCCGGTACCAATCGCACCACCAAGGGCGATCAACTGGATGTGGCGGTTCTTCAGGCCCCGCTTGAGCTCGCCTGAATGCATGTTTTGTCCACTCATGAACGAAGTCACCTGCATTGTTTTTATCTGTGACGGAATCGGACCCACCGCGCTCGTGGCGCAGCGGAATGGGCAAGGTGGTTACCTTGGGTTTCTTGACCTCAGGTGCCGCCGAGGCGGGTCAACCAGGCGTGATCAAGAGTGCGCGGTACGCAAGAGGGTCACAGGTAAAACGCGGCGCACTGTATACCCCTGCAAACGCGCAGGCGTCAACGCGTTGCGTCCTTCCATCCGGAAAAAACGCAGCGATCCTGTGGTATGGGCCTTGAAAGGCGGAGTGATCGGCGTACATGGCGCCTCCATTTGTTGTTTTGTCAGCCCGGCTCTGTGGACGGGCTCTTGCACACGGCAATGGCGGCTATAACACCGTGGGGACGGGGGTTTGGGCAAGGGTGGGAGGGCCCAGGGCGGCTGCTTTGGCACATGGGCGGCGGCAAGGTTTGTTTACAAGATGGGGCTTGATCTGGAATGCGGACTGAAAACGGCCACATTCGTATAGATTTCTTTACAAGGCGGTTCAAGAACTTGCCAGTCGTCAGAAAAATTCTTTTTGTTCAATATCTTGGGGCCGCTTTGCGGCCCATCGCGACACAATGCCGCTCCTACATGTGACGCCTTACTCCTGTGGGAGCGGCCTTGCGTCGCGAAAGGGCTGCAAAGCAGCCCCAAAATCTCACAGGCAAAAAAAAACCAGTCCGAAGACTGGTTTCTCGTTACCGCTCGGGCCAATCAGCCACGCGGCTTGCCGCGACCACGGCCTGCCGGCTTGTCACCCTCAGGCTTGCCCGGGCGCTTGCGCATATCGCTTGGGCGCTCGGCCACCGTGCTGCCACGGTTAGGTTTACGCGGAGCCTCTTCACGCGGCTGACGCGCCGGGCGCTCGCCAGTAGCGGCACCTTCGTGAGCCGGGCGCAGGTTGCGCACGCGCTCGCCACGGCCCAGCGGGCGGGTGGACTTGCGCTGCAGGCGCTCCATCTTGTCCTTGGCCTTGAGCTTCATGGCAGGCAGCGCAACTGGCTGCAGGCCCACTTCGGCGGCCAGGATGTCGATTTCGCCCTGGCTCATTTCACGCCAGCGGCCCATCGGCAGGTCGGAGTTGAGGAACACCGGGCCGAAACGCACGCGCTTCAGGCGGCTGACCACCATGCCCTGGGATTCCCACAGGCGACGTACTTCACGGTTACGGCCTTCCATCACCACGCAGTGGTACCAGTGGTTGAAGCCTTCGCCACCTGGTGCCTTCTGGATGTCGGTGAACTTGGCCGGGCCGTCTTCCAGCATTACGCCGGCTTTCAGGCGCTCGATCATCTCGTCGTCGACTTCACCACGCACACGTACCGCGTACTCACGGTCCATCTCGTAGGACGGGTGCATCAGGCGGTTGGCCAGCTCACCGTCGGTGGTGAACAGCAGCAAGCCGGTGGTGTTGATGTCGAGGCGGCCGATGTTGATCCAGCGGCCTTCTTTTGGCCGTGGCAGGCGGTCGAACACGGTCGGACGGCCTTCCGGGTCGTCACGGGTGCAGATTTCGCCATCGGGCTTGTTGTACATGATCACCCGGCGGGTGGCCTCGGCGGCCTCTTCGCGCTTGATCAGCTTGCCGTCTACGGCAATGGCATCATGCAGGTCGACGCGCTGGCCAAGGGTAGCTACGACGCCGTTGACCTTGATGCGGCCCTGGCTGATCCAGGCCTCGACGTCACGGCGCGAGCCCACGCCAATGCGCGCCAGCACTTTCTGCAGCTTTTCGCCGGATGGCGGGGTGATTTCGGTATCTTGCAGGTCTTGCTCACTCATCTGGGCACCTCCCGGTGTAGGAATGAAAACAGGTTCTTGGCGACGAACGCGCCAAAAGGCCGCGCATCATACGCGGTTCGGCAATGGAACGCACTGGAGGTTAGAGGGTTTTGCAAGTATTGGGAGCGGTTTCAGCCTAGTGGTCTTGTGTTGAGCTCACTGGCCCTATCGCCGGCAAGCCAGCTCCCACAAGTGCAACACCATTTTCAAGACCTGCGAACCCCCTGTGGGAGCTGGCTTGCCGGCGATAGGGCCAGCACTGCCAAAAGAAGAATCAGGGCTGTGACTTGCCCTCTTCTTCCACGGAAGCCTCTGGCTCCTCCTCGCGCAAGTCATCAAAATCAATCTTCAGCCCCTCCTCCATGGCATCCAGTTCCACCAGCAAGCTACGGAAGCTGGTTTCGTCCTTTGGCTCAGTGACCTCTTCTTCCCCAAGGCTGGCATCCGCCAACGCCTGCAGGTGCGCCGGCACGGGCGCGTCATCCGGGTCGAGCAGCGGCTCCGGCTCCATTTCGCGCAACTCGGCCAGGGCCGGCAGCTCATCCAGGCTCTTGAGGTTGAAATGGTCGAGAAAGCCTTTGGTGGTGGCAAACATCGCTGGCCGCCCGGGCACTTCGCGGTAGCCGACCACGCGAATCCACTCGCGCTCGACCAGGGTCCTGATGATGTTGCTGTTCACCGCCACGCCCCGTACGTCTTCAATCTCGCCACGGGTGATGGGCTGGCGGTAGGCGATCAGGGCCAAGGTTTCGAGCAGCGCGCGCGAATAACGCTGCGGACGCTCTTCCCACAGGCGCCCGACCCAGGGCGCAAAGTCTTCGCGGATTTGCAGGCGGTAGCCGCTGGCCACTTCCTTGAGTTCGAAGGCACGGCCGCTGCACGACTTGCCAAGCACCTCAAGGGCCTGCTTGAACACGTGGGGCTCGGGGCGCTCGGCTTCTTCGAGCAGCTCGTACAGGCGCTCCAGGGATTGCGGCTTGCCCGAAGCCAGCAAAAAAGCTTCGATCAGTGACGCCAGGTCGCGGGGGTCATTCAGGTTCATCAGGTTCTTCAACAAGCGCTGGGCGAAGCCGCACGTGGATGGCGGCGAAGGGTTCATTCTGCACCAGTTCGATCAGCGATTCCTTCACCAGTTCGAGAACTGCCATGAAGGTTACCACCACACCCAGCTTGCCCTCTTCGGCGGCAAACAGCTCGCCGAACGGGACGAAAGCACCGCCCTTGAGGCGCTCCAGCACCTGGCTCATACGCTCGCGGGTGGACAAGGTCTCACGGCTGATCTGGTGGCTTTCGAACAGGTCGTTGCGGCGCATCACCTCGGCCATGGACACCAGCAGCTCTTCCAGGCTGACCTGCGGCAGCAGCTTGCGCACCTTGGCCTGCGGTGCTTCCAGCCGTGGCACCACAACATCGCGGCCCACCCGTGGCAGCTCGTCAATGCCCTCGGCTGCGGCCTTGAAACGCTCGTACTCCTGCAGGCGGCGGATCAGCTCGGCGCGCGGATCGCCCTCCTCCTCCTCGACATCGGCCGAGCGCGGCAGCAGCATGCGCGACTTGATCTCGGCCAGCATGGCGGCCATCACCAGGTACTCGGCGGCCAGCTCCAGGCGCACGCTCTTCATCAGCTCCACGTAGCCCATGTACTGGCGGGTGATTTCTGCCACCGGGATGTCGAGGATGTCGATGTTCTGCTTGCGGATCAGGTACAGCAACAGGTCCAGCGGCCCTTCGAAGGCTTCGAGGATGACTTCCAGGGCATCCGGCGGAATGTACAGGTCCAGCGGCATTTCGGTCAGGGCTTCGCCGTAGACCAGGGCCAGTTGCAGCTGCCCAGGGGCGTCGGCCTGTTCAGCCGGCGCCTCGGGCGTTTCCACCTGGCTCACGCGCTGACCAGAAACGGCGAGGGGTCGCCGCAGCCTTCGCGGATCAGGGCAGGCTCATCGCCTGTGAGGTCAATGATGGTTGACGCCTTGAGGTCGCCGTAACCGCCATCGATGATCAGGTCGACATGGTGCTCCAGGCTCTGCCGGATCTCGTAGGGGTCGGTCATCGGCTCTGTTTCGGGCGGCAAGATCAGGCTCACGCTCATCAACGGCTCGCCCAGCTCTTCTAGCAGCGCCAACACGATCGGATTGGATGGCACGCGCAATCCAATGGTACGCCGCTTCTCGTGCATCAGCAGCCGCGGTACTTCGCGGGTGGCATTGAGAATGAAGGTGTAAGGCCCGGGAACGTGCGCCTTGAGCAGGCGGAACGTAGAGGTATCGATCTTGGCAAACAGCCCCATTTGCGACAGGTCGCAGCACAACAGGGTGAAGTTGTGCTGCTTGTCCAGCTTGCGCAAGGTGCGCACACGCTCGATTGCGCCCTTGTCACCCATCTGGCAGCCCAGCGCATAGGCCGAGTCGGTCGGGTACACCACCACGCCACCCTTGCGGATGATCTCGACGGCCTGTTTTATCAGGCGCGCCTGGGGGTTCTCCGGATGAATCTGGAAAAATTGGCTCACGTAGTCATCCTGTTCATAGCGCCAAAGGCTGTTCATGGCTGAATCGACGCCACAGAGGTGGCAGGTCCTCGGGCAAAGGCCGGTAGGCACCGATCTCTCCCCAGGTGCCGGGGCCGTGGAAGTCACTGCCAGCGCTTGCCAGCAGGCCGAACTCACGCGTCAGGATGGACATCGTGCCAACCTGCTCGGCCGGCATCATCCCGTTGACCACCTCAAGTGCCTGCCCGCCTGCCTGAATATAGTCGGCAATCAGCCTTCTGCGCTTGCTGCGGGTCAGGTCGTAATGCATGGGGTGCGCCAGGCTCACCCATGCTTTGGACTGGCGCAGGGTGGCGACAGTTTCGTCGAGGGTCGGCCAGTGCTGCTTGACGTCACCCAGCTTGCCGGCACCCAGCCACTTGCGAAACGCCTCGCCACGGTCCTTGACGTGCCCGGCACGCACCAGGTACTCGGCAAAATGCGGGCGCGCCGGGGCGTTGCCGCTGTCGCCCAGCTCGTGCTGCACGGCGCGGGCGCCCTCGAGCGTACCCGGCATGCCTTTGGCCGCCAGCCGTTTGTCGATTTCTTCGGCGCGCAACCAACGCCCCCGGTGCAGTGATTCAATCGCTGCCAGCAAGGGCGGCGCGTCCAGCGGGAAGTCATAACCCAGCACATGGATGGTCGCGCCACCCCAGGTGCACGACAATTCCACCCCGCTGACCCAACGCATGCCCCGTTCAGTGCAGGCCTGGCGTGCTTCGGCCAGGCCTTCGAGGGTGTCATGGTCAGTCAGTGCCAGCGTTTGCACCCCGTGCTCATGGGCCCGGGCAACCAGTACCGAGGGCGACAGGGCGCCGTCGGAGGCCGTACTGTGACAGTGCAGATCAACATTCATGGAGGAGCGCTTTCGCTGGAATCGATGTTTGTTATTATGCCGTCACATCCCGATTCTGGCTGCCATTGTGAAACAATTCATCGATTTCATCCCGCTGCTGCTGTTCTTCATCGTCTACAAGCTCGACCCGCGCCCCATGGAAGTCGCCGGCCACAGCTTCGAATTCGGCGGCATCTACAGTGCCACGGCCATGCTGATCATCAGCTCGCTGGTGGTGTACGGCGCGCTGTTCCTGCGCCAGCGCCGGCTGGAAAAGGGCCAGTGGCTGACCCTGGTGGCCTGCCTGGTGTTCGGTGGCCTGACCCTCACCTTCCACAGCGAAACCTTCCTCAAGTGGAAAGCGCCGGTGGTGAACTGGCTGTTCGCACTGGGCTTTGCCGGCAGCCACTTCATCGGTGACCGGGTGCTGATCAAGCGCATCATGGGCCATGCCCTGACCCTGCCCGATGCCGTCTGGTCCCGCCTGAACGTTGCCTGGATCGCCTTCTTCCTGTTCTGCGGCGCGGCCAACCTGCTCGTTGCCTTCACCTTCCAGGACTTCTGGGTCGACTTCAAGGTGTTCGGCAGCCTGGGCATGACCGTGATCTTCCTGGTGGCGCAAGGCGTGTACCTGTCGCGCCACCTGCACGACGACCCTTCCACTACCAAACCCAAGGATTGACATGCTCTACGCCATCATCGCCAGCGACGTCGCAAACTCCCTGGAAAAGCGCCTGGCTGCCCGCCCGGCGCACATCGAACGCCTGCAGCAGCTCAAGGCCGAAGGCCGCGTGGTGCTGGCCGGCCCACACCCGGCCATCGACAGCAACGACCCGGGCGAAGCCGGTTTCAGCGGTAGCCTGATCGTTGCCGAATTCGAATCGCTGGCTGCGGCGCAGGCCTGGGCCGATGCCGATCCTTACATTGCTGCAGGCGTGTACGACACAGTCGTCGTCAAGCCCTTCAAGCAAGTACTTCCTTGACCTGAGACTGAGTCGCCTTCTTCGCGGGCTTGCCCGCGAAGAAGCAGACGCGGTACCCGCAGTTATACGATTGCCATCAGTCTGCGGTATCTTTGCCACTGGCGGGCCGAATAGCCGCCGTCAATGGTTGAATTGAGTGAGTCATGAGCGAGCTGTTACTGATTGATGATGACCAGGAGCTGTGCGAGCTGCTCGGCAGCTGGCTGACCCAGGAAGGGTTCACGGTGCGTGCCTGCCACGATGGCCAGAGCGCACGCCAGGCCCTGGCCGAGTACGCGCCGGCGGCCGTGGTACTGGACGTGATGCTGCCCGATGGCAGCGGCCTGGAGCTGCTCAAGCAATTGCGCAGCGAGCACGCCGAGCTGCCGGTACTTATGCTCTCTGCACGCGGCGAGCCGCTGGACCGCATTCTCGGCCTGGAACTGGGCGCCGACGACTACCTGGCCAAACCTTGCGATCCGCGCGAGCTCACAGCCCGTCTGCGGGCAGTACTGCGCCGCAGCCACCCCACCGCCACCACCAGCCAGGTGGAACTGGGCGACCTGGTGTACAGCCCTGCACGTGGCGTGGCCAGCATCGACGGCCGTGAAATGACCCTGACCCTGTCGGAAAGCCGCATTCTTGAAGCCCTGCTGCGCCAACCCGGCGAACCACTGGACAAGCAGGAACTGGCGCAGATCGGCCTGGGCCGCAAACTGACCCTGTACGACCGCAGCCTGGACATGCATGTCAGCAACCTGCGCAAGAAGATCGGCCCGCATGCCGATGGCAGGCCGCGCATCGTAGCGCTGCGTAGCCGTGGCTATTACTACTGCCTCTGACCATCTTTACCGAGCCTTTACCATCCGCTGACTGCGCTTGACGGTGATCTCCCTAGACTGTGCTCATCCGGTAACCACCGGCCTATGAAAGGAGAGACACCATGCGCAAGACCCTTATCGCCCTGATGTTCGCCGCCGCCCTGCCGACCGTGGCCATGGCCATGCCTGAAGGCGGCCCGCGTCACGACGGCCCGCATCATCGCGGTGATGCGCCTTTCCATCAACTGGACCTGAGCCGCGACCAGCGCCAGCAGATCGGCAAGCTGATGGGCGAGCAGATGCAGCAGCGCCGTGAAATCAACGAGCGCTACCTGGCCAAGCTGCCAGCCGCCGACCAGAAAGCCATGAAGGACGAGCTGCAAGCCAGCCGGGCCAAGACCGAAACCGCAGTGCGCAACCTGCTCAAACCTGAGCAGCAGAAGAAGTTCGACGAACTGCAAAAGGAACGCGCCGCAAAGAAAGCCGAGTGGCAGGAGTTCCAGGCCTGGAAAGCTGAAAAAGGCACCAAGGCTCAGTAAGCTGTACGCCCGATGCCCGGCCCGTCTCCCCGCGGGCCGGGCTTTTACCGTTTACAGGAGGTGCCACTTGCGTTCACTGTTCTGGCGCATTCTGGCCAGTTTCTGGCTGGCCATTACCCTGGTCGCAGGCCTGTCGATCCTGCTGGGCCACATGCTCAACCAGGACGCCTGGATCCTTAGCCGCCACCCAGGCCTGAATACCCTGGCCAGCAAGTGGGCCAAGCATTACGAGCAGGAAGGCCTGGATTCGGCGCAGCACTTTCTGGAACGGCGCAAAGATCGCTACAAGATCGACGTGCAGGTGCTCGACGACAGTGGCGAGGCCGTGGTGCCCGGCACCTTCCCACGCCGTGCGGCAGCCTTCGAGGCACGCCAGCACAATGACGAGCGGCGCCTGCCATGGCGCCGGCTGACCGAGGAATACACCAGCCCCGAGACCGGCGATACCTACCTGCTGATCTACCGCATTCCCCATCCGGCGCTGGATGCCTGGCACCGCGAAAGCCTGATGTGGCCGCTCAGTGCCCTGGGGATTGCGCTGGTGGTACTGACCCTGTTCAGCCTGCTGGTCACCCTGTCCATCACCCGCCCGCTAAGCCGCCTGCGCAGCGCGGTGCATGACCTGGGCCAGACCACCTACCAGCAGAACAGCCTGGCGCAACTGGCGGCACGGCGTGACGAGTTTGGCGTGCTGGCCAAGGACTTCAACAAGATGGGCGCGCGCCTGCAAAGCACCATTGGCAGCCAGCGCCAGTTACTGCGCGATGTATCCCATGAGCTGCGCTCGCCGCTGGCCAGGCTGCGCATTGCCCTGGCCTTGGCCGAGCGCGCCGGGCCCGAGCAGCGCGAGACCTTGTGGCCGCGCCTGACCCGCGAGTGCGACCGCCTGGAAGACCTGATCAGCGAAATCCTTGCCTTGGCCCGGGTCGATGCCGAGCAGGCCCATGCCGAGCCGGTCGACCTCAATGCCCTGCTCGGCAGCGTCCGCAAGGACGCCCTGCTCAGCGCACCAGACCAGGACGTGCGCCTGGAGGCACAGCCGGGGTTGACCCTGCAAGGCTGGCCAACGCTGATCGAACGCGCCGTGGACAACCTGCTGCGCAACGCCCTGCGCTTCAACCCGCCGGGTCAGCCGGTCGAAGTGAGCGCCGTGCGTGAGCAGGACCGTATCCTGATCAGCGTGCGTGACCATGGGCCCGGGGCGGCAGCCGAACACCTGGCGCAGCTGGGCGAACCGTTCTTCCGCGCACCGGGGCAGGACGCGCCGGGGCATGGCCTGGGGCTGGCGATTGCGCGCAAGGCGGCAGAGCGCCATGGCGGGAGTCTGGTGCTGGACAACCATCCACAGGGGGGCTTTGTGGCCAGGCTCGAATTGCCCTTGGCTGAAGCTACTGGCAGTTGATGTAATCTTCGCGGGTGAACCCGCTCCCACAGGGACTGTGCAAGCCTTGAAACTTGCGCCGTACCTGTGGGAGCGGGTTCACCCGCGAAGAGGCCGGAAGCCTCAATGGATCAATCAGCCTGAAACGGATTATTCGCCCCAGGCGCTGACGAACTCGGCAGTTTCCAGCACCGGCGCAGTACGTGGCTCGGTCAGCGGCGTGCCGACATACAGGTAACCGATCAACTCTTCGTTCTCGGCCAACCCCAAGCCCTTGTGCACATGAGCATCAAACGCCATGTCCCCGGTGCGCCACACCGCCCCGACGCCTTGCGCATGCGCGGCAATCAGAATGCCGTGCGCGGCACAGCCTGCGGCCAGGCGCTGTTCGGACTTGGGTACCTTGAAGTGGTCCTGCAACTTGGAAATTACCACGATCAGCAACGGTGCCCGCAGCGGCATGGCGCGGGCCTTGTCCAGCGCTGCCTGGCTGGCATCGCCCTTGTTCTGCACGGCCTCAGCGAACAGCTCGCCCAGCTTTTCACGGCCCTGGCCTTCGATGGTGAGGAAACGCCATGGCCGCAGCTGGCCATGATCCGGGGCGCGCAAGGCAGCCTGGAACAGCGCCTCGCGCTGGGCGGCATTGGGTGCCGGTTCGGTCAGGCGTGGCACGGAAACACGGTTGAGCAATGCGTCGAGAGCCTCCATCGGCTACCCTCCTGGCAGTTGAATGTGCGGCCATTCTAGCGTTTACATCACCAGACCCATAGGTAGAATGGCGCCCTTCCGTTTCGAGTCAGAGCAGATCACATGGCGTTGCCGACCTTAAGGATCATTGGTTTCATCATCGGCATCTTCCTGATTACCCTCGCCGTCGGCATGGCCGTGCCCATGGCAACCCTGGTGATCTTCGAGCGCACCGGTGACATGCCGTCCTTCCTCTGGTCGAGCCTGATCACCTTCATCGCCGGCCTGGCCCTGGTGGTACCGGGCCGCCCCGAGCATGTGCACCTGCGCCCGCGTGACATGTACCTGCTGACGGTCAGCAGCTGGCTGGTGGTGTGCGTGTTTGCCGCCCTGCCGTTCCTGCTGACCCAGCACATCAGCTACACCGACGCCTTCTTCGAGAGCATGTCGGGCATCACCGCTACCGGCGCTACCGTGCTCAGCGGGCTCGATACCATGTCGCCGGGTATCCTCATGTGGCGCTCGATGCTGCACTGGCTGGGCGGCATCGGCTTCATCGCCATGGCGGTGGCGATCCTGCCATTGCTGCGCATCGGTGGCATGCGCCTGTTCCAGACCGAATCGTCCGACCGCTCGGAAAAGGTCATGCCGCGCTCGCACATGGTCGCCAAGTCGATCGTCGGGGTGTACGTCGGCTTCTCGATCCTCGGCTCGCTGGCCTTCTGGTGGGCGGGCATGAGCCCGTTCGATGCGATCAACCACGCCATGTCGGCCATCTCCACCGGTGGCTTCTCCACCTCCGACCAGTCGCTGGCAAAATGGGATATCCCGGCCGTGCACTGGGTCGCGGTGGTGGTCATGATCATGGGCAGCCTGCCGTTCACCCTTTACGTCGCCACCCTGCGCGGCAACCGCAGGGCACTGATCCGCGACCAGCAGGTGCAAGGGTTGCTGGGCATGCTGGTCGTTACCTGGTTGGTGCTGGGCACCTGGTACTGGTACAGCACCAACCTGCACTGGCTCGATGCCCTGCGCCACGTGGCGTTGAACGTGACCTCGGTGGTCACCACCACCGGCTTCGCCCTGGGCGACTACAGCCTGTGGGGCAACTTCTCGCTGATGCTGTTCTTCTACCTGGGCTTCGTCGGCGGCTGCTCCGGCTCGACGGCAGGCGGTATCAAGATTTTCCGCTTCCAGGTGGCTTACATTCTGCTCAAGGCCAGCCTCAACCAACTGATCCACCCACGCGCGGTGATCAAGCAGAAATACAACGGCCACCGGCTCGACGAAGACATCGTGCGTTCGATTCTGACGTTCTCGTTCTTCTTCGCCATCACCATCTGCGTCATGGCCCTGCTGCTGTCGTTGCTGGGCGTGGACTGGATGACCGCATTGACCGGTGCCGCCGGCACGGTGTCGGGTGTGGGCCCGGGCCTGGGTGAAGTGATCGGCCCGTCGGGCAACTATGCCACGCTGCCTGACGCAGCCAAGTGGATCCTGGCGGCCGGCATGCTGCTTGGCCGCCTGGAAATCATTACGGTGCTGGTGCTGTGTATGCCGGCGTTCTGGCGTCACTGACCACTTCGGGATCCGCGCCCAGGCGGGCGCGATACTCGCTGGGGGTGACATCGAACCAGCGGCGGAACGCCCGGTAGAAGTTGCTGGGGTCGGCAAAACCCAGCAGGTAGGCGGTTTCCAGCAGTGTCATGCCCGGCTGGGCCAGGTACTGTTCGGCCAGCTCGCGACGGGTGTCATCGAGCAAGGTCTGGAAACTGGTGCCCTCCTCCTGCAGCCGCCGCTGCAAGGTGCGCTGCGACAGGTGCAGGGCCTGGGCCAGGGTTTCGCGCTTGGGCTCGCCCTGCGGCAGGATGCGGCACAGCACCTGGCGCACGCGGTGGGTAACCCGGCTTTCGGAAAAGCGTGCCAGGTATTCCCCGGCAAAACGGTCGTGCAACACCGCCATGGCCTCGTTGGCAGTCGGCAGCGGCGCCTCCATGTCGGCCCGCTCGAACACCAGCGCATCGTGCGGCGCACCGAACACCAAGGGTGAATGAAACGCCACCTTGTACGGCTCGATATTCTTTGGCTGCGGCCCCTGCACCAATACCCGGCGCGGCTGCACCGGCCGACCGCTGAGCCATTTGCACAGCGCCAGCGCACAGGCCAGCGATGCTTCGGCACTGTGCCGGGTCGGTGGCAAGTGGTCACCATGCACCGTCAGTATCAGCGAGTAGCCTTCGGCGCCAAGGACGAAACTGAGGTCGGAGCTTTCGGCGATGATGCGCTGGTAACGCACCAGGCGCTGGAAACCCTCGGCCAAAGTGCGGCTGGACATCAATGCATAGCCCACCACATGGAACGACGCAGGGCGTACCACCCGCGCCATGTTCAGGCCGATGGCTTCATTGCCCGACAACTCCACCGCCAACTGCCAGAGCCGGGTCATGGAGTCCTGGGGGAAACGTGCATCGGGGTCGTCGAGGGCAGCGAAGTCCAGCCCCAGCTGCTTGAACATGGACGGGCAGTCCAGTCCTTCCAGTTCGAGTGCCTTCACAATCCCTGATGCCCAACTGGCTGACGTGGTTCTTTCGCTCATGACAGGCTTCTTTTTACCGACCGCTCCTGCGGTGAACCCCAAGGATACTCATTTGGCGCCTATTGTCACTGATAGGCCCCGTCAGTCACTCTAGACTCGAATCAGGCTCCACGCCGTGCATCTTGTCCAGAAGTATTAATCCCGGAGCACTGCCATGAACCGCACAGCGCAGTATCGCAGTTTTGCCGAGTTCTACCCCTACTACCTGGGGGAGCACAGCAATCCCACCTGCCGCCGGCTGCACTTTGTCGGCACCAGCCTGGTGATTGCCCTGCTGGCCTATACCATTGGCAGTGGCAAATGGTTGCTGCTGCTGGCCGTGCCCCTGTTTGGCTACGGCTTTGCCTGGGTCGGGCATTTCTTTTTTGAAAAGAACCGGCCGGCGACCTTCACCTACCCGCTGTACAGCCTGGCCGGGGATTTCGTGATGTTCAGGGATATCCTGCTGGGCAAGATCAGCCTGTAGATTCAGCGGCCCCGAAAGGGCTGCAAAGCAGCCCCACGGCCCTCAAGCCCTACGCCGGCTCGCGCAACGCCGCCACCGCCTGCGCTTCCCGCGCCTGGGCGTCGGCCAGCCGGTACAGCTCGATGCGGCCATCCCAGTGCTCGATCAGCGCCGTGCACGACTCCACCCAGTCCCCGCAATTGAGGTACTCCACCTCCCCCACCTTGCGGATCTCGGCATGGTGGATATGCCCACACACCACCCCATGAAAGCCACGCCGGGTGCACTCGTGGGCAATGGCATCCTCGAAGTCGCTGATGAAGTTCACCGCGCCCTTGACCTTGTGCTTCAGGTACGCCGACAGCGACCAGTAACCATAGCCATACCGCGCACGCCAGTGGTTGAGCCAGCGGTTGAGCACCAGGGTGAACTCGTAGGCACGGTCACCGAGAAACGCCAGCCAGCGGTGGTAACGGGTAATCACGTCGAACTGGTCGCCGTGGATCACCAACAGGCGGCGACCATCGGCAGTCAGGTGCTCGGCTTCATCCACCAGCTGGATGTTGCCCAGGATCAGCCTGGAGTATCGGCGCAGGAATTCGTCATGGTTGCCGGTGACGTAGATCACCTCGGTACCGCGCTTGCTCATGGTCAGCAGGCGGCGGATCACGTTGGTGTGGGCTTGCGGCCAGTAAATGCCGCCGCGCAGTTTCCAGCCATCGATGATGTCGCCTACCAGGTACACGCGGTCGGCCTGGTAACCCTTGAGGAACTGCGAAAGGTGTTCGGCCTGGCAGTCGCGGGTCCCCAGGTGCACATCTGAGATCCACAAGGTACGCACGCGTTGCTTGCGCGAGGGACGGGAGAGTTCGGCATGGGTCATGGACAGGCTCCGGCGCAGTTTGCTGGAGACTGGCAGGCGCGCATGACAGCGCCGTGGCAAAACGGTTACGAGTGATGGCCTGCAGGGAATGAGGCACAATGCGCATCTGCCCTGCGAGGACGCCCCCATGACCGCCGGCCCGATCCTCTCGCTGCGCCACTATCGCGACAGCCTGATCGCCCACAGCCACGAACACCCGCAACTGGTGTTCGGCCTGCGCGGCCGCCTGGAGTTCGAGGTGCAGGGGCAAGGCGCCGGGATCGACCGGCAGGGGCTGGTGGTGGTACCGGCGGGCGCGCATCACACCTGCGCCAGCGATGCCGGCAGCCACTGCCTGGTGCTTGATGTGCCTGGGGAACAGTGGCTGCACGAGCAGTTGGGCGAGCATGCCGATGCCAGCCGCCGCCTGCTCGACCGCCCCGCCGCGATGGGCCTGGACAACCGTCAGCAGCAGTTGGTCGACTGGCTGGCGGCCAGCCCCATGGACGACCCGCTGATTGCCCGGCAAGGCGCAGCGCTATTGCTGGCCAGCCTGAACCCAACGGCGGCAGCCAACGTGCGCCCCAGCCAGCGCTTGCCTTATGCCGCGTTCGATGCGCACATCGAGCAACATGCTGCCTACCCACTGCAAGTGGCCGACCTGGCGCGGCTGGCCGGGCTGTCCAGTGCCCGGCTGCACGCGCGTTTTATCGCGGAATGCGGGATGACGCCGATGGACTACATTCGCCAGCGGCGGTTGCTGAAGGCGCGGCGGCTGGTGGTGCAGACCTTGTTGCCGATGGGGGAAATTGCGGCGCAGGTGGGGTATGGCTCGCAGAGTGCGTTTTCAGCGGCGATGTTGCGGGCGTTCGGGTGTACGCCAAGGGCTTTGCGGCGAGAGCCTGGCGACAACTGACAGCAGTCTTGCGACAGAACGCGTTTGCCTGAGCCTATAGACTGATCCTGTACCGGCCCTTTCGCGGGCACGCCCGCTCCCACAGGTACCTCGCTGCTTTGCAGACTTGTGCAATACCTGTGGGAGCTTGATAGCGGCAGACCCGATACCCAAGGGCTGTGCAATACCTGTGGGAGCGGGCGTGCCCGCGAAGAGGCCGGTATTGTCAGTAGAGATCTTCAGCAAGGACCCATCATGAACCACCGTACCGCACTCGGCGCCCTGCACATTGGCGCGCTGTTCTTCGGCCTGACCGGCGTCTTCGGCAAACTGGCCGCCAGCGCCAGCCCGGCGATCATCGTCTTCGGCCGCGCCGCCTTCGCCGTACTCGCCCTGGCCCTGTTCGCCAGCCTGACCGGCCCGGGCTGGCAACGCCTGAGCAGCCAGGACATCCGCCGCCTGCTGCTCGGCGGTGTGCTGCTGGCCGGCCACTGGGTCAGTTTCTTCATCGCCGTCAAAGTCGGCGGCGTGGCCATCGCCACCCTCGGCTTTGCCAGCTTCCCGGCCTTCACCGTCATCCTTGAAGGCGTGCTGTTCCGCGAGCGCATCCGCCGCAACGAGGCCGTGCTGGTAGTGTTGGTCAGCATCGGCCTGATACTGGTCACGCCGGCCTTCGACCTGGCCAGCGAGGCCACTGGCGGCCTGCTCTGGGCACTGCTTTCGGGGTTGCTGTTCTCGCTGCTGTCCCTCACCAACCGCGCCGGCTCCGGGCGTTTGCCAGCGGTACAGGCTGCGCTGTGGCAGAACCTGGTGGTAGGCCTGTGCCTGCTGCCGTTTGCAGCACCCGGCCTGGCAGGTGTGGCCGCCATGGACTGGCTGTGGATCGCCCTGCTCGGCATATTCTGCACCGGCGTGGCGCACAGCCTGTTCGTCGCCAGCCTGGCAGTGATCAAGGCGCGCACCGCCGCCGTGGTATTCGGCATGGAGCCGGTCTACGGCATTGCCGTGGCCTGGGCGGTGTTCGCCGAAACCCCGACCCTGCGCATGCTGCTGGGCGGCGCGCTGATCATCTTCGCCATCGTGCTGTCCAGCCGCATGGCCACCGAGCAACCGCCCAAGCAGCGGCCTCTGGCCGAGGGCGCCTGATCAGCGGTCGTTGTGGCCAAGGTCACGCTGCGGGTCGATCTGGTCGCGCACCCGCTGCTTCAGCACCTTGGCTTCGGGGAAGCCGCCGTCGGCCTTGCGCTCCCAGATCTGCACGCCATTGCAAGTGATGCGGAAGACGCCGCCGGTACCCGGCTCCAGCGCCACCCGGCCAAGGTCGTCGGTGAACGTGCTGAGCAGTTCCTGGGCCAGCCAGGCAGCACGCAGCAGCCATTGGCACTGGGTGCAATAAGTAATGACGATTTCGGGCTTGTTGTCGGCCATGCTGAGGCATCTCCAGGTGAGGGGCCGCTTATACTAGCGGTCTTTAGCCCACGGTTTGAGACTCACGATGCGCCGTTTGCTGTTCTGTTTCCTCCTCGTTCTCACCTCGCTTACGGCCATCGCCGCCGAAACTGCCAGGCCAAAGGTCGGCCTGGTGTTGTCGGGTGGCGCGGCCCGTGGCCTGGCCCACATTGGTGTGCTCAAGGCCCTGGAAGAACAGGGCGTGCGCATCGACGCCATCGCCGGCACCAGCATGGGCGCAGTGGTCGGCGGGCTGTATGCATCGGGCTACAGTGTCGAAGAGCTGGAAAAGCTCGCCACCACCCTCGACTGGCAACAGGCGCTGTCCGATGCCCCGCCGCGCAAGGACGTGCCGTTCCGGCGCAAGCAGGATGACCGCGACTTCCTGGTCAAGCAAAAGCTCAGCTTTCGTGACGACGGCAGCCTGGGCCTGCCGCTGGGGGTAATCCAGGGCCAGAACCTGTCACTGCTGCTGGAAAGCAAGCTGGCGCACACCGCCGACACCCGCGACTTCGACAAACTGCCCATCCCCTTCCGTGCAGTGGCCACCGACATCGCCAGCGGCGAAAAAGTGGTATTCCGCCGCGGTCACCTGCCCCAGGTAATCCGTGCCAGCATGTCGATCCCCGCCGTGTTCGCCCCGGTCGAACTGGACGGCCGTCTGCTTGTGGACGGCGGCATGGTCGACAACATCCCGGTGGACGTGGCCCGCGAAATGGGCGTGGACCTGGCCATCGTGGTCGACATTGGTACCCCGCTGCGCGATCGCAAGCAATTACTGACCGTGGTCGACGTGCTCAACCAGTCGATCACCCTGATGACCCGGCGCAATTCGGAAGAACAACTGGCCAGCCTGCACCGTGACGACATCCTCATCCAGCCATCGCTGACTGCCTTCGGCGTGACCGACTTCGGCCGTGCACGGGACATGATCGACGCCGGTTACCGCGCCACCCGGCTGCTCGACCCGCGTCTTGCCGCCCTGCGCCACCCCGAGGGCGACAGCAGCCTGGCCGTGGCCCGCTCGCCGCGCCAGCGCACGCCGGTAATCACCGCGATCCGGATCGAAAACGACTCCAAGGTCAGCGACGACGTGATCCGCTCGTACATCCGTCAGCCGATCGACGCACCGCTGGAGCTGGACCGCCTGCAGACCGACATGGGCACGCTGTACGGCCTGGACTACTTCGATCGGGTGCAGTACCGCGTGGTGCACAAGGGCAACGACAACACCCTGGTGATCAACGCTCGCGGTAGACGCGGCGGCACCGACTACCTGCGCCTGGGTCTGAACCTGTCGGACGACCTGCGCGGTGACAGTGCCTTCAACCTGGGCGCCAGCTACCGGGTCAACGGCATCAACAGCCTGGGTGCCGAGTGGCTGACCCGGGGCCAGATCGGCGACCAGCAAGAACTGTACAGCGAGTTCTACCAGCCGTTGGACGTGGGCTCGCGCTACTTCATCGCGCCGTACCTGGACTTCAGCTCACAGAATATCGAAGCCACCCTGGACAACGACCCCGTCGCCGAGTACCGCCTGGAGCGCTACGGCTTTGGCCTGAACGTCGGCCGGCAGATTGGCACCAACGGGGAAGTACGCCTGGGCGTGGGTAAGGCCTGGGGCGAGGCCGAGGTGCGCATCGGCGACCAGGACCTGCCCAATGTCAGTTTCAACGAGGGCTTCTATGAGCTGAAGTACTCGTTCGACACCCTCGATAACGTGTACTTCCCGCACAGCGGTGAGGACATCAGCCTGACCTTGCGCAAGTACGACAAGTCGCTGGACTCTGACCAGGATTACCGGCAGTGGCTGTTCAACCTGGACAAGGCCATCAGCAGCGGGCCGAACACGTTCGTGCTGGGCGGGCGCTACGGGCGCACGCTGGATGACACCGAAGTGGTGACATCGAGCTTCGTGATGGGCGGGGCGCGGGAGCTGTCAGGCTTCCGCCAGGACTCGGTGTCGGGGCAGAACGTGAGCCTGCTGCGCATGGTCTACTACCGCCGGCTGACCCCGCGGGCCTACGTACCGCTGGACTTCCCGCTGTACATAGGCGGGTCGCTGGAGCGTGGGCGTGCGTGGAACAACGACAACGAGTTCGACAGTGGCTACATCAATGCGGCGAGCATCTTCCTGGGGCTGGAGACGCCGCTGGGGCCGCTGAACCTCAGCTATGGCACCAACAGTGCGCACGAGCAGGCGGTGTACCTGAACCTTGGGCATACTTTCTGAATCGTCGGGGGCTGCTTTGCAGCCCATCGCGACACAAGGCCGCTCCTACAGGAGTACGCGATCCCCTATGGAGCGGCCTTGTGTCGCGATGGGCCGCAAAGCGGCCCCAGGGGCCTCAGGATTTTTCGAGGTTGGCCAGGATCGTGGCATGCACGCGCATGCACACCTGCAACTCTGCCTCGTCCACCCCGGTAAACAGCTCCACCCGCAGCTGGTTGGCGATGGTTTCGATCTGGTCGATCAGCGGCTTGGCCGGCGGGCACAGCAAGATCTTCTTGGCTCGCCGGTCTTCTACCACGGCCTGCCGGCGCACCAGCCCTTGGGCTTCCAGGCTGTCGAGCAGGCGCGCCAGGGTCGGGCCTTCGACGCCCACGCTCTGGGCCAGCTCACGCTGGGTGGGGGCTTCTTCAAACCGGGCCAGGTGCAGCAACACCAGCCAGCGCGCCTGGGACAGGTTGAGCCCGGCCAGTCGGCGGTCCAGCTCGGCACGCCAGCCCCGGGACATCTGGGCCAGCTGCATGCCGAAGCGGTGTTGGTTGTCGGTCAGGGGCATAAGCAACTCATTGAACAGATCTAATTGTTAGGCAGCTAACCATGACCTGCCCCACGAGGCAAGGCTCGCGCCCTCCTCATTGTTCGATAATCGTCAAAAAGCATGACAAAGGTCAGCAGATGGCGGTTCTGCCCTCGATCTGCATGCCGGTCACATCTCGAACTCGGCCGCCAGCGCCGCACGCACGCAATACAGCACACCCTCCGGCACACGGCCCGCAAACTGCGGCGCAATGGCCGACACCGGCGGCAGCTCGCCCTCGCCATCCAGGAAGGCATCCTGCACTTCCATCAGCAGGTCTTCCGGCAGGTCGAGGGCCTGGTCGAGGCTCAGCTCCTGTCGGCCCAGCGCCTCGGCCAGCAGGCTATACACGTTCTTCTCGCTGCAGTTGAGCTGCCCGGCGATCTGCGCCGGGGTCATGCCGGCCCGGGCCAGGCTGACCAGTTCGTGGCGCAGGTCGAGCACCACTTTCGGCGCCTCTTCGGTGCCACCGCTGCTGTTCAGCACTTCGAGGAACGCCTGGCCGTAGCGTTCCAGCTTGCGCGCGCCCACACCGCTGACCTGGGCCATGTCGCTGAGGCTGACCGGCTGGCTGCGCAGCATTTCCAGCAGCGTCGAGTCGGGGAAGATGACATAGGGCGGCACACTGTGCTCCTCCGCCAGCTTGCGCCGCAGGGTACGCAGCGCTTCCCACAGCTCGCGCTCTTCGGCACGCACCAACTGGCTGGCAGGGCTGCCGCCACCGGACGACGAGGACTTGGCCGTGGTCTGCGGCTTGAGGTCGCGACGCAGTTGCAAGGTCACCTCGCCGCGCAGCAGCGGCCGGCAGCTGTCGGACAGGCGCAGCCCGCCGTAGCCTTCCAGGTCGATGTCGACCAGGCCGCGCGCCACCAGTTGGCGGAACAGCGAACGCCACTCGACCTCGGCCAGGCCCTTGCCCACGCCGAACACCGACAGCTTCTCGTGGCCGAAATTGCGCACCTTTTCGTTGTCCTTGCCCAACAGCACGTCAACCAAGTGGCCCACACCATAGCGCTGGCCCGTACGGAACACCGCCGACAGCGCCTGACGGGCCGGCTCGGTGGCGTCCCAGGTCTGGATGTTGTCGACACAGTTGTCGCAATGCCCGCACGGCTGGTCGAGGGTTTCGTCGAAATAGGCCAGCAGCGACTGGCGACGGCAGCGGGTTTCTTCGCACAGCGCCAGCATGGCGTCGAGCTTGTGCTGCTCGATGCGCTTGTGGCGCTCGTCACCTTCGGAGTTCTGCAGCATCTGCTTGAGCATTACCATGTCTTGCAGGCCGTAGGCCATCCAGGCATCGGATGGCAGGCCGTCACGGCCGGCCCGGCCGGTTTCCTGGTAATAGGCCTCAAGCGACTTGGGCAGGTCGAGGTGGGCAACGAAGCGCACGTTGGGTTTGTCGATGCCCATGCCGAATGCAATGGTGGCGACCATGATCAGCCCTTCCTCGTTGAGGAAGCGGTGCTGGTTGGACGAACGGGTCTCGGCGGCCAGGCCAGCGTGGTACGGCAACGCCGGGAAGCCCTGTTCACAAAGGAAGGCAGCGGTTTCGTCGACCTTCTTGCGCGACAGGCAATAGACAATGCCGGCGTTGCCGCGGCGCTCGCCGAGGAACGCCATCAGCTGCTTGCGCGGCGCTTCCTTGGGTACGATGCGGTAGAAGATGTTCGGCCGGTCGAAGCTCGACAGGAAGCGCTCGGCGCCTTGCAGGTGCAGGCGCTGGACGATCTCTTCGCGGGTGCGCATGTCGGCGGTGGCGGTCAGCGCGATGCGCGGCACATGCGGGAACAGCTCGGCCAACTGCCCCAGTTGCAGGTATTCGGGGCGGAAATCGTGGCCCCATTGCGACACGCAGTGCGCCTCGTCGATGGCAAACAGCGAGATGTCCAGCTCGCGCAGGAAGTCGAGCATGCGCGGCTGCACCAGGCGCTCGGGCGCCAGGTACAGCATCTTCACTTCGCCACGGCGCAGGCGCCCGGCCAGTTCACGCTGCTGCTCCGCCGTCAGGGTCGAGTTCAGCGCGGCGGCCGATACACCCAGTTCGTCCAGCGTGGCGACCTGGTCGTCCATCAGCGCAATCAGCGGCGAGACCACTACCGTCAGGCCCGGGCGCAGCAGCCCCGGCACCTGGAAACACAGCGACTTGCCGCCACCGGTGGGCATCAGCACCAGGGCGTCGCCGCCATTGGCCACGCATTCGATGATTGCTGCCTGGCGCCCACGGAAACTGTCGTAGCCGAAAATGTCCTTGAGAACGCGCTGAGCCTGTTCGAGCATGTGCAACTCCACAAATCGCCGTACCATCCTGGATACAGGCTGGACGAAAAACCCGCTCCGCACACGCCAAATGCGTAAGCGGTTTTTGCCAGGCGCCGATAAAATCTGCCCCTGGATGAAAAATCGCGGAGTATACCGCAGCACTGCACCGCACAGGGCACCACGGCGATAGACGTTCCCTTTACCCCGCTACCCTTGCTTGGTGCTAGAATTCGGTATCGTTTATTCCCCAAGGTAGCCCTGTAATGTCCTTCGCCGAGCAACTGACCCGCCTGCAAGCCTTCCTCGACGCCGACGAGCTGCACGAAGAGGCGCTGGACTACGTCGCCGCCCACGGCTACCTCACCGCCCTGTCGATCAACGCCGAAGATGTGCCCGAGCGCGAATGGATCGATGCCCTGTTCGCCGAAGAGCCGCACTACGCCAGCGAGGCCCAGCGCACCGAAATCGAAGCCACCCTGGTGGCATTGAAAGCGCACATCGCCCGCCAGCTGGCCAGCGACGAAGAATTCGACCTGCCATGCGACCTGGACCTGACCGACGAGCCGGACGATTCCGACCTGCGCGGCTGGTGCATCGGTTTCATGGAAGGCGTGTTCCTGCGTGAAGAGGCCTGGTTCGAGAACGCCGAAGAAGAAGTCAGCGAGATGCTGCTGCCGATCATGGTTGGCTCGGGCCTGTTCGACGAACAGCCAGAGTTCGCTGACATCGCCAGCAACGCCAACCTCCAGGACGACATGATCGTACAGATCCCCGAGGCGCTGAGCGCACTGTTCCTGCTGCTGCACGCCCCGGACGAGAAACCGGCGCTGCTCAAGCCACGCCACCACTAAGTCGCCTGTGCGCTACCTGCTGCTGGCCATCGGCTGGCTCAGCGTTGCGCTGGGGGTGTTGGGGATTTTCCTTCCGGTATTGCCCACCACCCCGTTCCTGCTATTGGCGGCAGCCTGCTTTGCCCGCAGCTCGCCGCGCTTTCACCACTGGCTGGTCCACCACCCGAAGCTCGGGCCGTGGATCCGCGACTACCTCAGTGGTGAAGGCATCCCCCTCAAGGGCAAGGTCTACGCCATCGGCCTGATGTGGGCCAGCATCGGCCTGTCGTGCTATCTGGTGCCCCTGTTCTGGGCGCGCGCCTTCATGTTGACCAGCGCCGTACTGGTAAGCCTGTATATCGTCAGACAGAAAACCCTGCACAAGGCAAAGTGACATTTTTTTGTCGCCAAATATCACTTTCGCCTAACAGGCGTTTCTTTTATCTGAAATGGTTCTGGAACCCTGCAAAAGCCCTGTATTCACTGGCTTTATTGGCTTCGCGCCCGTTTCCCAGCAACTTTTCCTTCACCCTCTGTTAGACAATATATGTCTTACATGGCAATCTGATATGAACAAATCTTCTTATTAATCGCGCTGAATGTACTTAGCTGTGTTGTTAAAAACCTGCAACACTATACGCGATAATTTTTCGTCATTTTTTTGGCGAGCAGCAGGATCAATTCCAGGATCAGGGAGATGTACCCATGCGCGTTTTGAACCCCATCACCAGTGCATTACTGTTGGCCCTGGCGAGTGCCAACGTACAGGCGATGTCGATCACCGAGGCCGTCCAGAGCGCCGTGGACTACCACCCGCAGGTCAGCTCCAACCGCAACAGCAAGCTGTCGGCCGATGAAGACGTCAAGTTTGCGCGTGGTGGCTACTACCCTTCCGTGGATTTGGTTGCTGGCTATGGCCGCCAGCGTTCGGACAACGCTACCACTCGTGCCGAGGGTAACCACAACAAGGAAACCCTCAACTACACCCAGTCCGAGCTGCGCTTGCGGCAGATGATTTTCGACGGTTTCAACACCGCGAACGAAGTGGGCCGCACCGAAGCGGTGTCCACCTCCCGCGCCTACTACACCCAAGCCGTCGCCCAGGATGTTGCCCTGCGTGCGACCGAGGTGTACCTGGAAGTGCTCAAGCGCCGCGAGCTGGTGACCCTGGCCAAGAACAACCTGCAAGCCCACCTGCGCGTCAACGACCAGATCGGCCTGCGTAACGAGCGCGGCGTCGGCAGCACCGCCGACCTTGACCAGTCCCGCGCACGTCGCGCCCTGGCGGAAAACAACCTGGACACCGCTGAAGTCGACCTGGCCGATGCCGAGGCCAACTTCTTCAGCGTGGTCGGCCGTGCCCCGGACGAGCTGGAAAGCCCGGCGACCATCAAGGGCGAGGTGCCTGAGACCCTCGACGGCGCGCGCGACAGCATGCGCCAGAACAACCCTTACATCAAATCTGCCCAGGCTGACGTCAACGCCGCCGAGCAGCAATACGAAGTCGGCAAGTCGACCTTCTACCCGCGCTTCGACGCCATTCTGGCAACCGGTGCCAACAACAACACCGGCGGCGAAAAAGGCCATAACAACAACGACTGGCAGGCCGGCGTAGAGATGAACTACAACCTGTTCCGCGGCGGCAGCGACAAGGCCCGCCTGCAGTCTGACGCGCACAAGATCAACCAGGCCCTGGACATCCGCAACAACGCCCTGCGTGAGCTGACCGAAAACCTGAGCCTGGCGTGGAACGCCATGAACAACGCCAGCAAGCAGCTGCCGACCGCGCGTGAATACGCCGAGACCACCAAGCGCGTGCGTGCCGCCTACCAGGACCAGTTCGGTCTGGGCCAGCGTACCCTGCTGGACGTGCTCGACAGTGAGAACGAGCTGTACAACGCCGACCGCCGTTACACCGAAGTACGCTACACCGAGGAATTTTCGCGCTACCGCGTACTGGCGACCATGGGTGAGCTGCTGAGCAAACAGCGTATTTCCCTGCCGCCAGAGGCGCTGGCTACCACCGAGGTGCGTACAGAAGCGCGTCTGCCTGAGATGCGTTGATCGGTTTCGAGATCTGGGGGCCGCTTTGCGGCCCTTTCGCCGGCAAGCCAGCTCCCACAGGTCCTGCATAAGCTTCAGACTTCGTGTAGTTGCCTGTGGGAATAAAAGCCTGAGCCTTGACACCTTAACTGTAGGAGCAGCCTTGTGCTGCGAATGGGCTGCAAAGCAGCCCCATGCCCTCACTCAATGCCATGGTTACGCTGGAACGTCTCCACCCCCATGGCCCTGATCTGCCCCTCGATCAACGCCTCGAACGGCGCCAGCAGCGCATCGAAGCAGGCAGGTTGCTCCAGCGCATTCAAAGCCCCCACCACCGCCTCGATAGTCGACAGCGCCCCCGCTTCCGGCGCCTTGCGCAGCCGATAACGCGACGGCGCGACTGCCCCCAGCGTCACTCGCGGCAACCCCTCCAGTAGCGGGTTCATGTACAGCAGCTTGCGCGCCTTGCGCCAGGTGCCGTCAGGCACGATCAGCAGCAACGGCGTGTCATCGACCTTGCCATAGGCCCTCAGCACCTGAGCGTCATCGCCTGGGAACAGCAGGGCCGGCCGGTAACCAGGGGTTGCCAGCCATTCAGCCAGGTCATCGAATACCTCGCCTACCCGCAGCTCGGCGTTGTTCAGGCCAAGGGCAGCAAGGCGCGCAGTGTTCAGGGCATGGGCGGTTTCACTGGGGTGCTGCAGCAGGATGACGCGGGTGCGGCTGTCGAGCGCGGGAATCAGTGGGCAGAGGCAATGGTCGAGCGGGCGTTGGCAGCGCTCGCAGCGGGGTCTGGGCATGGGGTTCTCCTTGGCGGGAACAGTTTGCCACAGAACTGCGGCCCGCTTTGCGGGCCCAGCGATCTCAGCGGTTGAAGCGTTCTGCCAGGCTGTGCAGGTACTCGGCCATGCGCTCCAGGTCCTGGCTGATTTCTGCCCCCTGCCTGGCCTGCCCGGCACTCTGGTCACACAGCTGGGCAATTCTCACGATCTGCTGGTTGATGTCCTCGGCTACATGGCTCTGCTGCTCCGACGCCGTCGCCATCTGCTGGCTCATGCCGGTGATGCGGCTGACCGCCTGGGCAATCCCGCTCAAGGCCGCCTGCACCGCCTCGACGCTGTGCACGCTGTCCCGCGAGATCTGTTCACCCCGGTTGGCGGTGCTCACCGCGCGCTCTGCTCCTGCGCGCAACGAGGCAATAATGTGGTGAATCTCATCGGTGGATGCGCGGGTACGCTGGGCCAGCGAACGCACTTCATCGGCCACCACGGCAAACCCCCGCCCCTGCTCACCTGCGCGTGCCGCCTCGATGGCAGCGTTGAGCGCCAGCAGGTTGGTTTGCTCGGCAATCGAGGTAATCACATCGACCACGCTGCCGATGGACTGGGTCTGCTCGGCCAGCGCATTGACCGCCTGACCGATGTCGTTGACGGCATCACTCATGCTGCCCATGGCTTTAAGGCTTTGCAGCGCCAGCTCGCTGCCCTGCTGCGCCAGCTGGTCGGCATCGCCGGCCGCATGCGCCGTGCTTTGCACGTTGTGGGTGACCTGCTGGATGGTCGCCGCCATCTGCGCAATGGCCGTGGCCGACTGGTCGGTCTCGCTGCGCTGGCGATCGAGCATCTGCGCCTGGGCATCGGACAGATCGGACGACTGCGCAGCCCGCGACTTCACCCCGACCCCGGCGTCCACCAGGCGGGTCAGGGCCGTTTGCAGGCGCGCTTCCTCGCTGATGATGGCCAGGTCAAGCTGGCCCAGCAGGCCCGGGTTGTCGCTGTAGGTCAGCGCCACCAACGGGCTGGTGAAGGCCTTGGGGTGCTCGGCCAACGTGCGGCGGATAGCCTGGTTGTGCCGGTGCTCGACCAAGTACCAGGCCAACAGCAGGGTGGCCATCAGCACCCCAAGCGCTGCATAGGCCGGCAGCCACAGGTAACCGGACGCCGACAGCAGGCCCGCACCGATCAGCGGCCAGCCATGGCCCAACCCATGCCCCAGCCGCGCGGCCCACGGCACCGCAGCACGGTCGGCACGCAGGCGCGCATACAGCGCTTCGGCGCGGCGGATCTGCTCGCGGGTAGGCACCGAGCGCACCGACTCATAGCCATTGATGCGGCCCTGCTCGTAAATCGGGGTGACATAGGCGCTGACCCAGTAGTAGTCGCCGTTCTTCGCCCGGTTCTTGACCACACCCATCCACGGTTTGCCCTGCTTGATCGTCTCCCACATATGCCCGAACACCGATGGCGGCATGTCCGGGTGGCGCACCAGGTTGTGGGGTTGGCCGACCAGCTCGTCGTAAGTAAACCCGCTGATCGCCACGAAGGCTTCATTGCAGTAAGTGATGCGACTGTTGAGGTCAGTCGTGGAAATCAGGCGTTGATCGCTGGAGAAGGTTCTTTCGTGCTCAGTGACGGGCAAATTCATGCGCATCTGGGCGATCCTTGCAGGATGAAATAAGGGAAAAATCATCAGCGCAAGTTGATATGTAGCAGAGCGCTATCAGGTTAGCGGTCAGCTTTTGCCGGAATTTAACACCGCCCGACGGAATGCATGAATGTGTCGCGTCTCAGCCCACGTTCAGCTGGCTTTTGAGCAGGTCGCGGAAGGTCTGGATCAAGGGTTCACGGCTACGCCCACGGCGAATGATCAGCGAAAACGGTGCCTGGTAGCCAAAGGTCGACGGCGACAGCACGCGCAAGTCGCCCTTGTCGACCCAGGCTTGGGCATAGTGCTCGGGCAAGTAGCCGATATAGGCGCCGGAAAGGATCAGGATCAACTGCGCCTCCATGCTCTCCACCGTCGCCGCACTGTGCTTGAAGCCATGCCGGGCCAGCTCGGCCTGGCTCCAGTAGCCGCGCCCGACCATGCGTTGCTGGGTTACTACCGGCTCGGGGATGCGCCGCTCGGTATACAACGGGTGGCGGCTGCTGCAGTACAGCCAGTGCTGTTCACGGTACAACGGCTGGTAGAGCAGGCCGCTCATGCGCGAGGAGAACGCACCAATGGCCAGGTCCAGGCGGTTGTCCTGCACGCCCAGTTGCAGCTCGTAAGGGCTGGACACCGACAGGTGCAGGTGCACCGCCGGGTGCTCCTGGCTGTAGGCGCCGATGGCTTCAGCCAGCGGCAAGGCGCGGTCACCGACCGTGGAGTCGATAACCCCGAGGTTGAGGGTGCCACGCAACTCGCCCTTGAGGGCAGCGGCATACTGCTCGAAGCCATCCAGTTCGGCCAGAAGCCGCAGGGTTTCCTGGTGGAACAGCTCGCCCTTGCTGGTCAGGCTGAAACCGCCACGGCCGCGATGGCACAGCACGATGCCTAGCGCGCCCTCCAGCTGGCTCATGTAGGTACTGATGGCCGAGGTCGACAGGTTCAACTCGCGCTGCGCGTTGGCAAAGCCCTGGTGGCGCACCACGCTGACAAAGATGCGCAGCAGTTTCAGGTCGGGCAAGGTCGAGGCCATGGTGCAACGGTTCCGCAGGTGTATTTGCGCGCAGTCTAACCGCTCTGCCGGCCTTTAGTTCAGAAATTCCTGAACTAAGTATTTGTCGGTAGCGATTCTTCCCCGGCACTACCTTGAGCAGACTTGGCCGAAATGTCCCTGCCCGCCGGCAAAACCACACTTGAAAGGCGCGCGGCGGCACAGGTTCGAACAAACAAAACAATCGACCGACTGATGAGGCCCACCGTGGACAAGACTCTCCACCAACCACTGGGCGGCAACGAAATGCCGCGTTTCGGCGGCATCGCCACCATGCTCCGTCTCCCCCACCTGCAAAGTGCCCAAGGCCTGGATGCTGCCTTCATCGGCGTGCCCCTGGACATCGGTACCTCGCTGCGCTCCGGCACCCGCTTCGGCCCACGGCAGATCCGCGCTGAATCGGTGATGATCCGCCCGTACAACATGGCCACCGGTGCCGCCCCGTTCGACTCGCTGTCGGTAGCCGACATCGGTGACGTGGCGATCAACACCTTCAACCTGCTGGACGCCGTGCGCATCATCGAAGAAGCGTATGACGAGATCGTCGAGCACAACGTCATCCCGATGACCCTGGGCGGCGACCACACCATCACCCTGCCGATCCTGCGTGCGCTGCACAAGAAGCACGGCAAGATCGGCCTGGTGCACATCGATGCCCACGCCGACGTCAACGACCACATGTTCGGCGAGAAGATCGCCCACGGCACCACCTTCCGCCGCGCCGTGGAAGAAGGCCTGCTTGATTGCGACCGCGTGGTACAGATCGGCCTGCGCGCCCAGGGCTACACCGCCGATGACTTCAACTGGAGCCGCCGCCAGGGCTTTCGCGTGGTTCAGGCCGAAGAGTGCTGGCACAAATCGCTGGAGCCACTGATGGCCGAAGTACGGGAAAAGGTCGGCGGCGGCCCGGTTTACCTGTCGTTTGACATCGACGGCATCGACCCGGCCTGGGCGCCCGGTACCGGCACTCCGGAAATCGGCGGCTTGACCACCATCCAGGCGATGGAGATCATTCGCGGCTGCCACGGCCTGGACCTGATCGGCTGTGACCTCGTCGAAGTCTCCCCGCCTTACGACACCACCGGCAACACCTCGCTGCTCGGCGCCAACCTGCTGTTCGAGATGCTCTGCGTGCTACCAGGCGTCGTGCGTCGTTAATACCGCTGTACCCCGGCAGGAGCCATGAGGGAGGGCCACAGAGGCCCGCCAACAACACGACAAGACCGCCGGGCGCTATAAGCCGCCCGCGTGGTCGATCTCGCCATAATAAAGATAATCGGGAGACCCCCAATGGCCTTGGACATCATTGTTGTAATGATCTATACCGCCGGCATGCTCGGGCTTGGCTGGTATGGCATGCGGCGCGCAAAAACCCATGAAGACTACCTGGTAGCCGGGCGCAACCTCGGCCCGGTGCTGTACATGGGCACCATGGCCACCACCGTGCTCGGTGGCGCTTCCACCGTCGGCACCGTGCGCCTGGGCTACGTCCACGGCATCTCCGGCTTCTGGCTGTGCGCAGCCCTGGGCCTGGGCATCATCGCCATCAACCTGTTCCTGGCCAAACCGTTGCTGCGCCTGCGCATCTTCACCGTGACCCAGGTGCTTGAGCAACGCTACAACCCCACCGCACGCCAGGCCAGCGCCGTGATCATGCTGGCTTACGCGCTGATGATCGGCGTCACCTCGACACTGGCCATGGCCACCGTATTGCAGGTGCTGCTGGACCTGCCGTTCTGGGCCTCGCTGCTGCTCGGCGGCGGCGTGGTGGTGCTGTACTCCACCATTGGCGGCATGTGGTCGCTGACCCTGACCGACATCGTCCAGTTCGTGATCAAGACCGTGGGCCTGATGTTCATCCTGCTGCCGGTGTGCCTGTACAAGGCCGGTGGCTGGGACACCCTGGTGGCCAAACTGCCAGCGGCCAGCTTCCAGCTGACCACCATTGGCTGGGACACCATCATCACCTACTTCCTGATCTACTTCTTCGGCATCCTCATCGGCCAGGATATCTGGCAGCGGGTGTTCACCGCCCGTGATGAAAAGGTCTGCCAGCGCGCCGGTACCGTTGCCGGTGTGTACTGTGTGGTGTACGGCCTGGCCTGCGCCGCCATCGGCATGGCCGCGCATGTGCTGATGCCCGACCTGGCCAACCCGAACAACGCCTTTGCCGAGATGATCAAGAGCACCCTGCCCGATGGCATCCGTGGCCTGCTGATGGCCGCAGCCCTGGCAGCCATGATGTCCACCGCCAGTGCCGGCCTGCTGGCTGCCTCGACCACCGTGACCGAAGACCTGCTGCCCAAGCTGCGTGGCGGCAAGCAGTCGAGCCTGGGCATGAGCCGCCTGCTCACCCTGCTCACCGGCCTGGTGGTGTTGGGTATCGCGCTGATGGTGAACGATGTGATCAACGCACTGACCCTGGCCTACAACCTGCTGGTCGGCGGCATGCTGATCCCGCTGATCGGGGCGATCTTCTGGAAGCGTGCGACCACCGCCGGCGCGATTGCCAGCATGTCGCTGGGCTTTGCCACCGCGCTGCTGTTCATGTTCAAGGACGGGCTGGAAGCCAACACGCCGATCTACTACAGCCTGGCGATCGGCTTGGTGAGCTTTGTGGCGGTTAGCCTGATGTCCCGCAAACCAGTCGGTGCGGTGAATCTGGCCTGACCATTAACCTGAAGCGGCCCTATCGCCGGCAAGCCAGCTCCCACAAAGAATGCACAGGGCCTGAGGCTAGCGCAGTACCTGTGGGAGCTGGCTTGCTGGCGATAGGGCCAGCAGAGATAACAATCAACTCTCAGACACAAAAAAAGGCCGCTGCACCCACCCAGGTGCTGCGGCCTTTGTCTTTTATCAGCGACGACGCGGTTGGCGTTTGCGCTGCTCTTCATCAGTCGGGATCGGCACCGGCTGCAAGGGTGGTGGAATCAGCCCCAGGGCGACCGCCAGGTCGTGGAGCCAGTTGGACAGTGGTTTATTCATAATGCCCCCTTGACGGGTCAGCCTCACGGCGAATCAATCCTGGGATGTTTCATACAGATCATAGCCTGATGTCCTGTACTACGCATGCCTATGCTCTTACAGATAAGGGCCATTTTGACGCGGATCAAGCCGTAGCGGCGCATTCCGACGACTGGTTAATCGTTTCGCTTTGTTGCAGGTCGATCCATGCCTGCAAATTCGCCCCACGCATACCCTGACGCCACATCAGCCAGGTGACCGCCTGATCGAACGGCGCCTGCAGCGGGTGCACCCTTATCTGGTTGCGCCCAGGCAGGCTGTCGAGCATCGACTGGGCCATCATCGCCACCCCGGCGCCGGCGATCACGCAGGCTAGCATGCTCTGGTACGACTCGATCTCCATGACCCGGCCCATGGGCGTGTGGGCATGGGCATACCACGCCTCCAGGCGCATGCGGTACGAACAGCCCTGGCGGAAGGTGAACACCGCCTTGCCCGCCACATCCTTGGCAGTGTGCACCGCTGGGTGCTCGGGGCTGGTGATCAGCACCAGCTGCTCTTCGCACAGCGGCACGCCATCCAGCCCGGCCAGGCTCGGCGGGCCATCTACCAAGGCAGCGTCCAGGGTGTGGCCAAGCAGGCCTTCGAGCAGCTCGCCGCTAGGCGCTGCGCGCACCTGCAGGTTCACTGCGGGGTAGGCCTGGTGATAACGCGCCAGCAACGCCGGCAGGTGGGTCGCCGCCGTGCTGTACATGGTCCCCAGCACGAAGTCGCCGGCCGGCTGGCCGCCGCGTACAGCGGCCAGCGCCTCGTCGCGCAAGGCCGACAGGCGGTTGGCGTACTCCAGCAGCACCTTGCCGGCCGGCGACAGCTGCAAGCGCTGGCGCTCGCGCAGGAACAACTCGACACCCAGTTGCTCCTCAAGCTGGCGCAAACGCGTCGACAGGTTCGATGGCACACGGTGCAAGCGTTCGGCGGCACGGGTGACCGAGCCTTCCTCGGCCACGGCCTGGAAGATACGCAGCTGGCTGAATTCCACAGGATTCTCCAAAACAGAACAACTTGATCATCATTATTCAATTTTATTGAAAATGAAACCGCCCTAACCTGCCGGTCATCGCTTACATCCGTGCAGGAGACCTGTCATGTCGCCACTCATTCAACTGCTGGCCAGCGCCGTGGCGCTGATGATGGCCATGGGCATCGGCCGTTTCGCCCTCACCCCGCAACTGCCGCAACTGATCGCCGAAGGCAAGTTCGACCTGACGGTCGCCGGGCTGGTCGCGGCCGCCAACTACCTGGGCTATTTCATTGGCGCGGTGGACGCCATGTTCGCCCGCTCACCCGGCCAGGTGCGCCTGCGCTTGCACGGCGGGCTGTGGCTGTGCGTACTGCTGACCCTGGCCTCATGGGCCGCCGACGGTTTCTGGAGCCACCTGCTGCTGCGCTTTGGCACCGGCGTGGCCAGTGCCTGGGTGCTGGTGATGATCACCAGCCTCAGCCAGCAGGTAGCCAACGCGCACAACCGCCAACGGCTGGGTGCTCTGGTGTTTGCAGGGCCCGGTCTGGGCATTGCCCTGACCGGCCTGTTGGCACTGGTGGCGCATCTGCTGGGGCTGAGCTCGGCAGCACTGTGGCTGATCTACGCCGTGGCTGCGCTGGTGATGCTGCTGGCCGTGCGGCCTTGGCTGCCACGCGCACTGCAAGCTGCGCCCTCTCCGTCGCCAGCGCACCCGGGCCCGACCCGCAGCGTCGGCATTGGGCGCCTGGGGCTGGTATACGCGCTGTACGGCGTGGGTTACATCCTGCCGGCCACCTTCCTGTCGCAGATGGCCAACCAGCAGTTTCGCGGGCAGTGGATGGCCGACCTGTTCTGGCCGGCGTTTGGCCTGGCGGCAGCGCTGGGGGTGATGCTGGTGAGCCTGCGCCGTGGTGGCCGCACCTCGACCTGGCTGACCGCGACCCTGTGGTTGCAGGGGCTTGGTGTGCTGGCCTGCCTGATGGGCGGGGGTATCGGGTTGGCGCTGGGTGTGGTGCTGTGTGGCGGGCCGTTCCTGGCCTGCATGCAACTGGTGATGCAGCGCTCGCGGGAGCTGGCACCGCATGCTACGCAGCGCAATGCCGGGCTCCTGACCGCGTGCTTCGCCTTGGGGCAGTTGAGCGGGCCATTGTTGGCTGCGGTCAGTAGCCATTACAGCGGCGGGCTGCAGCCGGCGTTGATGCTGGCGGCGGTGGGCCTTGGGCTGGCGGGCGTGCTGGTGATCACCAGCGGGCAGAGTATCCAAGGTTGCCAGGCAGCAACCCGCTCAGCCTGATTAACTGGTTTTGCCTGTACCGGCCCTATCGCCGGCAAGCCAGCTCCCACCGGTATCCGTACCACTTCAAGGCCTGAGGTACTCCTGTGGGAGCTGGCTTGCCGGCGATAGGGCCAGCACAGGCAACCCTCAACCCACCAGCTTGCGCAATTGTTGCTTCACCCAAGGCTCGGCACTCACCAGAACCACGCCCAGCAACACCAACAGCGCGCCGATCACGAAATTGACGCTTAGCGGCTCGTCCAGCAACAGCACCCCAAAGCTCACCCCAAACAGCGGCGTAATGAACGAAAACACCGCCAGGTTGGACGCCAGGTACTTGCGCAGCAACCAGAACCAGGTCAGGTAACTGATGAACGACACCACAATCCCCTGGAACAGTACACTGCCCATCGCCAGGGGTGTCAGCGACACGGCGCCGATCTGCCCGCTTAGCAGGGCAATCAGCAGCAGGCCGGCAAAACCCACCGCCAGCTGATAGAACAAGGTCAAGGTTGCCGGTGCTTCCGACAGCCGCGAGCAGCGCACCACTACGGTGGTCGCCCCCCACGCCAGGCCGGCAATCACGCCAAAGGCATCGCCCAGCAGCATGCGGCCATCCATCTGCTCGAACGACATGCCGCCAGCAAACGCCATGGCAATGCCACCGAATGCCAACAAAATCCCCAGCCACTGCAGAAACCGCAGGCGCTCGCTGGGTAGCCGAAAATGCAGGCCCAACGCGGTGAACACCGGTGCGGTATAGAGAAACACCGACATGTGCGCCGCCGACGTCAGCTTCAGGCCTTCGGCGATGAACAGGAACTCCACACCAAACAGCCCGCCCGCGAGTAAACCGGCGCGCCAGGTGCTGCCGACCTGCTCCCAGCCACCGCGCCAGCACAGCATCAGCGCCACCAGCACAGCAGCGATGCCATTGCGCAGCGCGGCCTGCATCACCGGCGCGATGTCGACGGCGGCGGTCTTGATCAGCACCTGCTGGCAACCCCAGATCAGGCACAGCCCCAGCATCACCTGAAAGGCAAACGCGTCAGGGTTCTTACGGACCGCGCTCATAGGCGGGCCTCTAGGGTGTTCGCAGGCATGGGCATAGGCTCGGCAGTATTGAGAAGCTACCGATTATCGGGTTTCCCTACCCGCTGTTGCCAGCCTCAAAACGACCTCAAGCGATCTGCGCCTTCGAAGACACATGTTCGAAGGTGGCTTCATCCAGCGCATCCGCCTGTTCGTCCAGCACCTGACGCGGGTGTTCGAAGCCCGGGATGCTGCTGTCGATCAGGCTCAACAAGCGTAACCCGCGCTCGGTCAGCACGAAGTTTTCGCCATTGCCGCCCTCCTCTTCAGGCCGGCTTTCGATGAAACCACGCTCGAACAGCAGCTTTTCATACTCGCAAGCGTGGGTTTTAAGGTGATCCAGATCTCCCACCGGCTCACCCATGGCGGCCTGGGCCGCGGCGTGCTGTTCGGCATAGGGGCGTGGCGTAAAGCTATGACCGGCGCCGTTCTGCACTTCGTGCAGCAAACGTTCGATCAGGTCCCAATCGTAGGCGATGCTCATGGCTACGGGCTCCTGCTGTGGACGGAAGGGGTACACAGGTTGGGACCTGCCGGCGCAAGCGGTGTTCCGAAAGATGAAGGCTGGATGGATGCTACGGTCTGACGCCGCGTAGGCAGCAATAGACAGAAACCATTTGCTGCCTCGCCTGGTGTAGTTTATAAACTACATTCACTCGATGAAGAAAATCGAATCCAGCAGTTTCAGACATTGGGTGACCGGACTACGGGACTTAAGCGCCAGAGCCCGAATCATTTCTCGGATCAACCGGTTGATGGAGGGTCTGCCTGGCGATGTATCTCCGGTAGGCCATGGCGTGAGTGAGCTCAAAATTCACTATGGTCCTGGCTACCGGGTGTACTTCCATCAGACGGGCAGCACCTTCGTCATTCTGCTCTGTGGCGGCGACAAAAGCAGTCAAAAGCGAGACATCAAGGTTGCCCACCAGATTCTGCGTTCGTGGAGGATGCAAAATGACTGAAACCTTCTCTGAATTCGATCCTGCCGCGTACCTCACTACACCTGAAGCAATCGCGCAGTTCATGACCGATGCACTTGAAACCGGCGATGCCAGCTATGTCGCTAAAGCTGTCGGCGTGGTTGCACGCGCCAAGGGCATGAGCGAACTGGCGAAAGAGACTGGGCTGTCCCGAGAGCAGCTTTACAGGTCATTCAGCGAGCATGGCAACCCTACGCTGAAGTCGTTTCTGATCGTGATGAAGGCGTTGGAAATAGACATGACGGCGCGGCCTCACCTCGCTAGGGGATAACGCATCTGCGCCATCGGTCGCCAAAGCTGAACTTGCTTGCCGCCGCAACGTTCCACCGCGCATAGCCACCGCTAGAGGTAAAAAGGATGAAACCGCTGCTGCCGATTACCTGCGTCATTGCACTGACCTGCGCCCTGCCCGCCTGGGCCTGCACACCGGAAGAAGCCACGCAGAAACGTGAAGAGCTGGCCGGGTTGGTTACCCAGTTGACCGAGCAGAACCCGCAGAAGGCCAAGGAGATCAACGACGAGCTTCAGGGGATGGATCTAGGTACGGCGAGCAAGGACTTGCCCGACAAGTGCCAGCTGATAGACCAGCGGATCAAGGAACTGAAAACGGCGGAGAAGAAGGCTGATTGACCGGTTGCCTTCGATGGCTCCATCGCCGGCAAGCCAGCTCCCACAGGTCCCGCTGAATTCAGCATTTGGGTTTCCTGTGGGAGCTGGCTTGCCGGCGATAGGGCCTTGATAGCTACTTATTCAGCAGCAGGCTTGCGCTTTTTCAGCGGCGCCAGGCCGTCAGCGCTGGCCAGCGGTGCATTGGCCCGCGGTTTGGCGGTGGGCTTGCGCTTGGCGGCAGCTTTCTTGTCGCCGGTTTTCTTATCAACTTTCTTCTTCTTGGCGCCAACAGCCTTGCCCGAGGCCTTGACCTTCTTCGGCCCGCTGTAGGTGCCTTTCACTTCCTTGATCACACGGCGCTCGAACTGCTGCTTGAGGTAGCGTTCGATGCTCGACATCAGGTTCCAGTCGTTGTGGGTAATCAACGAGATCGCCAGGCCTTCGCCACCGGCACGGCCGGTACGGCCCACGCGGTGTACGTACTCGTCACCGCTGCGAGGCATGTCGAAGTTGATCACCAGGTCCAGGCCGTCGATGTCCAGGCCGCGAGCCGCCACATCGGTAGCCACCAGCACCTTGGAGCTGCCCTGCTTGAAGCGCTCGATGGCCAGCTTGCGGTCCTTCTGGTCCTTCTCGCCGTGCAGCACGAAAGCCTTCACGTCCTTGGCCACCAGGTGACCGTAGATACGGTCGGCCATGGCGCGGGTGTTGGTGAAGATGATCGCCTTGTCGAAGGTTTCGTTGGCCAGCAGCCACTGCGCGATGTGCTCTTTGTGCTGGTCGTGGTCGGCGGTGATGATCTGCTGGCGGGTGCCTTCGGCCAGCTGCGAGACGCTGTTGAGCATCAGGTGCTCAGGGTCTTTCAGCACCTTGCCGATGATGTCGCGCAGGGCCGCGCCACCGGTGGTGGCGGAGAACAGCAGGGTCTGCTCGCGGTTCTCGCACTCCTTGCACAGGCGCTCCATGTCTTCGGCAAAGCCCATGTCCAGCATGCGGTCGGCTTCGTCGAGGATAAGCACCTGCACGTGGGACAGGTCGAGGTTGCCGGCGTTGAGCTGCTCAAGCAGGCGGCCCGGGGTGCCGATCAGCACGTCCGGCACCTTGCGCAGCATGGCGGCCTGTTCCTTGAAGTCTTCGCCGCCGGTCACCAGGCCCGCCTTGATATAGGTGAACTGCGAGAACAGCTCCACCTGCTTCAAGGTTTGCTGGGCCAGCTCGCGGGTTGGCAGCAGGATCAGCGCACGGATTTCGACGCGCCCGCCTTTCAGGTCAACCAGGCGGTTGAGCAGCGGCAGCACGAAGGCCGCCGTCTTGCCACTGCCGGTCTGCGCAGTCACACGCAGGTCGCGCCCTTGCAGGGCCAGGGGGATGGCCGCGGCCTGCACCGGGGTTGGCTCGACAAATTTAAGCTCGGCCACGGCTTTAAGCAGGCGTTCATGCAGGGCGAATTGGGAGAACACGGAGGTAACCTCAGGCAAGTGCGGGAAATTCAGTTGCATAGGGTAACGTTTTCTGCCGCCTTAGCCGAATTTCTTTTGGCAACTTTGTCGCCATCCGCGCTCTAATGGCACCTCGTTTCACAACAAGACTGTACCCAAGCCCATGGATATACAACGAATCTGGCGTGACTCCCTCGACCTGTGGGGCACCCTCGACCAACATCCCATGCTGCACGCGGCCATCGGCCTGGCGGTGCTGCTGCTGATTTCTCTGGTGGTCGGCCGCCTGGCGCGCTTCCTGATGCTGCATGGCGCCCGTCTGCTGGCCCGCCAGCCTGCCCTGAAGTGGCTGGACGACCTGCGCCATAACAAGGTGTTCCACCGCCTGGCGCAAACCACGCCGTCGCTGGTGATCCAGTTCGGCCTGAAGCTGGTGCCGGAGCTGTCCGACACTGCCCAGCACTTCCTGGGCAATGTCGCCCTGGCCTTTACCCTGCTGTTCATGACCATGGCGCTGTCATGCCTGCTGGATGCCCTGCTCGACATCTACGCCCGCACCGAACACGCCCGCACCCGCTCGATCAAGGGCTATGTGCAACTGGCCAAGATGATGCTGTGGATCTTCGCCTCCATCGTCATCGTCGCCACCCTGATCGACCGCTCGCCGCTGTTGCTGCTGTCCGGTCTGGGTGCCATGTCGGCGGTGCTGCTGTTGGTGTACAAGGACACCTTGCTGTCGTTCGTCGCCAGCGTGCAACTGACCAGCAACGACATGCTGCACGTGGGTGACTGGATCGAAATGCCGCAGGTGGGTGCCGATGGCGACGTGGTGGACATCACCCTGCACACGGTGAAGGTGCAGAATTACGTGTGAACTCCGGTCATTTGACGTTACCCCGGAGCTGGACTTCAATGGACAGACACCTCTTCTGTAGGAGCCTGCCATGCCAGCCCAGAGCCCCCAGAATTCCGAAGATCCTCCCCGCTACCGCAAGGTAGCCCTCAAGAACGTCAGGCTCTGGGAGCCTTGCAAGCCCGAAGAGGCTTTTGACTGGATGGCACCATCCGATGCTGATGAAGGCCAGGCCGATCCCTATCCCATCAGGCCAATCCCCCATTCCGGTGAGTACGCCCCTCATCTATACGTAATCCTGCGCCCTGATGGCGCGTTGTGGCAGGAAGGCAGCCTCTATCTATTCGAAGCAGTTACAGAAAAGGGCATGAGCGAATCCTCTGCAGCGAACGCTGCGGGTGACCTAGCTGACTTCATGAACAAAATGGATGACAGCGGCTTGGACTTCCTGAACTTTGACGGCCCCCAATCCCTTCGCCCTACCTACCGATATAGGGCGACACTCAAAAGCAAAATCATGAGCGGTGCTCGTAGCAAAGGGTATTGCAACCGTCAGATTTACAGCGTCCAAGGAATGTATCGCTGGCTCACCACCACTCGGAACTTCAAGCCAACGCAGCCGATGTGGATAAGTACGACTCGGCAGATCGCATACTTTGACAAGCATGGAAACACCCAAATAAAAGAAGTCATCTCAACTGACTTGACCTTCAAAAAAAGCAAGTCCATACCGTTAGGCAAGTACATTGTTGACGGTGGAAAACTGCGCCCGATGTCTCGTGAAAGCCAGGATCGCGTGATACAGGCACTGTTTGAATTGGGAAACCCAGAAATGCTGTTAGTGCATATTGTCGGGCTGACAACCGGCATGCGGGTTCAGACCAACCTTACACTACGACACGACTCCATCACGCAAGGGGTGGGAGATGAAGATGACCCCGAAAAGTATGCATTGTACGGAATTAACGTAGCCTTCGAAGACAGCGCGGTCGAGGCCAAGAACAGCAAAGAGCAAGTAGTCATGATGCCCGCATGGGTTCACCACATGCTGCACGTTTACATAAACTCCGATAGACACAAACAACGCGCCGCCAAGTCCCCAATCACTGAAGACTCTCAGCAGTACATTTTTCTGACTCGCACTGGAAAACCCTATTACGTGGCCAAGGCAGATCAGCATTTATTCGATTTCAGCACCGAAAAAGGCTCGGCACTACGCCACTTTTGCAAAAAGGTCATAGAGATAGTTAAGCGTGAGAACAAAAGATTCAACTACCACCTTCATGATCTAAGGGCCACATTTGGCGTGAACCTTATCGAAGACAATATCGGCGACATGGAGAACGGAAAAATGAACCAACTCGAACTTTTAGACACCTTGAAAAATAGATTAAACCAAGAGGATATAAACGTGACTATGCGCTACCTCAAACACTACCAGGATCATCCACGCCTGGCCCAAGCACAATCAGGCTTCGAGGTTCACCTCGAAAGCCTCGTCCGAACGGAAATGACGAAGAATGAACAGCGCCGAGCAAACCGTCCACCTCCTCAACCTGGAGGCACTGACGAATGACCAATACCAAACTGTCATCTCCACTTGCGCGATTGAGCGCCTTGTAATTCGCTGCACCAGTGACCGAAAAATCAGTATCGGCTCACTCTGCTATGGCGTTCGCGACGCCGACAGCCGAAAGATCCCAAAACCGGTGGATGAATCATCTCTCTGCCCTGAACGTGCACGCGCTGTTCGTGCATGGTGCGCAGAAACAGGCAACCGACACATTGGCAGTGGGTATACCTTTTATACCAACGCGACCGAGTTTGTGAATTTCAGCGACTGGTGTGATGCCAATCAACATTCCGGATTCCTGGTCAACGCAGAAGCGTACAAAACTGCCTTGGACGAGTTCTCTATCTATTTGCAATTGCAAATTGACTGTCCCAAAGGCATCGGCACCTTTACAGCCAATCGCCTTCAGAGCCAAGCGATCAAAAGCGCCTACATTATTTTCCCAGGCTCCCCCCTTAATTTCCTCACTGACATAAATATCATCTCTCACAGCAGCCTCAACAAGGAGGCGACTGAAACACCCTCAATGGTGGAAATGACCGCCCATCTCACCCCCTACCGCTATCTATTCGACGGTTTAACAGACTTCGTGCTCAAAGGGCGGGCGTTTCCGCACCGTATTCCTTACATGGACATCGAAGCCACTCTCCTTCCAGCAGAGTACCCAATCACCACTCTGGCAGTTCATCAGACAGCGAAGGTCGGTAATCATATCTTTTGGAATTATTGTGAGGGGAGGGTCAACTCCCTAGAAGAGTGCAAGGCCAGGTCATCACAGACCGAACGTCACTTAATCAGGCAGAGGCACGAAGCGTTGCGCGAGCTGGAAGATGCAAACTCTAACCTTCGCCACCGAAAGCGAATTTGGCTAGCTGCCTTGGCTCAAGAAGCATTCATTTCTCATTTTGTAGCCAATACCGGGATGAATGAAGCCCCATTGCGCAAGCTCGTATGGTCGAATGACTACACAGTAGAAAACAGTGAAAATGCCGGCTTTGTTGTTATCAAGCAACGTGCTGGTGGCATGGAGCAGTATTTTGAGATCCAGAAGACATTTCTGAAAGACTTTAAAAAGTTCTTGGAGCTTCGCGAGTATCTCACCAATGGCCTGCCTCACCCGTACCTCTTCATAAATATTTCTAAGGATGCGGCCAAGCCAGTCCCTATCAAATCCTCATGCATACACTTCGCAAACGGTAAAATCAGGAGCTTTCTTGATCCAGATTTTTCTGGACTGGGATATCAGAAGCTGCGCAAGTACAAATCCGTTTATTTGCTGAGCACTGGCCAGCCGGTAGAAGTAGTCTCGGCCCTCATGCAGACTAGCGGTAAAACTGTCCTTAAGCATTATGCTGCCGCAGAAGAAAAAAACGCCATCGACGAGATCACCGAGGTTATGACACTCGCGCGCGAGATCTTCGAAAACCACTACGCCCTGCCTACCCCAGCATCAGGATGCGGGGGTGGGGAACCCGAAAAAAGTATAGAACCTCCGGAGGCCTACCAGCCAAACTGTCAAAACTTTGTGGGATGCGTCTTCTGCAGCAAATTCCGTCTGCATGCTGACGAAAAGTCAATCCGGAAGGTATTGAGTATGCGCTGGGTGACTTCGGAGTTCTTGCACGCCTGCACCGACATACATCAGTTTCACACCGTTCATGGCAATGTGATTCTTCGTATCGATGCAATTATGGCCGAGCTTGTCCAATTCAGGCCTGAGGCTAAAGCATTAATTGAACGAATCACACAGGAAATCTTAGAAAACTTTCACCTTACCGATTACTGGGAACGACTCTATAGCAGACTCATCCGAACCAAGGTGATCCAATGAGCAAATCCACTAGCGATACCCAACGCAATAGCTTGCGCCATTCGAGGGACTTGCACACCCGTATCTATTACGGTATGGACTTCCGCCGCCTTAGCGAGGAGACCGTGGTTTCGATTGATGCAGATGGTATCACCCTGCTCGCTGACGACGAGTGGAAACTGGCTGATTTCGCTTTCCACGTGGGCGACAACCCTTACTTTAGCTTTTTGCCATTTTACTCCCCCAACACGCACGCCCTTGCCAATACACTTTTGTGCAAAAAAATATTCATCATCAAGATGTTTGCACTAAACAATAAAACTGGGCGCCCTCTGCGCCTCGCCACGATGCACAAGACCAGGCAATTACTGGAGAAAGTTTGCCAGCATTGCGCAAGAACAAACATCCAAGCTGAAACCGTCTTTTCATCATTTGAAATATTCAAGGCATTCCAGCAGTCCATTCCCCAAACTTTGAACCGAGACCTTGTAGCATTGGTCAGAACGCTAAACCAAGTTGATAGCAACCAGCGGGGCTTGAAGCTGGATGGAAAGATTTTTCCCTACATGCAGAAAATTGCGCGAGCCTCTCGCAATGAGGGTAAACAGACCCCCATCATTCCCAGCCGGATCCTACTTGCAAAGTACAATCAGTACACTACCTGCTTGAATGATTACATCCAGAACCACTACAAGATCGAAATTTTCTTGCGACGATCAGTAGAAGATCCCTATTATGCCAAGGATGAAAACACTCATTACAGAGAGCTAAGTCGCCCAGCCACTCAGGCTCAAAAAATCGCGCACATGCAGAACCCGACTACTTTCGAGCAGGCGATATCAGATTTAAACTTGACCGACCTCTGCCAGCGTTACAACCTGGTCAGCGCCCCTTCGCTTCTGAGCTTTCTTTCGCTAGCGTCACATTGTGCAAAAAACCTTATTCACCTGTTCACTTTGATGCGCGATCATGAAGTTACGGGACTATGCAGAGATTGCTTGGAACCGGTGGCGGGCTGGAATAAAGAAGGGCTGTATGTAGTCGGAATCAGCACTAAGCAGCATAGCAAACCCAAGCCAACAAAATGGATCACAACAGATGCCATCTTGAAACCCATCGAGGTACTCACTAAAATTAATTCTATCCTAGCCCCCTTCTCCCCTCACAAGGACTCACTCTTTCTGACCACCTCCATACACCCTATCAGTAATGGCAGAAAAGACTCCAAGGCCGGGCACTTTAGAAAACGGAACCTTGAATTCCGTCTGAATCCTATCCTCATAACAAACGAGGATATTTTAGAACTTGAGACGATCGAGCCTCTACGAGACTGGCGGAACGACAAGAAGTATCAGATTGGGAAACCGTGGCTCGCATCCAGTCATCAGTTTCGACGCTCAATGGCAGTATTCGCGGCTCAAAGCGGGTTAATTACCCTGCCGTCCTTGAAGCGTCTTCTGACCCACCTCACTAGGGTAATGTCCCAGTACTACACCAAAGGCTGCTCCGCAAAAAATTATTACTTTGCGCTCATCAACCCCGAACTGGCCCAGGAGCTCAGGAAGGCCAAGCAGGAGGCCGATGGGGCCATGTTCATTCGTGATGTCTACAAGTCATCTGAGCGCCTTTACGGCGCCCGAGGCCGACAGCTTATGAAGGAACGTAATGACTCAGTCTGGTTGAATGAAACCGAGGAAGAATCGCAGCGCCTGGCAAAGCTTGGACTCAGGGCTTACACGGAAAGTCCTCTCGGAATTTGCACCTCCGCAGATCCTTGTGACAAGCGCGCTCATGGTAATTTCAAGACATGCCCAGGGTGCTCAGCATTAGTAGCCAAGGAGTCCGTCATGAATGAAACCATAAACATCATGAGGTTCGACCTTGAAGAGCTTAATCCTGAAAGCATAGAGTACCGAGCAGAGCAGCAAAACCTGGCCGATTTCATAGAGATACGAGACCGGATTATCTCGAAGGGATAGAGTCGCATTCTCAACCCAAGCCAGGTTATCGGTGGTCTGACGGGCATCAGGTGCGACCCGCGCCAACAGCGGATCCCCTGATGCCTCTCAAACTAGCCGCGCTGGCAAGGGCACCTATATGACCACATTCACAACAATAGCCATCATTGGATTTCGAAGGAGTTAATAATGCCAGACACCCCTGAAGAATCGAGTACCCTGATGCCCTATTACGCAGCCCTCAATCGTCTTGTGGCAAGCAAAAGCGAAGTGATTCCAGCAGGTACGAAGATCACTCTCAACGCGGTGGCGATAGAAGCAGGTAGGAGTGCTGGCAGCATCAAAAAACAGCGCCCCGTGTACGCAGCGCTGATTCGCGAGATCAAGCAGCGTGCCAAGGAGCAGGAGGAGCAAAGCCTGCCTGGTGCACTGAAGATACGTGAAGCCAAGGCAAAGACGGCCAAAGCTAAAGCTGAAGCAGGATCTTTTGAGGACAAGTACAAAGCGGCGCTAGGCCGAGAACTCATGCTACTGCGTGCTTGGGAGAAGTCGGAACGACGTTTGCGCCAACTTGACAATGTAGTCCACCTCCATCCGCCGAGCCGCCCCTAACTTCTCTGAGCACGATGGTAAGGGTAGGCCGCAGAAGCTTGGCCTCACCATCAGCGTCGACGTCCAGTTGGCACCGTGGTATTTCAATGAAGTGAAGGAGCAAAACCCACTCATGGCACAGCTGATAGAGGCGCTACGCGCAACCGCCACCAAGTGGCGGGCAGTTAACCAGGAACACGCTGGAGGCGTTGTGCTGGTTTGGAGAGGCGAGGTGTACGGCTGGAAGAACGAACTGCGCGATCCGGCTAGCGAGCGCCCAGGCGCCTACGCGGTGGACAAGGCTGGACTTGTCTTCCAGGCTCAAGGTGGCGATGACTACAACGGCGCGAAAGCGTGGGTCGCTGTTAACCCCGATGAACACTAGAAAAGAGAAAGCCGGATTGCGCTCAGTTATCCGGATTTTTCCGTTAAGCCCCGTTGCTCCAAGACAATCATGGCCCACGCAGGCGCAGAACGCTGATGCCCTCCAACAGCCCCTCACCTGCTCGGCCACACCCGCGTCAATGTCTTCCCGGTCAGCCTCTTTATGGGTGCCCTTGTCCAGGCCCCCCCATACCAGGGTCTGCTTACCAATTCGCAGAAAACTGCATCTCGACGCTTGCTCCCCATCTAAACAATAGTGCTCGCCCCTCGCTCCGCCCCAGGCACCACGCCCAACTCAAGCTACACGATCATATTAATCATATGTATAAATCATATGAAACCCATTATCGGGCGACCGCGAGAAATGCAGTAAAATCTTTTCTTTTTCAGGAAGACTATTGTGATCACCAAACACACATGAAAGCACTTTTGCGATCCGCACTGCCATATCTGGGAGACGGGCATCATCACTACCTTTAGCGTCGCCACAGGCAATCTTTACATCGAAGATCGAAAAACCATCCGGCACCTCAAACTTCTCCCCATCCATCACCAATTCATCCAGAAGTTCAAAGCTTTCCACCTGAGTACCGTACCGACCGAGCAAATAATTTAGATCATGTAAAAACGACCGAGGAGAAAGCTGAACAGCCTCAATAAGATCTTGCCCCCTTGCAGCCAAAATTATCAACGCCAACCCTGTAACAAGTTTAACCCCGACCCTAAACTTGTATATCTCCATGCATACACGCCCAAGCTCTTCCCTAGAAAGCGTTACAACTTTTACTACATCCCTGCCATAGCTTGCTTCAATCTTTCCACCCAAGCACTTGTAACTCTTATGCACCGCAATATTTCGCCACTGATTAAGTGGAACACCGAATAAATTTTCACCAACAACAGCGAGGTTACCGTCCTCCCCAAAGAAAGACCTGCAGCCATCCCACAGCAAATGCAAGGGTATATCTTTTTCCACATCAACATGGTTTCTTTGGAAAGCGGCAATCAACCAACCCTCCCTCGCCACCATAAACTCCAAGACCTTACCAATTACCTCAAATTGCTTATCAACACTCTCTTTGAAACTGTAATTCTTGTGAATCCTAGGGTCAGAATTAAGCATCGACCAGAAAGAGTCATTACCCTCTCTACAGCCTTCTTCTGCCTTAGTAAAAACAGCTTGTGCAGCCGATTTTTCGAGCTTACCAAACCATTCCACCAATGTATTGACCGCTACCTCTAGGTAAGATAAATCCCCACCCCCCTCCCTCGTCTTCAAAAACAGTTCAAAAGTACCTAAATAAGTGGCAAAAAATTCAGACTGAACCTCGAATTTCTCCGCCAAACACTCGGAAAAAGATTCAAAATAGGCTTTTATCACCCCCGCATCTTCCCCAAACAGACTCGTATTAGCTGGCGTGACCTTCATAAATATCCTTGTAGAATTTCAATTCAGCGGCAAGATAATTTTGTTAAACCGTACTATCACCATGATCCATCTGATCAGCCGGTAACACGTGGCGACCTGGCAATGCTGGCACTATAATGCCACCAAGAAATATTGATATCAAAATGCAAAAGCAGATCCAAGCGAGGCACAGAATGCAGGATAGCTACAGTATTGCTGAACACCGCCATCGATTCGCGATTTGGGCAGCGGGCCGAGCGTACTCCAGGCAAGGCCCTGGCCACACGATGGCAGTGGCCACTCTGTTGATTAATGAGTCAGGGGTGGGACGAATTTCGACGCCCGACGACCTGCCTCCACCAAAAGAAATTGACGCCTTTCTAGACCTACAATTCCGCAACGTCATAAAAATAGCGTCTAAGTTGACCTACACACGAACCTGGAAAGATGAGATTACTAAAGATGAACATTCAAGCCAGCATGACCTCATATGCAGTTACGGTCGAGCCCAGAAGCTTGTGAATGTTTATCTCAAGTCAAAACTGGTGTGCGCCTCATCGGACGCCGATCAAAGTAAGATCTCAGCACTTCACCCGCCTTTAGACCGACAACTCCTGAATGCGATCGACAGCTATCTTTCCCACCCGAAGCACAAAGGATCTAATCTTCAGAAGAAATTTAAAGCTGCCCTAAAACTAGGCAAAAGTTGGACAACCTTTAAAAAGCCAGCATATGACGCGCACCTCAGTGTAATAAAAGATATCCAAGCGGGCCGCCCGCTTTGGGGCATTGAATGGCTCTGGCACCCTAGTGCCCAAGAGGAAGAGGATCGCTGATCTCGCTAGTCGGTCGACTTGATCGCTCACTACTTCAAGACGCACCCTCGTTAATTAGCTAACTAGACAGATAGTAAATGCATCGAACGACGCCGACTCGCCTTATCATTGACGACACCCAGATCATTGTTGCGCTAGATACCAATCCCGCCCGAAACCTGGCTCAGCTAGATGCGTGTCCAGCGTGGGTAGACGTATTCGCAAGATAAGAAGTGATGGATATTCTTTCTCACTGGCCGAGGAGGCTTTCCGGTCGTTCGGGGCGTACCCGGAATCCACCGCCGTACGGGATGCACCACTGGCCGAGCCCAGTTTGTCAGCAAGTCCCCCGAGATGAAAGCCAGCGTTGGTTACTTCTGACTGAGCCGAGTAAAGTTTAAGCAATGAGCAAGCCCCGCCTGTGCAACGGGGCTTTTTTGTGGCCTCAGTTTCCTAAAGCAATTTAGACCAACATCAGTCTCTAATTTAAGTTAGACGACCTATCCTACTCTGCCCACATCCGTCAGCGTGTTAGAGAACACAAACTCACCCAGGGCGTCACGCCATGCTCCTGAATGAGCTTCAAGCGAACGTCGTGCGAATGTCCTGGCGTTTGCTGCAGTAATCGGAGTGGTGAGCGCCTGCATCGCGTTCCCCAATTCGACAAACGCCTTGCGATGCCTCACCCCGCCATTCGCCAGCAATACCCCAATGCGTGAAGGTGCGCCGAATTTGAGATGTTCGACGAAAGCCGTCACGCCTTCGTTCACTTCGATACCGCGTTCGAGCAACAGCCGGGCAAGCAGCGAGATGCCCTGCTCGACTAATGTTTGCAACGAGTAGGTAACGGCGCGCGTGTAAATTCCCAGGACATCGTCCACCTCCATACGGGTGGATTCGGCAATTTCTGCGAACGTTGCGCCCTGTACCCATTGGCGAACGATCTCGAAGAACCTAGGCTTCGCTTGCTCAGCGTTTTGGCTATCTTCCAGTCGGAATGCCACACGTACGTCCGACTTCAGTTCCCTGTCCTGCCATGCCCACTCCAGGATGGCAGTCAGCAGTTCGTCAGCTACGGGATCGACCTCAGCCGTCCAATCGACTCTGCTAGGTAGCAGGGTCTGTTCAACGAAATCCAGCAGGCGCACCTTGGCACCTGTATCTTGCAGCCAGGCGATCTTGCCATCAGTCCTCAGTCCGATCAGACGCTGCGCTCTCAGCTCAAAAACAGTCCGCAGAGTGACAACGGCAGCGGCTGGTAACTGCTGAGCAGCAAAGGTATGGTCAGACAGGTCAGCAGCCAGTCTCACAAAATCGGCGTCTCCAATCTCCTCTGCCATTAACTCAATAAGCGTCGCATCCACCCCGTCGATGAGCGAATGACTGGCTGACTGGGCTTCCAAGAACTGATTGCTAAGCACGATGCCGGTGGTTCTCAGATGCGCTTCAAGCACGACAATCAACTTCCGCAGAGAACCCCTGACTAACTCTCCTGCACCTGCGGTGGCTACAGGTTGAACGATCCACCATTGATCAGGATTAGCGCATATCACTAGGCCCTTGGTATTGGCACCGGCACGACCGGCTCGCCCCACCAGGTTCTTTATGTCGCGGGCAAGCATGTTCTCTGGCTGCCCGCTACCAACGCGACGCTGCACCGAATACAGAACAAGTGAGCGGATCGGCAGGTTGACCCCCTCCGCGAGCGTGCTGGTACAGATCACCAACTGGATCTTCCGATCCCGCAATAACTCTTCCAAGACCTCCCGCGTCTCCTGAGGGATGTCTCCGTGGTGCAACACCGCGCCATTTCGCAGCGCCTTCGCGCCGATCCAGCTGTCACCGAACTCGGTTTCGAGATACTCGATGCGCGACCTGAGAACATCGAGATCGGCGAAATCCACAGGCTTCGGTAATGGCAGTGGGCACTCTAGCTGTTTGATGAGCTCTTCTGCCAAGCCAATCGCACCCTGATGTCCTCGTTTATTGGCGGCAAAAATCGCAGTCGTCCCCATCGACAACACCTTGCGGGCTGCACTGACGGCCAGGGTCTTGGTGGACGTGAAGGTATAGGTGTTGGTTCGGCGGGTTTGGGGATTCCGGTACTGGAAGTTGCTTCGATCCAGAAAGCCATGGATCGAGTACTGCCGCTGCAGTGCGTGCGGGTGCATGTCCAGACGTACAGACTTGTTGGCCCCGGCGCCGGATGATCGCAGCACGGAGAATTCCGCGATTGCTGGCCGATAGGTGCTTCTGATGACCGTCTCATCGTCCCCTCCGAGCCAGGCGTTGATTTCCTCGATATTGGGGATGATCGCCGACATGAACACGAAGCGGATCGGGTTGACCAGGCGGGCTTTCATCCGAGCCAACAGCAGCTCAAGGCCAATTCCCCTGCCGGCGGTGTCGAGCAGATGCCCTTCGTCGCAGATGACCAGCGATATTCGCTGAGCGAAGGCTGGATCGGCACTGAGGATTCCGGACAGCGACTCAGGGGTCGCGATCAGCGCGTTGATATGATCAAGCCCATGTACCTCGTCTCCCGACGGAATCGTGCCGCCATATGCGCACCGCGCTGCGATGCCGAGACCATTCAGCTGACGAACCAGCGAGTGTCGAAGCTCCGAAGCCAGCGAGCGGTACGGCACGATCATGATCGCGACGTGCGTAGGGTTTCGCTTCAGGTGCCAGTACAGCAGCGTCTCGCAGAGCGTGGTTTTGCCAGCCCCAGTTGGCATCTGCAGCGCATAGCTCTCTGAGGTGCTCAGCAGCCCTTCATCGATGGCCTGAATCTGAGAGGGGAAGAACTCCCACGTTGAGGGTTTGCGATCTATGAAGGCGTTGATCAGCGGCGTCCAGAATGCATCTGCGCCATCCGGCAGCACAGCGCGGGTATTCGATGCATCGAAGCGGGCCAAAAGGCGGCTGAGTAAAGCCGCAGCCACCCACTGATCTGGCCCAACCTGCAAGGCGTTGTCCGCCTCGCTAGTACTCGCCTCCACAATGCGTCGCAGACCGGGAAGGTCACCTGTTCGCAGGTGCTCCTGCACCTGGTGTGCCGTTTGAGATACCTGCGTTTCTGGCCGCGCCAGGAAGTCATAGCATGCAGCCCATGGACTCAACGGATCAGCGGGCGGCGACGACTGCCTCATGGCCAAGCAGGCGGACGCTGGGAAATCCCCAAAATAGAACGCGGCAGCAGCAAACAATGCCGCCTCATTCTTTGAGATACCCATCGCTTCAATTTGCTCAGCTGGCATGTCTTTCGAGAACTGGAGGAAAGCGTTTCCCAACTGCGCCCAGTCATCACCTGAGACCGTCGTGGAGTGAAGGCCGTCGAACAGCTCTCCGACAAGCGAAATGTAATAATCCGTGGATCGATTGCTGATTTGAGCCAGCTCAATGGGCAACGCAGCTACGGAAAACTGGCCCAAATGCCGGGCCTTGTCTGCATCGTTGATCCAGGTCTGCAGGGAAGCTCTCATATCAACGCACCGTCGCCCGCGCAGCCTCGAAGGCCGCGTTGTAAGTGGTATAAAGATTCGGCACGGAGATCACTACAAGGGTGTACTCACTGCTGGCCGTCACCGGGGCATTGGGGAGCTCTGCAGTGAGCAGGCTTTCACAGATGACAGCGACTGCCCGGAAGCGCTGAGTCGTTGGTGGATGATCAACGGCATTTATGAAGCGGTTTAGTAGCGGGATATCGACATCTCCCAGATCCTCAAACAGCGCACGCTCGCGCAACCACACCAATGTGCTCGCAAGCCTACTGGTGCGATCTTTAGCGCAGTCAGCGATAGCCGAGCCGATTGGATTTGAGGCAGCGCTGGTAGATTTGACCTTCACCTCAGAGCAAAGAACCTGATCATCCGCACTCGCAGCAGGTCGGTTGGGCATGATGAAGTGAACGACGTCTGACTTGGGCGCTGGCTTCGTTCTGTCCTGCTTGAGCCGCCATTTCTTGGGGCCAATGGCCGGATCAGGATGCTCCTTGGTGGACTGGTAGAAGTAGCCGAGCACTTCTCCGAAATCCCCCGCCATGGTTGCCCCGGCATCGGGAAGCTTGGCAGCTAAAACATCAGCAGGCGTTACTCCATGGCGTGCTACCGCTGCCGCAAGAGCGCCGTCAGTGATGTAGCAACGGCGCAGAGGTTCGGCCATGGCTGCTTCCAGGAGTGCCACGTTCTGGGCAGTCATCCTCACCAGCACGTAGGGCAGCTCCTGCTCATGAGCAAACCACGGCACTGCGTTGGCAAAGTCAAAACCGAGATCATCCATGGTTGATGGTCGTCCTAGATCAAAGCTCGGCAGCAGGCTTAGCAGTCAACCCAGTGCCCAGTTACCGATTGGTGGTTAATGGCCACTACGGTACGCCAAATAACGGGGCACATGTCAACTAGTCGCCGGCTGGCACCATCAAGGTCAGTCGTACTTGCCAAAATGCCGCTCAAGGTAGTTGACAGCCAAGGTGGCCGCGATGCAAATCAAGGCGTACATCAATCCGGTAAGGCTCAGGATCGACATGTATTGGAACGTCTCTGAAGCGATGTCGTTGGCGGCGCTGATGAGTTCAGGAAGCGCAATCGGTCTCGCTCACCAGGCGATAGACACACGCGAACGACCGCATCCAATCAAGGCTTCAGCGTCCTTGAGCTTCGCGCTGCGAGCCGAGAAATATCAGGCCGTCTTCAATGCGAGCTCTGCGAACTGCATCAAGCAGGAAATAGGCCCCTTCCCCTTTCTGTCCAGGTGGAAGCCGGAGATCCCGACAGCTTTTGGGCCGTCCCGATCACACTGCACGGAATCACCAATCATCGCGACACGCTCATCTGAATGCGGCATGTCCAGACCTGGAAAGACTCCAAGCTGGTGGCAGATCTCGCGATAAATATCTGGATGCGGCTTCATCACCCCGACGTCATAACTCAAGGCAAACCCATCGACATCGCTCAAATGCTGCCGGAGAACAGGGCCGTAGGGGGCAGCCAAGTTCGAGCAGATCCCCGTAGCCACGCCCTCGGTCTTAAGCACCCGAAGCGCGTCGATTGCATCGGGATACACCCTGATCGAGTCGAGTTCATCCTCCAGGTCATGCTGCAAGGATTTCATCTGCTCGGGGCTCACATAGATACCGAACGTTTCGGCAGCAGCGTCCAGGTTGAGGTTGGAGGTCATCAAACGATGCAGGTCAGAAGCACTTGGTCTGCGGCCTTGAAGAGCGCCAAGGCGAAGGAGCTTCCTGAAGGGATGACCCCTCCTTCCGATTTGAACGACTGTTCCGAAAGCATCAAAAATCACGGCCATGATCGGCATGCGCTGGACTCCTGTTTGTATCATCTTCAGCAAGCATACGGGCGTGCCGCGATCGTTAGGTAGCCCACCCCAGGCAAAGTGCGCCGCTGCTTCAACGGCGCCTCGCAATTATCGCGACCAGCCCTCTACGACGTTGATTCCGTGGTGGGAAAAGTCTTGCAGCAGTTGCTTCCGGCTCAACCGAGCCGGAATCCTGAATACTTGCGAATACGCTTGATACAACATAAAGGGAATCAAGGCCAATCCGAGCCCATACGTTGCAATTGCCACAATGACTCCGGCAGGAATTGCGGCAATACCGATAATAACCCCACTCCAAAAGCCCCCTCGCGATACATTGCGAATTTCATCGAGGTCATACTCAACTGCACCGCTTGGGGTTTCAAACGCTACAAGTACTACTGCCGACCTATGAAGCTTTTTCAGATACCAAGTCCTTGGAATGTCTCGGGCAAACGCACCGTGACGCTCAAGGTATTTGGGAATGATCAAGTTCTTATAATAAATAATTTTACCAGCCCCATCTAACATACGAACTTTTTTGTAGAGGCGCGCATGTTCATCCGATGATGTGGACTCGTAACTCTTAACAGTGACAGTGACTTTCTGCAGCTCTGACATCCCGGCTTTCCTTAATGCCTATCCTGTACAGCAAAAATATTGCTCGACCTGGTCGTCCGCAGGGCGCGTCCATGTGGGCCTCGCCGGTGCCAGGCTTTACTGGCAACCCAGGCAAAATCCTGTCACGGAGGGGTGCGCTCTCCTGCACCAATAATGGCAAAAAGACCACTCGATTAAATATATAGATTTGTTTGGACTCAAGCAAACACGGCATACCGTCTCATTTTGAGATGCTGCAATGTCGATTCAAGATGGCTTCGCCACAGCGCTGCGTCTGATCCGTGCCACCAAGGGTCTGACCCAGAAAGATCTGGCGGGCCCGGTGACCGGGTCGCACGTGAGCCAATTGGAAAGTGGCAAAACCAGCCCGACAGTCAAAGCAGCGGGAGAGCTGGCCCAGGCGCTCGGGCTCTCACCCTCTGCCTTGTTGGCTGTTGCCGTGGCCGCTGACTCGGAGGCCACGCCCAAGGACGTGTTGCTGCAGGCAATCGGCGAACTCGAAAACCTTGGGCTGGCTGATCAGATCCCGACAGCCTCGGCTCAGGCGATGGATACCCAACATCCAACCAGCATTCGCGCTGCGGCAACTCGCGCTCAAGTCCAAGCACTGAAGGGTCAGGGTCTGAGGCAAGTCGATGTCGCGAAAGAATTGGGAATTCCAAAAACTACGGTTCAACGGCACTGGCGCTGAAGATCCCGACATTCTGCATCACGTGTAGAAAGCCAACTGATCCAGGGTCAGGATGACTTGCAGCGCCTTCACCAGCGTATAGCTCTCACTGCCGGCATCACCGTGGCCCACCAGATGCCTGGAGACAGTACCTTCGGTGAGGTTGTCCGGGTCGTAGCTCGCGAACATGTAATTGAGCAGATAACGGTTAAATTCCGTAGTCAGGAACAAGGTACCGGGGCCTCCCGTGCGTTTTTCTGCGCTCTCAATGGCGAAGGCCAGAAGCGCCTTGGTCTTGCCGGCCTTGCCGGTATGAGCACGATAGGCCACGTTCAAAATGCCTTCGATCTCAGTCACCAGAACTTTGATGGCCGCGATGGGCCTACCCTGGGCGAACGCCTCGACGCCCTCCCTGAGCAACGCCTCCTTGACTGCGAAATGCGGTTTGGCCATCCAGCGGGAGAGCATGTGATCAAGCCGCGCCCGGTCGAACTGGGCGACAATCGATGACTCGACTCCGTCCAGGGCAAGACTGCCTGTGTGGTGAACAAGGATGTCGTTAAATTCTCGATGGAGAATCTCCGCAAATGGAAACCAACCCACGGCCATCAGTCGATCCAAGCTCTCAGCGTTGCCAACAGCTTCGTAGAGGTGTCGGAAACTGAGTTGCCTGTATAGGCGCCCCAATTCTCGACTCAAGGCCTCCATGTCTAACTCACCTGAGGGGTTCATATCGAAGGCCAATCCAAACCCCCAAGCCTCTCGGATTAGGCAGATCACCTTGTCCTGGCTACCAAACTCAACGCATGGAAACTCCAGAGCGAGCAGGTCAGCAATTTCATGCTGAAAGACAGCGGCACCAGCGAGCACGTTACGCGAAACGATGCATTTCACCGCTACCGCTGCCGTATCAAGCCACAGCTCGGCAGTATGGTCAGGTTTAAGCACGAGCAGGACGAACTTGAAAGCACTGATATCAGCAGTTGTAGACGAGCCCACACCCCAAGCTCGGATCATGCTCGCAACCGACTCAGCTAGACGGTGAAAGCCCGGCTCATCGGAGGTCATGGCCAGGCGCGTGAAGATCTTGACCTCCTGCCCCTTACCTGCGGTTTCAGCAGCAAATCCACACAGCTCTTCTACCCGTGCGAACCTGATAGGTTCGCCTAGATTTTCAATGCTCACCTCTGGCAGAGGATGGCCATCCTCTCGCGCGCCTGATGTCATCGTGACTTCCCCCCGTCGGACATGGTCGGCTTGCAACTGAGTAGTTCAGAAAGGCGTCGCTGAGCGACCTTGGGCGCCTACTGAAGGTCAGAAGCGTCCCATGCCATAACCGTCCACGCTACCTACTTCAACATGACCGTCGTAGTCATCGATGGCATTACGATTCTGTGCCGCCTTCTGTCCTGTAGCATCCGCACTGGACTGCTTCAAAGCGCCGGAGCTCGAAGCTGCACGCTTCAATGCCAGCTGCTCACGCATCCATTTACCTGATGAATCAAACTCTTTCATCATCGCTGCGAACTCATCATCACCGAGAGCTAGGTCTATGCGGTCTTGCTTCATGGCACCTCCCCGGTAGCCTGGGTAGAACGGGTCTGCTGATTCACTGTCCCAAATCTACCCCAAAGAGGGAGTCACGCAGAATCGGCGGCGCGGTATGTTTAGTGACGAGCCGGCTCAGCAAGTACTGACGCAACCCAACCATTTTCCCAGTCCAAGGACGATCAATCATGCACGTGGAACTCGATCTCAATCGAAACGACCTAGAAGCCCTTCTACGACACTGTGAAGCGTTCAAGCCTGCCAGCGGCGACCCTCGCGAGGATCAGCGGTTGGCAGACGCGCTAGAGACTCTAGAGGAAGCCCTGCGGGTGGCTAACGCATCGCGATGAGGCTCGGGGCTGACACAGCGGAACAATTTATCGATAACCAGGGCTAACGTTACCAACCCCACTGGCTGAAAGGCGGGGTGATCTCAGCCAACACAGCCGCCGTTGGATGAGACGGGTGCAATTCCAGGCGGAGCGATTCACTCAAAAAAAATCTGGAAATCGCGGGCTTTTGTTTTCAAAGCGTAAGTGTCGCAAGTGAACATGATTGTCCGACAGTGTCCGGAAAGGGCGGAATTTCGGCAGCTTTCGGTTCGCCAGCTTCTTGACCAGCCAGAATGCAATTGCACGGCACCGAGATGTAATGTTTGGATGTCGGCATCGACACGCCTCGCCAGGCGTTATCAGTCACGATAAAAGCCTTCCAATGGGTGATTACCTCTGCCCCGGAGCCCATGCAGATGGACATGATGCGGTTCAACGACTTTTACCTTCGCCTGTATCAAGCCAACTATGAGCAGGATAGCCAGGCCTTGCTGGAAGAGTTCTATGCGCTGTGGCGCGAAGCAGAACAATCGAGGGTTGACGCTGAGACGCTTCGAGAGGAAGCAGAAGGCTGCCTTCGCCGTATCGCGAACACTGACTTGTTCCAGCTGGCCGCCTGCGAGTGGATCGGCAAAAAGGGACATTACAGGCTGAGCAAGGCACTGGCCCATGAGGTCAGCGTTCATTACCTGCAATACCCCAAGCTGGTGCGATTCACGCTAGCCGGCGTGACTGAGCAATGTGCGATCACCGTTGCGCGCAGGCTATGTGCGTTGGATGTACCTATAGCTGTTTCCTTGGGCTGGGTGCTGAGCTTGAACGAAGACCTGCTACCAAGCCCGCTGATTTCGAGCAACACGGCCACGGTCGTAGGGTTCCTTACAGTCGAGCACCCGTCCACCTGCCAACGGCTCCTGGAAACAGAGGCTTCTCCGTTTGCCGACTCGCCACTCGCCCAACTCCTGGCCAAGAAGCTTGCCTCCGAACTCCGTGAGCTGGAGGCCCTCCCCCAGTTGGCCGAGCTTCAAATGTCGTCGGAGATGCGCCGAAGCTTCCGCTACCTGCGCCGGAATGAAAGTCGAGCGGTAACCGAGCAGGCTCGGGGGGATTCCTTCTTGGCCGATATGTTCATGACATCGAAGCATTTCAAGTACGCCAACCAGGTGGCCGTGGAGTACCAGAGTGATCAGGAAACCGTCGAGGCGATGATCCCCATGTTTAACCACGAGATGAGCGTGGAGTTGCCTCAGACCTGGACTGCTGATCCGCTCCTTTACGTACATAAGGTGAACAACCTTTGGGAGGAAGCTGGCCAATGAGCATCCAGCTGGTTCTTTCGCATTACCTCACAGGACTGCGCGAACGCGACGAACTCGATGCACTCCTTCCGGATCTTCTCCAGGCAATGGGTCACTCGGTGCAGAGTCGTGCCCAGGTTGGTGTGAACCAAGGTGGCGTTGACGTCATGTCTACGAAAGCGAATGACCAAGGCGAAACCGAAGTCTTCCTGTTCGTTATCAAATTCGGGAACGTAAGCCGAAATGACTTTTACAGCAGTCAGCAAGCGATCCTACCCTCCGTACTCCAGGCTTCGACCGAGTACATCCAGAATCGCTTGCCGGAGGCTTTGCGCGGCCTTAGAAAACGGATCGTCCTAGTTTCCAACGGCGTCTTGAAACAGGATGCCCAGTCGGACTATTCCTCCCTGACGAGGCAGGTGAAGGAGATGGCTCCTCTGTGTTCGCTGGACTTCTGGGGCATAGATCAGTTGAGCCCGTTCATTGAGCAGTACCTCTTTGACGACGCGCTACTGCTCGAAAAAGGTAAGTCTGACCTGAGAGCCGCACTTGCCGGCTTGGACGACACGCAGGCCTCATTCTCTCGATTCGTGCGGTTCGTCGACGACTGCTTGAGCACAGTAGACGACGCCCCGGACGTGTCCGACAACACGCGCCGGAACCGCTTTCATAAACGTGCTGCAGCGGCAGCAATGGGGTGGGCGGTTCTACTCGTTTGGGGTGAAAGCGAAGGCAACCAAAAGCCAGGCGTACTCGCAGGTGAATACCTCTTGCTGCGCCTTTGGGGCGAATCAATTACGCAGGGCGTTCAAGACGACGCTCTGTTCCTCAAACGGTTCGAAACGCTTGCCCAACTCCATTCCGATGCCCTGCGTCGGTACTACGATCGCGTGATGCCATCGCTTCTCAACCGTCGAAATGTCCTACGATACCGCCCAGATCAGGTGCTTTACATCGACTTGATCTGCGATGAACTTGGCCGCCTGGGCACCGCGCTCCTGCTGCTACTTGCAACAAATGCAGATCAGGCCAAGGTCGTGGCCATGCACAGGAACATGGTGTCTTTCATTAATGCCCACAACGGCTGCTTGTTGCCGGTATATGACGGGCAAGCAATCGACATTTCGCTCGCCATGGCGGCGATTATGGCTACGGGAGATATCACTAGCACCCAACTCATGGTGCGCGAGTGCATTGACCGTTTTGAGACGGCGCTGGAGCAGAACAGAATCATGCCCGTGGACACCGATGATCTCGAAGACGCCATGGCCCTGCACTATGGAAAGGAAACCCGAAGGGACGTGTTCTTCCAAACCACCACGTTGGTGCCATTGCTTGGAACCATGGCCGCGCTGATTGGGAATCAGGAAGCTCTTGATCAAATGTCTTCGGGGATTGTTCCGAAGGTGGAGCGAGTGACCCTAGAGCGGTGGTTTCCACAGCAAGCACTGCAAACGCTGACGAGCTCCGGGGCCTATATGAATGCCATTGGTGTATCACGTAGCGTGACCGGATTCCGACAGACGCCGGCAGAGGAAATCGAAGCTTCGCTGAAAATTCCGAGCCACGCCGCTGCCCCGGAGGACTTCGTTTGGCACAACACGCCCTGGGAAGTGCTGATGGCCATTTCGGCGAGGCTGCACCGCCATCCTCTGCCAACGTGGTACCTCGCAAAGCTCGCCGGTGTGGAGCAGGCTGCCGCATCAGCCTCCTCCTGATCGACCTGCTGGCCTCGTCATGGACGACGACGGCTCGCCCAGTTCCTGGCCCCCTGAAATAGACAACACCAAGGAAATTGGTACATTCCGGTGGTGGTTTGTGGGTCTCAAACCGGCTCACGAAGAGCTAAACCTCACACCCAAGGAATGAATCTGATGTCGGTAGATAAAAACGCTCCAAAGACCCCCGCGCAACAGCTCCTCGAAAAATTCGAAGCATTTGACCGCAACTCCAATACCATCCCCACGCGTCTCGACTCAGAAGAGTTCATCGTTCGTGTTCAGCTCAGCCACGAACGTCACTACCCCCAAGTCCACCAGTTGCTGGAGGAGGCGCGGTTTACCCGGACACTCACGACTCAAGACGGTGTTCTGCGTGACCTTCCCCATGCGATGTTTTACCTACGTACTGAACCACAGGTCACCAGCAAAGCGGTGTTCAAAACCGTAGTACACATACTTCAGGAACATGCCAAGCTCCATCATTTGCACGACCTCAATCCGCAGATCATGGTGATGGATGCAAAGAATGTTTACCTGGATCTCGACCCGAGTAACCTTTCATGATCGGTCACACACATGGTTTTGCAGACTCCGACTGGACTCAAGCCAAAACCGCTGCACGAAGCCTGCTGATCAGGCGGGCTCGCCTCAAAAACCGGGAACTGGTGACGTATGGTGAGCTCGTTGCTCAGCTTCCGTTGGCCATCTCGCACGACGATCATCGGCTCAGCTATTTGCTCGATGAGATATCGACCGAGGAGTACACCGAGGGTCGAGGCTTTTTGACCGCACTCGTCGTGCACCAGGATGACTGGATGCCAGGTGCCGGCTTCTTCACCATGGCCCGTCGATGCGGCGCGGAAGTCCAGAACGAAGAAGCGTTCTACATGGACGCATTCAACGAGGTAGTCGAGTACTGGCGAGCAAACCGAGACTGAATAGAAATGGGAGTGAAAACGGATCCCTAGACGGCAGGTAGGAGCCATAACTTGACTACTCAAACGACAGCCCCTTCACCGGTATGCATCTATTGTGAAGGCCCTGGGCCCTTCTCTGACGAGCATGTCATCAGTGCGGGGCTTGGAGCGGATGACGATCGCTACTTGTTGGTGGACATGGTGTGCAAACGTTGCAACACGGATGTCTTGGGCAAGCTGGAGCTGGAGGTGCTTCGGTGCTCACCTATCGCCATCGGTCGTGCCTTCATGCAGCCACATGGCCGTGATCGTGGTAAGCGTACCGCCGCACCAGGTATTCAAGCTCGGCGCAAACAGATGGCCAGCCCATCGGGATACCCGCATGAGATTGACTTTGGGCAGCACGCCCAGCCGATAGTCCTTCCGCAGTTAAAGATAACCGGTGAGAAAAAATTCGACTATGCAGCCGCTGGCCCTGACGAACTGCACAGCTTCGTCATGTCTCTATCGACTCTGCTCCAAGGCGATCAAGTTACCTGCATAAGAAAGCGAGGCCCTGAGCATGAACTCAGGTATGAAACCATCATCATGCTACGCTCAGGCGAGACATTCACCCAGGCGGATGAATCAAGCTTTCAAGCTAAGCCTCCGCGCAACGGTCTATGGCTGGAGAGTTGTGATGGAGTTGGCTCAGAAAGCATGACCCCTGCAGCAACGATTTTGCAGAACTTGAATGGAAGCATCGTATTAAAGACTTCAACTGCCACGGTCGAGGGCGCACTCAATCTCTTTGTCCAAGCAATCGCGAAATTTCCATTCGATAGCCACGTAACAAGGGATATCGAGGGCCCCATCGTAGCGATGGAGATGACGGTGACCGTCGGCGCGATGGAGCGAGTAATTGCGAAGATTGGCATCAATCTGCTCGCCTATTATTTGGGGCGCGACTACGTGACCGATCCCGGCTTCCAGCAGGTCAAGGACAGCATCCTGACGGGTACACCTCGTTTGAGTGCCGGCATCATCGAGGATGCGTCCATTCAATCGATCCTGGATGCCGCTCCCGAGAATCACCACGTGTTCTGTCTCAGCAAAGCCAGCCAGCCCGGAGGGCGAGCAACTATCAAGATGATCGCCAAGCTCTACGGCGCTGCTCAAAACATGGTCTTGGCGCTAGATGTGCCCGAGCCTAACCTGCCGCTGCCTGTGTTCTTTTTGGTCGACTACCTCAACCACAAGGTTAAACAGTGGTCGCTGTATGATTACAGTGAACATCTGGTTAAAACGGGGATGAGCGAGGCGCAGGCCCGCCATGGGTCAACGGAGTGAGTTCGCCGCCCAATAGGCGCAGGGGCAGAGCGGCGGTAACACTTATGGGCCAATCGAACTGCCCGTCACAGGTCACTCAGGACAGCCCTATCAGGCTGCAGCTTTATAGGGCTGCGCGAGTCAGATGCATATACCGTGATCAATTCGCATGAGCACCTGATAGACATCCTCATAGCCTTTAGGTGTAGACAGACGCCTACAGGGCGTTAGGTTGCCAATTCCAACTGCCGGCTTTCCAAGCCACCGTTGTGCACGTTGGCGATCCCCAAACACGGCCTCCGCGACCGAAAGAATTTGCTCGTACCGAGCCAGAAAGCACCGATGCTCAGAACTCCAACCTCCAATACGCGAGCACGTGCATGGGGCAACTATTCTTGGATTGCTCATGAATTCAACCAGTTGATGCCAGCGTTTCAGGCGTCCAGGGCTTCCTTTGCTGTAACCGAGAACGGAGTGACAACCACGTAATGGTCGGCACCGGAAATGCTGCGAAGAAGCGTCATGCCATTCATCTGCGAAACGCGTACTACTCCTGGTGTTATCACAGTCATTCCGTCCGACGCGATTCCCGATCGATCGCAGTAAACGGAGCCTGTGAACCGGGAGCCTACCTGGGCAGCGTGCATCAGAAATGCGTCGATCATCACACCCCACTCGATGCGCTTTGCGACCTCAATTTCCGGAGGAACATCAGATATCAATGGTGTATTCATCGAGCTGTACGACACAGCGCACTCCGCAATTTTCAAAATTCCACGATCTTCCAGGGATCAAAACCACAGTCTTCTCCCGGGTAACCACGCGCGTTGCTAATCAATCTGCAGCCCGATAGCTCGATGTCAATCGAATGGTGGGTATGGCCAAAAATCCATGCGTCAGCTCGGTCGACTAGCGAGTGCCATGAATTGCAGTAAGCAGCAGTCAGGTGGCCTTCGTGCTTGCTATCACAGACTTCGATAATGGGCGCATGATGCGTGATAACAACAGTCCTGCCGGAGAATGGTTTTTCTAGCTCGCCAGCGAGCCACATCTTCGCTCGCTGGTTCCGAATCGCGACGTCGACCGGGCGCAGCCGGCGATAGCTTTGATCTGCCCTGATCATCAGGTAGTCGTTCATCGTCGACCACGCCGTCGACATGGCAGCGCTTACGTCGCTTGTTGCCCCAAAATCTGTCCAACCGGTTGTTCCCAAGAACCGAATTCCGCCTGCTACGAACGACTCATTTTCGAGCACATGGACATGACTCTGCGCCGCGTCGCGGGCTTTCTGAAGCGTCCGATCAAAATGGCCAGAGTAAAACTCGTGATTGCCCAGCACATAGAGAACGTCGCAGCTGAAAGTCTCATTGGCCCAGCGCACCCCCTTATCCAACTTGTGAACGTCTCCCGCTAGCACTACAAGATCCAGGCTTCCAGGAGCAAATGGTGGAAGCTGGAGCGCTGAGAATTCCAAGTGCAAATCGGAGAGGATGTACACCCGCATATCGCCGCCTCTTGATTCGATTTAAGGGTAAATTGACAGCCCTACTCTCCTCGAACGCAGACGCAGAGATGGTTCACGTGCGACCAGAGATCATCGTCGGAGCATGCCGCCAGAGAGACCATGATAGCCGAGAGGTTCTTATAAGCACAACCTACGCTATTTATCAGAACCCACAGCGTATGGCTCTATTCTGTCTTTTCGGACGATCATGACGCTGAAAAACGAGATAGCTGCAGCGCTCAGGGCGGTTCGACAGCAGCGCGGACTGGGCTACGAAGAGCTAAATGAGACGGCCTTCCGCACCTCGGTAAGCTCCATCGAGCGCGGAAAATCCAAGCTTACGGTCGAAAAACTATCTTCCCTGGCAAAGGCACTGGACTTCGATGTCCTCGCTTTCATGGCCTTGTGTATCGCGCTTGAGCGCGGCCAGACCCCCGATGACGCCATAGCCGCAGCCCAGAGTGAACTGGATCGTTTCAAGGCGGCTGGTGGCCTGGCGCTGCTGGAGGAACAGATGCAGGACGGCGAGCTCGTTGCTCGATCACAGGGCAAGCCAGCGAATTCCGAAAACAAAAATGCAGTGCTGCAGCTGAAGGCTGAGGGGAAGAGCCAGGCCGAGATCCGACGGCTGCTTGGGCTCTCGAAGTCGACGGTGAGTCAGTACTGGCACTCAGGCTCTTGAGATGAGTCGATGCTGATAGGTGATCGACCGGCATGCCATGCGACCCATGAACGATGAACGGATGCCAGCGTATTAAAAGTCGGATGCTGATCGACGTTGATACAGCTTCTCGTGCAAAGGCAAACTCAAAGAGGACGCCAGCCCTCCCCTTCTGGTCATGGCGCCATGGAGATCAGGTACTGACGCTTCAACCTAGATCTCCATCATCCAACGACTCAGTTCAGGCTCAGCTCAACCAGGTGTCGACAGTTTCTGCACCGTACTGCTCTTTCCAGGCCTTCAGGCCTTTGTGATGCCCGCCTTTAGTCTCGATGAACTCGCCCGTGTGAGCTGACGATGGCAGGTGTCCAACCTAACCCTCTAGGGCGCCACAGGTGGCTGGAATAATTTCCTCACCTTATCCATAAGCTGGGCATCGCAAAACCGTTCCATGTCTAAAATGGAAATCAGAGCTTGAATCTGGGCTTCGCTTCCGAGCTCAAACGACATGACTTTTTCAATCTGCTCTGGCGTCAAATAACGCGCCAAGTACTGAAATGGGTTAAGACCTTGGGGCAAGTGGCCCAATATCATATTCCAGCTCATTTTTCGGTTTAGACCATCATGAATTCGCTTGTATTCAAAATACCGCCTCAGTATTTCAGCATAACTTACCAGCACCACGCCCTTATGCCACTCATAGAAAGCCTTCACCTGTTTGGCGTACTCAGCCAATGTAGCGCCAACATCAATAAACTCTTCAGAACTTTCGATGAATGCTTTAGCGTCAGACGTCCACCGCCCCCAAGCCAGTAGATCTTCACGGGTCACCACGAATCGCGCGATGCGACTTCCTTTCTCAAAATCGTAGTCAATCCTCCAGTTAGCCTCCGCAATCCGCCAATGAGAATTATAGTTCCGAAGATCTTGAAGGAACTTATGCAGCCCGGGAGTAGAAAAGCACGCCGCCAATTTTTCAGTGAATCCCGCCACAGGATGCTTCTTGTGAAACACCCTTGAAACCTCAACAAGTGCCATCACAGACGTCGTGGAATAAAATAGCTTTCTCTTTACCTCTCTGGTGAAATGCTCGGCACTCGTCCTATTGGTCGGATCCCAAAAGCCAGGCTCTTGTGTTTTTTGCGCAAACAAATTGATTATCTGGAACAAGTCCTCAGCACTACTTTTAAATATCCAGACAGTATCATCTAGTTCTTTAACTGCCTGCCAAAGCTGTCCCCCTTCGGTCTCCTCGATCGAAATCCGAGCGTCCGTAAACTTATGCATGATCGCAGAACGGATATCGTCGACAGACCATGGTTCAGGAATAGTATCGAGATGTCGACTCATAAAATCCTAATTAAATGTTTGTGTGCTTAGCGATCAGCTTGCACCTGAATAGTGTCCCCCGCAACATCAGACACCTCTCTGGAGTCTCACTGACCAGATTCCTCACGGAGAGCAACCATTAGCTGAACGGTAGACCGGGGGCAAGGTTTTTTTGCCTAGACCAGCATGCATCATGAGGGAATCTGCTCAGATCCATTGACTTCCTGGATCTGGGACAGCGAAGCTGCATACGGGTCGTGTGTTAGGGAACACCAATGAAATCGAATCGAACTGAGCTTGCGTTGATTGCACGCGGTATCAACAGCGATCTTGCAAGGCAGCTACGCCTTCAGGGCCTGCACCTGAAAAAGCTTCAACTGATGTCCCTTCCTGAGCTGGAGCGCATAGGGCTCAGCGTCGAGGACATCGCCTCCGTTCAAAAAGGTGCAAGACCCCCTATCCCCCTACCCGATCTTATCAAAGTGCTGTTCGCCAATCGGTGGTTATGCTGTGTATGCCGAGATTCTAGCCAGCCGATCGTCGTTCATCACATTCGTCCCTGGGCGGAGAGTCGCGACCACTCCCCAACCAACCTGGCAGTTCTCTGCAGCCCTCACCACGGTGAGGCGCACACCATACGCGCCCTCAATGTGAGCCTTTCAGATGAACGCCTCACCGGGTTGAAGGCCAAATGGGAAGCGGATGTTCAGCGACTGGATCGTCTCGACTTGCACAAGGCAACTCAAAGTCAGGGATGCCACTGGTGGTATTTCAATCACCTGAGGTTGTTCGAGATGGCTGAAGAAGGCGGCATCGCTTTTTCTAGCCTTCCGGGCTACACGGAAACCTTGGAAGCGGACTCCATAACCAAGCAAGGCATGGCCGTCAAAAACACATCAGAAAGATACCTGCACAGTGGTGCCGGCGCTCGCCACCTCTATCTGTACATGACCCATATGCTCACAGCGGTGTTGGGGGGTAGCGTCGTAAGAAACATCTCAGATGAGCTAGACCGGGGGAAGCTATCGGCCTGGATAGTCGAGGGTGATCTAATTATCGTGCAGGGCCGTTATAGTTTTGGCGAGTGTGGCCCTGCAACAGTCGACAGTGACCCAGTAATAGGAAAACGCTGTGTAAATAATGTCGAGATTCAATTTGTCCTTGACCGGAACGAAGGCACTTCCGTATCAGCACGCTCACTATGGCTTAGAGGATCAATAGAGGTCGCCTGCCTGATTAAGGTCAACCGTCGTGAGCGGGTCATGCAGAAAATGGTAATCACCGGTACTGTCTTGGCCATAAGGAATGCTCACCCTGACCTCAAAACTAGAAATTACGATATAAATCTGTATAAATCGGGTCTCGCGGGTGTAATCTGGAACGAAGAAGATGAAGACGACTTAATTTAAGTCCGAGCTATTGATTTTTCTCCGCTTTCTAACTATCCCCGGCCAGCTTTCGAAAAGCCGCTTCCTACCCAAGGATCCCACTAAAAAGATGGAGGTTTAAGTAGGTGGGATCGAGCGTAGCGAATGGTTAACGCCAAACCCACTCGAAGCTAATCAATGCTGATGCCTAGTCTGGTCAACGATAACCCAGCACTAAGTGCAAATATAGTCATTGCCGCCTTCTGCGATGAATACGTTGTCCGCTTCGCCAAGCGTGTCCCCTCTGGCCGCTCATTTCCTGCGTCCCGCAGGAAGCCCTCCCAATTTGGGATTATCAAATTGATTCTCGATCAACGCTCCATAGAGAGAGCTTTCCTAAACCTTACGAAATTAGTATTTTATTGAATACGCATCCAAAAGAAACTTAAAATTGCTGGCTGTTGGTTCGTATACCTGCCTTGACACCATCGCACCATCAGGATGATGCTGGATAGGACTATCAGACTCTACATCGTAATAGTTATGAGCAACCCCCTTAGCACTTACAAACTCATCCTTAAGAGGAATTGTGGCATAAGGATTATAATACACATGAAGGCCATCAAGATGGGTCTCTCGATGAGAGGACGAATGATAGATATGCACATCAGAACCAGCCACACTATCACCAAAATCAAATCGAGTAGAGATTAGATAATTTGACGAACCCAACTTGTAACCCTTCACCCCCATCTCCCTCAACCCTTCAAGAGCGAGAAACTCACTCTTACTGAACTGCCTATACCTTGTAACCCTGACTATCCTTTCAACACCGCTCTCCACTACCGCCTTGCCAAAAGTACCTGTAGTAGAAAAAACTACCGCACTAACCTCCTTGTAGGAGTCATTTGTAAATATACCCAGCTCAATTGGCGCACCCGATGGTTTTTTAATACGCGAAACCTTTCGCTGCCTTCCTATTTGAAAGGCATGCGCATCAGGAGGCTCTATACCAAAAAGTACACGATTAATTATTTCGTTATTTTGCGCGAGCGACAAATCACTATCGAATGGAGCAATGGCAATTACAAACGGCCTGTCCCGCACGTGCTCAAGGGACGAATAAGGAAACTTTTTCCCATTGATGCCAGTAAAGAGATCTTTCTTATCTTTTAGCTTTCCCATGAGTTTAATAGTGCAGTGATCTCTAAATTTGCTCTCCTTAAAGTATTTTTCTTTGGGGGCAGCAGCGCTTGGACGATCGGACACGACTGCCTCAATGCTGAACTGAGTACCGCTTGGCGTAGTAACGCAAAAGTCTGGGCTTCCTTTCGAGTAATCTACGGAAAATCCAAGATCGATGATCATCTTATTTAGATACAACTCCCAAAACGCAGAGTTAAAGGTAGTTTGAAACTCATTGATAAATTTCGCCTGTTCCCCGGCTCTATCCAACAACCCTTGACCCCATGACTGGATCACATCCCTCACTGGCGCGTAAGTAGGATCACTGGCGATCATCTTGAAAGACTCATGGAGCCTATTTGGGAGCAGCTTTGTTTTGAAAAGATCCATCTCAAATGCCTACTAAACTAAATACTTCAACGAGGAGGGTTCGGAAAAATCTCAATCGCGGATTTTAAGTAATATTTTTCCCGAGGAGTAATTTATTTCGACAATGCCCGTGCCAAGGCTCTAAATCGCTGTGCCACGCAAAGGCAATGCCCCCTTCCCTCTTGGCCAACCTCCGTTTTTGCTCAATCAGGCCTTGGTCAGGTTCAAGTTTGGCCCGAACTCAGGCGACACCTACTGACGGGAGTTCTCTCGTCCCCGGTTGCAACAGCGCTACTCGCCAGTAGACTGCGAGTCTTCGACCAATTTTGGCATAAGCACCGACTAACCGCCTGGCTGCCCAACACCCTAGCCAGGAGGTAGCAAGCCTGCTGGAACCATCCAGCGTCTGCCTACTGCCAACAGCATGCAAGGATTCGCGATGCCCAGATTCCTCAGCAACAGCGCAATACGCCTCCTGGAAGCCAGCCAAGAATCTTTGGCCTTGGCGCTGCATTGCCTCGGCACACCAAACCGGGGAAACCTGAGAGTAGAGGTAGCTCGATACTCACCTGCAATTGGACTAATTGGAGCCGCTGCTGAGCAGGCTCTGGCTGCCATCATTGTGCAGGTTCGGGGCGATGAAGCGCTGGCCACGTCTCCAACGCAGTACAAAAGTGCTCGACAGATTTTGTCTGACATGAGGGATCTACTCCGCGCACCAATCCCAGCCAGCTCATTTTTGACCGCAGGTGTGGACAACCCTGCCCAGCATCGAGAGACGATTCTTCAGGCGTCAGAAGGTTTCTCGTTACTATTCACCTACAGAGCAACCGGGCTTCATGCTGGCCTTGGTGTTTCTCGGACAGTGACACTGAAACAAGCATTCAAGGTTCACGGCTTCCTTGAGCTGCTAGCCAAGTCAACGCGCATCCGACCTTACATGGATCGATTGCCAATACCGCCGGATGAAATCATTGATCAGAATGTACTGATAGATGACCTCATACAGAAATTCCAGAGCAACGATGCCATGACCGAGCGGGTCAATGCCTTGCGGTCTTTGTTTCTAATCCTACCTGAGGTACCCCAGGAAGCACCGGAGTGGCTTGAAGCATTTGATCGCTCCGTGGTCTCGCCCCGCCCTGCAGACATCACCCTGCTATTAGAAACTCTTCAGCACGCGGCCCCCATGAGATTCCGCCGTATCAATGCAGACGGCCAAGCACTGCCGGTAGTTGTCCGGCCAAACGACCCAAACGCACTGCCTATTGCCTTGCAGGATATGCGACAGGCCTTTGGACATGCACGTGAGCAATTTGGAGCAGATGTGGGCAATGCAAATGGCCGACTTGATCAGGGAAACCTGGATCTGCCCCCAGAATCGTTCCTTCTCGACTTATGCCTTCAGGGCCCTGAGCAGCTCCGCGAGACTCTGCAGAGGCAAACACTCACAGGACAGGAGGTCTGGCCATTCGTTGCCACCGCGTTAAGTCAACAGGGCACAGAGCGCCCCTACTGGTTCCTTGTATCGATGGTCGACGACATCGGCCAACTAATAGGCCAGCTCCGCAGAGCGGTGGCTGTGTCGCGTCAGGATCAGTTCAAGGAGCGCTGTAACGCAGCTATCAGGGCCCTTGATGCCAAACGACAGGAGCGCACACTTGCACCCGCTACTGAGATTGCAACCTTCACTGTCGCACAAACTGCTGCAGCTGAAGCCGCACGGGATAACATCCCCGACTTGATGGATCGCAACGATGGCACTGTTCGTGAAGCCTCATTGGAGGCTATACCGCCACTAGCGGCTTTGTATGCTGGCGAATTCACTGCAGGCCAAGCTTTTCCTGCGGTGTATGCATCTGATAACCCAGTCTCAAAGAAGTACTGGACTCGCCAGTTGCTCATAGCAGCAACGGATGCTGGTGATCGCTCAATGGTCATCACAGCCCTGCAAGAACCGGAGTTCGCCAACCTAAAAACGGATGCGCGGAAAGCGCTTCGCCTGGTGGATATCCTGACGTTTGGGCCGAATATCGAACTTGGTTGACCTAGGTGGGCTGCCAGGCACCCAACTCTCCCAGGAGGGGCTGGGGATAGGAAAACGCTACCATGATGCTGGCGTGCTCAATGCCCGGTTGGTGGTGGTAGGATCCGCTCAACGACACCAGCACGAACGATTGCGCATGCCTCGTACCCAGCAAAACCTCGCCAGCCTGAGAGACACCTTCAGCCAGATCCTCGGCAATCAGAAAGACCACTACACGGATACCCGAATCCCTGAATTGCTCTTCAGGCTAGGCCTGGATGATTGCACGGAGTACAACTCCAAAAGGCAGCATCTTGAGAAAGCAGTAGAGGCCGCTGGTGATACTCAGATGGTAGCCGCCGCCCAAAAAGCTCTGGAGCTACTCGGCTTCGAGGTTCATGAGCGAGACCAGCTTCAAGAGCTTGTGTGGGATGATGGCACAGCACCTGTGATCCCTGGTCGCTACCGTCGAGAGCTGGCGGAAAGGCTCAACAACATCGACCTATACATTGACAGGGCTGCGTTCGAACAGGTGCTCAGCGAGTTCTGGCGAATCGACACAATCTCGTTCGTAGACTTGCTCCGACCAACACCGACACTCCGCCAGGAAATTGTCCGTCATTACATCGAAAATCCCGATTGGGATGCAGTGACGCTCTTCGACAAGCTCGGTGCATTTAAATCATCGCACGCCCGGTTTGGCCGATTCGTCGAAGCACTGGCTTCGTCACGGGTGCTACCCAGCGAACCCGCTCAGCGAAAATTTATCGGGATCGTCAACGATATCCTCAAAGCTTGTGGAGTCCACTTTGTCGTAGGAATGGGAGAGGATGCGTTCCTGACCGCCTCCTTGGCCTACGTCGGGTCGGGCAAGCAGTCATCCCCCAAGAACCTCATCTTCGCTTCCACCACGAAGCCCGACCTGCGTCTGGGCAATGCGCTGGACAACGATATCGAAGTCGTCACAGGCATCGAGGATGTCCTGATTTATGACCGCCCTATCGGGAGTTCCGGGCTCCTATGGCGCGAACTCCAGGCTTGGTATGCCCAGACCTATGGCATCGATCAAGACCAGGCCAAAAATCGCCTGTATCAACGCCTGAAAGCCTGCCTGCCAAAATCATCGCCCCCTCAAGCGCTTGCCTTCACCAGCTTCTTCAAAGCCTTCACGACATCGGTTCCGGAGCTTCCAGTCTTGCTGCCAGAGGTCTGGTTTCACTGGGATCCACTGACGGTCTCACGACGCGGGAAGGAGGCCTTGCTGAGGTCACGCATGGACTTCCTTCTGCTGCTTCCGGGCGGTGTGCGGGTTGTCATCGAGGTAGATGGCAAGCACCATTATTCTGACCCTGATGGACGCTCAAGCCCCCGCCTCTACGCGGAGATGATGGCCGCTGACAGGGCTCTGAGGCTGGTAGGGTATGAGGTCTACCGATTTGGTGCTTCCGAGCTTTTGGAGCCGAATGCCGAAGAGGTGCTGATTGGGTTCTATCACTCACTGTTTGAGCGGTACTCGCTGTTGCCGGTATCGTGATTAGCTGAGCCCATGAGCCGACGATCGCGTTACCGGGGCGATGAAAAATTTTCCGCGAAGTAGTCGATCAACGCACCCACGTGAGGCTGATTCAAACCGGCAGTTCGACCTGACCATGCAAGCCATAATGGGGCTTGGCACAACCCAGATAGACAGGGTGTAAACCAAAAAAAGACCTGTAAACCACAAAGGTTAACAAGTCATTTCCTGGGTTTACAGGTCAAGTTCCTTAGACTCGGTTTGCGTCCAAATTGGGTCGCCAGCACTCATCCATTTTGCGACCCGCCCTGCTCCACCTGGCGGATTTTCACTGTCGAAGTGGGTGCCCCTGAATCGGTATGGGCAATCGTCGGTTTGCGCAGTATTGCCGATAGCCGGCCAATTGCCATTAGTGGTAGCGTTACGTTATTAGCAGGCTCCGTATTCGTCACCCACGCTGAACAATCGGATGCCCCCTTTCTGGAAATTTCTCGCGATACAGGGATGTCATGGTGCGTACTACTAGCCCATCCAACAAAGGTGGGCCCGCTGCAAGACAGGGCTTCAAGTATCAAGACCATGTAGCCGTCAGCTTCATTTTCAAGATGCTGCGCGACAGCAGCTACACCCAGGTGGAATGCGAGACTGCAGACGATATCGTGGCCGTATTCCAGTGCGCTGGGGAGCTCGTCAATGAGTACATTCAGGTCAAGACGACTGAGGGTGACCACAAATGGAATATGGAAGAGGTGACCAAGCTGGATGGCACCAAAGCCGACTCGTCCTTGCTCCATAAATCGCTGAATTGCGATGTTCGCCCTGGCCCTGCCCGATTCCGAATTGTGACCCAGCGCGACGTTGCGAAGATTCTCAACGGTTTCAAAACGGAGCTGGATAAGAGAAATCTGCCTGACACCACCACGGCCCGAGGCAAGGCCCTGCTCAAGAAATTCAAGACATTTAGTTCCCCACAAAATCGGAATTTTGCCTACTGGGCAGAAAACTGCGTCTGGCAGGTCTACGGGGATGTGGAGGCACTTGAAGCTGTCAACATCAAGGCCCTCTGCAAGCTTGCTGAGGATTTCGGGAACCGTCCTAACAATACCCAGATGCAGGCTATTTACGATGAGTTCTTGGAGATGGCTGACAAGGCTGCCACGGCCAACGTGAAAACAGCGGCATCGACGAAGATCATTCTGCGGGCCCCGGCGCTGGCCCACCTCAAGCAGCTACTGGAGGCCGCAGATGACCAGTCAACGGCTACAGCCAAACCCTACAAAAAACGTCCAGATCCCTTCCTGGTCGAGTTTCACGCAAGCACCGATGAGGGCCTGTTGCACTCATTTTCCGGCTTCGACGTGCGCTACGCGCTGAAGGCGTGGCGCCACGATGGTTTTGCTAAACACCTAGTCGAATGGCTCCCAGAATTCTCACTCAAGGCGAGCGAGATCGTGAACATCCTCGCGCACAATGCCGAGGCCATGCTCGCTCGTTCCATCAATGCCTTCAGCGACAGCGAGCTGCCCCGCGATAGGCTCATCGCCGAACTGATCCTCCACGCCATCCTGCGCAGCCGCCAAAACAGCGAGCCCGTGGCATGCAAGGTTTTCTATAAATCCGGTGGCAAGCTCTCCGAATTTGGCAACGCTCACATCGTCCAGATACCTGGCCAGGACGATCAGCTATGGCTAGGACTCGCGCGCCTGATTGAAGCAGGCAACATGGACGCGACGTTGGCCCAGATCTGCGGCGTCTTGGACGCTACCATCTCGGAAACGGTACTGTCGTCGGAACGCGAAATCATCATCAACCTGCGCGAGCCTCTTCACCATCAACCGAAAGCGGACGCCTTCAACCAGGCACTGCATCGAAACTCGCCAGTCGATGACATGCTGAACGTCCTCTGCTTTCCGATCCTGTTGACCTACGACAGTCACGCACTCTCGTCAGGCTGGCTCGCTGATTACGTGAACCAACTCAGAAAAGAGATCGAAGCCCACTTCAGCACCTTCACCACCCAGTTGCCAGAGAACATCAAGCAAGTGAAGGTCATGGTGTTCCTCGTGCCAATGGAGAGCATCGAGAAGCTGACCAATGCCTTCAATGCGCGCTGCAAAACACTGGAAGACTTGCAGGTATGACCTCGGGCGTGTCGTCAATTTGCACAGCTTAACACTACAGGGTGAAGGTATACCGAGCTGGCCAAGCCAGCTTCGGCGATCTCAAGGGACGATGCGGTAATGAACTACGAAACGATCAAGAACAGCCTGACCAACCTCAGTGATGAGGGCGCTTCAACAGTCGATGTGCTGCTCGCCATCAATGCCATCGTCAACCGAAGCAACTCCGATTGGGAAGGACGCGACCTGGTGATCCGGGCGCTCGACAAATTCGCACTCTTCGACGCAGTCGAGCAATCGCTCCTGCTCAACATGGTGAGAGCTGTTGGGCTCTTTCCTTACATCGCGCCCCACCTGAGCAATATGGCCCTGTCTGACCGCTTGGCTTACGAGGCTCACAGGGTGGAAGGTGTAGAACCTGGCATGGTGTTTCATCACCTTCAGGCCCACGTTTTCAGCTTGATCATGCAGGGTCAAAACGTCGTCCTGAGCGCCTCCACCAGTGTCGGCAAGAGCCTGGTCATCGACGCGGTACTTGCCCAGCGACGATTCAAAAAGGTGGTGGTGATCGTTCCCACCATTGCACTGATCGACGAAACCCGGCGCCGCCTAGTCAAGCGCTTCCGGGACTTCAACCTGATCACGCATCCCAGCCAGGAAGCCGTGCCAGACGCCACCAACGTGTACCTGCTGACGCAGGAGCGGGTCATCCAGCGCCCAGACTTGGATGATGTGGGATTCTTCATCCTGGACGAATTTTACAAAATCGATTTGGCGAGTGATAAAGATGGAAGCACACGCGCCGTCGATCTGAGCTTGGCGTTCCACAAGCTCGCAAAGACCGGAGCACAGTTTTACATGCTAGGGCCGCACATTCAGAAGATCTCTGGGTTGGACGGTTACGAGTACCATTTCATCCCGTCCGACTACAGCACCGTCGCGGTCGATATCCAGAATTTCAATCTGGGCATGCGCTCTGAGCAGCGCACACAAAAGCTTCTGGAGCTGGTCAGGACGCTGGAGTCCCCTACCCTGATCTACTGTCAGGCGCCGGCAAGCGCAAACAGAGTCGCTGAGTATTTGATCCAAGATGCCGGGTTGGCCCCGGTGCCGGAGACGCAAGAAATCGCTGCCTGGATCTCCAAGCATTACCACCCGGAATGGAACGTTGCCAGGGCGATCGCCCTGGGCATCGGGATACACCATGGCGGGGTGCCTCGCGCGCTGCAGCAGTACATCGTCAAGCTATTCAACGAGGGCATTATCAAGCGAATCATCTGTACATCCACGATGATCGAGGGCGTCAATACGTCGGCTGAAAACGTCATTATTTATGACCGCCGCCTCAAAACGTCGACGTTCGACTACTTCACCTACAAGAACATTTCCGGGCGTGCTGGCCGCATGAACAAATACTTCATCGGCAAGGTGTTCATGCTCGAAGCTCCGCCCGTTGAGCAGGGATTGACCGTCGAGTACCCCATCGGCCACCAGGATGAGACTTCACCTATCGGCCTGTTGATGCAACTGGAAAACGAATACCTCACGGACATCTCGCGAGGCCGGCTCCAGGAAGCGTATGCCAACCCGGTGCTGTCACCCGCCACCTTGATCGAAAACCGCCACATTCCTATCGAGCGGCAGGTCAAGGTCGCGAAAACGATCATTGGTGCCCTTCCAGACAACCACGAATTGTTGAGCTGGAAAGGCATTCCTGAGCCGTACCAGTTGAACTACCTGTGTGAGCTGGTCTACAGCTTGGAAGGTGAGAACCTGATGGAGTACCTGATTGCGTCCAGCTCTCAGTTGGCTTGGCATATCAACGAGCTCCGAAATCAGAAAAACCTGCCGTCCTACCTGATAGAAGCAGTGGAAAATCGGTGGGAGAATGTCTCAGCGAGCGAAGCGATTAACCTGCGCCTGAAATTCATCAGGAACATGGTGTGTTTCAAGTTGCCTCGGGACATCATGGCCATTCACAAAATCCAGGTCGACGTGCTGGAGCGAGAGGGGTACGAACCTGGAGACTTCAGCTTCTTCGCTGAGCAACTGGAAAACATGTTCCTTGACCCCCTGCTCACTGCACTGGACGAGTACGGAATTCCCACTCAGATCTCAACCAAGATCAAGCACCTGATTTTGCCATCAGAGCACCTAAACGATTTGCTGGCAAAACTACGATCGCTTGCCCCTCGGGTGGAGAGTCTTCAGCTCACCGCCTTTGAGAAAGGCCTGATGCAATGGGCGGTCGCTGAAATGTAATGCTGGAGCCGATGGGCGCGAGCGGTGCAGTAAAGCGCGCCGAGCTTTTGGTCTTTCAGCGATTGACGAGTTTGCCGACTAACCCTACGGAGCGGAACGACAATGCCAAACCAACTGGTCATCAACGGTCAACTTTTTTCATCCCAGACGGAGGCTGAGCGTTTTTTTTATGCAATGCGTGACAAAAATCTCGTTGAGGGTGGAGATATTCAAGGCTCCACTGAATTCGATCTGCTCGAAGACCTGTACGTCCGGTACTGCAAAGCGACCAACTGGCCAACGCCCGGACATCCTGTCGCCTTTTACGCGCGCAATATAGCGCGTGGGGTTGGCGCCCACGGTGGCACTACACAGGGCTTTGTCGTGAAATTCAGTGATGGTAGCGAGCAGGAATTTTCCGTAAAGAAAGCCGTTAGGGCTGTGGCAACGTAGTTACTCCTCCCAGCTCAACTAATGTTTTTCTGGCTCTCTCAAGACAAGACTACCAACCCATGACATACGCACTGATCGACAATGCCACACTCACAGCCGTCCAGCGCGCCACCGGGGCGGTAGCAGTTAAGACCAGCGACACGATCAACGGAGATCTGTGTGCTTTGGAGAATTTTCTGCAAGGTAATCTCTTCTACGATGATCTTCTTTGCATAGACAACTATAAGCCTGAGCATAGAGACAGTCGGAAACAGCAATTTCCTTACCTTCGGTTCTTGGCTCCTACTGAATTTGGTCTTGAGGAGGTGGATGCGGTCGCGCAAAAAGAAGCGGCATCCATCCGCCCCGAAATTCGGGGAGGAGAGTTTGTGGATGACGACTTCAGCGCCCTTTTGGAGCAATTGAAAATGAACATGGTGTGCACCTGGGATCAAGCCTCCAGCGTGTATTACCTGACCATGAGGATGTTGGGCTACCGTGGCTCTGACGAATACAGCAAGTACAGCGCTTTAAGTGCGGCTATCTTCGCAGAGTTGAGTGATGCAGGCGAAACGCGGGGGCGCTGGTCGAAGGACGTCAAGCTTGTAAGCTCGGATGGTCACGTGTTCAGCAAGTCAGATTTCTCCGAGATTAGCCGGGGCGACTATGGTGGCCCCACGAGGCAGTTGGAAATGTTCATCGCCTCTCTAAATTGGCTTGCCTACAAATCAATCTATTACTCGACTGCTGCCAAACACTTGAAGGCCGATTCATTCATCCATCCCATTAGGCACGCTTATCAGGTGCACTGGATGAAGAAAGTCGGCGCCTTTGGCCATGATTTCACAGCCCGCCTCCTAGCCAACCTCGCGGATAAAACAACTACGAGCATTTCAGAAATCCAGTCACACGGAGCAACCCAGACCGTTGCATTGGATCTACCCTTGTTCTCGGCGTGGCTTACTCAATCTGCAGGCAGCGTCTCCAATGCCATCGAGGCTGCCAGGCAGCTACGCACCGAAAGCCACTTTGTAACCATGCGTGAAACGCTCAAGGCCATTCGCATTGCCTTCGACGAGCAGGGGATTGCCAGTGGCAACAAGCGCATCACAAAGCTAATGGACGATGTCGACAAGATCTGCGGCGACCTCAAGCGTAGCTACGGTGTTCGGTCTGCCCAAGGCATCCAGGGCAGCTTTCTCATAAAGACGGCGAGCTCAGTCACGAGCCTATTCGGAATTTCCCTACCTGATCGCGATTTTGCTCTCTCGACACCAGAGTTCATGAAGTCAGCATCGACCAAAGCATTCACAACTGTCGTGAAGGACATAACCAAAGAGCTGACCTCAATGGAGCGCTTAGGTGGAGTACGAGATCTGATGGCTAAGTCTTTCAGGATCGAGGGCGAAGATCACGGTGGCCCCAAAGTTCAGGAACCTAGGTTCCGTTACGTGACATCGGGGTGGCAAAAACCGATGTGAAATCTGTCCGCGTTCTTGTGGCTCAGCTGATCCATGCCGGTTTTTTCCGTCCTAATTTTTCCCGGGCATCGCTGGGAATCCGAGCGTCCAAAGCAATCCCACAATTCTATTTTTATTCCACTTTGCTGAGAATCCAAGGCACCACCTGAAAGGTTAACTAGGCGGGTCGTGCGGGGCACTTGGGGGACTGAGGGAAATGTAGCAAGCATTGTGCTGTTGATGGTTTGGCAGAGATGTCCATCGATTATGAGAAAAATGGACAATGGACAAAAAATCTCAATCTGTTGATTTGTATGAGTTTTGTATGTCCATTTAGAGCCTAAGCTCACACGTGCAGAATTTCGACAAGACCATCGTCTCCATCCCCACCTGGCGCCTGATGAGCGAGTCGTTCCGCAACTACCGCGGCATGCAGCAGTCCGGTGGCCGGCGGATCAAGCGCAGCCTGTTCATCGACGCGGCCGGTGTGCGTTTCCTCACCCGCGAAGAGGAGCAGCGCCTGAGCCAGGTACAGCTGCTGGGCGACTACCTGGCCGGAAAGCGCCAGGAGCTGCAGAACTGGAACGACGCCCTGGGGCCGGTGGCAGAGCTGTCGGCCAACCGCCGCAAGCTGACCAACATCGGCACCTTCCGCGCATTCGCCCTGGCTTACCTGAAAAACCACCCCAACGTGCACCCGAACATGACCTGCATGGTGCGGCAGATGCAGACCACCGCCGAAGGTGTGCCGCTGGAGATCTACTGCTTTACCACCACCACGGTGTGGGCGGATTACGAGCGGATCCAGGGGGATATTTTCGATTATTTGCTGGCGGTGCTGCCGGAGTTTGGCTTGAGCCTGTATCAGCAGCCGAGTGGCAATGACATGCGGGTGGGGTTGGCCGGGCGTACGGCGGCGGAGCCGGTGCCGCGTCGCCTTGAGGAGATGAGCGAGGCTTGAGACAGCCGGGGCTGCCTTGCAGCCCATCGCCGGCAAGCCAGCTCCCACAGGGAGCTCACAGCATTCAGCCGTGATGCCATCCTGTGGGAGCTGGCTTGCCGGCGATAGGGCCTGCTGCTACCCCGCGTAACCCAGCAGGTACAACAGCCCGGTCAAGGTCACCAGCGAAGCCACGGTCGACAACAGGATCGTCCGCGAAATCAGCCCCGCCTCGCGGTTGTAATACTCCGCCAGCATGAACGGCCCTGTGCCGGTCGGCAGGGCCGCCAGCAGCACCGCCGAAGCCGCCCACATGCTCGGCAGGCTGAACACCTTGTACGCCAGCACCCAGGTCAGCGCCGGCTGCCCCACCAGCTTCAAGCCTACCAATGGCCAAGGGCTGGCTTGCGCACCCGCGCGCTTTTCTGCCAGGAATGCACCCAGCGATACCAAGGCGCACGGCGTGGTGGCCAGCGCCAGCATGTCCAGAAAATGCAGCACCGGCTCGGCCAGCCCCAGCCCGCTCATGGCCCACCCCGCCCCCACCAGCGGCGAAATCACCAGCGGGTTCTTCGCCAACGCCTTGCCAACGACCACCACGGCGCGACCGATATGCCGCTCCTCCTGTAGCCCGACCTCGATCAGCGTCAGCGAAATGGCGAACACCAGGCACACCACGATCAACGATGAAATCAGCGCCGGCTGCAAGCCCGCCTGGCCGAACAGCAGCAGGCACAACGGGATGCCTATATAGCCGGTGTTGGCATACCCCGCACTCAGCCCGTCGATGCTCGACGCTACCAGGCCATGGCCGCTGTTCAGGCGCCACAACAGCGTGACCACGAACATGGCCAGGGCGCCCGTGCCAAAGGCCGCGATGAACCCCGGGTGCCAGATCTCGCTCCAGGTGGCTGTGGCCGTCACCTTGAACAGCAACGCCGGCAGGCACAGCCACACCACCATCTTGTTGATTTCGGCGGCGGCCTTGTCCCCCAGCTTGTTGGTCTTGCGGCACAGATAGCCGACCAGGATCAGGGCGAAGATCGGTGCAACAATGACGAAGATGGTGTGCATGTCAGGCCTTGCCGGCCAGCGGTGCCTGCGCGCGTGCGCCCAACCGGCTCAACCACACCGACGCCAGGATGATTGCACCGCCGATGAACAGCCGCCCCAGCGGCTCGTGCTGGTTCCAGATCAGCAGGTTCAGCAGCAACCCCACCGGCACATGCAGGTTGTTCATGACCGCCAGCGTACCGCCAGAAACCATGCACGCGCCCTTGTTCCACCAGTACAGGCCCAGCGCCGTCGGGCACAGGCCCAGGAACAACAGCACCAGCCATTGCACATCGGTACTCGGCAGGTGCTGGGCATTGCCGAACAGCAGGAAGGCCGGCAGCACCACCAGCAAGGCGCCCAGGTAGAAGTAGCCAAAGCGGGCGTAGTGCGGCAGGTCACTGGGGTGGCGTGCCACCAGGTGGCGGTACAGCACCTGGCCGGCGGCATAGGTGAAGTTGGCCAGTTGCAGCAGCAAAAAGCCGATGAAGAACTCGCCGCTGATGCTGTCGAAGCGGATCACCGCAGCCCCGGCTACAGCCACCAGCGCAGCCAGCAGCGCCCATGGGTTGAAACGCCGGTTCATGGCGTCTTCGATCAGCGTCACGTGCAACGGGGTGAGGATGGTGAAAAGCAGCACCTCAGGCACCGTGAGTACGCGGAAGCTCAGGTACAGGCAGACGTAGGTGATGCCGTACTGCAATGCGCCGATCAGCAGCATCGAACGCATGAAGCGCGGTTCGACCTGGCGCCAGCGTGTCAGCGGCAGGAACACCAGGCCCGCCAGCAGCACCCGTGCGAGCACGGCGAAGTAGCTGTCGACGTGCCCGGCCAGGTACTCGCCGATCAGGCTGAAGGAAAACGCCTGGATCAGCGCGACGATTATCAGGTAGCCCATGGTTGCCTCTCGTAATCAAGGCCGCGACCTTAGCGGGTTGCGGCGAATGAGTTCAACCATGAGGAATGTAGGGGTGACGGCGAACGCGGGCTTTGTGGGAGCGGCCTTGTGTCGCGAAAGGGGTGCGAAGCGCCCCCAGGATTTCTGCACAGCAGCACATATTGCCGCGGCTGCTTTGCAGCCCTTTCGCGACACAAGGCCGCTCCTACACAGAGCACAAGCAGACCGCATATGCACAAAAAATAAAAAAGCCCGGCCATTGGCCGGGCAGGTACACCCAAAGGAGCAAAAACAGGTGTCAGGGTTGGGAATTCAGTAAACCTCAGGCCACCGCCGCCAGTTTGGCCTTGGCCTGGTTGACGCCCTTTTCGTGGAACTCGCCGCTCATGTTCAGGCCTTCGGCATGGATGAAGTCGACATCGTGAATGCCGATGAACGCCATCACCTGGCGCAGGTACGGTTCCTGATGGTCGCTGGTGGCGCCGGCATGGATACCGCCACGGGCAGTCAGTACGACGGCGCGCTTGCCGGTCAGCAGGCCCTGCGGGCCAGTGGGGGTGTACTTGAAGGTGATGCCGGCCCGCAGCACGTGGTCCAGCCAGGCCTTGAGGGTGCTGGGAATGGTGAAGTTGTACATGGGCGCAGCCATCACCAGGACGTCGGCAGCCAGCAATTCATCAGTCAGTTCGTTGGAACGGGCCAGCGCATCCAGTTCGGCGGCGCTGCGCAGTTCTTCGGGCTTCATCCAGCCACCCAGCAGGTTGGCGTCCAGGTGCGGCACCGGGTTTACGGCCAGGTCACGCACAGTAATCTGATCAGCCGGGTGAGCAGCCTGCCATTGCTGAATGAAATCACGGGTCAGCTGACGGGAAACTGAATCCTGCTGGCGGGCGCTGCTTTCGATGATCAGTACGCGGGACATGGGGTGCCTCCATCGGCAAAAAGGGTGCGATTCGATGGAGGTGAGATTAAGGCTTGACCTATCGATAAAAAAGCGTAAAAAGTGGGTTCAATCAATCGATTAATCAGTTTTATTCCGCGCTGCAGTTCAAGGCGATCCGCAATTTGATGATCTGCCGATTGAATTTTGCTGTGACATCGACGCTTTTGCCGGCCGGAACGTTCACCCGGCGTACCCGCGGTGCTTCCGGGCCGTTGCGGAAGGTGACCTTGCACGCCGCCGGCACTTGCCCATAGTTGTTCAGGGTAATGGCGCCAATGTCGTAGGCCGTGTCATAGGCGGTGTAGTCGAGCTTGACCCCGGTCAGTTCCTTCTCCACATCGATGGGATAGGCCATGGCCCCGAGGGGCAGGCACATCAGTATTGCCGCACAACATTTCTTCATGGGCCGCTCTCCTTGAAAGAGCGCAGCTTAGGACAACAGGAGCGAAAGATGAAAGCGCCGCGCGTAACCCTTGACCAGTGGCGGACCCTGCAAGCAGTGGTCGATCACGGTGGGTTTGCCCAGGCCGCCGAGGCACTGCACCGTTCGCAGTCCTCGGTCAGCTACACCGTGGCCCGCATGCAGGAGCAACTGGGCGTGCCACTGCTGCGCATCGACGGCCGCAAGGCGGTGCTCACCGAGGCGGGCAACGTGTTGTTGCGTCGCTCTCGCCACCTGGTCAAGCAGGCCAGCCAGCTCGAAGACCTCGCCCACCACATGGAACAAGGCTGGGAAGCCGAGGTGCGCCTGGTGGTCGATGCTGCCTACCCCAGTGCGCGGCTGGTACGTGCCCTGGCCGCGTTCATGCCGCAAAGCCGCGGCTGCCGGGTGCGCCTGCGTGAAGAAGTATTGTCTGGCGTAGAAGAAGTGATGCACGAAGGTATCGCCGACCTGGCCATCAGCAGCTACAGCATTGGCGGCTACCTGGGCGCCGAGCTGAGCGCGGTGGAGTTCGTTGCTGTCGCCCACCCTGAACACAGCCTGCACCGCCTGGGCCGGGAACTCACCTTCCAGGACCTGGAAAGCCAGCTGCAGGTAGTTATCCGCGACTCCGGCCGCGCGCAGCCACGCGACGTCGGCTGGCTGGGTGCCGAGCAGCGCTGGACGGTTGGCAGCCTGGGCACCGCCGCCACCTTCGTCAGCAGCGGCCTGGGCTTTGCCTGGCTGCCCCGGCACATGATCGAGCGCGAGCTGGCTGAAGGCGTGCTCAAACCGCTGCAACTGGATCAGGGTGGCAGCCGCCACCCACTGTTCTACCTTTATTCGAGCAAAGAGAAGACCTTGGGCCCGGCCACGCAGATTCTCATCGACCTGCTGCGCAACTTCGACACCGCGCCACTGGACGTGCCCTTCGCAGCCCCCCCGCAAGCCTGAGAGGACCGCGCCCATGGCCTATTTCGAACATGAAGGATGCGCACTGCATTACGAGGAATATGGCCAGGGCGAACCCTTGGTGTTGCTGCACGGCCTGGGCTCCAGCTGCCAGGACTGGGAGTTGCAGGTGCCGGTGCTCAGCCGTCATTACCGGGTGATCCTCATGGACATCCGCGGCCACGGTCGCTCCGACAAGCCGCGCGACGGTTACCAGATCGCCACCTTCAGTGCCGACCTGCTGGCCCTGCTCGAACACCTGCACACAGGCCCGGTGCACTTCGTGGGCCTGTCCATGGGCGGCATGGTGGGTTTTCAGTTCGCTGTCGACCACCCGCAGTGGCTGCGCAGCCTGTGCATCGTCAACAGCGCCCCCGAGGTCAAGCGCCGTACCCGTAGTGATTGGGCCTGGTGGCTCAAGCGCTGGGGCCTGGCGCGCCTGCTCAGTGTCGAAACCGTCGGCAAGGGCCTGGCCGAGCGCCTGTTCCCCAAGCCCCATCAAGCAGACCTGCGGCAGAAGATGGCCCAGCGCTGGGCACGCAACGACAAGCGCGCCTACCTCAAGAGCTTCGACGCCATCGTCGACTGGGGCGTGCAGGAACGCATCGGGCAGATCCACTGTCCTACCCTGGTGATCGCCGCCGACCACGATTACACCCCGATACAACTGAAAGAGCGTTACGTGGCCCTGATGCCCAACGCCAGGCTGGTCGTCGTCGACGATTCCCGGCACGCTACGCCACTCGATCAACCCGAGGTCTTCAACCAGACCCTGCTGCAGTTCCTTGCAGCCGCTTCCACCTCTCAAGGATCTTTGAGCCCATGCTGAAAAAACTCCTGCTCACCGCCTGCTCGGTCGCCTTCGCCACCAGCGTCATGGCCTCCGACAAGACCCCGCACGTCATGCTCGACACCAGCTTCGGCCAGGTCGAAATCGAGCTGAACGCCGAGAAGGCGCCGATCAGTACCAAGAACTTCCTCGAGTACGTCGACAGCGGCTTCTACAACAACACCATCTTCCACCGCGTGATCCCCGGCTTCATGGTCCAGGGCGGCGGCTTTACTGACCAGATGGTACAGAAGAACACCAACGACCCGATCAAGAACGAGGCCAGCAACGGCCTGCTGAACACCCGCGGCACCTTGTCGATGGCGCGCACCTCCGACCCAAACTCGGCCACCAGCCAGTTCTTCATCAACGTGGCCGACAACGACTTCCTCAACCCGGGCCGAGACCGTGGCTACGCCGTGTTCGGCAAGGTGACCAAGGGCATGGAAGTGGTCGACCAGATCGTCAACTCGCCCACCACCATCAAAAAAGGCATGCGTGATGTACCGGCCGACCCGGTCTACATCAAGTCGGCCAAACGCATCGACTGACCGCAGGCTGCACAGGGACGTGCAACCGCCTGAGGGCCGGATGGAACAGGAGTGTCGTTACCCATGCTGTACCGTCGTTTTGAACAGCTGATCGATATCTTTCGCGAAGCACCCAGTGAATCGCCACCCACCACCGTGTGGCCGTTCTACCTGTATTACCTGCGCCAGGTCTGGCCCAGCTTCCTCGCCCTGCTGGTGGTCGGCCTGTTCGCCTCGCTGATCGAGGTGGCGATGTTCAGCTACCTCAGCCGCATCATCGACCTGGCCCAGGGCACGCCAAATGCCAGCTTCTTCAGCGAGCACAGCGGTGAACTGATCTGGATGCTGGTGGTGATCCTGCTGCTGCGGCCGTTGTTTTTCGGCCTGCACGACCTGCTGGTACACCAGACCATCAACCCCGGCATGACCAGCCTGATCCGCTGGCAAAACCACACCTATGTGCTCAAGCAGAGCCTGAATTTCTTCCAGAGCGACTTCGCCGGGCGCATTGCCCAGCGCATCATGCAGACCGGCAACTCGCTACGTGACTCCGCCGTGCAGGCGGTGGACGCGTTGTGGCACGTGCTGATCTACGCCATCACTTCGCTGGTGCTGTTCGCCGAGGCCGACTGGCGCCTGATGCTGCCGCTGCTGGTCTGGATCGCCGGCTACATCGCCGCGCTGTTCTATTTCGTGCCACGGGTCAAGGAGCGCTCGGTGATCTCGTCCGACGCCCGCTCCAAGCTCATGGGGCGTATCGTCGACGGCTACACCAATATCGCGACGCTGAAGCTGTTCGCCCACACCGACTACGAGCAGCAATACGCACGTGAAGCGATCCGCGAGCAAACCGAGAAAACCCAGCTGGCCTCGCGGGTGATCACCAGCATGGACGTGGTCATCACAACCCTCAACGGCCTGCTGGTGGTCGCCACCACAGGCCTGGCGCTGTGGCTGTGGAGCCAGTCGCTGATCACCGTTGGCGCTATCGCCCTGGCCACCGGCCTGGTGATCCGCATCGTCAACATGTCGGGCTGGATCATGTGGGTGGTCAACGGCATCTTCGAGAACATCGGCATGGTCCAGGACGGCCTGCAGACCATCGCCCAGCCGGTTACCGTCACCGACCCGCCCAACGCGCCGGCGCTCAAGGTCAGCCGCGGCGCGGTGCATTTCGATGATGTCGACTTCCACTATGGCAAGGCTGCCAATGTGATCGAAGGGCTCGACCTGAACATCCGCCCGGGCGAGAAAATCGGCCTGATCGGCCCGTCCGGGGCAGGCAAGTCGACCTTGGTCAACCTGCTGCTACGCCTGTATGACGTACAGGGCGGGCGCATCCTCATCGATGGCCAGAACATTGCCGAAGTCAGCCAGGCCAGCCTGCGCGCACAGATCGGCATGATCACCCAGGACACCTCGTTGCTGCACCGCTCGATCCGCGACAACCTGCTGTATGGCCGCCCCGACGCCAGCGAGGCGGAGTTGCACGAAGCGGTGCGCCGTGCCCGCGCCGACGAGTTCATCCCGCAACTGTCGGACGCCCAAGGGCGCACCGGCTTCGATGCCCATGTGGGTGAGCGCGGGGTCAAGTTGTCGGGCGGCCAACGCCAGCGCATCGCCATTGCCCGGGTGCTGTTGAAGAATGCGCCGATCCTGATCATGGACGAAGCCACTTCGGCGCTGGACTCGGAGGTGGAGGCAGCCATCCAGGAAAGCCTGGAGACGCTGATGCAAGGCAAGACCGTGATCGCCATTGCCCACCGGCTGTCGACCATTGCGCGGATGGACCGGCTGGTGGTGCTGGACAAGGGCCGGATTGTCGAAAGTGGCAGCCATGCTGAGTTGCTGGAGCAACAAGGGTTGTATGCCCGGTTGTGGCATCACCAGACCGGGGGCTTTGTCGGGGTCGATTGAGTCCTGCACTGGCCCTATCGCCGGCAAGCCAGCTCCCACAGGATTACCACAGGCCTTAAAGTCTGTGGAGTACTTGTGGGAGCTGGCTTGCCGGCGATAGGGCCATTACAAGCAACAAAACCCTCAGTCCCGGCGGTAGGGCAACATCCCCCTCGCCTCCTCGGCGTACCCCTTGACCCCTTCGCGCTCCTGCAGCAGAAAATCCTCCACCGCCCGCCGCAACCCCGGGTGCAGCAGGTAATGCCAGGACCGTGTCAACACAGGCTCAAACCCGCGTATCAGCTTATGCTCGCCCTGCGCCCCGGCATCGAAACGCTGGTAACCCTCGGCAATGGCAAAGTCCATGCCCTGGTAGAAACACGTTTCGAAATGCAGCCGGTCGAACTCATCAAGGCAGCCCCAGTAGCGGCCAAACAGGCTGTCGCCCCCCACCAGGCTCAAGGCCATCGCCACATCACGCCCACCCTGGCGGGCCATGACCACACGCAGCGCCTCGGGCATGCGTTCGGCCAGCAGGCTGAAAAACTCGCGGGTCAGGTAAGGCGCGCGTCGGCGCACCGCATAGGTGTTGGCATAACACAGAAAGACGAAGTCCCACTGTGCCTCGTCCAGTTCATCACCGCGGTACCAACGGAATTCGATGCCCTGCCCCGCCACCTGCTCACGCTCCTTGCGCATCTGCTTGCGCTTGCGCGAGCTCAGGCTGTCGAGAAAATCCTGGAAGTCGCGGTACCCCCGGTTTTGCCAGTGAAACTGGCAACCCAGGCGCTCCATCCACCCGGGCAGGCCCGCCAACTGCGCGTCCAGCGCAGGGTCGGTGAAGTTGATGTGCGCACCGGAAAGCCCACCCTTGCCCAGATACTCCGGCAGGGCCTGCAGCATCAATAAACCGTCAGCTGGGTCGGCCGCCAGCAGGCGTGGGCCGCTGACCGGGCTGAACGGCACGGCGCCGAGCAGCTTTGGGTAGTAGGCGATGCCGGCCCGCTCACAGGCATCGGCCCAGCCATGATCGAACACATACTCGCCAAACGAGTGCCACTTGCGGTACGCCGGCAACAGTGCCCGCACCTGCCCGTCACGCTCCAGCACCAGGTGCTCGGCGGCCCAGCCGGTGTTTCGCTGCACGCTACCGCTGTCTTCCATCGCGCTAAGGAAGGCATGGCGCAGGAACGGTTGGCCGGCCGGCACCAGGGCATCCCAGGTGGCCGCCGGAAGATCACGCAAATGGGCAAGGCTATACAGGCTGGTCACGGTTTCGGCTCGCTGTCTGAAGGCGTTCAGTATCCCCAAGGAACGCTCGGCACTCAAATGACGAACGCCGGGCTGATCCTTTTATTCTCAATTACTTAACAGCAGTGCCACTAATTAGACATTAATCTGTCATTGGCCCCCGCAATACTTGCGCCTGTTTTCCGGAACCCCAGAACCTGTCTATTCAGGCCCTTTCCGAAGACATGCCAACGCAGGGGCAGGCGCTTGAGCCTCCCCCATTTTTTTCAGTAGGGAGAACCTTA